>Ga0209573_1004149_pt1 | contig 14729 bp, 11 predicted proteins | sample TNRBio252014_DNA_FD_185870 | JGI IMG/M metagenome (GOLD analysis project Ga0209573, IMG submission 185870) | Wastewater treatment Type I Accumulibacter community from EBPR Bioreactor in Madison, WI, USA - TNR Reactor_6/25/2014_ DNA (SPAdes)... | ecosystem: Engineered > Bioreactor > EBPR >...
GCGCCGGCGTCGGCACCCACACGCTGCTGCAGCTCGCCGTCGCGCCGTCGATGCGCGGCCGCGTCCTGTCTCTCTACGGCCTGATCTTTCGCGGCGGCCCGGCGCTGGGCGCCCTGGCCATGGGGCCGGTCGCCGACCGCCTCGGCCTCGCCTGGCCGGTCGCGGCCGGTGCCGTGGTTCTCGCCGCCACGGCGGCGGTGCTGATGACCCGGCGCCGCCGGTTGTCCCGTCACCTGCTCGGCGCAGAGGGGAGCGCGGGCGGGGGCGCAGGCGCGGCGGGCAATAAGGGGTAGTGTTTGCCCGTGCCAAGGATTATGTCACCTCGGCGAATCATGTGAACATGCGATGGCGAGGCCGCAACTCGCCCAAGAAGACGCGTTTGGGAGCATCACCGCTCGATCATGACGACGTTGTTGTTCGCCCACCCGGCCTGCCAGGACCACGACATGGGGGAGTGGCACCCCGAGGCGCCGGCGCGGCTCAAGGCAATCATGAAGCGGCTGAACGGCGACGACTTCGCCGCCCTGGACCGCCGCGAGGCGCCGAAGGCCGCCGTGCGCGACATCGAGCGGGTGCACGCGCCCTTCTACGTCGAGGCCATCTTCGAGAACATCCCGCAGCGCGGGCACGTTCACCTCGATCCCGACACCGCCATCAACAGCGCCTCCGGCGAGGCCGCCCTGCGCGCGGTCGGCGGCATCTGCGCCGCCGTCGACGCGGTGGTCAAGGGCGAGGCCGACAATGCCTTCTGCGCCGTTCGCCCGCCCGGCCACCACGCCGAGTCCTCGGCGGCCATGGGCTTTTGCCTGTTCAACAACGTCGCCATCGCCGCCGAGCACGCCCGCCATGCCCATGGCCTGGAGCGGGTGGCGGTGGTCGACTTCGACGTCCATCACGGCAACGGCACGCAGAACCACTTCTTCCGCTACCGCGACCTGTTCTACGCCTCGAGCCACCAGTGGCCGTGCTACCCCGGCACCGGGATGGAGCACGAGACCGGTGTCTTCCACAACATCTGCAACGTGCCGCTCAGGCCGAACAGCGGCTCGGAGGAGTTTCGCCGGGCCTACGGCGAGCGGATCCTGCCGGCCCTGCGCAAGTTCAAGCCGGACATGATCCTGATCTCGGCCGGCTTCGACGCCCATATCCGCGACCCGCTGGCCCAGCTCAGGGTGCAGACGGAGGACTTCGTCTGGCTCACCCGCGAGCTGCTGGAGATCGGCGAGGCGGAGTGCGCCGGCCGGGTCGTCTCGACGCTGGAGGGCGGCTACGACCTCACGGCGCTCTCCGAAAGCGTCGCCGCCCACGTCAAGGTGATGATGGAGGCTTGAGCCTCCGGGGCGGGGGGCGGCGGGTGAGGGTGCGCCGCGGCATGCAACCGGCACGCGATCCCGACGGGCATCTTCCGCAGAATGGCGAAGATCACGAAGGCTTCGCTTGTGCGCGCGGCCGCGAGGTCCTACCTTCCGCCTCGGGTAGTGTTTGATGCTTCTGTTCTGGTTGCCGCTTCGCCTCCTGGGCCTGCGAACTCCGTGAAGGGACGTTGAAGCTATCCCGCGCCTCGGCGTGTTGCCCTGCGCGGTTTTATCTATGAGGAACTGACGAACGTGACGACTGGAACTGTCAAGTGGTTCAACCCCACGAAGGGTTTCGGGTTCATCCAGCCGGACAGCGGCGGGCCCGATGCATTCGTGCACATCTCGGCGGTGGAGCGGGCTGGGCTCAGCAGCCTGAACGAGGGCCAGCGGGTCAAGTATGACCTGGTCGCCGGCCGCAACGGCAAGAGCTCGGCCGAGAACCTGTCGATCGCCAACTGATCGCGACGGAAATTCGGTAAAGCAGGAAGCCCCCGGGGACCATTTCCCGGGGGCTTTCGATTCCGTCTTGCGCGAGCCTTGGCGCGCGTCAGGGCAGCGTCACGGCAACATTACCACGAGCCCCAAGCGCGATCCGCTTTGGGTGCGTGCGGGGCTGACGCCGAGCGTCCACGGATGCACCGCTCGAGCACGTTGAGGTAGGCGCCGACAGCGTTATCAAGCGAGAACATTGATGCGCGCCGCTGCAGAAAGCGACGGTCGGGGGGCAGCCACAGGATCGACAGGATGCTCCGCGCCAGCGCTTCCGGATCCCGCATTGGAACAAGAGGGCCGTAAATTCCGTTGAGGAGGATTTCTGCCGGACCGCTTGGGCAGTCGGTGCTGACGACGGGACAGCCACAGGCCATGGATTCGATCAGCGCGCCAGGCAGTCCCTCCCATAGGGACGAGAGTACGAACACGGAGGCCTTGGTCATCCATCCCATAGGATTATGGACGTAGCCTGGCAGATAGACATCTTCGGCGAGCCCACGGTCCTTGACGATGTTCTTGATGATTGGCCGCTGCGGCCCCTTGCCGAGGATGACGAGGCGGGCTGGCCGCACCGCTCGGACGAGCGCGAATGATCGCACCAGGGTTACGAAATCTTTCTGAGTCTTGAAGCGACCGACACCGAGGATGACCGGTGGCTGGTCGGAAGCGAGCCACGGGTGATCGACGGGTTCCTTCATCTTGGCTTCAAGTTCCGGTGTAACGACGGGATTGTAGATCCTGTAGATTCGCTCACGCGGCATCCGACTGGCCCGCGCGAGTTCCTCGGCCACCCCATCGGACACGGCGATCACTGCATCAGCCCAGGGATAAACCTTGCTAGCGAGCCATCGCAGGTAGCTCCTGAGCAACTTCTGGATCGGCGAGAAGGAAAGAAGGTTTGGCGTCGGGTGATTGCTGGCCCTCAGCACCAAGGGCATCGGCCGGCCGGCGAGTCTCCACGCCAGTAACGCGACCAGGTTAACGTGGCTCGCCGAGGACAGCAGCACGTCCGGACGCTCTTGGAGCAGGTACCGGGCTAGATCGGGGATCGCCAGGGCCGTCTCGATTCCCCGGTGACGAAGCGTGCGCCGAACCTTGGCGGCAACAGCGCCCCACTTCTGGTCGAAGCCGATCAGCCGTACCCGCGGCGAGAGTTCGCTCCTGATCATGCCCATGCTGCGGACAACGACGAAATCCACCCGGTGGTCACGCTCGACGAAAGCATTCGCGAGGGTAACCGCCCTGCGCTGGGCGCCGCCGCCAGTGGGTGCGTAAATAAACATCGCGATGTGCCGGCTCTGGCGGCTGGAGCTTGAAGATGTTTTGGGTCCGACGGCAGTTGCGGAGTTGGCGTGTCTCTGCAAGTCGATCACACGTTTTTCCTTTCAGGTTCCGGCGAGCGCGATGTCCAGGTATAGATCCGCGGACGTTTCGGCCGAGAAGGAGCACGCCCGCAAGCGCAAGGCGTCTGGATCGGGCGGGCGGACCATGGTCGCGTGGACGGCCTCGGCAAGCGCGCGGTCATCGCCCACCGGGACGAGCGGCCCGTACCGGCCGTTGTCGAGGATTTCTCTGGGCCCGCCTGGGCAATCGACGCTGACGACGGGGCAGCCACACGCCATGGCTTCTGGCAGCACCCGGCCGAAGCCTTCGAGCAAGGATGAGACGGCCAGAACAGCTGCCCGTGCCATCCAGGGGAAGGGGTTGGCGACGAACCCCGGCAAGAAGACCCGCTCGGCGATCCCGAGGGAGCGGCTCACGGCTTCGAGTTTTGCCCGTTCATCACCCTCGCCAAGAACGACCAACCGCGCCTCTCGCACCGCCGCGATCCGCGCAAACGCCCTGAGCAGGGTCGGAAAATCCTTCTGCCAGTGGAGGCGGCCAACACCGAGAACGACTGGAGCCTGCCCATCGCGAAGCCAGGGATGGTCGATGGGCGCCTCAATCAAGGCATGAAGGCCGCGGGTCATCACCGGGTTGTAGATCGTCGAGATCCTGTGAGGCGGAGCGACCTCGAGGGCCACCAGATCATCCGCGACCGCCCTGGAGACCGCGACGACGCCGTCGGCTTCGGGAAACAGGCGCCGAGCCACGAGAGGATATGCACGGCGGAAACCACCTCGGCCTATCCTCGCGACCGCCGACATGGCGTTACGTTCGCTAACGACGATACGAGCGCCGTCGCGGGCGACCCGGCTCGCCAGGATCAGCGCAAGGTTGGATTGCGTGCCGGCGGCAATCAATGCGGCGGGCCGTTGCTCCCGCATGTACCCGACCAGGCCCGGCAAGTGGCGGAACATTCTGGGGCACGGCCCAAGCAGCAGCGGCCAAACAGCCCTCGCGCCGGCTGGGTCGGCGGCAATCAGCCATGCCCGCGACATCGCGATTGACGAGATTGGCAGCACCAGCAGGCGCAAAGAAGGCGGGCAGGCGTCGCGGAGCGGCCCCCGGTCATCGCCGACCACGAGGTCGACATCGAACCCGCGCTCGGCAAACACCTCGCCGAGGGTGATGAGGCTGCGCTGGATCCCGCCGCCATCGAGGCAGCGGGTGAGGAGGCCGATGCGTCTTTTCATTGTCCTGGCCAGCCGATGCTTCGGCTGCGGCTCGCCGCCTCCAGCACTGTCAGATACCGATCCACCGCGCGGTCGAAGGAAAAGCTCGCCGCGCGGGCCTTCAGCCGCTCTGCCGGCGGCGGATTGGCCAGAAGCGACAGGATCGCCTCGGCCATGGCCGCATCGTCGCCGACGGGCACAAGTGGACCGTACGCGCCGTTCGCCAGCACGTGACGAGGTCCGCAGGGGCAATCCGTGCTCACGACTGGACAGCCACAGGCCAGGGCTTCCAGCAGCGCATTGCTCAGCCCCTCCCAGGCTGATGAGAGTACGAACACGGACGCACGAGCCATCCAGCCGAACGGGTTGGCGACGAACCCGGGCATCGACACGATCTCCGCCATCCCCATGCGCATGACCATTGTCTGGAGGCGCTTTCGCTCCTCGCCCTCGCCCAGCATCACCAGTCGTGCCGGGCGCCGCCGGACGACGCGCGCGAACGCCCTGAGCAGGGTCGGGAAGTCTTTCTGTATCTTGAGTTTGCCGACCGCGAGCACGACTGGCGGCTGCGCCGGCTGGAGCCAAGGATGCTCGACTGGGTCGGCGGCCGCGCGTTGGATGCCGGCGAAGTCGAGCGGGTTGTCGATCACGACGATGCGGTCCTTCGGCACCCGAGCTGCTGCGCGCAGGTCCGACGCAACACCCTCGGAGATGGCTACGATGGCCTCTGCCCTGGGGTAGATGCTGGCAGCAAGACGCCGCACGACCGGCCCGTAAATTCTGCGGCGCCGGTCGGTCGACGCCGTAAGGTGCACGTTGACGCTCACGACGACGGGGGTTGCGGTTCGCGCCACGGCGCGCGCGCCCAGAGCGGTCAGGTTGGCGGGGGTGGAGGTCGTGAACAGCACCTCCGGCTTCCGGGCGGCGAGGTAGCGAGCCAGAGACGGTACCAGCGCCGGGACCCAAAGACCGCGCCGGTGCCTCACGATCGGCCATTGCGAGCACCGGCTCCCCAGGCAAACAAGCTCGGCGCTTGCCGGCACCTGGCTGAGAAACGCGCCGTCCGCGCTGCCGACGATCAGGTCGATCCGATGCCTGCGCGAGGAAAACCCGCTCGCAAGATTGAGAAGCCGGCGCTGCGCGCCTCCGCCTGAGAGGCTAGGCAAAAAGAGAGCGACGTACATCGTAGAGATACACAATCAGGTTGTGAAAAATGGCGCTTAGAGTCTAAGAAACATGATGCTCACGTTCTGGTGGCCGGCCGAAGCCGCCTTCTATCACGTTTTATTTGTTCCGGCGTGCTGCTATAGGTGTTCTATCCCGCGGACGATCCTTGACGTTCGTCAATCGAGTCGCCGTATTACGTTTAGAACGATTACATTTATTGTCCTGAGAAGAGGCGTTTTCTAGGCTATGAATGTGATGAACCCGACGTAATTGCGCGGGCTTAGAGCGAAATTTACAGTAGTTCTTTATATTACAATGTATTACTAGGCTAACGCGACCTAGCGGGTGTGGCATCTATGCAACGTGTCAGAGAGGCTTGCGGCGGTCGGTCCAAAGGACCCCTTCATCGCGTTTTCAAGAACGCTGGACTGCTTTTCGCGGGCCAAATAGCCGCCGGGATCTTCGGGCTCGGTGCATTTGCACTCGCCGCACGCGCTCTCGGTACGGAGACGTTCGGCGTATTGATCCTGATCCATGCCTACCGATTGGCCATTGCAACCATCGTTCGGTTCAACGCCTGGTACGCAGTGATCCGGTACGGAACCGCCTGCCTGAACGAGGGGCGCCGCCGGGACCTTCAGGGACTGCTTCAGTTCACGGGGTTGCTGGACTTGAGCGGCGCCGTAACAGGGGCTGTCGCCGCGGCGGCCGCGGCCCCGGTGGTCGGGCCATGGGTGGGGTGGCCATCGGACGTAATCGCGCTCGGGCAGTTGTACAGCCTGTCGATCGTGGTCAACGCGGTCGATACCCCGACGGGAATCCTGCGACTGTTCGACCGCTTCGACATCATTGCCTGGTTGCGCTTGGCATCGCCGATGTGCCGCTGCCTTGGGGCAGTGGCCGCTTATGCTGTGGCCGCGGACCTTCGCGCTTTCTTAGCCATCTGGTTTTTAGCTGTAGTAGTCGATTCTGCCCTGCTATGGGGGTTCGCCGTGCGGGAACTGATGCGTCGCGGCTGCCTCGCCGACATGTCACTCCGACTGCGCGGCGTTACTGCACCTCATGCTGGAATCTGGCGACTGGTCTGGTCGACAAACCTCAACAGCACGCTGGGCGTGGTTTTCGGGCGGCTGACGACACTGGTGCTGGGTTCCGTCCTAGGCCCTGCCGGGGCCGGCCTGTACCATGTCGCTGCCCAGTTTGCCGCCGTGTTCGACAGACCGGTGGAGATGCTCCGCCGGACGATTTATCCGGAACTGGCGCAGCTCAGTGCCGGCAAAAAGTTGGCAGCGATGCGGCACCTCGCCATTCGCAGCATTTTGCTGGTCGCCGCGGTGGTCGTCCCGCTGGTAATCGTCGTAACTCTTTTCGCACAGCCGCTGCTGCGCTTCAGCGTAGGCGATAGCTACATCGCGGCGTCGATTGTGTTGAGCTGGCTGATGGTTCGCCAAGCGATCTTGGCCCTCGGCTTCCCGCTCGGGCTCATGCTGGTTAGCCTCGACCGGGCAACCTCCCTTCTGAAGGTTAACCTGGCGACGGGCGTGTTCTACATGGCCGTCCTGATAGGCGCGCTGTCGCTGTGGGGCCTGGGTGGCGCCGGCTTCGCCGCTTCTGCTGCCGCCCTGGTAGCCGTGCTGCTGAACCTTGCCGCGGTGGTTAAGGTCTTCCGCCGTGGAGCCAGCGCAGGGACGGCATGAAGATGTGCGTTACCTTTCACACCTCGCGTCGTGATGCAGGGGAACGCAGCGGAAGCCTCCGGCGAAGCCGGATGCTGGAGGACTTGAGGGGAGGCTTGGTGATCCTGGTCCATGCCTGCCGCCCAGCGGCGTTCGTGCACAGCCGTGACATCCATACGCTTGCGCCGGCGGGCAAAGGCGCATACACCCGTCGGCTGCGGCCCGTCATGGTGAGATCCGCGGCCGCGGCGTATTGTATTTGCCTCGGGGGATCGCGCTCCCGCGTCGGCGACACGGATGGCTCATGGCTCAGGACGGCAGTGGCGAAGACGTTTCCGCGATGAGCTTCGAGGACGCCCTGGCCGAGCTTGAAGGGATCGTCCGCCGCCTCGAGGAGGGATCGGCCAGGCTGGACGAGGCGATCTCCGCTTACGAGCGGGGAATAATCCTGAAGCGGCACTGCGAGGCCAAGCTGCAGGAAGCCCAGTCGAGGGTCGAGAAAATCGTCGTTGCTCCGGGCGGCGCGGTCACCGCCGAGCGCATCGACCTGGACTGAGCGAGCCGGAGCAACCGTGCCCGACATAAAAGCGGCCTTGGCGGAGAACGCGCGCGCCGTCGACGCGACCCTCGATCAGCTGCTGCCGCTGCACAACGACGTCGATACCCGGCTGCTCGAGGCGATCCGTTATTCGACGTTATCGGGGGGCAAGCGGATCCGCCCGTTCCTGGTCGTGTCGGGCGCCGAGCTGTTCGGCGTCAGCCGCTCGTTTGCCTTGCGCGCGGCGGCGGCGGTGGAGATGGTCCACTGCTACTCCCTGATCCACGACGACCTGCCGGCGATGGACGACGACACGCTGCGCCGGGGGATGCCCACCTGTCACGTGAAGTTCGATGAGCCGACAGCGATTCTCGCCGGGGACGGGCTGCTGACCCGCGCCTTCGAGGTGCTGGCGGACCCGGCGACGCATACCGATCCCCGGGTGCGGGCCGATCTCGTCGTCGAGCTGGCCAAGGCCGCGGGCATCGACGGGATGGTCGGCGGGCAGATGCTGGACCTCCTGGCCGAGCACCGCGAGCTCGGCATGGCCGAGATCACCCGGCTGCAGCGGATGAAGACCGGCGCGCTCATCGCCTTTTCCTGCGAGGCCGGCGCCATCCTCGGCAAGGCCGGCGACGGCGCCCGCCACGCCCTGCGCGCCTACGCCCACGACCTGGGGCTGGCGTTCCAGATCGTCGACGACCTGCTCGACGTCGAGGGCGACGCCGACGTCGTCGGCAAGGCGACCGGCAAGGACGAGCGCGCGGGCAAGGCGACGTTCGTCTCGCTGCTCGGGGTCGAGCGGGCGCGCAGCCAGTCCGACATGCTGGCCCGCCAGGCGGTCGAGCATCTCGCCGTCTTCGACGCGACCGCCGATCCGCTGCGCGCGCTTGCCAGCTTCATCGTCGAGCGGACAAACTAGGACGGCGCCGTCCGCTTTTGCGCGGCGGCGCCGGTATTTGAGTGGAGAGTACTGGTATGGACACACGGACGCCGCTCCTGGATCGCGTCAACTACCCCAGCGATCTCAGGACGCTCCCGGAGGACCAGCTGCAGCAGCTGGCCGACGAGTTGCGCCAGGAGACGATCCGTGTGGTCTCGATCACCGGCGGCCACCTGGGTGCCAGCCTCGGCGTCGTCGAGCTGACGGTGGCGCTCCACTACGTCTTCGACACGCCGCGCGACAAGCTGATCTGGGACGTCGGCCACCAGGCCTACCCGCACAAGATCATCACCGGCCGGCGCGAGCGGATGCTCACCCTCCGCCAGGGTGGGGGGCTCAGCGGCTTCACCAAGCGCTCGGAGAGCGAATACGACCCCTTCGGCGCGGCGCACACCTCCACGTCGATCTCTGCGGCGCTCGGCATGGCGGTCGCCCGTGACTTCCGCAAGGAGGACCACGACGTCATCGCCGTGATCGGCGACGGCGCCATGAGCGCGGGCATGGCCTACGAGGCGATGAACAACGCCGGCTCGATGGACTCGCGGCTGATCGTCGTCCTCAACGACAACGACATGTCGATCGCGCCGCCGGTGGGCGCCATGAGCGCCTACCTCTCCCGGCTGATCTCGTCGAAGCCGTACCGGTCGCTGCGCCACATCGTCGCCGAGATGGCGAAGAAGTTTCCCCGCGGCATCGAGGTGGCGGCGCGCAAGGCCGAGGAGTACGCCCGCGGCCTGGTCACCGGCGGCACCCTGTTCGAGGAGCTGGGCTTCTTCTATGTCGGCCCCGTCGACGGGCACAACCTGGAGCACTTGCTGCCGGTCCTGAAGAACCTGCGCGACGACCGCGAGCCCGGGCCGGTGCTCCTCCACGTCGTCACCCGCAAGGGCCACGGCTACCAGCCGGCAGAGCAGTCGGCCGACAAGTACCACGGCGTGACCCGCTTCGACGTCGTCACCGGCGAGCAGGTCAAGGCCAAGGCCAACGCGCCCAGCTACACCGGCGTGTTCGCCAGGTCGCTGATCCGCGAGGCCGAGGAGGACGACAAGATCATCGCCATCACCGCGGCGATGCCCGCCGGAACCGGCCTCGACAAGTTCGAGGAGCGCTTCCCCGAGCGCTGCTTCGACGTCGGCATCGCCGAGCAGCACGCGGTCACGTTTGCCGCAGGGCTCGCCGCCGAGGGCTTCAAGCCGTTCGCGGCGATCTACTCGACCTTCCTGCAGCGGGCCTACGACCAGGTGGTCCACGACGTCGCCCTGCAGCGGCTGCCGGTGCGTTTCGCCATCGACCGCGCCGGCCTCGTCGGCGCCGACGGCGCCACCCACGCCGGCTCGTTCGACCTGCCCTACCTCTGCTGCCTGCCGGACATGGTGGTGATGGCCGCGGGCGACGAGGCGGAGCTGATGCACATGATCGCCACCGCCGCCGCCATCGACGACCGGCCGAGCGCGGTGCGCTATCCCCGCGGCGAGGGCATCGGCGTCGAGATGCCGGAGCGCGGCTCGGTGCTGCCCATCGGCAAGGGCAGGATCCTGCGCGAGGGCACCAAGATCGCGCTGCTCAACCTCGGCGGCCGGCTTGCGGACACGCTGAAGGCGGCCGAGGAGCTTGCGGCCCGTGGGCTTTCGACGACGGTGGCCGACGCCCGCTTCGCCAAGCCGCTGGACGAGGAGCTGATCCGGCTCCTGGCGCGCGAGCACCAGGTGCTCTTGACGCTCGAGGAGGGCTCGGCCGGAGGCTTCGCCGGTCACGTGCTGCAGTTCATGGCGATCTCGGGCTTGCTCGAGACGGGCGTGAAGGTTCGGCCGATGACGCTGCCGGACGTGTTCCTCGACCAGGACAAGCCGGAGCTGCAGTACGAGCAGGCCGGCTTGAGTGCCGCCCAGATCGTCGCCACGGCGCTCCGGACGCTGGGCCTGGAAGGCGAGGCGGCCGAGGCCGTGCGCGCCTGAGCGCGTGGCCGCCGGCGGCTCGCGCGCCGACGAACTGGTCGTAGCCCGGGGCCTCGCCGAAAGCCGGAGCAAGGCCCAGGCCCTGATCCTCGCCGGCCTCGTCTTCGTCGGCACCCAGCGGGTCGACAAGCCCGGTCAGCGCCTGGCCGAAGACAGCGTCCTCACGCTGAAGGGCCGCGACCACCCGTGGGTCTCGCGCGGCGGCGTCAAGCTGGCCCACGGCCTCGACCATTTCGCCATCGACCCCACGGGCCGCGCCTGCCTCGACCTCGGCGCCTCGACCGGCGGCTTCACCGACGTGCTCCTTGCCCGCGGCGCCGCCCGGGTCTACGCCGTCGACGTCGGCCACGGCCAGCTCGCCTGGCGGCTGCGCCAGGACCCGCGGGTCGTCGTCCTCGAACGCACCAATGCCCGCGACCTGACCTCCGCGCTCGTGCCCGAGCCGATCGGCCTGATCGTCTGCGACGTCTCCTTCATCGGCCTGAGGCTGGCGCTGCCGCCGGCGCTGGCTCTGGTGGCCGGCGAGGCCGACCTGGTCGCGCTGATCAAGCCGCAGTTCGAGGCCGGCCGCGAGCACGTCGGCAAGGGCGGGGTGGTTCGCGACCCCGACGTGCACCGCGCGGTCTGCGCCGACATCGGGGCCTGGATCGCCGCCCGGCCCGGCTGGAGGGTCCAAGGCGTGTGCGAAAGCCCGATTACCGGGCCCTCCGGCAACGTCGAGTTTCTGATCGCAGCCCGCTACGCCGGACCGGATCCGGCACGGCCCACCGATCGACCGGGGTCCTGAGCTGGGGTCATTGTACCGCCACCGGTGCTCGGTGGTTTCCCTGCGCCTGCCCGTCGGTATAATGCAGCCACAAAGAGCGGCGACGAAGCGGGGAGACGGCTTCGAGCCCACGTCGGCAGCGCAGACGGACTTGTTTCGGCGCCGTCGCGGCGATCATTGGCATCCGGCTCGCATGGCCGGTGTCGGATGCAGCCGCGGCCCCAACGGCCCTGCCGCAAGGCCCGCCGGGCGGAAGCCCCGGGACGTGAACACGATAAACGCTGACCAGGGAGAGCGCGCGATATGAAGACGAAAGTGGCGGAAGCGGTGAAGGCTGCGGCGGTGCCCAGCCCCGCGAGCGACAACGGCGTCGGCATGGACGTCGATAGCCTGATCAAGAGCTATCACTTCCATCTGTCCTGCACCCTGGCCAAGGACCAGTACACCGCGACCAACCAGGACCGCTACCACGCCCTTGCGCTGGCGGTCCGCGACCGGCTCGTCGGCCGCTGGATCCACACCCAGCAGCAGTACCATCACCAGAACGTCAAGCGGATCTGCTACCTGTCGCTCGAGTTCCTCATCGGCCGGGCCATGGGCAACAACGTCATCTGCCTGGGCCTGGAGGACACCTGTCGCGAGGCGATGACGCGCCTCGGCCTCGACTGGGACGTGCTCCGCGACGTCGAGGTCGACGCGGCTTTGGGCAACGGCGGCCTCGGCCGGCTCGCAGCCTGCTTCCTCGACTCGATGGCGACGCTGAAGCTGCCGGCGATCGGCTACGGCATCCGCTACGACTACGGCGTCTTCAAGCAGTACATCGACAACGGCAACCAGGTCGAAGAGCCGGACAACTGGCTGCGCTACGGCAATCCCTGGGAAGTCGCCCACCCCGAGCTCTCGTTCGTCGTCAACTTCGAGGGCCGCTCGGAGCCGCGCCGGGTCAACGGCGTCACTCACTGGGAGTGGGTCAACACCCGCCCCACCATCGGCATGGCCTACGACACCCCGATCGTCGGCTACGGCGCCTACAACGTCAACAACCTGCGGCTGTGGGCGGCGCGCGCCACCGACGACTTCCACTTCCAGGACTTCAGCCGCGGCTCCTACGTCGAGGCGGTGGAAGACAAGGTCATGGCCGAAAACCTGACCAAGGTCCTCTATCCCAACGACAGCGTCTACGCCGGCCGCGAGCTGCGCCTGCGCCAGCAGTACTTCTTCGTCTCCTGCTCGGTGCAGGACATCGTCCGCCGCTTCAAGGTGGACGCCAACGACTGGCTGTCGTTCCCCGACAAGGTCTTCATCCAGATGAACGACACGCATCCGGCGCTGGTCGTGGCCGAGCTGATGCGGATCTTCCTCGACCGCGAGGACATCGAGTGGAGCAAGGCCTGGGAGCTGACCGTCAACGCCACCGGCTACACCAACCACACGCTGCTGCCCGAGGCCCTGGAGCGCTGGCCGGTCAGCATGTTCGAGCGGCTGCTGCCGCGGCACCTGCAGATCATCTACGAGATCAACAGCCGCTTCCTGCGCAAGGTCGCGACCCGCTTCCCCGGCGACCTGGCGAGGCTCGAGCGGATGAGCATCATCCAGGAACAGCCTGAGAAGGCCGTGCGGATGGCGAACCTGGGCGTCGCCGGCAGCTCTTCGACCAACGGCGTCGCGGCGCTGCACACCAAGCTCCTGCGCGAAGGCGTGCTGCGCGACTTCGCCGAGATCTGGCCGGAGAAGTTCAACAACAAGACCAACGGCGTGACCCCGCGCCGCTGGCTGCGCAAGGCCAACCCCCGGCTTTCGGCAGTGATCTGCGACAAGATCGGCGACGACTGGATCATCGACCTCGACAAGATCCGCGCGATCGAGCGCTTCGTCGACGACGACGCCTTCTGCCGCAAGATCGCCGAGGTCAAGCAGAGCAACAAGGACCTGTTCGCCGAGTTCATCAAGCGCGAGGTGGGCGTCGAGATCAACCGGAGCTCGATGATCCAGTCGCAGGTCAAGCGCATCCACGAGTACAAGCGCCAGTTGCTGCTCTGCCTCTACATCATCGTCCTCTACAACCGGATGAAGGACGACCCCTCGGCCGACATCGTCCCCCAGACGTTCGTCTTCGGCGGCAAGGCCGCGCCGGGCTACTACATGGCCAAGCTGATCATCAAGCTGATCCATCAGATCGCCGGCGTGATCAACTACGACCCGCAGATCGGCGACAAGCTGAAGGTCGTCTTCCTTCCGGACTACCGGGTCTCGCTTGCGGAGCGGATCATTCCGGCCTCCGAGGTCAGCGTCCAGATCTCGACCGCCGGCATGGAGGCGTCCGGCACCGGCAACATGAAGTTCGCGATGAACGGCGCCTTGACCATCGGCACGCTGGACGGCGCCAACATCGAGATCAAGGAAGAGGTCGGCGACGAAAACATCTTCATCTTCGGGCTGACCACCGAGCAGGTTTCGCACCTGCGCGGCACCTACAACCCGCACTACTACTATGAGCAGGATCCGGAGATCCGCAAGGCGGTTGACCTGATCCGCAACGACTTCTTCAGCCTGACCGAGCCCGGGATCTTCCGCCCGATCATCGACTACCTGCTCAACCAGGGCGACTACTACATGAACCTGGCCGACCTGCGCTCCTTCATCGACGCGCAGGAGCGGATGCAGTCGCTCTACCGCGAGCCGGAAGCCTGGACCCGGAAGGCCATCTTCAACATCGCCCGGACCGGCAAGTTCAGCTCGGACCGCACCATCCGCGAGTACGCCACGGAGATCTGGAAGGTTCCCCCGGTCGAGGTCACGCCGTAGGCGACACGCGTCGGCCGCCTCACCCGCTCCGCCTCACGGGCCCTCTTCCGCGCGCAGGCCGCGAGCGGGAGAGGGTCGCGGCGAGCGCGCCTTCGTCGACGTATTCACCGCGCGCGGGGGCGGGCGCCACGGCCGGCGGGACCGCCCGCGGTCACGCAGTGGTTCGGGAATAGCGTTCGCCGGCGCCGTGAGGCTTTCGTTGACCGGCGGAAGGCTGTAAACCATCGGCCGTGCCGGCATGCAGTTGCGAAAACGAAATTGCGGCGGCGGGCTGGACGGTTACGGCTGTGGGCGGTGCCCGGCGGTTGGCGTGGCCGCAGGGCCCGGGCTAGAACCGTTGCTCGAGGGGGTTCGCTTGCTTCGCACAGAAATCGGGCGCTGGTAGCAGACGACGGGTCGGCATGTACATTGTTCACGTCTCAGCAGAGTTGGCTCCGGTGGCCAAGGTCGGCGGCCTCGCCGACGTGGTCTATG
>Ga0209573_1004150_pt1 | contig 14728 bp, 12 predicted proteins | sample TNRBio252014_DNA_FD_185870 | JGI IMG/M metagenome (GOLD analysis project Ga0209573, IMG submission 185870) | Wastewater treatment Type I Accumulibacter community from EBPR Bioreactor in Madison, WI, USA - TNR Reactor_6/25/2014_ DNA (SPAdes)... | ecosystem: Engineered > Bioreactor > EBPR >...
GGTCGCGGCCGAACTGCGCGCTCGGGCGTGAGGGAGGCCGGCATGATGAGCAGATCCTTTCCGCTGCGGGCCGTGGTCGCGATCCTGAGCGTGCTCGCCCTCTCACCGTCGGCGCCTGCCGCCGACAGCGGCGAGTCGGCCTTCGTCCAGTGCGCCGCCTGCCATCCCGCCGCTGCAGGGCAGCCCCACGGCGTGGGGCCCAACCTGCACGGCCGCTTCGGGCAGCCGATCGCGGGCACCCCGGGCTTCGTCTTCTCCCGTGCGCTCCGGAAGCGTCAGGGGGTGTGGTCGGAGGCGGAGCTGGACCAGTGGCTCGCCGATCCGCAGGCCTACGCGCCCGGGACCAAGATGGCCTACGCAGGCATGAAGGACCCGGCTCAGCGCCGGGCGGTGATCGAGTACCTGAAGACGCTGCGCTGATGAAGGCGGGCAGGGTTCCCGACATGAACGGCCCGCACGGGCCGAGGAGGATTCGAATGAAAGGGATGAAGGCTTGGACACGCATGGTACTCGGCGGACTGGCGCTCGCGGTCTCCGCGAGCGGGGGCGCCGCGGGAGCGGATCAGGCGTTCGACGACCTGCTCGCAGCGCGCTATCGCGCGGTGGAGGCGGCGATCGAGGCACGGGATGGCGCGGCATGGTTCGAGGCCCTGTACGACGATTCGATCGTGCTGGCAGGCGAGGGCAGCCCCGCCACGGTGCGTGGGCGAAAGGCGCTGATGCCGGTGATCGACGAGATCGTGCGCACCACGCGAAGCTGCACCCTGATTCCGGACGCGGCACGCAGCCGCTCGGCGGGACTCGCCTATTCGTTCGTGACCTATCGGTGCTCGCCCGCCGACGCCTCGGCGTCGGACTACCAGGTGCGCGCGCTCTTCGTCTGGAAGGAGGGGGCGAAGGGTTGGCGGGTGGTCGCCGAGACCTATGTGATGGGCGCGATGTAGGTGGCTGCAGCGGCACTCCCTGCCTGCCGGGTCGTGGTGGTCGCCGCTACAACTGCGCACAAATCGGCACATTTCACGGAAATGCCGTTTACACCGCGCCGTTAGGCTGTCGACGTCACTGGTCTGCAAGGCCGGCGAAGAGGCGGATCGAATGGCCGAGGCGCAGTCGGCAGGGATCTTCACCGATCACCTGCCGACGCAAAAAAAGAAATCGAGAACGTGGAGGAGACACTCATGAGGTTCTGCAAGCTGACCGCGCTCGCCTGCGCATTGCTGGCCAGCCACACCGTCCTGGCCGCCGATGCCGCGAGCCTGGGCACCACGCTGACCCCGCTCGGCGGCGAGCGCGCGGGCAACGCCGATGGCAGCATTCCCGCCTGGGACGACGGCGGGGCGCTCAAACCGGGCTGGGCCTACGGCCAGCCCCGCGTCGACCACTTCAAGTACAAGGACGACAAGGCGCAATTCACGATCGACGCCTCGAACGTGGACAAGTACGCCGCCAGGCTCAGCGAGGGCCAGGTGGCGGTGATCAAGGCCTTCAAGAACTACAAGCTCGAGGTCTATCCGAGCCGCCGCTACTGTTCCGCGCCCGACTTCGTGCAGGCCAACACCAGGGCCAACGTGGGCATGGCGAAGATCGGCGCCGACGGCTGGAGCCTGGCCGAGGCCACCGTGCCGGGCATTCCCTTCCCGCTGCCGCAGAGCGGCATCGAGGTGCTGTGGAACGCCAAGATGAAGTACGCCGGCGTCGCGCTCGACATGAAGGCGCTGTGGGTGATGCTGTCGCCGCGCAGCGGCGGCAGCGACTGGATCGAGGCCGGCTCCACGCAGACCTACTACTACCCCTGGGGCAAGAAGGGCTCCCACAAGCTGAGCGAGCTGCCGCCGGTGGAGTACCACACCTACTTCAACTACACCTCGCCCACCGCGCTCGCCGGCCAGGCCCTGGTGATCACCTCGTACCTCAACAAGACCAGCGACACCTTCTACTACTTCCCCGGCCAGCGCCGCGTGCGCCGCATGCCGAGCTACTCCTATGACGCCCCGCAGGTCGGCTTCGAGAACCAGTACACGCTGGACGAGCCACGCGTGTTCAACGGCACGCCCGACCGCTTCGACTGGAAGCTGGTGGGCAAGAAGGAGATGTACATCGGTTACGGCAGCTTCGGCATGTACGACCCCAACGCCGACCGCCGCAAGGTGGTGACGCCCGATGGCGTGGATCCGAAGGCGACGCGCTACGAGCTGCACCGGGTGTGGGTGGTCGAGGCCACCGCCAAGGACGGCGTGCGCCACGTCGCACCGAAGCGCCGCTTCTTCTTCGACGAGGACTCGTGGGCGCTGATGGGCGCCGAGGACTACGACGCCCAGGGCAAGCTGTGGAAGGTGCGCGAGAGCTTCGTGATCCCGGTCGCCGAGACCGGTGCCTGCGACAACCCCGCGTTCGTGCAGTACGACCTGAACTCCGGTCGCGTGCTGTTCGACCAGGCGGGCATGGGCGCCGGCAAGGACATGTCGTGGGCGGTCGAGGCCGACGAGCCGAAGTACAAGGACGCCTTCTACACCCCGGACAACCTGCGCGCGATCAGCGACCGCTGAAGCCGCTCCCACTTCTTTCTTCCCGACCATCACCCCGGACGCGCACGCCAGGCCGGCATCCGGCCCAGGCGGGGCGTCCTGCGGAGAACGATCATGACGACACACCTGAAGAAACTGGTGCTGGGGCTGGCCATGGCCGGCGTCTGTGCGCCGGCGGCGCACGCCTTCCAGTTCGAGGCCGGCTCGGTGCGCGGTTCGCTCGATTCCACCCTGACCGCCGGGTTCGGCAAGCGCGTGGAGGACCGTGAGTGCAGCCACCACGGCGATCAATCCACCCCCTGCGGCGCCAATGCCAATACCGCGGTGTGGGCCAACGGCGACGACGGCAACCTCAACTACGACAAGGGTGATCTCTTCACCACCCACCTCAAGGGCTCGCACGAGCTGCTGCTGAGCTTTCCCGACGAGTGGAAGTTCATGGGCCGGGTGGGCTGGCTGTACGACTTCGTCGCCGACGACACCGCGCGCACCCCGCTCGACAGCGACGCCAAGCAGGCGGTTGGCCAGTATGTGCGCCTCTACGACCTGTGGGTGAGCAAGGAATTCGACATTGGCGAGCGCCGCGGCCGGATGCGCTTCGGCAACCAGGTGGTGAGCTGGGGCGAGAGCCTGTTCATGATCGGCGGCATCAACTCCAACGTGGCGATGGACCTGCAGCGCCTGTCCTCGCCCGGGGTGCAGTTGAAGGAGGCCTTCCTGCCCTCGCCGGCGCTGTCGGTCGCCGCCAATCTCGGCAGCGGGCTCAACCTCGAGGCCTACTACCAGTTCCAGTGGAAGCCGTACAACTTCCCACCGGCGGGCACCTACTTCTCGATGGCGGATACGTTCGACAAGGGGCGTGACAGCGCCTTGTACTTCACGCCGGACGCGGCGAGCCGGATCCGTACGCCGGGTGATCCGCTCTACGGCATGACCCTCGCCGCCGCGCGGGCGGCCATGCTCGGCGCGGGGGAGGCCATCCCGGTCGACGCCGACGACGAGCCTGGAGACTCCGGCCAGTTCGGTGTCTCGATGAAATACCGGCCCGAGGGCATGGACGTCGATCTCGGGCTCTACTACCAGCGCTTCCACGACAAGACGCCCAACGTGCAGTACTGGAACGCGAACGGCACCACGCGCATGTACTTCGAGGAAGACCGCGAGCTCTACGGCATCAGCGCCAACACCTCGGTGGGCAACTGGGCGGTGGGTGCGGAGCTGTCGTATCGGCCCGAGGATGCGGTTTCGCTCGGGGCATGTTCCGATTTCACGATCGACCAGTGCGACGGCTCGATCGACGAGGAGCGCTACCAGTTCCACCTCACCGGCATCCTCAGCCTGACGCCGGGCGACCATGGCTGGTTCCTCGACCTGGTGGGCGCGCAGACCGGCACCTTCCTCGGCGAGGCGGTGGCGATCGCCTACCCGGGGGTGAGCAAGGACAAGGTCTACACCCGCACCCGCAACGGCGTGACCTACCAGCAATTGCCCGCTGCCGGGGCATGGACCCATCCGAGCGGCGTCGGCGACGAGCTGTCCTGGGGCTACATGTTCGACTTCAGCCTGACCTACGACAGCACCCTGATCCCCGGCTGGCAGGTGATCCCGGGCGTGTTCTTCTCGCACGCGGTCAATGGCAACACGCCCAACTTCATGGCCAACTGGATGGAGGGGGCGAAATCGGCCAACTTCTACGTGCTGTTCAACCGCAACCCGATGAGCTGGCAGGCCGGCATCAACTACACCCGGTTCTGGGGCGGCGACTACACCTTCAGCGCGCCTTACAAGGATCGTGACTTCGTCGGCGGCTTCATCTCGCGCAACTTCTGATGCGCGCCCCGGGGGCGGCGATCGCCGCCTCCGGCCCGCCGCCCCGTTTCAACCCCGACCGGTAGCACCCGACCATGCTCAATCCCTTCAGCGTCAGCGAGGTCGATACCTTCCTGACCCGCTACCTGCGCCTGCTCGAGGCGGTGTGCTTCCGCTTTCGCGCCACCATCCTGGTCGCGCTCATGTTGTTCACCGCGCTGATGGGCTACTACGCCCTGCAGCTGCGCATGGACGCCGGCTTCGAGAAGCAGATGCCGATCGGCCACGAGTACATCCAGACCTTCAACACCTATCGCGAGGACGTGCTCGGCGCCAACCGCCTGAACTTCGTCGTCAAGGCGCGCAGCGGCGACATCTGGACCCAGGCTGGGCTGGAGCGCCTTTACGAGGTCACCCAGGCGGTCAGCTTCCTGCCCAACGTGGACCGCCTCGGCGTGCAGTCGCTGTGGACACCCAACTCCTTCGTCAACGAGATCACCGAGGAGGGCTTTCGCGCCGATCCGCTGATCTCGGGCACCATCATGCCGCGCGACCTCACCCCCGAGGTCATTGCCGGGATCCAGCGCGCAGCCAGCCAGGGTGGCTTCATCGGCACCCTGGTGGCGCGCGACCAGACCAGCGCGATGATCGTCGCCGAGCTGAACGAGCGCGAGCGCGACGGCAGCACGATCGACTACGTCGCCTACAACCGCCTGCTCGAGGCGCTGCGCGCGAAGTACGAGGATGCCGGATTCGAGGTCCAGATCATCGGTTTCGCCAAACAGATCGGCGACATTGCCGACGGCGCCTCGGCGGTGCTCGAGTTCTGCGCGATCGCGCTGCTGCTGACCGCGCTCGCGGTGTATTGGTACTGCCACTCGGTGCGCTTCACGCTGCTGCCGATCGCCTGCTCGCTGACCTCGCTGGTGTGGCAGTTCGGCACCCTCAAGCTGCTCGGCTACGGCCTCGACCCGCTCGCCGTGCTGGTGCCCTTCCTGGTGTTCGCGATCGGCGTCTCGCATGGCGTGCAGCAGATCAACTTCATCGTGCGCGAGCTCTCCCACGGCAAGTCCAGCGACGCGGCCGCGCGTGCCAGCTTCACCGGCCTGCTCATTCCCGGCACGCTGGCGCTGGTCACCGCCTTCGTCTCCTTCATCACGCTGTACCTGATCCCGATCCCGATGGTGCGCGAGCTGGCGATCACCGCCTCGCTCGGCGTCGGCTACAAGATCATCACCAACTTGGTGATGCTGCCGCTGGCGGCCTCGCTGTTCACCTTCACCAAGGAATACGCCGACAAGGCGGTGCTCAAGCGCGAGCAGCGCTCGGCCTGGCTGCGCACGCTGGCGCGCGTGGCCGAGCCGCGCAACGCGGCGATCGTGATCGCGCTGACCCTGGCGGTGTTCGCGGTGGCGGTGTGGCAGAGCCACGACCGCGTGATCGGTACCGTGCAGCCGGGCGCCCCGGAGCTGCGCGCCGAGGCGCGCTTCAACCGCGACGCGGTGTCGATCGCCTCCAGCTACGACACCGGCCTCGACTGGCTCACGGTGATCTTCGAGGCCCCGCCCGACGCCTGCGACGATGTCGCGGTCGGGCGCTACCAGGACCGCTTCGTCGCCGAGCTGCAGTACGTGCCGGGGGTGCTGTCGGCGCTGTCCTTCTCCGGCCAGCTGCGCACCTACAACGAGGGCTACAACGAAGGCAACCCGAAGATGTCGGTGGTGCCGGGCGACCCCGGCAACTACGCCGGGCTCGCCACCGAGATCGGCCGCGTGCGCGGCTTCATGAACAAGGACTGCAGCATGACCGCGGTGCACCTGTTCCTGTCCGACCACAAGGCGACCACGATCAACCGCGTCATCGACGTGGTGAAGGCCTTCCGTGCGCGCGACCGCGAGCCTGGGGTGACGATCCGGCTGGCCTCGGGCAACGCCGGCGTGCAGGCGGCGGTCAACGAGGAAGTGCACAAGTCCGAGCTGCCGATGATGCTCTATGTGTACGCGGCGATCATGGTGCTGGTGGCGCTGATGTACCGCGACTTCCGCGCCGTGATCGCGTGCTGCCTGCCGCTCACGGTAGGCACCTTCATCGGCTACTGGTTCATGAAGGAGCTCGAGATCGGGCTCACCGTGGCGACGCTCCCGGTGATGGTGCTGGCGGTGGGGATCGGCGTCGATTACGCCTACTACATTTACAACCGCCTGCAGCTTCACCTGGCGGGCGGCGAGAACATCGTCAAGGCGCTCGAGCACTCCATCCTCGAGGTCGGCACCGCCACCATCTTCACCGCGATCACGCTCGCGGCGGGGGTGGCGACCTGGATGTTCTCTGAGCTCAAGTTCCAGGCCGACATGGGCAAGCTGCTCGCCTTCATGTTCATGGTGAACATGGTGATGGCGATGACCGCGCTGCCCGCCTTCGCGGTGTGGCTGGAGCGGCTCTTTCCGCGCAAGGGCCCGGTGCGTGCGCCCGGCATCCTCGCGCATTGATTGCGGAGTGGATATGAACGGCATTTCGAGGCTGCAGCGCATCGGTGCGCTGCTCGGCGGCGCCCTCGCCCTTGCGGCCGGCGCCGCCGCCGCACAGGCTGTGCCGGCCGATCCGGCGGCGCTGGTGCTACGTGCGGCGGTGCACTCGCCCTTTGCCGAGCGCAGCATGATCCTCGACGCCACCCGTGCGGGGGCGCGCCTGGTCGCGGTCGGCGAGCGCGGCGTGGTGCTGCTGTCGGACGACCATGGCGCGAGCTGGCGGCAGGCGACTACGGTGCCGGCCGACGCGACCCTGACCGCGGTGAGCTTCGCGGACGAACGCCTGGGCTGGGCGGTGGGCCACCAGGGGGTGATCCTGCACAGCGCCGACGGCGGCGAGTCGTGGTCCGTGCAGCGCACCGACACCAGCGAGGACCGGCCGCTGTTCGCGGTGCACTTCACCGACGCGCGCAACGGCGTCGCGGTCGGGCTGTGGTCGCTGATGCTGCGCACGCGCGACGGCGGGGCGCACTGGGAGGCGCTCGAGCCGCCCCCGCCGCCGGGCGACACGCGCGCCGACGCCAACCTGATGAGCATCTTCGGTAACACGCAGGGCCATCTCTTCATCGCCGGCGAGCGCGGTCTGGTGCTGCGTTCGCGCGATGGCGGCGAGACCTGGAGCTATCACCCGACCGGCTATCGTGGCACCTTCTGGAGCGGGGTCGCGCTCGCCGACGGCACCCTGATCGTCGGCGGCCTGCGTGGCAGCGTCTATCGCAGCACCGACAGCGGCGACGCCTGGCAGCGCATCGACACCGGCTCGCAGAGCTCGGTCACCGACATCGTGGCCACCAACGGCCGCGTGCATGCCGTGGGACTCGACGGCGTCAGTCTCGACAGCCGTGATGGCGGTGCGCGCTTCGAGGTCGCGCGGAGGGCGGATCGCCTGTCGCTGACCGCCGCGGTGGCGACCGCAGCGGGCGGGCTGGTCAGCTTCTCGCGCGCGGGCCTGGTGCGCGACTGAGCGGGGCGGCCAGGGTTCAGCCGCGCGCCGGGGGCCGGCGCGCGGCCTTGTCGCAGTACATCGCGGCGTCGGCGTGACGCGCCAGCGCTGCGGCGTCGAGGCCATCGTCCGGATAAAGCGCGGTGCCCATGCTCACCGACACCGCAAGCGCGCGGCCGTCGATCACGAAGGGCTGGCCGATCGCCTCGCGGATCTTGTGCGCGACCCGCGCCGCATCGTCCGCGGCGGCGATGCCGGGCAGCAGCACGACGAATTCGTCGCCGCCAATGCGGGCGGCGGTGTCCGACTCGCGGATGCACTGGCGGATGCGCGCGGCAACGCCTTCGAGCACACGATCGCCAACCGCATGACCGAGGCTGTCGTTGATCGGCTTGAAGTGGTCGATGTCGACGAACAGCAGCGCGAGACGGCCATCGTCGCGGCGCGCCGCGGCCAGCGCCACGCCCATGCGGTCGTCGAACAGGGCGCGGTTGGGTAGCCCGGTCAGCGCGTCGTGGCGGGCGAGGTGCTCGAGTTCGCTGCGACGGTGCTCGAGCTCGGCCATCTGCTGGCCGATCTGGGCGCGCAGCTCGACGAAGCGGCGGGCGAGGGCGCCGATCTCGTCGCGGCGCTCCACCGGCAATGCCGGGGTGTCGTCGGTGCCGGCGAAGTTCTCCACCGCAGCGCCGAGCACTTCGATCGGGTGCGTGATCGCGCGCGCCAGCACGGCTGCGACCAGGATCCCGGCCAGGCTCATGCCGACCACGATCTGCAGCATCATGCCGCGCAGCGGGTCGAGCTCGGCGAGCACGGTCGCGCGCGGTCGCGCCAGGCCGAGGATGAAGTGGCCCTCTTCGGTGCGCACCTGCGCGCGCGCGGCCATGAAGGCGGCGACCAGCGGCTCGCGCGCGTGTTCGCCGGCGCTGCTGTCGATCAGCGCCTCGCCCGCGCGCCCCTCGATCACGGTCAGCGTGTCGTGGAACTCGTCCTGCACCCGCACCCGGCGTCCCTTGTCGAAGCCGAAGGTGCGTGCGGGGTCGGGATGGATCAGGTAGTCGCCTGCGCTGTTGGCGAGGTAGAGGCGGAAGTCGCGCGGCAGGTCGGCGGCGAGCAGGGCGAACACCCCGTGCAGGTCGACGCTGACCACGATCACGCCCCGCAGCGTGCCCGCGCCGTCGGCAACCGGGGTGGCGAGCTGCACCGCGGGCTGGCCGAGGGCGGCATGCGAGCCGCGCTCGCGGTTGATGCCGACCCGCGACATGTAGACCTCGCCGGCGGCGAGCGCGAGGGTGTCGAAGACGTAGGGGTAGTGGCCCTTCTCCTGCAGCGCATCGCCGCTCACGCGCACCAGGGTGTCACCGTCGCGGTCCACCCGCACGCGCTCGAGGCCGTTTTCGGCGGCACCGATCAGGCGAATCTGGAAGAAGGCGCGGTTGGCTTCCATCGGCAGCGCGAACAGCGTGGCCAGGCGCTCCGCCGTCTGCGGCTCGGCGCGCTCGAGCGCGCCAAGCGCGGCCGGGTTGCGGGCGAGCGCGAGCAGCGTGCGCGAGATGTCCGCGCGCACCTGGGTGATGCGGTGGGCGAGCACGCGGGTCGAGGTGAGCAGCTCCTCGCGCGCGGAGTCGATCAGCAAGTCCTTGCTGGCGCGGTAGGCCTGAAAGGCGGTGACACCGGCGGCGAGCATGCCGGAGAGGGCGAGGATGATGCCGAGGCGGGCGGCGATGCCGAATCTCATGGCGCCAGCACCCGCGCGGCGCGGTCGCCGGAGAGGATGCGTTCCCATAGCAGGTTGCGGCGTTCCACGTCCTCGACCGGCTCGAGCCAGACGAGGCGGTCGGCGTCGGCCTGGTGGGGGGCGGGGTCGCGCGTGTTGGCGAGCCCGTGGCGATCGCTGAGCACGTGCGCCGGGCCGGTGCCGAGCAGGTGGTCGATCCACGCCAGGGCGAGCGCCTTGTTGCGCGCGCCGCGGGTGACGACCCAGCAATCGAGCCAGGCGAGCGCGCCCTCGCGCGGGACCACGTAGCCCACGTCCGCTCCCGCCGCGCGCAGCAGCTGAAGCTGCTGCGCGCCGTAGTTGGCGAACATCAGCGCCGCGCCGCGGCTGATGAAGAGGTGCGCGGACTCCTCCGGCTGCACGTAGAAGGTCAGCATGTTGCGGCGCAGTGCGATCAGGCGCTCGACCGCTGGCTGCCAGTCTGCGTCGTCGAGGCGGAAGGGCGAGGCCTTGCTCAGCATCTGCGCGGCGAGCGAGAAATTGTGCGAACCGCTGTTGTACACCAGCACCTTGCCGCGGTTGCGCGGATCCCACAGCGCGGCGATCGACTGCGGTGGTGCGTCGAACTGTCTGCGGTCGTAGATCAGGCCCATCTCGGCCCAGGCGTAGGGGACGGCGTACAGCTTGCCGTCGCGCATCGTGCCGGGCAGCGTCGATGGGTCGCGAAAGCGCGGCAACTGCGCGCCGAGGTTGGGCACTGCGGCGGGCTCGATCGGCACGACCAGGCCACGGTCGATGTAGCGCTGCAACTCGGCGGTGTTGACCGCGAACACGTCATAGTCGGCTGCGTCGCGGGTGGCGACGCGCTGCCAGAGTGTCTCGTCGGCGTCGACCACGGTGACCTCGACCTTCGCCCCGGTGCGCGCCTCGAAGGCCTGCACCACGTCGGCGTCGGCGTAGCCCGGCCAGCTCAGCACGCGCAGCACCTCGGCGGCGCAGGCTGGCGCGCACAGCACCAGGGCGAGCACGAGCCAGGGCAGGCGATGCAGGCGCAGGCGACGAAGCATGGCGGATGCGGCTCCGGATGGGGTGCCGCAGGCCGCGGCGGACGAATTGGGGGGGACGTGACGCGGCAGTGTATGCCGCGCTTCGGGCGCTCCGGAAGCGCCGCCGACGGCTGGCGTCCCCGCGCCGCCGGGCGGCGGGCGCTCGCGGCCGGCGGGCGGGGATGCGGTGGGGGCGCAGCGGGACGGCGGTAAAGGCTCGCGGCTGCCGCCGCTCCTACAGAGACCGCAACGCGCGGGGTGTGCTGTAAGCGGCGGCAGCCGCGAGCCTTTGCGGTGCGCTCGAACGAGGACTGCATCAAGACGGTCGTGCGTGCGACTGCCCTCCCGCTCCCGCTCCCGCCGATGCCGGGGGCGATCTGCTATGTTCACGCCATGTCCGCCATCATCGCCATCTCCGGTCTGTCCAAGACCTACGCTTCCGGCTTCGCTGCGCTCAAGGGCGTCGACCTCGACATCCGCCGCGGCGAAATCTTCGCGCTGCTCGGGCCCAACGGTGCGGGCAAGACCACGCTGATCAGCGTGGTGTGCGGCCTGGTCAATGCCAGCGCCGGCGCGGTGAGCGTCGACGGCCACGACATCGTGCGCGACTACCGCGCTGCGCGCGCACTCATCGGCCTGGTGCCGCAGGAGCTCACCACCGACGCCTTCGAGACGGTGTGGAACACGGTGAGCTTCTCGCGCGGCCTGTTCGGCAAGCCGCCCAACCCGGCCTATCTGGAGCAACTGCTCAAGGATCTGTCGTTGTGGAGCAAGAAGGACGCCAGGCTGATGATGCTCTCCGGCGGCATGAAGCGCCGGGTGCTGATCGCCAAGGCGCTGTCGCACGAGCCGCGCATCCTGTTCCTCGACGAACCCACCGCCGGCGTCGATGTGGAGCTGCGCCGCGACATGTGGCAGCTCGTGCGCCGGCTGCGTGAGAGCGGCGTCACCGTGATCCTGACCACGCACTACATCGAGGAAGCCGAAGAGATGGCCGACCGCATCGGCGTGATCACCCGCGGCGAGCTGATCCTGGTCGAGGACAAGGCCGCGCTGATGCGCAAGCTCGGCGGCAAGCAGCTCACCCTGCAGCTGGCCGCGCCGCTCGTCGCGGTGCCGCCCGCGCTCGCGCGCTACGGGCTGGTGCTGGGCAAGGGGGGGCACACGCTGATGTATCGCTACGCGTCGGAGCGGGAGGGCGAGGGAAAGGATGAGGCCGAAGGTGAGGCCACCGCCATCGTCGACCTGCTGCAGGAACTCGCCGCCGCCGGCATCGCCTTCACCGACCTGCACACCACCCAGCGCTCGCTGGAAGACATCTTCGTCAGCCTGGTGAGCGAGCGCACGCCGGAAAATGGCACAGCAGCAGGGGAGGGCGCACGATGAACTGGCACGCGGTCCGTTCGATCTATTTTTTCGAGATGGCGCGCACCCGGCGCACGCTGCTGCAGAGCGTGCTCGCGCCGGTGATCACCACCACGCTGTACTTCGTCGTCTTCGGCTCGGCGATCGGCGCGCGCATCCCCGAGGTCGAGGGCGTGAGCTACGGCGCCTTCATCGTGCCCGGCCTGATCATGCTCAACCTGCTCACCCAGAGCGTGTCGAACGCGTCCTTCGGCATCTTCTTCCCGAAGTTTTCGCGCACGATCTACGAGCTGCTGTCGGCGCCGGTGTCGCACTTCGAGATCGTGCTCAGCTACGTCGGCGCGGCCGCGACCAAGGCCATCCTGCTCAGCCTGATCATCCTCGTCACCGCCACCTTCTTCGTGCCGCTGCGCATCGAGCACCCGGTGTGGATGGTGGGCTTCCTGCTCCTCACCGCGGTCAGCTTCAGCCTGCTCGGCTTCATCCTCGGCATCTGGGCGGACAACTTCGAGAAGCTGCAGCTGGTGCCGCTCTTGATCATCACCCCGCTGACCTTCCTCGGCGGCAGCTTCTACTCGATCGACATGCTGCCCGCGGCGTGGCGCGCGGTGTCGCTGCTCAACCCGGTGGTGTACCTGGTGAGCGGCTTTCGCTGGAGCTTTTACGGCACCGCCGACGTGGGGGTGGGGGTGAGCCTGGCGATGACGCTGCTGTTCCTCGCGATGTTCGCAGGGATTGCGGCGTGGATGCTGCGGACGGGGTATCGGTTGAAGCCGTGAGGCGGAGGCAGCGATGACCGCGCTGGAGCGGTTCAACAGTTTCAGCCACTTGCTGGGCGCGCTGGCGGCAGTGGCCGGCACGGTCTGGCTGCTGGTGGTGACGCCCGCGGGCGATCCCTGGCGGCTGACCAGCTTCAGCATCTATGGCGCCTCGCTGATCCTGCTGTACGCCATCTCGTCCCTGTCCCACGGCTACGAGGGCCGCCGCCGCGGCATCCTCACCCGGCTGGACCACTGCACCATCTATCTGCTCATCGCCGGCACCTACACCCCCTTTACCCTGGTGACCCTGCGCGGCCCCTGGGGCTGGTCGCTGTTCGGCGTGGTGTGGGGCCTGGCGCTGATCGGCATCCTCGTCGACCTGCTCTGGAAGCAGGACCGGCGCATCGTGCCGGTGCTCATCTATCTGGTCATGGGCTGGCTGGTGGTGTTTGCCATCGAGCCCCTGCGCGCAGCGATGGACCCCATTGGCTTCGGCCTGCTGGTGGCGGGGGGAGTCGCCTATACGCTGGGGGTGCCATTTTTTGCCCTCGGCCGCTACTGGCCCATGCTCCACGGCATCTGGCATGTGCTGGTGATGGCCGGCAGCCTGCTGCACTACCTGGCGATTCTCGGGTACGTGGCGCCGGGCTAGGCGCGCTCCTGCACCGAGCGCAGTCAACTGTGTCATCGGCGTGTCGCAGAGTTAAGACATCCTTGGTGGTTTTAAGAGATCATCGGAGTTCTAAGAGATCCTTGGCTGTTTATTGCCGGGAACGTACTCGCCTGGCGCCGAACCGTCGCATCGAAACAGGAGTAAACCACCATGACGAAGAGCTCGAACAACACTCCCGGCGGCACGCCCGCCAAGACGGTGCCGAAGGCCCCGGGTTCGATGTTGCCGGCCGGGGCGATGACCAATCCCCTGCAGGTCTGGGGCCCGGTGGGCGAGTACATGATCGATGCCATGCAGCGCACCGTCCTGTTCTGGGATGTCTTGCGCCAGCGAAGCGAACAGTATTACGCGCAGAAGGCGAAGGCCGTGCCGCATGTGCTGAGCTTCGACGCCGAACTGGTGCTGGATGGCCGCAGCTTCGACAAGCCGGTCAACTACCTGCTGGTGCGCGTCAAGTCACCGCAAGGCACGGCCACCGACCCCCTGAAGCGGCCCTTCGTGGTGGTGGACCCGCGCGCCGGGCACGGGCCCGGCATTGGCGGCTTCAAGGCCGACAGCGAGCTGGGGGTGGCCATGCGGGCCGGGCATCCCTGCTACTTCGTGGGCTTCACCCCGGATCCGATGCCGGGGCAGACCATCGAAGACATCATCTACGCCGAGGCGGCGTTCCTGGAGAAGGTCATCTCCCTGCACCCCGAGGCCGAAGGCAAGCCCTGTGTCATCGGCAATTGCCAGGCGGGCTGGGCGGTGATGATGGTGGCCGCCATTCGGCCCGAACTGTTCGGGCCCATCATCATTCCAGGCTCGCCGCTGTCCTACTGGGCCGGCGCGGAAGGCGAAAACCCCATGCGCTACACCGGCGGCCTGGCCGGCGGCAGCTGGGTCACGGCGCTGACCAGCGACCTCGGCAACGGCAAGTTCGATGGCGGCCACCTGGTCGAGAACTTCGAGTCCCTGAATCCGGCCAACACCTTGTGGAGCAAGAACTACGACCTCTGGTCGAAGGTGGATACCGAAGCGGCGCGTTTCATCGAGTTCGAGAAGTGGTGGGGCGGCCATGTCAACCTCAATGCCGAGGAGATCCAGTGGATCGTCGACGAGTTGTTCATCGGCAACCGTCTCGCCACGGCGGAAATCACCACGCGTGCCGGCGACCGGATCGACCTGCGCAACATCCGTTCGCCCATCATCTGTTTTCCTGATTAGCAACGATGCTCAGCCAGGCACCCCAACGGGTTTATACTGTACGTAAATACAGTTTTTCTGCCGGGAGGTGCGCCATGCCGATGAACCGAATCCAGTTTCAACCCGGACTGTCCATGCCCGAGTTTCTTCAGCGCTACGGAACCGAGCCGTCCTGCGAG
>Ga0209573_1004152_pt1 | contig 14718 bp, 15 predicted proteins | sample TNRBio252014_DNA_FD_185870 | JGI IMG/M metagenome (GOLD analysis project Ga0209573, IMG submission 185870) | Wastewater treatment Type I Accumulibacter community from EBPR Bioreactor in Madison, WI, USA - TNR Reactor_6/25/2014_ DNA (SPAdes)... | ecosystem: Engineered > Bioreactor > EBPR >...
GGCGGCACGCAGACCCGGTTCCGGTTCAAGGTGCGCGAAGACGACATCCCCGGCCTGTTCGTCGGGCTGGGCTGCGAGATCCACTGGGCCACGCCCTATGCCGGGCAATCGAAGCCGATCGAGCGGGCGTTTCGCGACATGTGCGATGCCATCGCCAAGGACCCGCGTTTTGACGGTGCCTGGACCGGCAACAAGCCCGAGGCCAAGCCCGAGGATTATGGCAGCCGCGCCGTGCCTTTCGAGGAGTTCCTCAAGGTCGTGGCCGAGGGGATCGAAGAGCACAACCTGCGGCGCGGGCGGCGGTCCGAGGTGGCATGGGGCCGGTCCTTTGCCGAGGTCTTTGCCGAGAGCTATGAGCGCGCGCCGATCCGCAAGGCGACCGAGGCGCAGCGCCGTCTGTGGCTGCTGGGGGCCGAGGGGCTGCGCGCCGACAGCAAGACCGGCGTCGTGCGGCTGCAGGGCAACGAGTATTGGGCCGACTGGATGCACGCGGTCGCGGGCGAGCGGGTGATGTCATTCGCGTTCGATGGCGGTTGCCGCGCACGGACCTTCGTGTCGAGAGCAAGCGGATAGACCCTCAGTCTCTCAAGGTCGTCCGACGTATCCCAGATAGTGAGAAAGCAGGCTTCGTCGCCCGGGCGATTGTCGCAAACTTGGAGGCTGAGGAAGCTGAAGGGCGATCTCTGGCGCTTATCAAGCCCGAAAATCCGCGCTTTCGAATTCGGCGGCTAAGTGCGGTAGAATTCGCCAAGTCGCAGCGACGACGCGACGAATTACATGCCCAGCCTGACATGTTGGCCGACACGCAGATTCCCAAGGAAGCCCCCCCGGTCGGCTTCTCTTACGAGTTCGTGCACGGAGGCAGGCTGCGAACGCACCAATGCATTGATTGGGAAACGGAGCGCACCTTCTTCAAATGGCGGGAGGCTCTTGGGGAGGAAAAGACTATCGCCTTGATGCTGGAGAGGTGGCGAAGCTTTGACCCGGAGAGGGTAGTGTTCGCGATGGGAACTCACCGGGTGAAGTTCTGGCGCAAGTGGTTGCTGTCGGGTGTGCTCAGAGTCGATCCGCTCACACAAGGGCAGTTGGGCTTCTGAAACCCTCTGCTGCAACTATCCCTGTCAAACTCTGCAACACTCGCTGGCGAGCTACATCCCCTTTGGCAGGGTCACCGAGCCATCGCCAAAGCTGGTGGCGAGGGGCTTCGGCCTCAGGCCTGTCGCGCCCGAGAGGTTGGTGTCCCACAAAAAGGCCCCCTCCATCCGCGTCCCGTCGAGGCTCGCCCCCTCCATTCGCGCCCCGATGAGGCTCGCGCCCTCCATCCGCGCCGCGTCGAGGCTCGCGCCCTCCATCCGCGCCCCTCTGAGGCTCGCCCCCTCCATCCGCGCCTCGGAGAGGCTCGCGCCCTCCATCCGCGCCCCTCTGAGGCTCGCCCCCTCCATCCGCGCCCCGTTAAGGCTCGCCCCCTCCATCCGCGCCTTGTAGAGGCGCGCCCCCTCCATCCGCGCCCAGTCAAGGCTCACCCCCTCCATCCGCGCCCCATCAAGGCGCGCCCCCTCCATCCGCGCCCCGACGAGGCTCGCGCCCTCCATCCGCGCCCCGACGAGGCGCGCCCCCTCCATCCGCGCCCTGGCGAGGCTCGCGCCCTCCATCCGCGCCCCATCAAGGCGCGCACCGGAAAACACCGCGTCCGAGCCATCGGGCTGACCTGCCGCCAGATCGGCGCCCTGCAGGTTGGCGCCGCGCAGGTCCAGACGATAGCCGCGATAGTCCTCGCAGGTCTGCTGCCATGCCTCCAGCCCAGCCTTGAAGGCCGCGATCTGCGCCATCGTCATCGCGGTTTCAGCCGGTTCCTCCGGCAGGCGCTGGAAACCCGGGTCAAAGGGCCAGCGGGTTGCGGCATCGGCCGGGTTGGGCCAGGCCGCCTCGACCCCGCGCTGCCTTGCACTGCGCCGCCCGATCACTTTTAGCGCCAATTGCACATCGGCGCGGGGTTTGGGCAGGGCCCGCGCCCATTGACGGACGAGAGGGCCGTCTTCGGCGTGGAACCGTTCCTTTCGCTTCGTCATATGCGCGGCGCGCTCCTCGTCCGTCGCATCGTCCTTGAGCGGCTCCCACTCGCCATGGGGATGATCCTCTGGCGTCCTCGCGTTCGAATTCTCGCGGATGTATTCGCACAGGATCTGCATCACCATCACATGATCGCGGCCCTTGTCATGGGTGGTGCTGTCCTGCGCGATGCGTTCCAGCGACAGGATCGCGCCCATGCGCACCTCCAGATTGGGGACGGTGGCCTCGTTGCCGTCCTTCTTGACCGTCTTTTCCGCCCCCAGTTGCTCGACCGCCTTGGCGATGCGGTCGGTCATGTGGCCTTCCTTCTGATAGCGCACGGTCTGGTGCTTGAGCACCGTGCCCCAGATCAGGAACGGCCCGCCGAGCAGGGCGCCGATCAGCGCCCCCGCGCCGAGGTTGGGGCTGGCCTCGCTGCCACCGTGGATCACCTGCACGATGGTATTCCCGGCGACGGCAAAGGCGGCAACGAGGGCAATTAGAAACAGCAGCGGCACCGCGAGGGTCAGGATCGCGCCGGACATCCGCCCCAGCGTTCGCGCCGCAGCCCAGTTCGGCGCATTGCTGATCCCCAGCCAGTCGAGCAGGTCTTGCGGCGGTTTCTTGTCGGGCGACTCGTTCATGGCACACTCACCTTGCGTGCGGGCAGGATGCACGGCGGCGCGGGGTTTGGGAAGATGGGGGGCGGCGAGCGTGGGACAACCCTTGCCAAATCCTTAACGCCCTGACCCAAGCCATTGAAATCAAACACTCCGGCCATTGTCCCCTGCGTGGGACATCCCGCCGCTGGCTGCGGGTCGCACAGGGGGGGCCCAGCCAATGCTTGCCCCTCCGGCGGGGATCGCCTAGACACCGGGGCAACCCAAACCATCAGGTGAGCCATGCGTCTGAGCCGCTATTTCCTCCCCGTTCTCAAGGAAAACCCCTCCGAGGCGCAGATCGTCTCGCACCGCCTCATGCTGCGCGCCGGCATGATCCGCCAGCAGGCGGCGGGGATCTATTCCTGGCTGCCGCTGGGCTACCGCGTCCTCAAGCGCATCGAAACCATCGTGCACGAGGAACAGGTCCGCGCGGGCCACATCCCGCTGTTGATGCCGACCCTGCAACCGGCCGACCTGTGGCGCGAATCCGGGCGCTATGATGACTACGGGCAGGAAATGCTGCGCATCAAGGACCGCCACGACCGCGACATGCTGTTCGGGCCGACCAACGAGGAGATGATCACCGACATCTTCCGCGGCAGCGTGAACAGCTACAAGGACCTGCCGCTGACCCTCTATCACATCCAGTGGAAGTTCCGCGACGAGGTCCGCCCCCGGTTCGGCGTGATGCGCGGGCGCGAGTTCCTGATGAAGGACGGCTACAACTTCGACATCGACAAGGACGCCGCCCTGCACGCCTATAACCGGCACATGGTCAGCTATCTGCGCACCTATGAGCGCATGGGCCTGACGGCGATCCCGATGCGCGCGGCCTCAGGCCCCATCGGCGGCGACAATACGCATGAATTCCTCGTGCTGGCGCAGACCGGCGAATCCGAGGTGTTTTATGACGACCGCGTGGTGGACCTGAAACTGGGCGACCGGCAGGTGGATTACGACAACCGGGCCGAGGTGGCGGGCGTCTGTCAGGAATTCACCACCCTCTATGCCCGCACCGATGAAACCCACGACGCCGCCGTGTTCGACCAGATCCCCGAGGCGCACCGCAAGGTGGGCCGGGGCATCGAAGTCGGGCAGATCTTCTATTTCGGCACCAAGTATTCGGAATCGATGGGCGCCACCGTGGTCACCGCCGACGGGTCGCGCGTGCCGGTCGAAATGGGCTCGCACGGGATCGGCGTCAGCCGCCTTCTGGGCGCGATCATCGAGGCCAGCCACGACGACAAGGGCATCATCTGGCCCGAAGGCGTGACGCCGTTCCATTGCGGGATCGTCAACCTCAAACAGGGCGATGCGGCGACGGATGCGGCAAGCGACAGCCTTTACAAGGCCTTGGCGGCCAAGGGGCTCGAGGCGCTCTATGACGACCGCAACGAACGCGCCGGCAACAAGTTCGCGACGATGGACCTGATCGGCCTGCCGTGGCGGGTGACGGTGGGGCCGCGCGGGCTGGAGAAGGGCGTGGTCGAGCTGACCTCGCGCAAGACCGGCCTCAGCGAGGAGATGACGCCTGAGGCAGCGGTCGAGCGGCTGGTGCTGATCTACGCCGCGCATCGCTGAAAGGTGAGGCTGAAACTGGTCGGAACAGGGGCGCCACGGGCGCCCCTTTTTTAAAAAACGCGCCCCGGACCGACGGGCGGCCCGGGGCGATACTCACTCAACGCAGCGCCGACACCTTGGCCTTGGCCGTAATGAAAAAACCGGCGCTAGGTCGCTTTACGCGGCGCCGGGGCGGTTTGTTACAGCGGGCACGGATTTTTTCGCCGGCGGGCCGCAGGGGAGTATCTACGCCACGATGAAGGGGCGGCCTCAAGCGTGACAAAGTGCTCGGTCACCTCGGGTGATGACCAGATTGAGGCCGGGCACAGCAGAAAGATGCAAAAGACCTGGTGGTGATGAAAAGGAGCAGGCCCCAGCTTGCACGGTTTTTGCCGAACCCCCGGCCTCAGGCCAAAGGGTTTCGACGCCGGTGAGCAGCGCGGCGCTCCGCAGGCAGAGGCGGGGGGAGGGGTTGATCGCTCATGCCCCGGCGTAGCAGAGTGCGGGGGGGGGCGGTCAAGCCAGGGTTGTGCAGCGGGCGCGGCCTGTGGGTTTGGCGCAACAGGGGGCGGGATGCGGCAGAACCGGGTGGATCCGACGGGGGCCTTGCAGGCGGTGCCGCAGCGCGGCGGCTGGATGGGCAACAAGGGCTGCCTGCATGATGCCTCGGGGGTGATCCGGCGCGCGCATGTCGGGCGGCGCTGGATCTGCTGCGTGCTGGACTTTGCCGGACGGCGGCGGGCGCTGATGCAGCCGGGGCGCTATACCGAGTTGTTTTTCCTCGACGAAGCGACAGCCGCAGCAGCCGGGCACCGGCCCTGTGCGGAATGTCGGCGGGCCGATTGGCTGGCGTTCCGCACTCTTTGGTCGGCCGAGTATGGCGAGGGTGGCGCCGACGCCATCGACGCCCGGCTGCATGAAAACCGGCTGGCGGGGCGGGCGCGGCGGCTGGTGCCGGTGGATGCCGGGGCAGTGCCTTGCGGCGCGATGGTGCTGGACGGCGGGCCGGTCTTGCGCACCGCCTCGGGGTGGTGGCGCTGGTCGTTTCAGGGCTATGCTCAGGCGGTGGCACCCAAAGGTCCGGTGGCGCTGCTGACGCCCGAACCCCTCGGGCGCTTGATGGCGCGCGGCTGGGCGGTGCAGGATCTGGCGCCGAAATGATTGCCTTGTTCAGTAATATCTGATTGGGTGACAACAGCACAGGAGGCGGCGATGGATCACGACAAACCCCGGCTGGACTGGGACGAATTCGCCCGTCTGGGTGGCCGGATCGCCGAATGGGGCGCCGATTACCACCGCACGCTGACCGACCGTCCGGTGCGCGCGCCCTTGGTGCCGGGCGCGGTGGCGGCCCGCTTCGAGGCCACGCCACCCGAACTGGGGGTCGGGCTCGAGGGCCTTCTGGACGAGCTGGACGCCAAGGTGCTGCCTGGCCTGACCCATTGGCAACATCCTCGATTCTTTGCCTATTTCCCGGCCAATGCGACGCCGCCCTCGATGCTGGCCGATTTTGTCGCGGCGATTCTGGCGCAGCAGGGGATGCTCTGGCAGACCTCACCCGCGACGACCGAGATCGAGACCGTGATGCTCGACTGGCTGCGGCAGGGGCTGGGCCTGCCGCAGGGGTTCCACGGGGTGATTCAGGACTCGGCCAGTTCGGCCACGCTGGCCGCCGTGCTGGTGATGCGCGAACGCGCGCTGGACTGGGCGGGCAACCGGCAGGGGCTGGCGGGGCAGCCGCAGCTGCGGGTCTATTGCTCGGCCGAGGTGCATACCTCGGTCGACCGGGCGATCTGGGTTTCGGGGATCGGCGCGCAGAATCTGGTGCGCATCCCGACGCAGGGGCCCCTGCGCGGCATGGATGCGCAGGCCCTGCGCGCGCAGATCGTGGCGGACCGGGCGGCGGGGTTGGTGCCGGCCGGGCTGATCGCCTGCATCGGCGGCACCGGCACCGGCGCCTGCGATGACCTGCGCGCGGTGCTGGCGGTGGCGCGCGACGAGGGGCTTTACAGCCATGTCGATGCCGCCTGGGCGGGCTCGGCGATGATCTGCCCGGAGTTCCGCAACCTCTGGGACGGGATCGAGGCGGCGGATTCGCTGGTGCTGAACCCGCACAAATGGCTGGGGGTGCAGTTCGACCTCTCGGCGCATTACCTGCGCGACCCGGACTCCCTGGTGAAAACCCTCGCCATCCAGCCGGAATACCTGAAGACGCATGGCAAGGACGGGTTCCTGAACTATAGCGAATGGTCGGTGCCACTGGGGCGGCGGTTCCGGGCGCTGAAACTGTGGTTCGTGCTGCGCGCCTATGGGCTGGCGGGGCTGCGCGCGGTGATCCGCGACCATGTGCGCTGGTCACAGGCGCTGGCCGAAGACCTGCGCCAGGATGCGCGGTTCGAGATCGTCACCGAGCCGGTGCTGGCGCTGTTCACCCTGGCCTTGCGCGGCGCCTCGGAGGCGCAGATGATCGACTATGTGAACCGGGTGAACGAGGACGGGCGGATCTATGTCACGCAGGGGCGGCTGTCGGCGCAACTGGGCGGACGGGTGGTGATGCGGTTTCAGGTCGGCAGTTTCGCCTGCAGCGAGGCGGATGTGCGGCAGGCGGGGGACGTGTTGCGGGAACTGGCGGGGTAGGGGCGTCGCGCGGCCCCCATCGAGGGGGCCACGCGACGCGCGGGGGCGGCCCCGCCCGCCGTTCAAGGGGGCACGCCCCCTTGAAGATCCCGTGGATAGTTGAGGCACAAAGAGGGGGACAGTGTGGAGAAGAACGGGTTCAAGGCGGCCTTGGCCGCGGGGCGGTTGCAGATCGGCTGTTGGGTCGGGCTGGCGGATGGTTATGCCGCCGAGATCGCCGGCGAGGCGGGGTTCGACTGGCTGCTGATCGACGGCGAGCACGCGCCCAACGACATTCGGGCGATGCGCGAGCAGTTGACGGCGCTGGGGCGCTCGACCTCGCATCCGGTGATCCGGCTGCCGGTGGGCGAGGTCTGGCTGGTCAAGCAGGCGCTCGACATCGGGGCGCAGACGATTCTGGTGCCGATGGTGGAAAGTGGCGAGCAGGCGGCCTTGCTGGCGCGGGCGATGCGCTATCCGCCCGAGGGGCTGCGCGGCGTGGGGGCGGCACTGGCCCGGGCCTCGCGGTTTTCCGGCATTGCCGATTATGTCAACAAGGCCGATGCCGAGGTCTGTCTGCTGGTGCAGGTGGAGAACCGCGCCGGGCTGGCGGCGCTCGACGACATTCTGGCGGTCGAGGGGGTGGACGGCGTGTTCATCGGCCCGGCCGACCTGTCGGCGGACATGGGCTATCGCGGCCGGGCCGAGGCGCCCGAGATGATCGCGGTGATCGAGGATGCGGTGGCGCGGATCACGGCTGCGGGCAAGGCGGCGGGCATCCTGAGCACGCAGGCCGCGCAGGCGCGGCACTGGATCGACCGGGGCGCCACCTTTGTCGCCGTCGGCATCGACGTTCTGGTGCTGGCCAATGGGCTGCGCTCGCTGGCGGCGCAGTTCCGGTGACGGCTGCATGCGGGTTCTGAGCTGGAATGTGCAGAACCTGCGGTTGCGCCATCCCGGCGGGCGCTCGCGGCTGGACGGGGCGCGCGATCAGGATGACGGGCCCGAGGGGCGGGCGCTGGACGGTGCCGACCGGCGGCTGACGGCGGCGGTGCTGGCGCGGGCCGGGGCGGATCTCTGCCTGCTGCAGGAGGTTTTCGACCGCCCCTCGCTGGACTGGTTCCACGACCATCTGCTGCGCGCCAGCGGGGCGGCGCCCTGGCCCTGGCGCGCCTGTCTGCCCGGCAATGACGGTGCCGGGCGTGATCTGGCGGTGCTGGCGCGGCGGCCCTTTGCCGCGACCTCGCATGCGGCGCTGCGCGAGGGGGGCCGGGTGGTGTTCTGCCGCGATTGCTTGCAGGTGGACCTGGGCGACCTGGTGCTGTTCGGCCTGCATCTGAAGGCGCCGGTGCCCGACCCCGAGGCGGCGCTGGTCCAGCGTCAGCGCGAGGTGGCGGCGGTGCGGCGGCTGATCGAGGCGCGCTTTGCCGACCCTGCGCAGGCGCTCTGGCTGGTGCTGGGCGACTTCAACGATCCGGACGGGCGGGCGCTGGGGCCCTTGCTGGCGCCCTTTGGCGTCGATCTGCGCGCGCGCATGCCTGCGGACGAGCGCTGGACATGGTGGCGCGAGGGGCAGGGGCGCGGCTGCCCGGACGGCATGATCGCCTCGCCCGCGCTGGCGGCGCGCTGGCCCCGGGCGGTGCCGCAGGCGCTGCGCTGGGGGATGGCGCGGGCGGCGGGCGGCGGGGCCGAGCGGCTGGAGGGTGTCGGGGCGCTGCGGCCGCATGCCAGCGACCACGCCGCGCTGGTGCTCGATCTGCCGGGGCTAGGTGGGCCGGGCCTGTGACGGGGCGTCATGGTTCTGTTACACCGGGCGGCGAGACTGGCCGAACCCAGAGGATGGCCCCGATGTCCGTTGACCTTGCCCAATGCGGCGCGCTGATCGAGGCGCTGCCAGACCCGGCGCTGCTGGTGTCGACCGAGCGGCGCATCCTGTTGGCCAATGCTGCCGCGCGCGATCTGTTCGGCGCGCCCCTGGTCGGCGCCCTGGCCAGCGCCTGCCTGCGCCAGCCCGAGGCCGCCGCCGCACTGGAGCGCGCGCTGGTCGCTCTCGACAGCGCCGCGCCGACCCAGCCGCAAGAGGCGCGCTTCATCCAGACCACGCCGACGCGCGAAAGCGTGCTGCGGCTGACGGCCAGTCCGCTGGCGCCACAGGCGGGTCTTGCCGCCGTGCTGGTCAGCCTGCGCGACATCAGCCATGTCGAGGAGGCCGAACAGCAGCGCCGCGATTTTGTCGCCAATGTCAGCCACGAGATGCGCTCGCCGCTGACCGTGCTGGCCGGGTTCATCGAGACGCTGAAAGGCCCGGCCAAGGACGATCCCACGGCCCGCGCGCAGTTTCTCGACATCATGGAGCGCGAGGCGCAGCGCATGACCCGGCTGGTGGCCGACCTTTTGTCGCTGTCGCGGGTCGAGGGCGAGGAAAAGGTCCGGCCCCGCACGCTGGTCTCGCTGTCCGAGATCCTGCGCGCGACGCTGGCGGCCCTGCGCCCGCAGACCGACGAGGCCGGGCTGACCGTCGAATTCCGCGATCTGCCCGAGGCGCCCTCGATCCCCGGCGACCGCGACCAACTGGTGCAGGTGTTCCACAACCTCGTTGAAAACGCGCTGAAATACGGCGCCTCGGGCAACCGGATAGAAATCACGCTCGACCGGCTCGAAACCCTGCCCGGCGTGAACGGCCCGGTGCTGAAGGCCTGCGTGCGCGACCACGGCGACGGCATCGACCCGCTGCATCTGCCGCGCCTGACCGAACGGTTCTACCGCGTCGATGGCCACCGCAGCCGGGCGATGGGCGGCACCGGGCTGGGGCTGGCGATCGTCAAGCACATCGTCAACCGGCACCGCGGGCGGCTCAGCATCCGCTCGGTGCGCGGCGAGGGCAGCACCTTTTGCATCGCCCTGCCGATCACCTGAGGCGCCGCTGTCATGCTAGTGTCACACGGCACCGCTAGTCTGCCGCCAAACCATACGAGAGCACCATGACCCTTAGCAGCCATATCGACCACAGTTTCGACGCCGATCTCGACCGTATCCGCGAGGCAATCCTTGCCATGGGCGGCCGCGTCGAAGAGGCGATCGCCCTCGCCGCCCGCGCCCTCGATGAGCGTGACGAGGATGTGGCGCAGCAGGTGATCGTCGGTGACAAGGCGATCGACGCGCTGGAAGAGGACATCAACACGCAGGTGGTGCGGCTGCTCGCGCTGCGCCAGCCACAGGCGACCGACCTGCGCATGGTGGTCGCGGTGATGAAGATGGCCGCCGATCTGGAACGGCTGGGCGACTATGCCAAGAACATGGCCAAGCGCGTCGCCGTGCTGTCCGCAGGCGCGCAGATCGAGGGCGCGGCCCCGGCGATCCGCCGTCAGGCGCGGCAGGTCGGCCAGATGCTCAAGGACATGCTCGACGCCTTTGCCCATCTCGACGTTGCGCTGGCCGAGGACGTGATCGCCCGCGACATCGAGGTCGACCAGATGACCAACGCGCTGTTTCGCGAATTCATCACCCACATGATGGAAGACCCGCGCAACATCACCGCCTGCCTGCACTATACCTTCATCGCCAAGAACGTCGAACGCATGGGCGATCTGGTGACCGGCGCCGCCGAGCAGGTGGTGTTCCTCGCCACCGGCCAGCGTCCGGGCGAGAGGGCCAAGGGCGCCTCGACCGCCTCCATCGGCCTGCCGCAGGAGTGAGGGGATGAGCGAGCGCGATACCCCGCTGGTGCTGGTGGTCGATGACGAACCGGCACAGCGGGCGCTGCTGAGCTATAACCTCGAAGCAGCGGGCTTTCGCGTCGCGCTGGCCGCCGATGGCGAAGAGGCGCTGCTGGTGGTGGCCGAGGAAGCGCCCGATGTGATCCTGCTCGACTGGATGCTGCCGCGCGTGTCCGGCATCGAGGTCTGCCGCCAGTTGAAGGCGCAGCGCACCGAGGCGGCGATCATCATGGTCTCGGCCCGCTCGGATGAAAGCGACCGCGTGCGCGGGCTGGAAACCGGGGCGGATGATTATATCACCAAACCCTATTCGGTCAGCGAATTGCTCGCCCGCGTGCGCGCCAACCTGCGCCGCGTGCGTCCGGTGCGCGCGGGGCAGGTGCTCGAAGTCGGCGACCTGCGGCTCGATGCCGAAACCCACCGGGTGTTCCGCTCTGGCGCGCCGCTGCATCTGGGGCCGACCGAATTTCGCCTGCTGGCGGCGCTGATGGAAAAACCCGGCCGGGTCTGGACGCGCGAGGCGCTTCTTGACCGGGTCTGGGGCCGCGACATCTATGTCGATACCCGCACGGTGGATGTGCATGTCGGCCGCCTGCGCAAGGTGCTGATGGGGCACGGCGGCGATGACCCGATCCGCACGGTGCGCGGCGCGGGCTATGCGCTGGATTGACATTTGACCCCCCGCCGGTGCCAATCGCGGCAAAACGGGGGGCAGAATGACCGCACAAACCACCACCGCCGCGCAGGGCTATGTGCCCGATCCGCGCAACGAGGGCGTCCTCGTCTGGGTCAACGGCACGCTGGTGCCAAAGGCGCAGGCGATGGTCTCGGTCTTTGACGCCGGATTCGGCTTTGGCGATGGCGTCTGGGAGGGGCTGCGGCTGGTGCGCGGCCGCATCCTGCAGCGCGAGGCGCATCTGGACCGGCTGTTCGAAGGCGCCTGCTCGATCGCCATCGACATCCCGCAGGGCCGCGACGGCATCAACGCCGCCATCGACGGCGTGCTGGCGGCCAACGGCATGCAGGACGGCGCGCATCTGAGGCTGATGGTGACGCGCGGTGTCAAGGCGACGGCGAACCAGGACCCGCGATTCATCCTGACCGGGCCGACCGTGGTGGTGACCGCCGAATACAAGGCCCCCCGCCCCGAAGTGAAGGCGCGCGGCCTCAGCCTGCTGACCTCGACCTTCCGCACCTCCGGCCCGGATGTCTTTGATCTGCATCTGAATTCGCACTCGCGGCTGAACCTGATCCAGGCGCTGATCCAGGCGATCAACGCCGGCGCCGACGAGGCGCTGATGCTCGACCCGCGCGGCTTTGTCGCCTCGTGCAACTCGACCAATTTCTTCATCGTGCGAAAGGGCGAGGTCTGGACCTCGTCGGGCGGCTGGTCGTTCAAGGGCATCACCCAGCGCGCGGTGATCGAGGCGGCGCGGGCGGCGGGGATCCGGGTGGTCGAGGGCGATTTCACTCTGGCGCAGGTCTATTCGGCGGACGAGGCCTTTGTCACCGGCACGCTGGGCGGGGTGACCCCGGTCTGCCGGATCGACGGACGGGCGATTGGCGCGGGTGTGCCGGGGCCGATGGCGGCCCGGTTGAGCGCGCTTTATGAAGCGGCGGTTTATCCCTGACGGGGGGAGCGGCGCTCGCGGGCATCGAGCCCGCTCGCGCCGCGCGGGGGCGGCCCCGCCCGCCGTTCAAGGGGGCACGCCCCCTTGAAGATCCCGTGGATAGTTGACGAGCAAAGAGCGGGTCAGAGGGTGACGACGACGCTGCCGGTCTTGTGGCCGGACCCGGCGATTCGGTGGGCCTCGGTGATCTGTGCCATCGGCAGGGCGGTGATCTGCGGGCTCAGCGCGCCCTGGGCCTGCAGGGCCAGCGCGCGGGCGAGGGCCTGCGGGGTTTCGCGCACCACCCTGGCGCAGAGCCGCTGGCTGCCGCGCCTTGGATGCAGGCTGGCGCCGAGCAGCCCGGCGAGGTCGGCAGTGACAAGGCAGAGCCGCCCGCCTTGGGCCAGCAGCGGCTGTGCCGCCGCCCAGGGCAGCGTGCCCGCGATGTCGAGGATCACGTCCCAGGGGCCCTGCGGCAGCGGGCGGCGGTAGTCGGCGGTCTGCGCCGCGCCGAGGCTCTGCGCGATGGCATGGTTGGGCGGGCTGCAGATCGCCGTGGTCCGCGCGCCGATATGGCGCGCCAGTTGCAGCGCGGCGAGGCCGACGGCGCCGGTCGCGCCATTCACCAGCAGGCGCTCGCCGGGGGCGAGGGCGGCCTGATCGAGCAGAAAATCGGCGGCGGTCAGGGCGCCGAAGACAAAGCCCGCGGCCTGCGGCGGTGTCAGGCTGTCGGGCCGGCGGGCGATCAGGCCCTTGGCGCTGACGGTGAGGAACTCGGCCCCCGCGCCCAGCGTCAGGCCGTCGGTGATGCCCATCACCGCCTCGCCCAGGCGCCAGCCCGACACGCCGGGGCCGAGGCCCTCGACACTGCCGGAAAACTCGCGGCCGGGGATGGGGCGGCGCGGGCGGGTCAGGCCAAAGACCAGCCGCATCGGCAGCGCCATGCCGCGCGGCGCGTCGAGGCCGCGGATGCGCGCATCGCCGCGTGTCACGCCAAAGGCCGCCACGCGGATCAGCAGCTGGCCGGGGCCGGGGCGCGGCGCGGGCAGGTCTTCGAGGGTCATGACCTCGGGCGGGCCATAGCGGCGGGCGGTGGCGGCGATCATGGCTTTGCTCCGATGCGGCGGATGACGAGTTCCGCGACCAGCACATTCAGCCCCCAGGCGCAGACAAAGATCAGATCGGCGACGAGGCCACGGGGCGGCGCGCCGGTGATCAGGAAGATCGGGAAAAACGCCAGCCCGACGGTGCCCAGCCCCATGCCGATCGCATAGGCGCGGATCATCCAGGCGCGGTGGCGCGTCCGGCTGCGCGCGCTCAACCCGAGGGCCAGCGCGACAATCAGCGCCGCACTGGCCAGCGCGCGGGCGACCTCGGGCAGCGGCGGCGCGCTGACCTGCACCAGCAGGGCGAGGCCCGAGGCGCCCAGAACCGCCCCCGCCGTGACAAACACCCAGCCGCTGATCCGGTGCAGCCGGCCGAACCGCTGCCGCAAGGCGCGGAGGAATTGCAGCGGCCCGCTCAGGCCGAACAGCAGCCCGGCCAGCGCATGCCCGAACAGCGTGGCGGGCGCGACCATCAGGCGCTGGCTCTCCGCGGGCACGGCGCCCAGCGGCACCTGCACGCTCAGGACCGCCGCTGAAATCACCGGGATCGCGGTGACAAGCGCCAGCACCAGGGCAAGCGGGATCGGGCGCGCCAGCAGGGGCACGCGGCGGGGCAGGGATGTCATGGGGCTACTCGTCGTGAAAGGTGAAGACCTCATCCAGCCCGACGCCAAAACAGCGGGCGATGCGGAAGGCGAGGTCGAGGGTGGGGAAATACTTGCCGTTTTCTATCGCCAGCAGGGTCTGGCGGGTGACGCCGACGCGCTCGGCCAGGTCCTTTTGTGTCATCTCGCCAGCGTCAAAGCGCAACCGGCGGATGCGGTTCTCGATCCGCGCCATCTCAGGCCCCGCGCCGATAGAGCACCAGCTTGACGGTATCCTTCAGCAGTTCGGACCCGGCGCAGAGCACCAGAACCAGCGTCATCGCCCTCAGCGCGCTGGCGCCCAGTGCCAGATCGACGATCACCGCCAACAGGCCGAAGGACAAGAGATACCAGCCCCAGGTCAGCGCGCGGCGCTCGATCAGATGGTCGCGCTCGTCGCGGCGGTCGTCGGGTTTCTCGCCGGTCAGCACCGTCTGGGCGACGACCGTCAGAACCGCCACCGCGATGGCGATGCCGATCGACACGCCGACCATCTGCAGCACCGAACGCGCCCAGAGTTGCAGCGCCTCGGGGCCGTCGAACAGCCCGGCCTGATACTGGCCCGACAGCCGCCACACGAACAGCGCGGCGACGATCAGCATGGAGATGAGGCCGCTCAGGGCCTCGCGTTCGCTTACGGACATGGACGACTCATGTGTCAGGGTTCTGCGACATCAGGTAAAATGATTCGGACACAGAGTCAAAGATTCTTTACATCACATCGCGGCGAGACCAACGACGCGCCCGGTGGATTC
>Ga0209573_1004153_pt1 | contig 14714 bp, 12 predicted proteins | sample TNRBio252014_DNA_FD_185870 | JGI IMG/M metagenome (GOLD analysis project Ga0209573, IMG submission 185870) | Wastewater treatment Type I Accumulibacter community from EBPR Bioreactor in Madison, WI, USA - TNR Reactor_6/25/2014_ DNA (SPAdes)... | ecosystem: Engineered > Bioreactor > EBPR >...
GTGGTGTAGGCCGCCGGCCGCCCTTGCCAGGGCCGCTGCGTCAGCAAAGTCAACGCGGCAGTCAGCAGCACCGTCAGCACCGGAATCCACCACCAGCGGCGGATGATGGTCCAATATTGTCTCAGTTCCATAGAATTGCCAGTCTCCGGTCAACGGGATAGCCAGAGCTCGACACAGAGAGCACAGAGGAGGCACAGAGAGCACGGAGAAGAGGGGGAGGAAAGGATCGCTTGAGACTGTCGAGTCCTCTCTGTGGACTCTGTGTCTCCTCCGCGAACTCTGTGTCACTGCCTTTTCAGGGATTGCGCCGCGTGTGTTCCACGGCGCGCGCCTCGATATAGTTCAGCAGCTCGCGGCAGAAGCGGTCGGCTGCAAAGCGTTCGGCGTTGCGGCGGCAGGCGGCCGGGCTGATCTGCAGCGCCTCGAAGGCTTGCACGGCCTCGACCAGCGCTTCGACCGATTGCTCACGGAAGAGCAGGCCGGTCTCGCCGTCGACGATGGTGTCCAGCGCGCCGCCGCCGGCGTAGGCGATCACGGGCCGGCCTGCGGCTTGGGCTTCGACCGGCGCAATGCCGAAGTCCTCGAGACCGGGGAAGACGAAGGCCCGGCAGTGCTGGAAGAGGTCGACCAGCCGCTCCCAGGAGACGCGGCCCAGGAAGGTGATGTTGCTGGCACCCTTGGCTTGCAGCTCAGCCCGGTCGCGGCCATCGCCGAAGACCAGCAGCGGCCGACCCAGCCGGTTGAAGGCTTCCACGGCCAGATCGACCCGCTTGTAGGGGATCAGCCGGCCGCCTGCCAGGTAGTAGTCGCCAGGCTGGCGGCTGGAGGGCGTGAAGCGCTGCACGTCCACCGGCGGGTAGATGATGGTGCTGCCGCGGCCGTAGTACTTCCTGATGCGCGCCTGCACGACGCGGCTGATAGCGATGAAGTGATCCACCCGGTCGGCCGCCAGCCGGTCCCATTGCCGCAAGGCAGCCAGCACGGGCCTAAGCGCGGCGTCGGCTGCCTTGCCCAGCCCCTCGCGCTGGCGGTAAGACTCGTACATCCACAGGAAGCGGGTCGGGGTCAGGCAGTAGCTGATGTGCAGCGTCTCCGGCGGTGTGATCACACCGTGGCAGAAGGCCGACTTGTTGCTCAGCACCAGATCGTAGCCGCTCAAATCGAATTGCTCGAAGGCCAGCGGGTAGAGCGGCAGGTAGCTCTGGTGGTGGCTGGCCACGCCGGGCAGCCGCTGCATGAAGCTGGTGCGGATGTCCCAGGCGGCATAGTTGGCCGGCATGCGTCTGGGCGCGTAGATGCTGGTGTAGACCGGCGCGCCGGGGAACAGGTCCACCAGCGACTCCAGCACGTTCTCCGCGCCACCGATTTGATTGAGCCAATCATGCACCAAGGCTGTCTTCATAGCCCCCGGATTGTACCCGCAGGGAGGGAAATCGGCAAGGACTTGAGATGTGTGTGCAGAATGTGATAGAGCGCTTCACTCAGTTCCCGCAAAACTGTGACTGTATGGTATACTCAATTGCAGAGTCGCATCGACACGAGGCTGCGATTGTTGAGGGTAGCTCCTAACCATCAATCGGCACAGATTGGACAGCGGTGATCAAGATGGTTGCCACAAATCTGACAGCAACACCCCGAGCGGGACAGCGGGTTGCCCCAGCGACGATCAAAGATGTTGTCCGGCAAATCGTAGACCGCTTCGACCCACAGCGTATCATCTTGTTTGGTTCCCACGCTTATGGTCAGCCTGGTCCGGCCAGTGATGTAGACATGTTGGTGATCATGGATACGCCGCTCAAGGAAACAGAACAAGCCGTGCATATCTGTCAAGCCATCAAGTATCACTTCGGATTGGATCTGATCGTGCGAAAACCTTCAACGGTAGATTACCGGCTGGCGTTGGGGGATGCGTTCTTGGCCGAGATACTCAATAAGGGAAAAGTGCTGTATGAACGCGCTAACGATTGAGTGGGTCGACAAAGCAGAGGGCGACTTCGCAACAGCCGGACGTGAACTTCGCGCCCGTCGATATCCGAACTATGATGCAGCCTGCTTTCACGCCCAGCAGGTCGCCGAAAAATACCTTAAGGCTTTTCTTCAAGAGCATGGGCGAACATTCCCGAAGACCCATAATCTCGTGGAGTTACTTGAGCTTTGCCTCGTCGTTGATGCTGATTTTGAGATGCAACGCAATCGGCTCATTGTGTTGGATCGTTACGCGGTGCGTTTCCGCTATCCCGGAGATGCTGCGGATAAAGATGAAGCACGCGACGCCTATCGGACTGCCAGAGTGGTGAGGGGCTTTCTTCGTGTTCGGCTCGGTCTGGACGATCAGGAAGTGGCTTAATCAGGATCTGATCAAATCCCCATGTGGCTTCTGGTAAATTCCAATGGTTTTATGGTATACTCCCGCCGCAGATTCAAGGCGGGTTTCCGCTGGTTTCATCCTTAGTTGGAGGTCGTTCCGTGCGCGTATCCTGTTTGCAAGAAAACCTGTCCCGTGGATTGAACATCGTCGGCCGCGCCGTCTCGCCGCGCAGCACGCTGCCCGTGCTGGGCAATATCCTGCTGGCCACCGACGATGGACGCCTCAAGCTGGCCGCCACCAACCTGGAGATCGGCATCAGTTGCTGGATCGGGGCTAAGGTGGAGGACGAGGGCTCGGTGACGGTACCCTCCCGCCTGCTGGGCGAGTTCGTCAATCAGTTGCCTGCTGAGCGCATCGACATGGACCTGAGCGTGCGCACCTTGATGCTCAACTTGAAGTGCGCCCGCTACGACACCAACATCAAGGGCATCGACGCCAGCGAGTTTCCCATCATTCCCACCAGCGACGGCGCCGACGCGATCCGCATCGGCGCTGACACGCTGCGCAAGATGATCAACCAGGTGGCGTTCGCCGCCGCCACCGACGAGAGCCGCCCCACCCTGACCGGCGTCCATGCCCGTTTCAACGGCAACCGGCTGACCCTGGCCGCCACCGATGGCTTCCGCCTGGCTGTGCGCGGCACCGAGCTGGCGACGGCCGTGCCGGAGAAGACTGAGGTCATCATCCCGGCCCGCGCGCTGTCCGAGTTGAGCCGCATCATCGGCCTTCTGCCTAAAACCGAGGGCGACGCGCAAACGGTGGAGATCACCATCGCCAGCGCGCGCAATCAGATCCTCTTCCACCTGCCCGATGTGGACATGGTCTCGCAGTTGATCGACGCCAACTTCCCCAACTACGAGGCCATCATCCCCAAGAGCTTCGCCACCCGCACCATCGTCGACACTCAGGGGACGCTGCGCGCGCTGCGGGTGGCCAACCTGTTCGCCCGCGACAGTTCCAACATCGTGCGCTTTCAGATGACGCCCGGCCACGACGGCGCGCCGGCCAATCTGACCATGACCGCCACCTCGGCCGAGTCGGGCGACAACCTGGCCAACCTGGACGCCATCATCGAGGGGCCCGAATCGGAGATTGCCTTCAATGGTCGCTACATGCTGGAGGTGCTGAGCATCATCGACGAGCCGCAGATTGCGCTCGAAACGACCCGCGCCAGCGCGCCGGGCGTCGTGCGCCCCGTCGGCGTCGGCCCAGAGGAGTTCACCTGCGTCGTCATGCCGATGCACATCAGCCGCTAGCGGAAATGATGAATGCGGAACGATGAACGCAGAGTGATCCGACGTCTGAGTCTGTTGTCTCACCAATGACCAAATGCCGCCAGGTCGAAAGAACCTGGCGGTTTTCGTGACCGCTCTCCGCCTCCGCCGTTCATCATTCATCATTCATCATTCATCATTCCGTGTACCTCTCCCACCTCTCCCTCACCAACTTTCGTAACTTCAGCCGGCTGGAGCTGGACCTGAACACGGGCATCACGCTCCTCCAAGGCTCGAACGCGCAGGGCAAGACCAGCTTCCTGGAGGCCGTGGCCTACCTGTCCACCTCACGTTCGCTGCTGGCTGGCGCAGAGCGGGAGCTGGTGCATTGGCTGGCCTGGGAAGAGCCGCTGCCCTTTGCCCGGTTGGTTGGGGAGATGGTGAGCCCGTCGGGTCGCAAGCAGAAGATCGAGATCACGCTGCTACAGTCCAGCAAGTCTAACGCAGGCGCGCCGCTGCTGCGCAAGGAGGTGCGGGTCAACGGCGTCAGCCGCCGCGCCCTTGACCTGGTCGGCCACATGCCGACGGTGCTCTTTCTGCCCCAGGACATCGAGCTGATCTCCGGCTCACCCAGCGTGCGGCGGCGCTACCTGGATATCGCCCTCTGCCAGATGCAGCACGACTACTGCCGCAGCCTCAGCGCCTACAACAAGGTTCTTGACCAGCGCAATGCCTTGTTGAAGAACCTGCGCGATCAGGGCGGCGCGCGCGAGCAACTGGCCTTCTGGGACGAGCAACTGGTGGCGCAGGGCAGCCTGCTAATGGCCCGCCGCGCCGCCTTCGTGGCCGAGCTGGAGGCCGAGGCCAACCAGCGCCAGCAGGCCCTGACCGACGGCCGCGAGCGCCTGCACGTGCGCTACCTGCCCAGCCTGGAACCGGGCGACAACAGCGAGGAGCCAGTCAGCGTCGACCTGCCCTGGCTGCGCGAGCCGTCGCCGCTCTACCTGGCCGGCGACCAGGCCTCCATCGTGGCGGTGTTTCAAGCTGCGCTGGCCCGTACCCGTCAACGCGAGATTGCGGCGGGCATGTCCCTGCTGGGTCCGCACCGCGACGACGTGCAGTTCACTGCCCAGGGCCGCGACCTGCGCACCTACGGCAGCCGCGGCCAGCAGCGCACGGCCGCGCTGTCGGTCAAGCTGGCCGAGGTGGCCATCATGCAACGCGCGCTGGGCGCGCCGCCGCTGCTGCTGCTGGACGACGTGATGTCCGAGCTGGACGGCAGCCGGCGGGCGCTGCTGCTGGAGGCGCTGAGCGGCGTGCAGCAAGCCCTGGTGACCACCACCGACTGGACTGATTTCAGCGCTGAATTCCGCAGCCGGGCGCGCTGCCTGCAGGTGATGGAGGGGCGGATCGTGGAAAGCAGCGCGCAGTAGCTCCGTCCTCGAGATTCCGCCAGTGCTCGAGTCATATAGCCCTATTTGATCCGGGGGTTGAAACAAGCCGCAGCTACTTGTGCTAATAGGTCATGTCTGCGATAGCCTGCGCATCATCACGCCAGTGCATGGTGAAAAGTCCTCGAGCTTGATAATCCATGCCTCAACGCAAGATCAACGGTAGCCACAGCCGCACTGGGGTGGCGCTGGGAGTTGCCGTGGGCGTCCATGTGCCGGTGGCCGTCGCGGTAACCGTCGGCGTTGGGCTGGGCGTCGCCGTCCGCGTCGCGGTTGGCGTCGCAGTCGCGGTTGACGTCGCCGTAGCCGTGGCGGTCGGGCTGGCGGTGGGCGTCGGTGTGAAGGTCGCCGTGGGCTGTCCGGCGCCGCTTGCCACCACCTCGCTGTACTCACTGATCACCCGGTTCGGTTGATAGGCGCACATATCGATCGGATCGCAGAAGTGCGGCTCAGTGATCGTGCGCACGCGGAAGTAGTAGGGCGTACTGCGCGGGGGGAGAACCACGCTGTAAGCGCTGATGGTCTTGTCTGCAGTTTGCCCATGGACTGTAAACGGGCCGCCCGACGCGGTGGCGTAGCTGATCTCGTAATAACCCACGTCCCAATGGTAAGCGATGGGCGTCCACGAGAGCGTGATCGGTGTGCCGTTGCTGCTGCCGGTCACGGTAAGATCGGTGGGCGCTATGGTTTGGTTTATGTACCAATACCAGACAGGATAGACAGCCGGATCGTAGCCGGTCAGCGCATTGAAAGCGATACCTCCCCAGCGAACGACCTGCGCCACCGGATACGGCAGGTCGCCGGAGAACATGTTGCAGCTCAGGTTCAACCCGGAGGTATCCGTGAGTTGGCTCAGCTCGATGGGGATTGGGCCACTGAGATGGTTGCTGGCGACGGCAAGGTAGCCGATAGGAGGTTCTGGATAACGCCCCCGCATCTCTGGCATGCAGCCCATGGTGCTTGGCCGAAGCATATCACTCATCCCGCCAGTTTGGGCCAGGGAGCGACACCAGCCGATGCGCGTCAGGTTGCCCAGCTCGGACGGCAGCGTACCAGTCAAGTGGTTGAAGCTCAGGTCGATGTCGCATAGATTGGTCAGTTGGCCAAGGCTTGGAGGAATAGGACCACTCAACTGATTGTTCTCCAGGGACAGGAAAACCAACTGTGTCAGGTTGCCTAACTCTGGCGGGATTGGGCCGTCGAGTTGGTTGTCGTTCAGGTGCAAGTCGGCCAGGGCAGTCAGATTTCCCAATTGAGGAGGGATCGGGCCGGTAAGTTGATTTCCGCTTAGGTCCAAGACACGAAGAGCGGTCAACTTGCCCATGTTTGTAGGGAGCGGCCCGGAAAACCCGCTGCTGACTAAAACCAACACTCCCAGACGATTGAGGTTTGTCAACGAGGAAGGTATCGGCCCTGCGAGAGAGCGGCTCACAAGCCACAATTCGACCAGTTCTGCTAGATCGCCTAATTCTTGAGGAAGGTGGCCACTCAACCCGTTGCCATAAATATGCAAATGGCTTACATGACCTTCGTTGCACGTAAGTCCGTACCATGTGCATGGCGTGCTTGTTTGCAGCCAGCCTGTGTTGTTGGTCCAGTTGTCGCCCCCGGTGCTGATGTAGAAGGCCACCAGCGCTTCGCATTCGCTGTGCGGGATCTCCGTCACCGCTGCGCAATCGAAAGTTGACGGTTCTTGGGCCTGCGCTTGGGGGGCCGCCGGCTTCGCAGGTGCATCAATCCCGATCAGGCTGAGAGCCAGCAGCGCGCCCATCCCTAGTCTTATCATTCTTTGTTGCCACATGATCTATATCTCCTTGACGTTCTGTCACTCATCCATCAACGATACCATACAGTCAGTTGAGGCGCTTGCGCCGCAGTGCATGGCGATACGCCCCGTTCGCTACAGAAGTCGTAGATCACGTAGCCCGCGGCTGACGCCTGGCGCAGGATAAGACCGTAGTTTGCTGCTGGATCGTTCACCCAGGCTTGCGCCATGTCGGTCACATCTATTTCGACCCAGCTTCCACCGTCGCCCAGCACAGTTTCGGTGCTGCCGTCAGCAAGATAATCTGAACCACTTCCCAGCCCTGGGACAACCCAATTCGCTCCCGTCATCCGCTGAGTCCAGGTGGCTTGACTGTCCACCCACGGCGCAAGCAGGCGGTAGGCTCCAACCGTCAGGGCGTTAGAGTTGCTGCGTCCCTTGTAGTACAGCCGCAAAGTGGCTTCTTCAACCGTTGTACCGCTTGGAATTGAAGCCAGATCGAAGCGCACCAGGCTCTTCAAGCCGTCGTTGGCCCCTGCTTTGAAGAGGGCACACCCATTGTTGCTGGAGGAGTAGGCCAGACAGGTTGCATTGGTACCGCTGTACCCCCCAATGCCTTGTTGGAAAGTGGCCTTCTCAGGCTTAGGCTCTTCCAGGTGGTAACGGATCACCAAACGCGGGGCCTGGGCAGATGTACAGGGCGTCCAGCCCAGTTCGCTGCAGAACTGGTAGGTCACCCAGCCGCTGGCCGCCTCCTGCAAGAGCACCAGGCCATGGTTGGTGGCGTGATCGGCGACCCACGCCTGGACAGCCGCAGTAACGTCCAACTGCACCCAGCCGCTGGCGACGCTGCCCAGGGGTAGCGTTGCTTCAGGCGAGGCTGTGTAGTCGCTGCCGCTGCCCATGCCCGCCACGGTCCAGTTGATCCCCGCTTTGCGCTGGAAATGAGTCACCTCGCTGTCGATCCATTCGGCCACAACCCGGTGCGCGCCCACCGTCAAGGTGTTGCCGTTGTCGCGGCCAGTGTAGTACAGGTCCAGGGTGGCTTCGTCCACGATGGCCTGGGGGTCATTTCGTTGGTGCATGTCAAAAGGAATTCAAGCCCACATGCCTATCTCAACGCAGGATCAACGGCAGCCACAGCCGGGATGGGGTGGCGCTGGCCGTTGGCGTTGCAGTGGCGCTGGGGGTGAGGGTGGGCGTCCATGTGCCGGTGGGCGTTGCGGTAGCGGTTGGCGTTGGGCTGGGCGTTGCGGTCGCAGAAGCGGTCGGTGTAGGCGTTGGCGTTGCAGTAGCTGTCGGTGTTGCGGTTGCCGTCGCCGTGGCGGTCGGGCTGGCGGTGGGCGTGGACGTGCGGGTCGGCGTGGGCTGCCCGGCGCCGCTGGCCACCACTTCGGTGTACTCACTGATTACCGTGTTCGGCTGGTAGTCACAGTCGTAGTCGCTGCCGGTGCCGGCGTGGGGAGCAGTGGCCGTGCGCAGCCGGAAGTAGTAGGGCATGGTTTGGGCCGGCAACTGGACTGTGTAGCTGCTGACAGTCTTGTCGGCCGTCTGGCCGTAGACGGTGAACGGGCCGGCCGGCGCGGTGGCGTAGCTGATCTCGTAGTAGCCTGCGTGATTGGTGTAGGGGATCGGCGTCCAACTCAGGGTGATGGGATCGCCGTTGCTGCTGCCTGTCACCGTCAAGTCCGTTGGCGCCACGGTTTGCGTCAGATACCAGGACCACCCTGGGAAAATGTTCGGATCGTAGCCGGTCAGCGCATTGAAGTCGATGGAACCCCAGCGAATGACGCGGGAAACTTCGGGAGGAAAGTCCCCCGACAGCATATTGCAGCTCAGGTACACCCCGGAGGGATCCTCGATTTCGCCCAACTGCACCGGAACCTCGCCGGTCAGATGGTTGCCTGACAAGTTAAGGTAGCCGGTAGTGGGTTGAGGAGGACGGCGACTGGTGCGCGGCCCCGCACTGGAGGCGCCGGCGTACGGGCTATCTATCCCGACCTTCAGCATGGCGAGGTCGCTCGTGATTGAAGGAGAATTCCGGCACCACCCGATGTTTATCAGGTCGCCCAACTCCGGTGGGATCGAGCCAGTCAACTGGTTGTCACTCAGGTCCATATGGCACAGGTTGTTGAGCTGGCCCAACTCGGGTGGAATCGGACCGCTCAACTGGTTGTCGTTCAGCCTCGCAATCCATAGAGCCGGGAAATTGCCCAACTCCAGTGGAATGGGGCCAGTAAGTTGGTTGTCTGACAAATCGAGATAGGACATCATAACCAACCTCCCCAAGTCAGTTGGAATTGGTCCGTTGAGTTGATTGTGAGACAAGTCAAGCAGTTCTAGATCAGTTAAGTTGCCTAGCTCCTCTGGAATCGTTCCATCTAGTAAGTTGATTCCCAAACCAAGGCTCACCAAATGGGTCAAGTTGCCGATCTCTACTGGAACAGCACCGGTCAGCCAGTTGGCATACAGTACTAACACTCTCAACTCTGCTAGGTCACCCAATTCTGGTGGTATTGCTCCTTGCAGACGGTTTTGATCCATTTCCAGATGGCTTACATGGCCTACATCGCAAGCAATACCAAACCAACTGCATGGCGTGTCGGTCTGAAGCCAGCCGGTGTTGTTGCGCCAGTTCGGCCCTCCAGTGTTAGCATACAACGCCACCAACGCCTCACACTCCGTTGCGGGGATCTCCGTCACCGTGCTGCAATCGAACTGGGATGCCCGGTTTGCGCTGACCCGCGCCGCCTGGCTGTCCACCCAGGTTCTGGCGTCCGCATCGAACAAATCAGCGGTTGCAATGGCTGTGGTCCCACTCCAGCCCCCTGCCACGAGAACGCGTCCATCGGTCAACAACGTGGCGCTGTGAGAATTCTGCGCAGAATTCGCCGACGCCACAATGACATCCCCTTCGTCAGCTTCGCTGGATGCCAAGGCGAGAAACGCCAGCAGCGCAATGAGCAAAGCCGTTAACAACAGGAGGTGAACGTCTCGTCGTCGATGGAGAGGAGCGTGCGACCGTTGCTTCGAGACGGGGGGACGGGCGGTCTCAGAGAAATCGTGGCTATTTGTGGTTGTCATGGGGATTCTCCTGCCTGCTGTTGTTCGACCTCTTTGCCCATCCGCTTCTCGGAAAACGAAGATGTCGCTGACCCACCAGAACCCACTGTGAAATGGTATCGTGCTGCGCTGGCGCGCACCAACCCACACGTATTCACTTCATATCTAGCAGTGAACTCCTTCACTAAATCGCAGTATATAGTTTTGCATCAACGTGTCAAATCTAGTAGGACTTACGCAAGAATCATGCTAACCCCCGGCGACTTCAACTGCTGGCGCATGTAGTCCGACAAGAGACCGTGGTTGACTCTGTAGACAGTCTACTCGGTTTCATGAGCGATTTGTTTCAGATTGACCCATTGTCGCAGACACTCCGAGAGGCGAGCGCGGCGGTGCATCGGCGGGCGGCATGAACTTCCTCCTCAGTACTCCACCTCTGCGATCTGTTCGAAGTCCAGATCGACTGCGATCTCCGCTTCGTAGTCGCGGTAATCTGCCTCGTCCGAGCGGCCCGCCGTCGTTCCCCGCTCACACAACGACCTGTAGACGCAAAAGTGGCATTGTGTTTCGTCGGGCGTCAATGGCCACACGCCCTCGCCGCCGGCCAGCAGCACGATCCGCTCCACCAGCGCATGCAGATAGCCCTCATCCTCCGATCCTTGGGCCGGGCTGTAAACGAAGCGCTCTGGCTGGTCAGGGAAGCCGGCGAACCAATAGACCATCTCGATTCGATCAGCGGCCAGCGGCCGGCCAGCATTCAGATCGATGCCAGCTTGCACCAGTAGGTAGGGATAGACCCGCGTTTGCAGCCGTTCGGCCAGCCAGCGCCGCGGCGGCCGGTGGTGCGATGTCTTCCAGTCGAAGATCACGGCCCGTCCCTCCGGCGTCAGCACGATCAGATCGTATTTCGCCACCAGACGGCGCTGGCCGCTCTCGCCCAGCGGCGCCGATAGCGTCACTTCGGGGAAATGCTGGCCCGGCAGGTCAGCCGGCGCGGCTGCCAGATAGGCCTGCCACCAGGCGGCCAGGTCCGCGTCGCCCTGCGCCATGGCCGTCAGCCGCTCCACCGGCACGCCCACCAGGTGCTGCTGCACCAACAAATGGAACAGCTCGCCCTGCTGCATGTGGCGTTCGTTGTCCAGGATCGGCTCAGCCGGCACGGCCGGCCAGGCGATGCGCTCCAGATAGCGCAACTGAAAACGCCGCGCACAGTCGACGAAATCCTGCAAGCTGCCTTGGCTGAAGTGGAAGTCGGAGGGGAGGGGCATGGGATGATCCAAATGATGAATGAGGAACGATGAAGGATGAATGCAGAATCCGGACTCCGGATTCATCGTTCATCATTCATCCCTCATCGTTTGATAGGCTTGCACCGCCACGAACGGCAGCGCCTGGGTCAGATCGCCTTTCCGGCCGGTGTTCCAGGTGATGACCAGCTCCTTCTTGGCGCGGGTGATGCCGACGTAGAGCAGGCGCAGCCGCTCGCGCACGTAGTCCAGCCGGGCCAGCCGCGAGGCCTCACCTTCCGTGTAGCCGGCCGGATCGCCCTGCTGCGCCAGCAGCTCCAACTGGGCCAGCGCCTCGGCCTGCAGGTTGAGCGGGCCATCGGTCTGCACCTTCCGGGCAGGACGGATGAACCACTTCTCGGCGATGTACTGGTCGTAGGGCTGGCCGGCCGGAAAGTCGTAGCTGTTGACCGACATCAGGTAGACCCGGTCCCACTCCAGCCCCTTAGCCTTGTGCAGCGTCGCCACCACCACCTGGCCTTTATATTTGTCAGGGTCGAAGCCGCTGTCTTCTTCGCTGAAGCCCAGAAAGCGGCGCTCGTTGCGGGCGATGGTGGTCAGCTCGTTGGTCAGCTCCGGCAGCCGCCAATCCGGCTTCTGCTGGGCGATCTGTTCCAGGCTGACGGCCAGCTTGTGGGCCAGGGCCAGGTCGCCCGGCTCGCTGAACAGGTCCTGGGCCAAGGTCAGCACGGCCTGGTCGATGGGCAACAACACCGCGCCCTGCCAGCGCTGCACCAGGGCGCGGAAATCCTCCAGATGCGCGCGCTGGTCGGGGTCGATCTCCACCTCGTCCAGCCAGTCGCGGCCGGCCCGCGGCCAAACGAAGTCCTCGACGCGATCGATGCGGCGCAGCAGCTTGCTGACCTCCTGAACCTCGGCCCACGCCTCTTTGTCCTCGCGCAGATCGCGCCGCCACACCTCGTAGACCCGGGCCAGCTTGGGCGCGGCCGCGGGGTCGGCCAGGTAAAGCAGCAGGTTGGCCAGCGCGCCGGCCGCCTGTCGGGTGGTCAACGTGCTGCGCAGCAGGCTGTCCACGGTCTCGATCTCCCTGGCCCGCAGCGCGTCCACCAGCTCGAAGCCACGCTGGTTGCGCGGGACCAGCACGGCGACCGTGGCCTGCGGGTTGTTGGGCAGCCAGCGCGCCAGCGACTCCACCACGGCACGAATCTCGCCCTCGGGGCTGAACTTGGTGGACATGAGAAATACGGCGCTGGGATCGTCGGGCGGGTTGGGCTGCGGATCGCCCGGCGGCGTCGGCTCGATGTGCGGCGGCGCCAGCGCGTTGCGCACGGCCGGCTCCGGGTGCTCGTGGTTCGTCCAGTCGATCAGGTGGTTGGCCAGGGCGATGATGCTCGGCGTGGAGCGGCCAGAGTTGGGCAGGTCGCGGGCCGCCACCCCCTCCTCGACCAGGAAGCGGCGCAGATGTTCCGGGCTGGCGGTGGTGAAGGATTCGAAGATGGCCTGGTTGGGATCGCCCACCCGTACCCAGTTGCCGGCCGGCCCGGCCAGCGTGCGCAGAATGCGCTCCTGCAGGCGGCTGCTGTCCTGGGCTTCGTCCTCCAGGATGTAGGGCCAGCGCTGGCGCAGGCGCAGCAGCAGCGCCTCGTCGCTCTCCAGCGCCCGCAACGCCAGCCGGATCAGGTCGTCGAAGTCCACCGCGCCGCGGTAGGCCAGGGCGCGCTGGTAGTCGGCGTAGATGGCCGCGCCCATCTCGGCCAGAGGCAGCGCGCCATTCGCGACTGCCAGCCGCTCGCGTAGGACCTCCGGCGTCAGTTGCTGGTCCTTGGCCAGGCGGGTGAAGGCGTTGGCTGTGTCCTTGGCCAGTTCCAGCAGCGGGTCGCGGCGCACCCAGTCCTGCTTGCCGGGCTCGACCTCGTCGGAGATGTAGCCCTCCAGCGCGTAGGGGTTGCTGCGCAGCCAGGCCGCGGCCGCCTCGTCCAGCACCTCCTCGGCCGCGCGCTCGTCCACGATCTGGAAGTCGTCGGCCAGGCCGACCAGCGCCGGCCGCTCGCGCACGATATCGTGGGCCAGGCCGTGCAGCGTGCGCACCCGGTAGCCCACGTGGGGCAGCAGTCCCTGCGCCTTAACCAGCTTGCTGACCCGCTGGTAGAAGCTGTCCACAGCCGAGTTGACCAGGGTGACGATCAAGACCTCCTGCCGGCTGTCCAGCAGGCCGCGGTTGATGATCTGCGCGGCCAACTGCGACAGGGTCTCGGTCTTGCCGCTGCCGGGCACAGCAGCGACGCCCATCTTGCCGCCGGTGTAGGCGAGGATTTCCTGCTGCTTCGGGCGGGGGATGAAGGTCATGGCAGGAACAGTCCGATGGGGTCTGGCGGATCGAGAGGATGATGCTTTTCCTCGTAGACTTCCACCAGAGTCGCCAACGCCTCGAGACGATCGCCATTCGGTGATCCAATTGGCGCGCCCCACAGGTTTTCGATCTCCCTCAGGGCAGCTTCGTATTCATCCTCTGTGCGCAGTGGTCGAATATCCATCTCACTTGCCTTGGTTCTACTAAGAAATTGGCATTATGTCATGCTAGGGTCCGCCGAAGCATCCCCAGTTTCTCATTCAGTACGAATGGCGCTGCGGCCCCTTACGCAACTCAGATCGTTTGAGAATCGAAGTTACCGCAATCGCGATGGCTGCCGCACGATGCATTAACGTAGGTCGAGTAGGGTCCGGGGGCATCCTGCGGACCAGTAACCGAAATGTGAGTCGTTCCAGAACGACTGAGCTGAGCGACCGCCGCCCGACCGCGACTCAGATCGATAAGCGAACTCTTCTGATGCCCGCGACTTCCGCAACGAAGACGCGGGGCGGCTGTTCGCTCCAGCGTCTGGTTAGTCGGCAGAGACTTCCTTTCTGTGTGGCGTGCGAAGCAACGCCCAAGCAACAAGAGCTAATGCGCCGACAGGGATCAAGGCAGCCAGATACAGGATGACGAAATGCGCAATAGCGCTGCCGCCCTCGCTAACAACCATGCCCGGACCAAGGCCATCGCGTAGCACCCATGCGAATGGCATGACCAGTATCGCCACGCCGACCGCCAGCGCCGCACACAGGCTGCCCAGTATCCGTCTCAACCACGAGCGCTGGTGCGAGCGAACGAGTGACAAGATAAAGCCAGCCACAGCCATCACCGGAGCAGCCAACCAAATCATCGTGGAAACAGTGGTATTCATTGGCATGTGCGAAACGGTCTAAAGTCAAGATCGGAGCAATTCGTGGAGTAGACCCGCTCCGGTCTCGATACGCTGGATCGGGTTGCCCTCATGGAAAGAGCGCGACCTCAACCCGCTACTCGACTTGCGCTCGTCAACGCTGAAAAGCACACCAGAAAACTTAAACATGACCTTGGTCAGAATTCATGTCAGTTGCCAGCTGCCGCAACACCTGGTTGAAAGCCCACAGCAGCGGGCCGCGCTGCTCGAAGCCCTGCTCGCCCAGCTCGCTCAGGCCCAGGAAGACCTGCTTGCGGCAGCGGCGCAGCAGGCCGGCCGTCAGCCGGTAGAGCCGCTCCTGGCTGGCCGCGTGCTCGTCGGCGTCGCCCCATTGGCGCTGGCC
>Ga0209573_1004154_pt1 | contig 14713 bp, 11 predicted proteins | sample TNRBio252014_DNA_FD_185870 | JGI IMG/M metagenome (GOLD analysis project Ga0209573, IMG submission 185870) | Wastewater treatment Type I Accumulibacter community from EBPR Bioreactor in Madison, WI, USA - TNR Reactor_6/25/2014_ DNA (SPAdes)... | ecosystem: Engineered > Bioreactor > EBPR >...
AAATTTACCAAAATCGCCAATCCCTACTTTTTTTATGAACAATTTGATGCTTTTTTTTATCTTAATCCTTCGTACACCCCTAATTCGTAATTCGTAATTCGTAATTCGTAATTCGTAATTACCTCCTAAACGTCGACGCCGTGCGGTCAAGGCCTTTTAATTCGAGGTTCTCCTTGGTGATTTTTTTGCCGTCGCGAATATACTCCAGGCTGATACGGTCGCCAGGGCGATACAGGGCGATCTGCTCCTGAAGCTCAGGTACCGAACCCGTACGCACGCTGTTAATACTGATGATCACATCGCCGGCTTTCAATCCCGCTTGTTGTGCGCTGCTGCCCGCTGTGACATCGCTGATAAATACGCCGGTAGGGGAGGGGAGTCTCATTTCCCGGGCCATGGCGTCGGTGACGTCATCAATTCGCACGCCCAGAATGGCTCGTTTTACGCTGCCGAATTCCCGAAGATCTGCAAATACTTTTCGAACCAGATTGGAGGGAATGGCAAAAGAATATCCCTCATAAGCGCCCGATTCGCTCATGATGGCGGTATTGATACCGACGAGTTCACCAATAGCATTGACAAGCGCCCCTCCACTGTTGCCGGGATTGACAACGGCGTCGGTCTGGATAAAGGATTCGATGGCGTACGATTCGCGCAATATGCTGATATTGCGCGCCTTGGCACTTACAATGCCCGCCGTGACGGTTGAATTCAGGTTAAACGGATTGCCCACGGCTAATACCCACTCGCCCACTTCTACCTGGTCGGAGTTGCCGAAAACTACAGGCTGCAGCCTGGAAGCATTGACTTTGAGCAACGCCAGGTCTGTAGTGGGATCTATGCCTATTACGGTGGCAGTTAGTTTGCGCTTGTCGTGTAAGGTTACTTCGTAGTCATTGCCATCTTCCAATACGTGGTTGTTGGTGATGATAAATCCATCGGATGACATGATGACCCCCGACCCCGAAGAAGTCCTGTATCCATTTACACCCTTACTGGTAATGTTGACCACACTTGCCGTAGCCTGCCGGGAAATTACCCTGAAATCGGGCGCCATTTCGCCGTTGAGCAACTTCGGACTTACGTTTAGCGTCGGGTTTTGGTCACCCGTTTGGTAATTGGTAAATTGTACGGAAGCATCTTGCGATTGTTGTGCCGGCATGGCACTTGGAAAAGTGTATCTGAATAACAGAAAGGCAAAAAAGGCGCTCAAAAACGCCACAGCAAAATACGAGCCGAGTTGTTTGATCATGGTCGTTCAGTTTATTTTATCAGGTGGTTCTTTTTATAAACGCCTGATTCTGCGTTTCGGTTATATGGATGTACGCTATCCATACAAAAAAAAGAACCGCCTTTGGCGGCGGCCCTTCTGACATTCATGAGAAAACCACTTATGGAGTAAATAGGCAAGAATCAGTTTATTGCTCGTCCAACAGGTATAACTGGTATTGCTCAATTAAGGAGACGAGCTGTTCGGCATAATCATCACTATCGACATACCCTGCTTTTTCCAATCCCTTCGCCCACTTTTTGTAGCTGCTTTCGAGGTCGAATAAGTCCGGAAACGTCGTCTTCAAATACTGACTGTGGGCCCGCCAGCTTTCCCAGGCGCTTTCATAGCTGTGCTCGCCCAATTGAGCCGGAAAGTGATTGTTGCTGTTTTTGGCCGACTTACATTGTCCGGCCTGGCTGTCCAGCAGTCCCTGCGCCATTTTAATACTGGCCGGGATGCCGTATTTTTGCATTTCTACCTGCGCTACCCTCGAAAACCGACGGATGTAAGACCTGGCCTGCCCGGCCTCGATAACAATAGGGGCGCTAACTTCTTTTTTGTTGCCCAGCCGAAAAAAATCGCCGACGCTAAACCTGTTGGCATCCAGCTTTACCGGCCTTACATCCCCTTGCTCATTGCTTACCTCCGAAGCAGCCCCCGGCGCGCGCATATTGATCGAAAATTGGATGTCCTTTTTCAAAATGATGAATAGCAAAAAGGCAGCCAACCCAACTTTATACCAGGATATGCGTATGCCCTGAAAGGCGCCGGCCGTAAACCGGTGGAAATAATATTTCAAAACCACCCATATTTTAAGAATTCCCAGCCAGATGTGTTTGAGTATCATGCTCAGGGTAATATCCTGCAAGGCGATATAGTCGTAGTCCCGGCGTACGCCTTGCTGGCGGTTCGTAACCGGCCCCTTCTTCCCGGAAGCCGAATAATCGGTGTATTGATCGTTTTTCATACGCAGCAAAGCTTTTGATGTGCTTAATACGTCATGCACTTTTTGTTTGATATATCGTTATCGACAACAAATATAAAACACTTTGTTTATTATGTCAATACTAACCCTTCTTTTTGTTTATTATTTTTTTGTGGAGACGCAAAATTTTGCGTCTCTACAAAACTCTACCGAATTTGTTCTATTATTGGCAATTGATACCCGCAGTAAACAACAGCCCTAACACGATCTCTTTATATGAATCGATTACAATTCGAAACCAGCCCCTACCTGCGCCAGCACATGCACAATCCGGTGGATTGGTTCGCCTGGAAGCCCGAAGCATTTGAAAAAGCCAAAAAAGACAACAAACCCATTTTGGTCAGTATCGGCTATTCTACCTGCCATTGGTGTCATGTGATGGAACGGGAATCGTTCGAGGACCGCGAAGTGGCAGAGTTTATGAACGACCATTTTATTAATATAAAAGTAGACAGAGAAGAACGCCCCGACGTAGACCAAATCTATATGGAAGCCTGCCAGATTCTCAGCGGCGGCGGCGGCTGGCCTCTCAATTGCTTTCTTACGCCCGACGGGCGTCCTTTTTACGCCGGCACGTATTTCCCCCCTAAACCCGCCTATAACAGACCTTCCTGGCTACAAGTGTTGGGTAATATTTCCCGGAATTTCCAGCAACGGCGCGAAGTGGTGGAAGATCAGGCCGACAAACTCACCGAAATGATTGCGCGCACCGACCGCACGTTCCTCCCCAACCAATTGCCCGATATGGCCGATTCCGCCCTGTTTACCCCGGCCTTGATGGACGATATCTTTGCCAACCTGGCCAAAAGTTTTGACAAACTCGACGGCGGCTTCGGCAGCGCTCCCAAGTTTCCCGGCGTGATGTCGTTGCAATGGTTGCTCCACTACTATTATTTTACAGGCACGCAAGCTGCCGTCGATCACGTTTTCTTTTCGCTCGATAAGATGAGCGGCGGAGGGATTTACGATCATCTCGGCGGAGGATTTGCCCGCTATGCTACCGACAGAGCCTGGCGTATCCCCCACTTTGAAAAGATGTTGTACGACAATGCCCTGCTCGTTAGCCTTTTGTCAGAAGCCTATAGCTTGTCGCAATCGGCATATTATAAAAAAACGATCACAGATACGCTTGATTTTATCGAACGGGAGATGACCAGCCCCGAAGGCGCCTTCTACAGCGCGCTCGACGCCGACTCGGAAGGCGTAGAGGGTAAATTTTATGTGTGGGATTACAGCGACATCACCGCAGCCCTGGGAAAAAACGCTGCTGAGTTTTGCGATTTCTTTGGCGTTACCCCCGAGGGAAACTGGGAGCACACCAATATATTATGGCAGCCTCAAAAACTCGAGGTTTTTGCCGCCGAACGCGGGGTTTCGCCTTCGGAGTTGTCGGACCGCCTCGACGCCGGCCGCCGCATACTGATGGCGCTGCGCGATCAACGAATCCGCCCCGGCCTCGATGACAAAATATTGCTGAGCTGGAATGCCCTCCAATGTACCGCCTACGCGCAAGCCTACCAGGCACTGGGCGTAGATGCCTACCGCGAAGCGGCGCTGCGCAACCTGCGCTTTCTGCAACAAAAAATGACCCAACCGGGTAAACTCGATTTGTTGCACACGTATAAAGACGGCGTCGCCCAATACGATGCTTTCCTCGAAGACTACGCCTTTTATATAGAAGCCCTACTGGAGGCTTATCACATTACTTTCGATACGGCCTGGCTGGATGCCGCCGATAACTATGCAGATTTCGTGATCCGCCATTTCCTGGATGAGGAAGCCCGGTTGTTTTATTTTACCGCCGAAAGCCAACAGGATATCCTGATGCGAAAAAAAGAACTGTACGATTCGGCAACACCTTCCGGCAACTCTACCATGGTTACAAACCTGCTCAAATTGGGTATATTGCTCGACAAACCGGCATACCGGGAGCAGGCCGCCGCTATGTGCCGTCAACTTGCCGATAGCGTCACTAAATACCCCTCTTCCTTTTCCCGCTGGGCTATCGGCATGTCAACACTGGCCTACGGCATGCGCGAAATAGCCATAACCGGCGCCCATGCCCACACAGAAGCCCGGGCACTACTTGCCGCCTATTTGCCTCAGAAAGTGCTGATGGCTACTTCTGAAACCAACGACAATTACCCGCTGCTGTCCGGAAAAATTGTCGGCGCCGACACAAATATTTTTATTTGTAAAGACTATGCATGCCGCTTGCCCGTTTCTACTTTAGCGCAAGCCTTACAATTACTCAAACCGGAAAGGCTATGAAGATAGTATTACAACTGATTGTACTGTTATTGACCGCTGCCACGGCATTCGCCCAGCAAGCCGCACAATACAGTATGTATAATTTCAATCAACTCAATTTCAATCCCGCATACGCCGGTTTAGAACAATCGCTGAGCCTGAGCGCAGGTTTGCGAAAGCAATGGACCGGCCTCGAAGGAAGCCCCTCTACCCAATATCTCACCGCGCATATGCCTTTATATATAGCAGGAGGAGGGGTAGGTTTTATTATAGAAAACGACGAATTGGGCGCAGAACGACTTACTTCAGCCTCTGTGGCATTTAACTACCAGTTTGAAGCAACCCGCGGCGTATGGTCGCTGGGAGCAGGAGGGGGGCTTGTGCAACGCACCCTCGACGGCGCTAAGTTGCGCACGCCCGGCGGTATTTATACGGAACCCGGCGGTATCAACCACGAAGACGACAGGCTGCCGCTGGGCGTGGAAAGCGGTTCTACCTCCACCTTTCATGCCGGAGTGTACTTCCAATCTGAAAAACTGGATGCCGGTATCGCCGTCAGGCACCTTACCGCCCCCAAAACACCCGTCGGCGAATTGCAACTCGAACTCAGCAGGGCGTATTTCTTTCACCTGGGCCTTCATTTTGAACTCAGCAGCAGCCTTTCACTACACCCCTCGGTGATGATTCAATCAGATGTGGTGCAAACCCAGGGCTTTGCCTCAATATTATTTAGTTATAACGACAATATCTCTGCGGGGCTGGCGTTCAGAGGTTATAGCAGTAATTCACTCGATGCTGCCGTAATAATGGCAGGTGTTAAGTTGAGTGAAAAATTATCGCTTGGATATGCCTTCGACCTTACACTATCGGGGCTGAGCGCGGTAAATAACGGCTCGCATGAAATTGCACTGAATTACAATCTTGGCAAATTATTGGGCGCCGGCCGCCCCCCTAGAATTATCTACAACCCCAGATCCAATTAAGCCCCCTAAGGCTATGTTTATTTGTCGTTTATGCCGGCTATATGCCTTTTTATCGGCCTATATGTTAAACTTTGGCATTACTTTTGCAAATCGCTAAGATAATTTTTGGTAAATTTTTCAAACGGTCTATATTTACGGTCGCTTTAGAAGACCATATTTTTACTTTTTTTATCTGAAGGAAAACTCGGGTGTTACTTATGAAAAATGTACTCAAATTTGCACTAGTACTGCTGGTGCTGGTGGTTTCTTCTTGTGGCAGACGCGAGAACGGCGAATTGGTAGGCGTACTCGATCGTCCGGCATGGAAAGGTATCAATCCTTATGGTATGGTTTACATACCTTCCGGCACGCTGCACATCGGTCCCAGTGACCAGGACATCACCAACACATTCGTACAGCGTACCAAATCAATCTCTATCCAGGGTTTCTACATGGATGACACAGAGGTTACGAACAACGAATACCGCCAGTTCGTTTATTGGGTACGCGACTCGATCGCACACTCTTACCTGGATCACTACATCGAAGACGAAGAGTCGGGCGAACAACGCATCGACTGGGAATACGACATCGATTGGGCCGACGAAGCCCTGGCCGATCTGTATTACCAGGGCGATGACCGCTTTGCCGGCAAAAAAGAACTCGATGTGAGCAAACTCGTGTACGAGTACGAATGGTACGACTGGCAAAAAGCCGCTCACGACCGCGGCAAATCGCCCAGAAACTCTTTTATCAAGCGTAAAAAGGTAAATATTTATCCCGATACGCTGGTATGGGTTCGCGATTTCTCCTACTCTTATAATGAACCGCTTACCCGCAACTATTTCTGGCACCCTGCCTTCGACGATTACCCCGTAGTGGGTATCGACTGGCACACTTCCAATGCCTTCTGCTACTGGAGAACCAAGCTCTGGAATACGTACCAGCAAACCCGTGGCGATGGGGTGAATACGGAAGACTTCCGTCTGCCCACCGAACACGAATGGGAATACGCAGCCCGCGGCGGCCATGATAGCGCACCATTCCCATGGGGCGGTTATTATACCCGCAACGCAAAAGGCTGTCTGCTGGCTAACTTCAAACCCGGCCGGGGCAACTACCCCGAAGACGGCGGCCAGTATACCGTGCGCGCTGATGCCTACTTCCCCAACGACTTCGGCCTCTATAATATGGCAGGCAACGTGTCGGAATGGACAAGCTCGGCTTTCTACGAAAACTCTTACTCTTTTATCCACGACCTGAACCCGGATATCCGCTATGACGCCAAGGACGACGATCCCGACTCCTGGAAGCGCAAAGTAATCCGCGGCGGCTCCTGGAAAGATATCATGCACTTTATGCAAACGAGTACACGCAACTGGGAATTCCAGGATACTACCAAATCCTATATCGGTTTCCGCGGCGTGTTGACCTTCCTGGGTCGCTCAGCTAACGACTTCTAAGGATAATGAATAATAATCAGAGGGTGTCTCACAAGTCGATTGCGGAAATTTCACAACCGACTTGTCAGACGCCCTCTGTCGTTTTCATCCCACCCCATAACCGCTACGCAGCAAACTCCAGGTTTTTTTAATTTTTTTTTAACAACCTGTTACTTTTTTCAATTGCTGCATTATAGAAAGGTATTTTCAATTGATTTATTCACCATTCAAATAACGTCGAACAATGAGTTTCGTTAAGACTAAGGGATTCAAATACTTCAAGAACCTGCTGATTGGCGTAGGCGCTGCAATCGTTTTGATGGGCGCTTTGTTTAAGCTCGAAAGCTGGGAAGGCGCTAGCCAGATGCTGGTTATCGGCCTAACTATGGAAGCTATTATCTTCCTTTTCCTGGGTATTATCGGTCCTGAACCCGACTACTACTGGAATAAACTCTATCCCGGATTGGATGACTACCATGCCACTATCGCTCCCTTGGCGGCCGGCCCGGTAGATGTGATGCAAAAAACGCCCGCACTCAACGGTGAAGTGGTTGAGCGCCAACTGGGCGGTATGCTCGCTGAATTGCAGAACATGTCTAAAAGCTTGTCTTCGCTCAAAGCATTGCAAGAAGTAGACTTCTCCGGCACCAGCGATCAGATCAAGGCGATGAGCAATTTCTACACTAAGCTGAACGAAGCTATGGCCGACCTCAGCGATTCATTGGAAGACACCAAGGTGTACAAAGAAAATCTCGCTGTATTGAACAAGAATATCGGCTCGCTGAATAACGTCTACAGCTCGCTGAATAACGTTTACGGTAATGTGATTTCGGCGATGGCCAGTGTCAACCGCTAATTGAAACTATCCTGACGTTTCGAAGACAAACCATTGCTAACTGCTAAATCCGAAAACGTATGTCTATTCCAAAGGAACCGCGGCAGTTGATGATCAACTTGATGTACCTGGTGCTGACGGCCCTGTTGGCCCTCAACATCTCTGCCGAGGTCATGAATGCCTTTTTTACAATAAACAAGGGTATCACCAATAGTAACAATATCGTCGAACAAACCAACCAGACGATCCTCTCTAATATTAACAAACAAGCCGACGCTTATCGCAACGAAACGAACGAGAAGTATCGCAAGGATGCCGCCGATGTGAAAAGAGTGTCCGACGAGTTTGTGAAGTATGTCGAAGACATGAAGAAGGATCTCTTTGAAAAGGCCGGCGGCCCCTCCGATAAAGATCCGGAAAAACCCAAACGCGAGAAGGACAAGGATGTCACTACCCGCTATTTGGTCGGTATCGAGGGCCAAAAAGGCCAGGGTTATGAGTTGATGCAAAAAGTGATCTCCACGCACGACGATCTGGCCAAACTGGTCGGCAACGACGAAAACGTGGTCAGCTCTATGCCGCTCAAAATCGACGAGGAAGCGGTTAAAAAATCAGACAAGAAGGACTGGGTGCAGTATAACTTCCTGCAAATGCCCGTCGCCGCCGTCTTCCCGATTTTGACGAAACTGCAAAACGACGCCAAAGCCTCAGCCACTACCGCCCTCAACCATTTGCTCAATAAAGTTGCAGGCGAAGACATGAAGTTCGACAAGTTTCAGCCTGTTATCTCTGCCAGCAAAGGTTATGTGATCCGTGGCGATAAGTACGAAGCCGAGGTTTTCCTGAGCGCGTATAGCACGTCCGCAGGCGATAAGACCAAAATCTATGTCAATGGCAACAGCCTGCCCATCGAAGATGGCAAGGCGATGTACACCGCCAGCGCCAGCTCGCTGGGAACCCAGCGCTACAAAGTCCGCATTGAAGTGACTAACCCGCTCACGAACAAAACCGAACCTTACGAGAAGGAGTTCGAATACGAAGTGGGCGAACGCTCGGTTACGGTTTCTGCCGACAAGATGAACGTGTTTTATATCGGCGTGGATAACCCCGTGTCGGTCTCTGCCGCAGGTATCAACAGCAACGACCTCCGCGTAAGCATCAACGGCGGCGGCGGCTCGATCAAAAAAGTGGGCAGCGCTAACTTTATGGTGAACGTGACCCAACCTACTAATGAGTGCCGTGTTTCTGTTAGCGACGGCAAAGCGCTTAACGCAAGTAAGACGTTCCGCGTGAAGCGTATCCCCGACCCCGTTGCCCGCCTCTCTAAGAGCCAGGGCGGCGAAATGGGAACCGGCGAATTCAAAGCCCAGGGCGGCGTTGGCGCGTTCCTCGATAATTTCGACTTCGACGCTACTTGCGCTATTCAGGGCTATACGCTGGTATTTGTACCCAAACGCCAGGACCCCGTAGAAGTAGTCAACGCAGGCGCCCGCTATAACGACCGCGCTCGCGAACTGGTAAACCGGGCTAAACCCGGCGATATCTATTACTTCGAAAGCGTTAAGGCAAAGTGCCCCGGCGACGCCGCCGGCCGACCCATCAACTCGATGGTGTTCAAGATTAAGTAATAATAGCAAACTTTTGCTAACATATGCTGCGGAAGGATTGTGCCATTAAGACACAATCCTCCTTGCAATTTTAACAAACCGTATTTCCAAGCCGGTTTTTTTGTTAAAGTATAATAGCGCGCTTGGTTAATCCGTTTAATGAGTGCACTTTTACATATTAAAATCAGGAAAAGTCATGAAGATTGCTTTGAAACTACTTAGTATTGTTTCGTGTCTGCTCTTTGTCGCCGGGCCATTGGCCGCCCAAATCCCCGACGACATTATGATGTCTGATGATACTCAAATTATGGACGATTCTACCAAATCGCCCCTCGACGACATCGTAGATTATAGAGCTATCAGCGACCGCCGCGTACTACCTTACGACCACATCCGCGAAGCCGATATTTTCTGGGAAAAACGCATCTGGAGGGTTATCGATATCCGCGAAAAGATGAACCTGCCTTTTGCTTATCCCGAAAGGCCGCTGTTTAAGATATTGATGGAAGCCGCTACGTCTGGCGAAATGACCGTTTTCAGCACCGAAGACGACAAGTTTACCAGCCGCCTCACACCCGACGAAGTAGCCTCGATGGGCGCTACGATCGACACGGTTATTACGTTTGACCCTGAAACCTATCAGGAACAAATCCAGATCGTACGCAACGAAATTAACCCGGAAGACGTAAAACGCTTCCGCCTCAAAGAGGTGTGGTTCTTCGATGAAGAAACGTCTACGCTTCAGGTCCGCATCCTCGGTATCGCTCCGCTGATCGACGTGAAGGACGAAAACGGCAATTTCAAATACGAAAAACCGATGTTCTGGGTGTACTACCCCGACGCACGCCAACTAATGGCCCGCGAACGCGTGTTTAACGTCGGCAACGACTCGGCGCCTATGAGCTGGGAAGACCTCTTCGAAATCCGCTTCTTCTCAAGCTACGTATACAAAGAATCTAACGTGTTCGACCGCCGCCTGCAAGAATATGTGACCGGCGTCGACCTCCTCCTCGAAGCCGATAAGATCAAACAAACGATCTTTAACTTCGAACACGACCTCTGGTCGTATTAATTCGCGATGATCGTTGTAGAGACGCAAAATTTTTACGTCTCTACAACAAATCGCCCCCTCTCTCCCTCACATCAAATACTCCCACGCCGTCTGATACTGCCCATTCTGCTCGCAATAGGCAATAAAGGCTTCGTAAAATCGATGATTCCCAATCGTCGCACTGTCGCCAATAACTACCAACTGCTTCCTCGCCCTCGTCATGGCCACGTTCATCCGGCGGTAGTCGCTTAGAAAACCAATCTCGTTTTTAGTATTCGATCGCACCAGCGAAATATATACCACATCGCGCTCCTGCCCCTGAAACCCATCGATGGTATTTACGGTGATGGGCATGCTGCTAAGCAGGCTATCTTCAGCTAATTGTTCTTTCATGTAGATCACCTGCTCGCGATAAGGCGAAATGATTGCTATTGAAGGTAGCGGCAGGTCGGCAAAGGCGTCTACCAGCAAATACAGGTGCTCGCACAAGATCTGGAACTCTTCGGGATTGTACCGGCTCTGGAAACTGGGCTGGATTTTTTCTTCAAAACCGCATCCGGCTGTATCGATATATACCACCGGGGTGTTCAAATCGATGGGCAAACGGTGATGCCGTACCTCGGGCGCAGCTTGTAAAGCGCCTTTGTAAAATTGCTGGTTGGAAAATCCCATGATGGCCTCGTGCATGCGGTATTGCACGTTGAGCAAATTGGCGTAAACGGCTTGCTCAAGGCAACGCTCGATAAGGGTCACTGATAAGCCCTGCCGCTGGGCCTCTATCGACTTAACGGTGGGAGGCAGCTGAAAGGGGTCGCCGGCCAATACTACCTTGGAAGCCCGTGTAATCGGTATCCAGGTAGCCGGCTCCAGGGCCTGCGCGGCTTCGTCGATTACTACGGTGCGGAATTTGCGGCCTTCCAATACCGGATGCGCCGTACCCACCAGCGTGGCGGTGATGACTTGCGCACTGTCAAGAATCATCTCAATCAGCCGGTCTTCCAACTGGTTGGCCCAGGCGCTCAGCTCCCGGGCTTCTTCCTGCAATCGACGGCGCTGTTCGTGCTCTTCTCTGCCGTAATTGCGCCGGTAACGTCGCGCCAGTCGCCGGCATTCTGCAGCTTGTATCTTGACTTTTTTGATGTTTTTGCTCTCCGGATGCTGCGCAATGCGCTCTTCCAACGTATGCCTTACAATCGACTCGTCTACCCTCGATATGTTGCCTATCCGCACTACATTCAAACCTTCCGCTGCCAGCCTTTCGGTGAGCAGGTCTACCGCCGCATTGCTGGGCGCGGTGACCAGTACGGTGTTTTCGGTCTCGCACAACAACCGGATGGCCTGTACCAGCGTGGTAGTTTTGCCGGTGCCCGGCGGACCGTGTATGATAGCCACGTCGCGCGCAGCCAGGATGTCGTTGACGGCATCGTTCTGACTGGGGTTGAGCCCCGGCACTTCGACTCGATTGGTGATTTCCTGAAAAAGCGCCTGCCGCCGGCCCAACAAGATGCCGCGCAACTCTGCCAGCCGGTCTTGTTTGGCCTTTTTTACGGTTTGTAACGCTTTCTCCATTTCTAGATAGGTGCGCTCATCAAAAATAATATCTACGCCGATCATGCCCACCCCCAGCCAATCGGGCAGGTCTTTGCTGTTTAAGATAATTTTCATCCGGTTTTTGTCTACAAACTGGATGATGCCCGATTGCTCAGGCGCTAATACCCCCGCCTGCTGGGTAAATAAATTGACTGTTTTGCCCGCCCGGAAGTGATCGTTTTCCGCAGTTCCCGATTTTTCAACAATAACAAACGCCCGGTCACCGATGGCATATCCCGATTTTACCACCACTACCGGGTACCAGGCGTAGCCTTTCGCCACCCGCTGGTCCAACGGCAGTTGCTGTACCAGTCGCCTGTGTTGCTCAAAGTCTTCGGCTTTTTCTATCCGCAGCAACTCACTCAACTTGTCTATCTCCGCTATTTCGTCCTGTATCATCCATTTTCTATTGTTCAACGAATTGAAAGTCGGTTGTCAGTTCTAGGTTGTAGGTTTGTTTATGGGTTTATGCCCGGGATCGGTCGTTTCGACTCCGCTCAACGACCGGCAAAGATCGCAGAGTCACAAAGTCCCCGCATCTCTCCCTCCCACCCTCTCTCCCTCCCACACTCCCACACTCCCACACTCCCACACTCAACCCCCAGCCCCTCCGAGTTGTTTCCCTGAAAACCGCGTCAACTACATGTCAACCCAAAACACACCCACTTCGTTCAAAGACCAACTCAATGCCCTGCGCAACGTGCCCCGCTTTTTCAAGGTAATCTGGAATACCAGCCCCGCCTTGGCTATCGGCAATATGGGCCTGCGACTCGTGCAATCGGCCATCCCCCTGTCTATGCTCTACGTAGGCAAAGAAATCATCGACGCCGTCATCCGGCTCATTAACCGCGAAGATACGGAAACTTCCTACCTCTGGACGATGGTGGCCGTCGAACTCGCCCTGGCCGTAGGCTCCGACCTCATCAACCGCGGCATCGGCCTCATGGACAGCCTGCTGGGCGACCTGGTGGCCAACAAAACCTCGGTCGACCTCATCCGCCACGCCGCTACGCTCGACCTGTACCAATTTGAAGACGCCAATTTTTACGATAAAATGGAACGCGCGCGCCGCCAAACGCTGGGCCGCACGGTGCTGATGTCGCAGGTACTCTCGCAGGTACAGGACACCATCACGATACTTTTTCTGGGCGCCGGCCTCATCGCGTTTAATCCCTGGTTAATTCTGATCCTGGTTGTAGCCGTCATTCCCTCCTTTATCGGCGAAAGCTATTTCAACTCGCAGTCGTATTCGCTTACGCGCAATTGGACGCCCGAGCGCCGCGAGCTGGATTACCTGCGCTATATCGGCGCCAGCGACCAGACCGCAAAGGAAGTGAAGATTTTTAACCTGGCGGATTTTATTGCCGATCGATTCGAGGCGCTGTCGCTGCGGTATTATGCGGCCAACCGCAAGCTGGCCCTGCGCCGGGCAGGGTGGGGGAGTGTGTTGTCGATGCTCGGCGCCGTCGCGTATTACGGCGCTTACGTGTTTATCCTGATGCAGGCTATTGGTGGAGGTATTACGGTGGGTATGCTCACCTTTTTGTCGGGTTCGTTCGGGCGCATGCAGGGCCTGCTGCAGGGCGTCATGCTGCGCTTTTCGCGCATCGCCGAAGGAGCCTTGTACCTACAGGATTTGTTCGACTTTTTTGCCATAGAACCCGAAATACGTTCAAAAGCGGGCGCTATTCCCTTTCCCGAAAAGATAAAAGATGGTTTTGTTTTTGAAAATGTGAGTTTCAAATACCCCGGCAATGCGCGTTGGGCCATCCGCCATTTGTCGTTTAAGCTTCCTACCGGCGTAAAATTGGCGCTGGTAGGCGAAAACGGCGCCGGTAAAACCACGCTGGTCAAACTCCTGGCCCGCCTCTACGAACCCACCGAAGGTCGCATACTGCTCGACGGCGTCGATTTGCGGGATTACGATCTGTCGCAACTGCGCGACAACATCGGCATCATCTTTCAGGATTACGTGCGCTTCCAACTCACCGCATCCGAAAATATCGCCATCGGCAATATCGACCTCGTAAAAGACTTTGCGCATATCGAAGACGCCGCGCGCAAAAGCCTGGCGCATCAGGTGGTGGAGGAATTGCCCGACAAATACGAACAACTGCTGGGCAAGCGCTTCGACAAGGGCGCCGAACTCTCCGGCGGACAATGGCAAAAAATAGCCCTGGCCCGCGCCTACATGCGCCACGCCCAACTGCTCATCCTCGACGAACCCACCGCCGCCCTCGACGCCCGCGCCGAACACGAGGTATTCGTCCGCTTTTCGGAACTTATCGAAGACAAATCGGCTGTGCTAATTTCCCACCGCTTTTCCACGGTTCGCATGGCCGACAGCATCCTCTTCCTCGAAAATGGCCAACTGCTGGAAATGGGCTCCCACGAGGAATTGCTGGAGAAAAACGGGAAATATGCGGAGTTGTTTCGCCTGCAGGCGAAGGGGTATGTGTAGTGGGTTAGCAATCAGCAGTCAGCAGTCAGCAGTCAGCAGTCAGCAGTCGGTTATTGTTAACTTTGGTTGCTGGGGCGGCTTTGCCCCTTGTTACTATTGGGCGCAAACCAAATTGTCGCCCAAAATCTCGACAAGAATCACCACGCCCCCTCGTATGCGTTCCGGAGGAACGCTATTCTGGATTTTAGATACCGTTCCTCCGGAACGCATATTGGTTTTCTCCCTGTTTTTCTACAAAGATAGCATCCCTCCGGGAC
>Ga0209573_1004155_pt1 | contig 14712 bp, 10 predicted proteins | sample TNRBio252014_DNA_FD_185870 | JGI IMG/M metagenome (GOLD analysis project Ga0209573, IMG submission 185870) | Wastewater treatment Type I Accumulibacter community from EBPR Bioreactor in Madison, WI, USA - TNR Reactor_6/25/2014_ DNA (SPAdes)... | ecosystem: Engineered > Bioreactor > EBPR >...
TTAAGTTGTAGTAAATACCCAGTGTCTTCACATTGCTCAATCAAAAGTTTGTGCATTACTTCAAATGCGGTTTCAGGGGCAACGTGTTTTGAAAGTTCATCTTCTTCGTCACGTTTTTCGTCCCCGATAATTTTGAATTTGTTGTCAAATTCATTTACCCCATAGTTGCGCAAAACGCTGTAACAAAAACTGTGAAAAGTTTTAATTGTAAGCCCATCAATCCAAGTATATTTTTTCTGTTGTAAGAATCTCTCTTTCTCTTTGTCAGCAAGACTTTTTCGTTTGTCAAAAAGTTGTTTTTCGTATTCGCCACTTTCGTCTGCCGAAATGACAAGTCGGTCAATCATTTCATTGGTAGCGTTTTTGGTAAAAGTAATAGCAAGAATACTTGAAGGGCTTACTCCTTTTTCCTCAATTAAGTAAATGAGCTTTTGCAAAAGCGTTTTTGTCTTGCCTGAGCCTGCCCCTGCAAGAACCAAAAGTCGTTTGTCTTCGCTAACAACAGCGTCTTGTTGCTTGTTGTTTAACGCACTTAAATTTGTCTTGTTCGTTGTTGTCACGATTTTTACTTATTAATGTTCGATACACTGTCTTTGCTTACCGCATAACTTGTTTATCCCCCTCATAAAATGCCGTCAATACAACAACAGTATGTTGGCTTTGCGCCATAAAAGTGTGGGTTATGCATCAAACAAAGCTAATAATTTTTTCAAAATATTAAGTTGAAGATTGATATAATTGTTGATTTGAATAGTGTATAATATTTAATACACAATGTAAAAAAAAGTGATAGTGCAAAAGCTAAATAGCATACAGCATGAAAATGATCTATGCCTATGTAATTAGCCCTGATGGAGTCCTGCAAGGATTATGAGCGCAAGCGGTGCCATGCACCGGGACGACAGCAGGACAGAACAACAGCAAGTGCTAAATTGCTTGTGCTTCAAAAAAAAAATTTACATTTTACAACTTTAATGCTTTATGGCGATAATGTTGCCTTAATCCATTTCTTGTTCAGTGTATAGGCTACTCTGTCGTGGAGGCGACTTTGCCTGCCTTGCCAAAATTCAAAATAATCGGGCTTTAAAATAAAGCCTCCCCAATGTGGCGGGCGCAGCACCTCGCTGCCCATACTTTCTTTTAATGACAAGAACTTTTTTTCAAGTACCAACCGCGACTCAATAACCTGACTTTGGTCTGATGCCCAGGCACCCAAACGACTTTCTAAAGGGCGTGACATAAAGTATTCATCAGATATTGTATCAGCAACTTTTTCAACTTTTCCCTCAACACGAATTTGTTTAGCCAACTCCGGCCAGAAAAAATTTAATGCTGCATAAGGGTTTTCGATAAGTTGATTTCCTTTTCTGCTTTTGTAATTGGTAAAAAAAGTAAAACCTTCTTCCGTTGCATCACGCAACAAGACAATTCTTGATGATGGCCTGCCTGTTTTTGTGCATGTTGCAAGATTCATGGCATTTACGTCAGGTAAATTTGCTTGTGCAGCAAGAGTAAACCATTTTTCGAATTGTACTATCGGATTGTCATCTGCCTCTTGTGTTCCAAAAGTGTCTGCTTCGTAGTCGCTGCGCACATTTTTTAAAACTTTATGTATGTCGTCCATGATTAATGTCATTTGAAATGCAAATTTATAAATGTAAGATATATGTATTATTCATCTGTTCTTTAACATAGATAGCCTTGTTATCAGCATGTTGAAGTGACAGTGGCATGTTTTTAGCAAATTGATTTATTAGAAAAGATTGTTAACAACAAGTAACTTTTTCAGACAGATACGTTAAATATAATAAATTAATTTAGTGTTCTATGGAAGATTTTAATCAACATGCGGCTACAGGGTCACTGTTAATTTCTGAACCATTACAGTCTGACTCATTTTTTAAACGCTCAGTTATTTTATTGAGCGAACATGACACTGAAGGAACGTTAGGCTTTATATTAAACAAACTGACGGACGTAAAAATTAACGATGCAGTAGAAGATTTTCCCGTCTTTAATGCTCCGTTATTCTTTGGTGGACCGGTTGAAACCGATACACTGTTTTATCTGCACACGGTCGGTCATCTTCTTAAAGATTCAAAAGAAATAGTAAAAGGAGTTTTTCTTGGTGGTGATTATGATGAGTTGAAGTTTTTAATCAATACAAAACAAGTCAGCCCCGAACAGATAAGATTTTATGCAGGCTACTCCGGTTGGAAACCTAATCAGTTGGAGGATGAGTTGTATCACAATGCATGGATGCTTGGCAAGGGTAATGCAGAATTTACCTTCTATCCTGAGCCAGAAGTGTTGTGGAGTCAGGTGTTGCGCAGCATGAAAAACAAATATTCTTTGCTGGCAAATTTCCCTGACGACCCGACTTTAAATTAAGTTAGCGTAGTATTAGGAAGTCAGAATTAGTTATTAAAATCTAATGTAAAAATTTATTGGGCAAGCATACCATCACGAATGGTTATTGTCCTGTCGGCCATTTCTGCAAGTTGATTATTATGCGTCACAATGACAATGGTTTTTTTATAATCGTTTCGCAGTTTCAAAAACAATTTATGCAAGTCTTCTGCATTGCCTGAATCTAAATTTCCCGAAGGCTCATCTGCAAGAATAAAATCAGGATTGTTAATTAATGCCCTTGCAACGGCAACACGCTGTTGTTCACCACCCGATAGTTGCGATGGCTTGTGATGCATGCGCTGTTCAAGGCCAAGCTGAACCAACAACGCATTACTTCGCTTTAAAGCACCTGACTCACTTTCTCCGGCAATCATAGCAGGAATCATAACATTTTCTGCAGAAGTAAATTCAGGCAGCAGATAATGAAACTGAAAAACAAAGCCAATATGTTTATTCCTGAAAGCAGCTAATTTTTTTGAAGAAAGTGCTAAGGCATCTGTATTGTTAAGCAATACTTTTCCGGTGTCAGGCTTGTCAATTGTGCCTATAATATGCAGCAATGTGGACTTCCCTGCACCGGAAGGACCTATGATAGCTACCAGCTCATTGGTTTTAATTTCAAGCGAAATACCTCTCAGAACCTTAAGTCCGTTATAGGCTTTATGTATATTTTCAATGAATATGCTCACGCAGCTAAAATAAGTATCATTCCAATACTATTATATTTGCCCCTCATCGTTTTGTTTTGGAAGTAATACTCGCAACACCATATTGGTATATTTTGTTTTGTCTGCTTGCCGGCCTGGGCTGTGCATGGTGGCTTTATGGTGGTAATTCGCCCTTTAATGAAACACCCTGGCTTAGGCGTATTTTATTCTTTCTTAGATTTTTATCAGTTTCAATCATTGCATTTTTACTATTGTCACCTTTTATTAAATCCGCCATACGTGAAGTTGAAAAACCTGCCATTGCCATTGCTTTTGATAACTCTTCTTCCGTATTACTTGATTCAACACATCTTTCGGCATCTGCAATAAATCAACTGGCAGAAAAACTTACTTCAACATTCAAAAGTGATTATGAAGCCGATCGTTATTCTTTTGGTAGCAAGGTTGATAATGAAGTTGCCAATAATGATTTCTCTGAAAAGAGTACAAATATTTCAGAGATGTTCGAATATTTAAAGTCGCTTTATGCCGGACGAAATCTTGGAGCCGTAATCATGTTATCTGATGGAATTTATAATAAAGGCAGCAACCCTGTTTATACAGCAGAAAAATTAAAGGTTCCAGTTTATACAATAGCCGTTGGCGATACAACCATCAATCGTGACGTATTAATTACAGATGTTGCATACAATAAAGTGGCGTTTCTTGGTAATAATTTCCCTGTAGAAATAGGTATTGCCATTAGGCAGGCATCAGGAGCATCTGTTACACTAACCATTAAAGAAGATTCACTGACGCTATTTAGCAGGATGATTGCCGCATCAGGCAATAATTATTTTACAAACATACCTGTCATACTGTCTGCTACTAAAAAAGGGATTCATAAATATAAAATACATCTATCTTCAGTTGATGGAGAGAAAAATCTACTCAATAATGAAGCAGAAATTTATGTTGATGTTTCAGAACGCAAAATGAAAATATTGCTGTTGGCACAATCGCCACATCCTGATGTTGCAGCAATAAAATCGGTACTTGATAAAAGCAGTTTGTATGAAACAAAAGTTCTTTTTCAGGAACAGACCGATGAAAATTTCAGCAACTGTAATCTTGTAATTCTGCATCAGATTCCATCGTCAAAGTCTGCCACTCTTTTACAAAGAATTAAAGCGGCAGAGGTACCTTACTTGATTATTGGTGGAGCACAAATGAATGTGGCATCATTCAACAGCTTAGGCACAGGTGTAACTATCAGTCAGCCTGTTGCCAAAATGAATGAAGTATATGCTAAGGTAAGCGATCAGTTTGGTCTGTTCAGCTTGTCTGAAAATATGCAAAATGTATTGTCTCAACTGCCGCCATTGTTTGTGCCATTTGGAAATTATAAAGTAGAGAAAGAAGTAACTCCATTGCTGACACAGCGTATTGGCAATATACAATCGTCAATGCCACTTTGGTATTTTTCTACTTCAGGAACTATGCGAGTAGGTGTTTTACTTGGTGAAGGTTTGTGGCGCTGGCAATTGAATGAATATGCGCTATCAGGAAATCATGATGTTACTGATGAATTAATTTTAAAGTCGGTTCAGTACCTGACTTCCAAAAAGAAAAAAGAGCCTTTCATGATACAGTACAAGCGCTCTTATTCAGAGGGAGAGAGTATTGAATTTGATGCCACACTTTACAATGCAGCAGGTGAACTAATCAATGAGCCTGAGGTTCGTTTGAATATTTATAATGAAGAGAAAAAAGAGTTTCGATACACTTTCAACAGAAGTAATAACACCTATCATTTAAATGCAGGGATATTGTCATCCGGGCGTTATACCTTCAGCGCTGAAACAAAAACAGGTGATAAGGTTTATAAGGAAACAGGAGAGTTTTCTGTAGTGCCTGTATTGCTTGAGAATTTTGAATCAACTGCCAATCATCAACTACTCAATGTCATTTCATCAAACACCGGAGGTATTATGGTGACTCCCGATAAAATTAATTTATTGATTGATGCTATCCGGAAAAACGAAACAGTGAAACCTGTATCTTATTATCACAAGAAACTGATTGAGTTGATAAGTTTGAAAAGTTTACTTATAATCTGCTTGTTTTTAATAGCAACAGAGTGGTTTTTGAGAAAACGTTTCGGTTCTTATTAAAGGTTTTTCTCTTCGATCTTTTTTTTCATTTCTTCAGGTGCAAGCCAAATGGCATTATCATACTGCCTGAACCATGTTAATTGTCTTTTTGCATAATTGCGTGTATGCTGTTTAATTTTTTCAATAGCCAGATCAAGTGTAATGTTCCTGTCGAAATACTCAAACAACTCTTTATAGCCAACAGTGTGCAATGCTGTAAGATGCCGATAGGGTAGTAGTTGTTTTGCTTCATCTATCAATCCTTTTTCTATCATCGTATCCACACGTTGATTGATGTTGTCGTAAAGTAATTGTCTGTCGGGATTTAAGACATAAAGCGTGAAATTGAAAGCTGAAGTTTTGTTTTTATCTTCAAAAAAGGACGAATGTGTTTTGCCTGAGCTGTAAATAATTTCTAATGCACGGATAACCCTGCGTGGGTTGTGAATGTCTATTTTATGATAGCTTTTTTCGTCAAGGGTTTTTAATTGATGTATCAGATACTCCAATCCTTTTTCAGCACATTCTTTTTCCAGACTTGCTCTAAGTTGATAATCCGTATTTGGAGTAGGGTCGAGGCCATAGAGAACAGCGTGCATATACATGCCGGTTCCACCGGTGAAAACTACTGTTTCATTCTTTTCTAACAATTGATTGATGGTGTTAGTTGCTTCATCGGCATAGCGACTTGCACTCATGTCTTCTGCAATAGAATGTGAATGAATGAAGTGATGTTTAACTGCATTCATTTGTTGGGTATCAGGCACTGCCGTTCCGATAGACATTTCACGAAAAATCTGTCGTGAATCGAAAGAAACAATTTCTGTATTAAGAAGCTTGGCAGCTTCAACGGCAATTTGTGTTTTGCCCGAAGCTGTAGGCCCGGCAATGATGATTAACTTTTTATCCTTAGGCAATTTTTTATTCTTTGCTTATGGCAAAGTTAAAAGGTAAGTGTAATAGTGCCTTTGGTATCTAATGGACACTTTGGGCAGTTGTTAAACATAACACTTTCTGCTGCCTGTTTTGCTTTGGTTAACAAATAGCTGCTTGTAGTGGTGGTGCCTTCTGCACCGGGATTAGCCTTGGTAACATGTCCATATTTGTCAATAGAAATCTCAACTACAACAATACCTTTCTCCATGGTAAGATTTTCAATCTTTGGCGGTTTGGTGATGGTACGTCCGGGCATTTCATATTTTACACCACGCATATCGGCACTCAGCTCCGAGTTGTCTGCTTTTGTTTCTGATGCTGCATCAAAAAATATTGCAGAAGCTTCGCTCACTTTAAAAGTCATGGGGTTGCCTTTGAATAAAAAGCTGATGTTCCCATCTTTTATCTGCTGCACTGTGCCTGTCATTTTTTCGCCACTTTTCAAAACAAGAGTATGTTGTGCAAATAAGAAAGATGCGCTGCAAAACAAAAGTGCCTGGGTTACAATAATTTTTCTGATCATGATTTAAACTTTTTTCAAAAATAAATTTTTGTAGCTGTTCTAAGAATGAATTTGAATTGAAATATGAATACATTTTTCAACAATAGAAGCGATATTAGGCTTCTTCGATGCAGAATGATAATTTTGGCACCATAAAGTATTAAAGTATGAAATTAGTAACCTATCAAAGTCAGCGTAAAACAGCATTAGGAATCTTGCTTAATGATAAAGTTTATAATCTTAATGAATTGTCACAACGTAAAGGAAAAACGGTGTTGCCCGACAATATGCGTGATTTTTTAGCCGGAGAACAGCCCTTGATGGAAACTGCCATGGAGTTGAGTCAATGGCTTTCCGGAGGCAATGCAGATGTTGACGGACTCTCTGTGGCAAATGTAAATTTACTAGCACCGGTGCCTAATCCAACATCCTGTCGCGATGGATATGCTTTCAGGCAACATGTTGAGGCGGCAAGGCGCAACAGACGTGTGGAAATGATTCCTGAATTTGATCAGTACCCGATTTTTTATTTTACCAATCACAATGCTATTCAAGGTCCCGGAGATATTTTTTGCATGCCCGATCATTTTGAACAACTCGACTTCGAACTTGAAGCTGCTATTGTCATTGGTCGCAAAGGTATTAATGTGAAAGCAAAAGATGCTGATAGCTACATTGCCGGTTATATGATTATGAACGACATGAGTGCACGTAAGCTTCAGATGGAAGAGATGAAACTTAACTTAGGTCCGGCAAAAGGAAAGGATTTTTCTACTGTTATTGGTCCTTATTTAGTAACTCCCGATGAACTTGCATCATTTAAGACCAATGCAAAAAACGGGCACACAGGAAATAATTACAATCTGAAAATGACTTGTAAGGTTAATGGCATTCAGGTGTCCGAAGGTAATGTAGGAAGTATGGATTGGACATTTGCAGAAATTATTGAACGTTGTGCATATGGTGTAAACATTCTTCCCGGTGATGTTATTGGTAGTGGTACTGTTGGTACAGGTTGTTTCTTAGAATTGAACGGAACAGGTTTATTTAATAATCCTGACTATAAACCACAATGGCTAAAGGAAGGCGATACAGTTGAAATGGAAATTACAGGCCTTGGAGTGCTGTCAAATACCATCAGAAAAATGGATTCTGATTTTTCAATATTTGCATTGAAGAAGATGTAAGGGGCTATGCGAATAGTGAAGTATTATTTGATGTAATATTTCTATTAAATTAAAATCGTTATTTACATATTCCTCCTGTACTGTCCGCCTACTTCAAACAATGCATTGGTGATTTGTCCTAAAGAGCAATACTTACTTACTTCCATCAACTTCTCAAACATATTTTGATTATGGATGGCGGTGAGTTGTAAGTCGTGTAGCATTTCAGGTGCTGTTGATGCATAACGTGCATGCAGATTTTTTAATGTAGTAATCTGTTGTTGCTTTTCTTCCTCTGTGGCACGAATCACTTCTTTAGGTAAAATGGTAGGAGATCCTTTACTGGATAAAAATGTGTTGACACCGATTATCGGATAAGCACCGGTGTGCTTTAACGATTCGTAGTAAAGACTTTCTTCCTGAATTTTTCCACGCTGATACATTGTTTCCATCGCACCCAGTACTCCACCACGTTCTGTTATACGGTCAAACTCTGACAGCACGGCTTCTTCTACCAGATCGGTTAATTCTTCAATGATAAATGAACCTTGCAAAGGATTTTCGTTTTTGGCAAGACCCAATTCGCGGTTGATGATAAGTTGTATTGCCATAGCCCTGCGCACACTTTCTTCTGTAGGTGTGGTGATAGCTTCATCATAAGCATTGGTGTGAAGGGAGTTGCAGTTGTCGTAAATAGCATACAAAGCCTGCAGTGTTGTTCTGATGTCGTTGAAGTCAATTTCCTGAGCATGCAAACTTCTTCCCGAAGTTTGAATATGATATTTGAGCATCTGCGAGCGCTCATTGGCTTTGTATTTTAGTTTCATCGCTTTAGCCCAAATACGCCTTGCCACACGTCCGATAACAGAATATTCAGGGTCAATGCCATTGGAGAAAAAGAAAGAAAGGTTAGGCGCAAAAGCGTTGATGTCCATGCCGCGACTTAAATAGTACTCCACATAAGTAAAGCCATTACTCAATGTAAAAGCAAGTTGCGAAATAGGATTGGCACCTGCTTCGGCAATGTGGTAACCGCTGATGGAAACAGAATAAAAATTACGGATAGCCTTGTCAATAAAATATTGTTGCATGTCGCCCATCAGCCTCAGCGAAAATTCTGTAGAGAAAATGCAGGTGTTTTGTGCCTGGTCTTCTTTCAGAATATCAGCCTGTACTGTGCCGCGCACTTGTTTAAGCGTGTCGGTTTTTATTTTATCGTAAACATCTTTTGGAAGTACTTTGTCACCGGTTATTCCAAGCAGCATGAGGCCAAGTGCGTTGTTTCCTTCCGGAATATCGTAGTTGTATTCAGGTCTGCCTGATTTATTTTTTGAAAATTCGTCAGCAATTTTTTTCTCAACTTCCTTTTCTAATCCGTTTTGTCTGATATAAATTTCGCATTGCTGATCAATAGCTGCATTCATAAAATAGGCTGCAATGATTGAAGCAGGACCATTAATGGTCATTGATACTGAAGTGGCCGGGTCGCAAAGATTAAATCCACTGTAAAGTTTTTTTGCATCATCAAGACAACAGACACTGACACCACTGTTTCCTATTTTTCCATAAATGTCAGGGCGATGGTCAGGGTCATTGCCATAGAGTGTCACACTGTCGAATGCAGTGCTAAGCCGTTTGGCAGGCATGCCTAAAGAAACATAATGGAAACGTTTGTTTGTGCGCTCGGGACATCCTTCGCCAGCAAACATTCTTGTTGGGTCTTCGCCTTCGCGTTTAAAGCGAAAAACACCTGCAGTAAACGGAAATTCACCCGGAACATTTTCCTGCAAAATCCATTTCAGTAAATCGCCCCAGGCTTTGTATTTCGGAAAAGCTACCTTAGGTATTTTGTTATGCGAAAGTGATTCGTCAAAAGTTTTAATTTTTAAAACTTTATCACGCACTTTAAATTCGTAATAATCTCTGCTATACTCTGCTGTTTTAGCAGGAAAATCTTCAAGAAGTTTTTTGTTGTTACCATCAAAGCTTCTTTCAAGTATATCATATTGCTTTTTCAGTTCTTCAGCCGCTGCACCTTTTATTATTTGCATGCTTTCGTAAAGAGAATAAAGCTTCTGCGCAAGTTCACTTTGTTCTTCAACCCACCGATCGTAATGACGGTTGTTTTCTGAAATTTCAGAAAGATATCGTGTTCGATGCGGAGGAATGATAAAAACTTTTTCACTCATCTCTTCCGTGGTGTGATAATCGCTTTTTAAGTCTGCTCCGGTTTTTGCTGTAATGGTATTCATCACCGACTTGTACAGTTGGTTCATGCCCGGATCGTTAAACTGCGATGCAATTGTTCCGAAAACAGGTACTTTATCATCAGCAATATCAAACAGCTTGTGATTACGTTTGTATTGTTTTTTTACATCACGCAATGCATCCATGGCCCCGCGTTTGTCAAATTTGTTTAATGCAATGAGGTCGGCAAAATCAAGCATGTCAATTTTTTCCAACTGTGTTGCCGCACCATATTCTGGCGTCATTACATACAAACTCACATCGCTATGTTCGGTAATTTCAGTATCACTTTGTCCAATACCGGAAGTTTCAAGAATAATCAGATCGAACTGTGCAGCTTTTACAATATCCAATGCTTCCTGAACATAACGGCTCAATGCAAGATTGCTTTGACGTGTAGCCAGTGAGCGCATATACACTCTTGAATTACGAATGCTGTTCATTCTGATGCGGTCACCAAGCAATGCACCACCGGTTTTACGTTTACTTGGGTCAATAGAAATGATGGCAATATTTTTATCTTTAAATTCCAATAGAAATCTTCTTACCAATTCATCAACAATAGATGATTTGCCTGCACCACCTGTTCCTGTAATTCCTAACACCGGACTTTGTTTGGCTTTGTTTGAGATAGAAGTAGTAATTGCAGGATATAGTTTTTCAAATTCTGAATGATTATTTTCTGCACAAGAAATAAGTCTTGCAATGGCTTTGGAATTTTTCTTGGTCAGCTCTTTTATTTCGCCATTTAGATTTACTCCTGTGGCAAAATCACATTTTTGAAGCATATCATTAATCATGCCTTGTAAGCCCATAGCACGTCCGTCATCAGGATGATAAATACGTGCAATGCCATAGTCCTGAAGTTCGCTGATTTCTTCAGGTAATATAGTGCCACCACCGCCACCAAATATTTTTATATGCCCACAGCCTCTTTCTTTCAATAAGTCATACATGTATTTAAAATATTCCATGTGCCCGCCCTGATAGCTAGTCATAGCAATAGCATTAGCATCTTCCTGAATGGCACATTCCACCACTTCTTGTGCGCTTCTGTCGTGTCCAAGGTGAATAACCTCAGCACCACTTGACTGAATGATTCTGCGCATGATGTTGATGGCGGCATCATGCCCATCAAACAACGAAGCGGCTGTTACAATACGGATTTTATGTTTCGGGGTATAAATTTTTGACTCCTGCATATCAGAATTACCTTTGTGCTGCAAATTTAACATTTACAGCGTAAGCAGGAAAGGGGGGAGGATACAGTTATCTAATAAGAATGATAAACACACCTTTTATTGATTTAAAAACTAAAAAATAGTTGTTGGGTAACAACAAATGTCATTTCTACAAATGTATAACCTCATTATAGGCTGCAGCGGCAGCTTCCATAATAGCCTCGCTCATGGTTGGATGCGGATGGACAGCCTTGATTATTTCATGACCTGTTGTTTCTAATTTACGTGCCAAAACCAACTCTGCAATCATTTCTGTAACATTGGCGCCAATTAAATGTGCACCAAGCAACTCACCATACTTTTCGTCAAAAATAAGTTTAACAAAACCATCACTTTGTCCTCCGGCTTTTGCTTTTCCTGAAGCACTGAATGGAAATTTGCCAACTTTTATTCCAATGCCTGCATCTTTTGCAGCTTTTTCTGTCATGCCTACTGAGGCAATTTCAGGTGTGCAGTAAGTACATCCGGGAATATTATTGTAATCGAGAGGTTGAGGATGATGTCCTGCAATTTTTTCAACACAGATAATTCCTTCTGCAGATGCCACATGTGCCAGTGCCTGACCTTTTACAATATCACCTATTGCGTAAATGCCAGGTATGTTGGTCTGATAGAAATCGTTCACCACAACCTTACCTTTATCGGTAATGATGCCACACTCTTCAAGACCTATGTTTTCAATATTAGTTGTAATACCTACTGCAGAAAGTACTTTGTCGCAGGTAATAACAGATTCGCCTTTTGCCGATTTAATTTTTACACTGCATGTTCCGCCACTGACTGTAACTGATTCAACAGAGCTGTTTGTCATTATTTCAATGCCAACTTTTTTCAATGAACGTTCTAATTGTTTACTCACTTCTTCGTCCTCTACAGGAACAATATTCGGCATAAATTCTACCACTGTAACTTTTGTGCCCATAGCATTATAGAAGTAGGCAAACTCAACACCAATAGCACCTGAGCCTACAACTACCATTGATTTGGGTTGTTCGGGCAGACTCATGGCTTCGCGATAGCCAATTATGTTTTTACCATCTTGCTTCAGGTTGGGCAACTCGCGCGAGCGTGCTCCTGTTGCAAGTATAATGTGCGCTGCTGTGTATGTTTTTTTGCTGCCATCGGCTGCGGTAACTTCTACACTTTTACCCGGCTTTACTTTCCCAAAACCATTGATGACTTCTATTTTATTTTTTTTCATCAGGAACTGAACACCTTTACTCATTCCGTCAGCTACACCGCGACTTCTTTTTATGACAGCATTGAAGTCAGCCTTACCACCTTCAACAGTAATACCATAATCGGAAGCATGGTTCAGGTATTCAAACACACTGGCGCTTTTGAGTAATGCCTTAGTAGGAATGCAACCCCAGTTCAGACAAATACCACCTAAGTTTTCGCGCTCTACTATCGCTGTTTTAAGACCTAATTGCGATGCTCTGATTGCAGCTACATACCCTGCGGGGCCACTTCCTATGATGATTAAATCAAAATTCATAATTGATGCTTTAATTTGCTGCTAAAATATAGCTTTTTGATGAATCTGCTAACAGTCATTAACTTTGTTTCTTGTAATGTGTTTTTTACATATTGACTGAGTGGAGGTATCAAATAAAAATTATCAATGAAAATAAGAATATTTAAAGTTGCCATAGTTACCCTTATGGGAACGTGTCAGCTAAGCATTGCACAAAATAGTAAGAAAATGGAATATAATAAATTGACACCTCAGGAAGAAAAAGTGCTTTTGTTTAAAGCAACTGACAGACCTTTTTCCGGAGATTATTATCTTAAAAAAGATGTAGGAACTTATGTTTGCCGCAGGTGTAATGCACCGCTTTACAAAAGTGCCGATAAATTTGAGGCACACTGTGGCTGGCCAAGTTTTGATGATGAGATAAAAGGCTCTGTAAAACGAATTCCTGATGCAGATGGCATGCGTACAGAAATTGTTTGCAGTAATTGCGGAGGACATTTAGGGCATGTTTTTTTAGGCGAAGGATTTACAGCTAAAAATACCAGACACTGCGTAAATACCAGTTCATTGAAATTTGTTCCTGCAGGAGCACCACTACCTGAGGTAATTAAAAAGTAAAAAGTTTATTTTATTACAGGTATCTTAATGTTGCGTGAAGCATTGCCACAAGTAATGTTACTTAAATAAATTCCCGAAGTAAGGTTAATGGGAAGTTTGATTGTGTTACTGCCTGATTTTAAACTCAATTTCCACGCTTCAATTAATACACCTTTTAAATCATAAAGTTGAACAGTAGCCTGATTGTTATTTTTAGAATTTAAATTCAGTTGAAGCGATTGTTCATTTTGATTGAAAAATACGGTAGCATAATTTAACTCATTTCCGTATTCAGTAATAGAAGTTGTGGTGTCTGTAACCTGATACACCTTCTGATTTACCAAATCTGCAACAAATAATTCACCGTTATCATCTTCACCAAAGGTGCTGAATGCACGTCCGGGAAATGTTCCTGCAACGGTAACGGCATTGCCGTTGTTTGGATCTAAAGCATAAATTGTTCCATTACAGAAGTCGGCAAAGAAATAATATCCATAAAGAGCAGGGTAGGAAGTGCCGCGATATACAAACCCGCCTGTAACAGAGCAGCCACCGGTAGCGGCATGGCTATATACATGGACGGGCGAAACATAATTACCTGTGCATCCTACACTTGTATCGTAAGTAACAAGACCTTCATAACAACGCCATCCGTAATTTTCGCCACCTGTTGAATTAGCCGGCTGGAAATCTATTTCTTCCCATATATCCTGACCCACATCGCCAATCCACATGTCATGTGTAAGTCTGTCGAAACTAAATTTCCAGGGGTTACGGAATCCACTTGCCCATATTTCATTTTTTATATTCATAACACCAAAAAAAGGATTGGTTGATGGAATAGTATATGCACCGGGTTGTGAGACATCTATTCTTAAAATCTTACCGAAATACATATTCATGTTTTGTGCTCTGTTACCCGGATCACCAACATCGCCTCCATCACCAAGAGCAAGATATAAATAACCATCACTGCCGAATTTCAGGCAACCACCATTGTGGTTGGTGTAAGGTTGAGCTAATGCAAATATAATTTCTGCACTTGCAGTGTCTGCAACATTTGGGTCAGCACTTCTTTTGTATCTGGCAAGCACACTGTTTCCATGCCCTGTTTTGTTGGTATAACAAACATAAAAGCAACTGTCAGTAGCATAGTTTGGACTAAAGGCTAAACCCAATAAACCCTGCTCGCCTGTATTGCTTAATGTTGTTGGAGTAACTTTATTGTTTATGTCTAAAAACGGAACGGTGTCAACCACACCTCCGGGATTAATTATATAAATATAACCTAATTGTGTTGCTGCATAAATTCTGCCATCGCCATTGGCAGCAAG
>Ga0209573_1004157_pt1 | contig 14702 bp, 12 predicted proteins | sample TNRBio252014_DNA_FD_185870 | JGI IMG/M metagenome (GOLD analysis project Ga0209573, IMG submission 185870) | Wastewater treatment Type I Accumulibacter community from EBPR Bioreactor in Madison, WI, USA - TNR Reactor_6/25/2014_ DNA (SPAdes)... | ecosystem: Engineered > Bioreactor > EBPR >...
TTTTTTTTTCTTTGCCCGGATTTTTTCTAAAGAATAGTACCAACTTAAAACAAAACATTTTGAACCTAAAAATCATCCTTAAAAAGATCCTGACCATACTGCATATTGATGCCACCAAAAACATGCAATACGACAGGCTGACCAAAAAGATCCTTAAAAGTGAATTGCGCGAGGATTCCAATTGTATTGATATCGGCTCACATCGGGGAGAAATTTTGGAGTTGTTCATGCATTTTGCTTCAAACGGCAAGCATTTTGCGTTTGAACCGGTACCTTTTTTATTTGAAGGATTGGCAGAAAAATATGGTTTACGTGCCCGTATTTCTTCGTTGGCTTTATCGGATATCAAAGGGGAGGCCAATTTTAAATATGTGAAAAATGCACCAGCTTACAGTGGCTTGCAAACCAGGAAATATGATATCAAGCATCCGGTTGTGGAGGATATTTCTGTTCAGGTAAGCACCCTGGATGAAGTTATCCCGGAGGATATGCGCCTTGATCTGGTGAAAATAGATGTGGAAGGCGCAGAATTTCATGTTTTGAAAGGAGGCAGAAGCTTGCTGAAAAAATGGAAACCGGTGATCATTTTTGAGTGTGGTTTGGGCGCGAGCGATTATTACAAAACAGATCCGGGCGCATTATATGATTTTATTTCCGGGGAACTGGATATGAAACTCTATACATTACCTTCCTATGCCAATGGTAAAAAAGTGCTTAGCCACGAGCAATTCATAGATATTTACTGGAGTAATTCTGAGTATTATTTTGTGGCGGCAGAGTAAGGAGATTTCAAGGTTAATGTTAATCTCTTAAACAAAACCATTTGTCAGAAAGGGTTTTGCTTCGTCAATCAATCTGTCATCATTTTACAAATTTCAGATCTCAACGCATCAGAAAGTCAAATTCAGCACAAATTATTTCTCTCCAACCATGCCATCCTGATTGATCTTTTGACGACAGTTTTCCTCCTTACAGGAGAATTCAAGTTTTTTCCAGGAGGTACCTTTTAAACCTTCCATACGCCAGCCATTGGAAGTTTTTTCAATTTTGATCAATATCCTGGAATTTTTCAGGTCAGCTGCATTGTAGCCGCCTGCTACTCCTGACCGGTTAACATAAACCGGGACATATTCAGTTGTTTTATAACCCAGGCTTTTCCAGGTAAAACCTCTGTGTGATGTCAGTACCATCTCATGATGGATGTATTCGATCGTGAAAGAAAATTTTGCCGTTTTGTTGGAAAAAGTTGATTGTTGGTTAGCATATAATCCAACTGTCAGTAATAAGAAAATAGTCATGGTTCTCATGTGAGTGATTTTGCTGCTAATATAAAACTTTCAGGTTAAATATATATACTGATCTATAAAAATTTTTGATTCCAGCTTGATATTTGTGGCTAAGGATTCATTTATTAAAGGTAATTGTTTAGCTCAATAGTCTTTTAGTCTTAAGTCTAATAGCTAATGATTTATACCAAGGGTTAAAACCTCTGTTACCAGAACAAATTAGTTGTCTTTTTCTCAATGTACTCGCTCAATTCCAGGAGACTAACAGGCTAATAAGCAAACCACCTAAATAACTACTATTAAGGTCTTACAGATTACTTCGTTGTTTTTTTAGAAAAGAAGTAATAATTTAGCTCAATAGCTGATGAGTCCTTTAGTCAGTAGGACTTGATTGAGAACATTAACAAAAGACAGTGTATTTGCCATTGAAATGGTAGTTTTATTTCGGTAACATTTCATAAGCTAAAAGACTTAAGGCTAAATGACTATAAACCTAAATAATTACGAAAAGAATTTTAAAACTCCGATTAAACTACAAAAAACATTCAGAATATCAAATCCCGAAGGAAGTAAATGCTTCTGGTCTAACCTGGATTAGTAATTTATAATTTTAAATCACTACTGACCGACAAAATTATAAAAGGGTAAAATAATATGTTCGAGATTCCTCACTTCGTTCGAACTTGTCCCGACCTGTCCCTGCTGGAGAATGAACGCTGGGATCGAATAAAATGAGCATCGGGAATGACAGACAGTTAGTTGGTTGGGAAGGGGGTAGGCGTCGGCATTGCCGACGCCTACCCCCTTCCCTAATAAAACCCATGAAAGCTTTGTCATTTCGAGCGGAGCGAGAAATCTTGTAATTTTTGTCGCTCAGTAGTAATTATAAATGTATCAGACTCTTATATTATTTGGTGTTTTGGATATGGCTCGTCCAGATTAGGGGAACAGAGAAGAGCTAAGGAACAGGTAATCCCTAATACCATAATTGAGTCAAATATCTACCTTTATGCCCTGTTTTTTCAATATATTTGTTTCGTCAAAAAACATCTGCCGGTGATTTGATCGCTGGCATCATCATCCTTTCAAAAAGGAGCAGCTAATTGCAATATGGACATACTGAAAGCTTTGAAAAAACTGGAATCTCAAATAGAAGGTGAAATCTATACCGATGAAGTTCAGCGTCTCCTGTACGCTACCGATGCATCTTCCTATCGCGAAAAACCTTTGGCAGTGGTTAAACCCAGACATGCAGCGGATATCGCAAAGATCATTGCTTTTGCCAATGAGTACAAAACTTCCGTCATTCCGAGAGGAGGCGGCACTTCGCTCGCCGGCCAGGTGACGGGTTCTGGTATCGTGGTGGATATCTCGAAATACATGAACCGGATCCTTGAATTCAACCAGGAAGAACGCTGGGTTTGGGTGGAACCAGGTGTGATTCCTGCGGAACTCAATCAATATCTTGCACCGTATGAGCTGCAATACGGACCGGAAACTTCTACGGCCAACAGGTGTTGTATCGGAGGTATGCTGGGCAATAATTCCTGCGGTCTTCATTCCATCATATATGGAAGCGCCAGAGAACATGTCCTTGAGGTTGAATCTATCCTTTCCGATGGTTCGGAAGTGCGTTTTAAATCTCTCAGCAAGGAAGCCTTCGAGGCAAAATGCGAGGGCGATGCCCAATTGCTCGAAACCCAAATTTACCAGCAGATCCGGCAAATGTTGTCTGACGAAACCAACCAAAAGGAGATCAGGGCTCATTATCCGGATCCCAAAGTGACCCGCAGGAACATGGGTTATGCTTTAGATGTTTTGCTCGACAGCGAATTGTTTACACCAGGCGGTGAAGTTTTCAATTTTTGTAAATTACTGGCAGGATCAGAAGGTACCCTGGCGTTCACCACACGGATAAAACTCAATCTGATACCTTTGCCACCGGCACATGTCGGGCTGGTTTGTGCACATTTTGAAACACTCGAACAATCGCTATATGCCAATCTGATCGCGTTAAAATACCAACCCGGCGCTGTAGAATTGATGGATGATGTTATCCTGAATTGTACCAAAGAAAATATCGAACAGAATAAGAATCGCTTTTTTGTGGAAGGAAATCCAGGAGCCATTCTGATGATTGAATTTGCTTGCGAAACAAAGGAAGAACTGCACCATAAAGCGCGTACGATGGAGTCGGATATGAGGGCACAGGGATTGGGTTATGCCTTTCCTCTGGTGACCGGAAAGGAGCAGATCAAACGTGTATGGACATTGAGAACAGCCGGACTCGGTGTCCTGGCCAATATACCGGGAGACAGAAAAGGTGTGCCCGGAGCTGAAGATACGGCTGTAGCACCGGAATATTTGCCTAAGTATGTTGCTGATTTTAAGCAGGTATTGAAAAAATACGGTTTGGATAGCGTGTATTATGCGCATATCGGATCAGGTGAGATCCATTTCAGACCTTTGCTCAATTTCAGGGATCCGCAAGATGTAAAGATTTTCAAAGATCTCATGTATGATCTGGCGAGCCTGGTCAAAAAGTATAAAGGATCACTGAGCGGAGAACATGGAGATGGACGTGTCAGGGGCGAATTTATCCCGTTTATGCTGGGAGAACACAATTATCAACTTATCAGGCAATTGAAATTTACCTGGGATCCAAATAATGTATTTAATCCGGGAAAAATCGTGGATACGCCACCGATCACTGAACAATTGCGCGTGGTGCCTGGCAAAAAAGCGCCGGTTTACGACAGTATTTTTGATTTTTCTGCCAATATGGGATTTTTTCGGAGCATTGAAAAATGCAATGGTTCCGGAGATTGCCGCAAAACCGAGGCCATTGGCGGAACCATGTGTCCCACTTATATGGCGACGCGTGATGAGGATAAAACTACCCGCGGCAGAGCCAATCTCCTTCGGGAATTGCTTTCCGGCGGAGAGAAAGACAAGGGATTTGCAAGAGAAGAGATCTATAAGATCCTTGATTTGTGTATTTCATGTAAGGCCTGCAAGTCGGAATGTCCTTCCAATGTTGATATGGCCAAAATAAAAGCGGAGTTTTTGCAGCATTATTACGATGTCCGGGGCATTCCGCTCAGAACCAGGTTGATCGCATGGTTGCCAAGGCTGGAGAAACTGGCGATGTTGGTGAGGCCGATTGCCAATCGGGTGATGTCAACGGTAATATTCAAAAAAAGTATCGGGTTTGCCGTGGAAAGGTCTTTGCCTGCATTGTCAAAAGTGAGTCTGAAGGCCTGGTTTAAACGTCAGGGTCAACAGAACGGGCAAGATGGGCAAAACAAAACAGTATGGCTTTTTATCGACGAGTTCAGTAATTACCATGACAGTGATCTGGGGATCAAAGCCATCCGTTTATTGACCCGTATGGGTTATCAGGTCAAGGTTCCGAAACATAAAGAGAGTGGCAGGACATGGCTGTCAAAAGGATTGATCAGAACTGCTGCCAGGATCGCGAAGGAAAATATCATGTTGCTTAAAGATATTGTGGATGAAAACAGGCCTTTAGTTGGGATTGAGCCCTCTGCCATCCTCGCATTCCGGGATGAATACCCGGATCTGGCCGGCGCAGCGCTTCGTCCGGAGGCAGAAAAACTGGCAAAAAATGCTTTACTTTTTGAAGAGTTTTTTGTTCGGGAAGCGGAAAAGGGTCATATTGATGTGAATATATTCACCACGGAAACTAAGGAGATCCTGTTGCACGGCCATTGCCAGCAAAAGGCAATTGCTTCTACGGTGCCAACAAAGCAGATGTTGTCTTTCCCGGCGAATTACAGTGTGGAAGAAATTCCTTCGGGTTGTTGCGGTATGGCAGGTTCATTTGGGTATGAGGCCGAGCATTATGAATTGTCGATGAAGATCGGCGAGTTGGTGTTGTTTCCTGCAGTGCGGAAAGCCGGGGGTCAGGTGCTGGTTGCTGCTCCCGGAACTTCCTGTCGTCACCAGGTAAAGGATGGAACCGGTCGGGAAGCATTGCATCCGATAGAGATCATGTATGAGGCGATGAGGGAAATGAGTAATGGTTAATGATTAAATGGTTAATGGTTAATGATGAATGGTTATTGATGAAAGGATAATGGTTAATGATTAATGGTGGTGTAAATGGTTAATGGATAAATAGAAGAAGGAACGAATAAGGAGCTCAAATAAAAGAAACAATTAGCTGAATATTCAAAGTCTTAAAGCTGGCATTGTTAATATATTATACTTTTTACTATTTTTGAGTTTTGGTATTTTAATTGAATTTTGCGCTAAAATCTGGTCTTCAACAATAAATGACCTTTGGTCTGGAGCGAGAAAATACATATTTACGAAATAGAAGAGAGCATCATAATACATTTAGTGATATAAGAAAATAATGATTAAGAAAATTTTTTTTTCAATATTTGCAGCCTTCTTAGCTTTCAGATCTTATGAAATGTTAAAGACACTTTGGTTTGCAGAACCTTCAGATTTCGTACTCCTGAATAAAATTTTACTATCCGTTTTATTAAATTTATTTATTACCGGAATTTTTGCATTCATTGGATTCGCATACAATACAAATAGAATTTTGGGGGATAACTATTATCAGATAAAGAATCCAAAATTGATCTCCAAATTGTACAAACACTTGAAGGTAGAGTATTTCAAGAAGTTTGTTTTACTTCTGTTTTGGGGAAAGAAGAAGAACAGACAGAAATATTTTGATGGCACAAGATTGGGTTTAGAGAAATTTGACTACCGAACTAGGCAATCCGAATTTGGACACCTTGCTTCCTTGATCGTTATTCAATGTGCAGTACTTTTTTTGTTGATTAAAGAGCATTACGCAATAGCAATTTTGACATCATTCTAAAATATAATATCAAACGGATACCCCGTTATTCTTCAAAGGAATCACAGAATGGGGATTACAAGAATTAAGAACTTTTTAAATAAAAAGCCTCCTGTTTTTCAGCGTTGATGAATAATAGCTTAGAGTAAAATTCATGCAATATAAGATGTATGGTCTTTGAAAATTCTGTTAGTAAATACGCTAACAAGTGCCGGAAGTCTTAACTAAAAAAGTTTTGATCTACAAAAGGGACATCGAAACCGCTTTTAGAGGGTTTGTTGATTCATCATCTGATAAATTTTACTCAATTGGGTTTATTTTCTGGACAGGTAAAACTGTTCCTCCAATAATTGAAGCGTATATTGCATGAGGAATACAACAGAATTTTAAGGGAAATTAATATTTCACGCTGTGTTTCTTATTGGCTGGAAGCAGGGGAATTGCAGGAAATAGAAGAAAAAATGCCCATAGGTTAGTACGAATGTTGGTAAACTGAAAATGTATAGTGAAAATCCAATCGCATGAGTAGAAAAACAATCATCGATTCAACAATAGTGATAATGACATTTTTGATCGCTTTTTACGGTAAGCGAATGCTGTTTGATTTTTATGCAATTTCCTTTTCTTCTGATTATTTGAAAATAATCTATTCCTATAGTTGGTGGATATTACCTACTGCATTTATTACTGGTTTATTATTCGGATTTAAAAAGATATTACAAAATATTGGTATTCATAAAGGCTTTAAAACAGGTCTATTATTTGCAATTATTACTGTGTTACCTATGTTTATAAGTTCTGTATTTATTGGACAAATCGGAGATGACATAGTTTTATTACATCTCATTCATCAGACACTTTTTGCAGGGTTTATGGAGGAATATCTTTTTAGAGGTTTTTTATTTGGAATATTATTCAGAAAGTCAGGCTGGGGATTTATTCCAGCTTCATTATTGGGAGCATTGATTTTTGGATTAGGACATATTTACCAGGGTTCTACATTTATGGAAACTATTGGAGTCTTTTTAGTAACTTCTATGGGCGCTATTTGGTTTTCATGGTTATATATTGAATGGAATAAAAACCTATGGGTTCCTATTTTCCTTCATATTCTTATGAACCTTTCCTGGGGATTGTTTGAAGTGAGCGATAATGCATTGGGGGCATTTTCTACAAATTTATTTAGAATAATTACAATTGCTTTAACCATAATTATTACTATTTATTACAATAAGAAAAATGGATTAAGAATTAACAGGAGGAACTTGATGGTAAACTCAAATATAGACTAACAAAGTAAACAAATGAATTGACAGTCAGCGCATTGAAAAGCATTCCTATACTTATCAAAACTGTTTTTGATGTGAAATAAAATGTTTGGAATTGCCAAACTTTGATCAGTTCCGAAAAGTCTTTAGACTCCAAATCTCATTGACGGGATCTTTATTTGTTGGTATCAACCGTTTATTGCCGGATTTTATGTAAAAAGCATTAAAAACACATACATCGAACTTTGCATATCAGGCTCCACGTTTTATAAATCCAATCTTGATGCAATATTTTAAAATGAGCGCATTTCAAAATTATTAAACGATGGCAAAAGATAAAATTTTACTTGCAGGAGCGACTGGTTATTTAGGGAAATATATTACACAAGAACTTTTATCAAGAAATTTTAAGATGAAGATTATCGTCAGAGATAGGAGTAAAGTAAATTTCAAGAGTTTTAACCTTGAAATTGAGGAAGCCGAAGTTACAAAACCAGCAACATTCCGGCATATTTTTGACGATGTTCAGATTGTAATAAGTACTGTTGGGATTACCAGGCAAAAAGATGGTTTGACATATATGGATGTTGATTATCAAGCAAATGCAAACCTGATTGATGCAGCGAAAATAACTGGAATAAAGAAATTTATTTACATCTCAGTTTTTAACGGAGAAAAGATCAGAAACTTGAAAATCTGTGAAGCCAAAGAAAAATTGGGAGATTACTTAAGATCATCAGGTCTGGATTACTGTATTATCCGGCCAAATGGATTTTTTTCGGATATGGGAGATTTCTTAAGAATGGCGAAAGGTGGAAGAATTTTTCTCTTTGGTAATGGTAGATTCAAACTGAATCCGATTCATGGAGAAGATTTGGCAAAAGCTGTTGTCGATGAAATTTATCAGAATAATCATGAAATTAATATTGGAGGTCCTGATACACTTTCTCAAAATGAAATTGCAGAATTAGCATTTAAAGCTTATTCAAAACCAATTAAAATTGTTCACCTTCCCGATTGGGTTCGAAAGTTCACACTTTGGGCTGTTCGAACATTTACCGGTTCAAAAACTTATGGACCACTCGAATTCTTTATGACTACAATGGTAATGGACATGCAGGCTCCACCCTATGGAAATCATAAATTGGAGGATTATTTCAATGAACAAGTTAATCACAACTTTAAATAAGCTGGCCATTCTATTATCCAAAATGAAAATATTTAGCTGATTAGCAGATCAATCTATTTGTCTGTAAGATTTGAGTGAGTACAATGAGTAAATGACATTAAAATTTTCAGTAACTTAAAGTTTTGACTCATGTATATTTGCTAAGCTAAAAGACTAAAGACTTAAAGGCTGCAAGCTGAAATAATACAAATGAATTTTCCATTACAGCTCAAAATTGCTGCAAAATAAATGGTTTTACTCACTTTTGACTTTGCAGGATGAGTATTGACGTTGTTGACCTTTATTAGGAGATTTGCCTTAGATTTTTGCATTGTAAACAAAAGAAATATGTTGAGAATTGAAAAAATTACCGAAAATAAGAAACAGTTCCTTGACTTATTGTTGCTGGCGGACGAGCAGGAAAATATGATTGACAGGTATTTGGAGGAAGGAGACTTGTTTGCTTTGTTTGATGATGATTTGAAAAGTGTTTGTGTTGTGGTAAAGATAAATAGCGACACCTGTGAGTTGAAAAATATAGCGACTTACGGTAAATATCAGAGTAAAGGGTATGGCAAGACCTTGATCCATTACATTTTTGAACACTACAAAAACGAATTCAGAACAATGCTCGTCGGAACAGGGGAAACGCCGGCAATCCTGTCGTTTTATGAAGGTTGTGGGTTTGAAAAATCACACAGGGTAAAGAATTTTTTTACAGAAAATTACGACCACCCAATGTTTGATGGTGATATACAACTTGTTGATATGATTTATCTTAAAAGGGATTTATGAAAATAGCATGTTGGCATATCAAACGAAATTGAACCTGTGATCCTATTGCTCAAGCGCTCACAAATGTTTATGCATGATGTCGGTTTCGGCGTTTTTGACTGATTTGGCTCTATATTATAGTTATCCGCTGCGTATACGAGCACTTTACATCGAACAGGTATGTTTTATTAAAGCGATTGTTATTCCTGATGATTTACAATCAGTACAATTCCTTAATGTACCTTTACCGGTAAATTAATTATAAAAACAGGCATTTTATTATGATCAAAATTGCTATCAGGTTAAGCTTTTTTGCACTTTTGTGTGTACAAAGTATGAATACAAATGCACAATGTTGTGATTATAAATTGTTTATGCGCGACAGTTATGGTGATGGTTGGAATGGTGCAACCATAGAGGTATTGGTAAATGATCTTTCTTTGGGAACATACAGTGCAGTAAACAGTGGTAACATGATTGAAATTTCAATTTGTACCGGTGAAACACTGGATCTGATTTATACCGGTGGTATGTATGAAGAAGAAAATTCTTACATATTACAGGATTCTTCGTGGAATTTGATTTTTCAGGATGGTCCCAACCCGGATACCGGTCTCGTTTTTTCAACGATTGGAGATTGCTATTCAGTTTTGCTTTCCGGGAGTCATCCATGTACAGCAATACCGATTGATACGATCCAATGTGTTTTTGCTGACAATACAGGATTTTCGGGTTCAGGCCTTGTGCCAAATTGTGCTTCATATGAAGGAGGTGACATTTGGTATAAAATGGAAATACCAGCTTCAGGAAGTTTGAGTTTTGAAACCTTTAGCGGAAGTATAGACGATACCGGGATAGCAGCATGGACAGGCAAGGGATGTCCGGAAGTTGGCATCATTGGTTGTGATGATGACGGAGGTAGCGGATATTTGTCATATCTACTGCTGTACGACCTTATTCCCGGTGATACAATATACATTCAGGCCTGGAAATGGGGTGGCGGAAGTGGAACATTTGAAATGTGTGTGAAGGATTTGGGAAAAGTAATTCTGGAAAACTCAGAATTACCCATCGTTATGATCAATACACTTGGACAAACCATTATTGATGAGGAGAAAGTAGATTGTATGATGGATATTAAATACAATGGTCCGGGAACAATCACTTCCATTAACGATGCATCAAATGTGTACAGCGGACACATTGGCATTGAAATTCGGGGTGCTTCCTCTTCAGGTTATCCACAGCGCCCTTATGGTATTGAAACCCGAGATGAAGACGGAGAAAACCTGAATGTATCCATTTTGGGCATGCCTGCAGAAAATGATTGGGTGTTGATTTCAAACTACAACGACCGTTCTTTGATCAAAAACATGCTGGCGTATAAATTATTTGGAGAAATGGGCAATTACAGCCCGCGCGCACAACTTTGTGAAGTATTGATCGACAGTACATACAGAGGTATTTATATGATAGGGGAGAAAATAAAACGAGACAATCATCGGGTAGATATTGCCAATTTGCAGGAAGCAGACATAACGGGAGATGAGCTTACAGGAGGTTATATTCTTCAGCAAAACTATTGGAATGAGAATAACAGTTTCCAATCCAATTATTCGCCCATCGACCATCCGGATTTTGATATACATTTTATTTATGAATACCCGGATGAGTTTACCATTCAACCTGCTCAAAAAACATACATTGCCGGATATGTTGACAGCCTTGAAACCGCTTTGTATGGACCGGATTTTGCTGATCCGGCAACGGGGTACCGAAAATATCTCGACGTAAAATCCTTTATTGATTATTTCCTGGTAAATGAAGTGTCAAGAAATGCAGACGGTTTTAAAAAGAGTGTTTTTTTTCATAAAGACAAATTCTCAAAGGGTGGTAAACTGAAAGCCGGACCCGTCTGGGATTTCGATTGGGCATGGAAAAATCTGGATACCGGTTGTCCGCTATATGAAGGCTACTCAGGCGCCGGTTGGGCTCATCACAACAACGATTGCCCTGCTGACAATTACTCAACCGGTTGGTATATAAAATTATTGCAGGATAGCACATTTACCGGCCAATTAAGGTGTGCCTACGAAGAATACAGACAAACATTACTGGATACAGTCTACCTTTTTTCTTACATAGACAGTATAAAATATCTCGTTGAAAATGCGAAGGAACGACATTTCCAAAAATGGCCTATACTTGGCAAAAGCGGACCTGCGCCGGACTTTGGATCAGTTGCAACTACCTATCATGCTGAATTGGATTCTCTTAAAAACTGGATCAAAATCAGACTGCAATGGCTTGATACCAACATTCCCGGGTTATGTAAAACGACTCATTTATCTGAGGCCATGTTGTCCCAACCACTGGTTTGTTCCCCAAACCCGGCAAATAACTATTTGATGGTGGATTATTCCCTGCCTTCACCGAAGAAAGTATCCGTTCATTTGTATGATTATTTGGGATCTGAAGTGTTTTCAGTGAATGAAGGAACACAAAGTTCCGGGCAACATTCACTCAGACTCGACACAGGAAACCTTCCTGCGGGCATGTACATTTTGAAATTTGATAATGGGGAAGAAGTGATCTCTGAAAAAATTGTTGTTTCGAAATTATAATGTTTACCGATGCTTCAGCATACATTTTATGAATATCTTAGTCTAAGCATTCTCAATTTTGAATTTGTTTAACAATTTTGTTTGAAGGCATCAGGAAATATTTTTAAACGCAATCAGACTCAGAATGTCGTGGAAAAGTCGTCCTGATGTCGGGATAAATACGATAAAAATCCGTGTCTTGTTTTTAAGTTAACTCATAATTTTGCTCAAAATCTCAATGAATGATGAATCAACCGGAATTAGGAAAAAAAATCGCTGAACTTAGAAAGGCTAAAGGTTTTACTCAGGAAGAACTGGTTGAGCAATGTAATCTGAATGTCAGGACTCTTCAACGTATTGAATCTGGTGAAGTGTCTCCAAGAATCTACACTTTGAAGATGATTTGTGCTGCTTTGGATTATACATCTAATGATTTATTTGAAAATGGTGATAACGGTTTCTCAAAAACCGTTTGGCTCGGGCATTTTTATAGAAATTTAATTGATTTATTTAACTTAAAGACAAATACAATGAAAAAAATAGCCATTTTAGTCATATCGCTTACTGTTTTAGGGTTAGGAATTTTTCTATTAAGTTCTAAAAGTGGAGATCAGCATGGTTCAGGTATCAAAAGGATCATTGAAGTACAAAACAGGAACAGTGTTCGGTGGTTTAATTCCGGACAAATTGATTCATTAGTAAGCTCATATTCAGATAATGCATGTTTTTACCGTGCCAATAATGCACCATTCTGTGGAAAAAATGAAATTTATCAATGCCTTCAAAATGCAGTTACATCGAATCTTTTTAAGATGATCGATATCGAAATAATTTCAGTTAATGTAGCGGCAGATATAGCTGTTGAAAAAAGTATTACCAGGTCCAGAACCCCATCAGCTGAGATTGTGGAGACGATTAATTTGCAGGAATGGCATTTCACAGATGGAAAATGGTTAATCGTCAACGATATAGATGTTCTGATAAAATAATGTTAAGTAATTGTAAATAAATAAGGTATGCAGAATTGGCGAAGTAATTTTGTTCTTTTTCAAGGCGTGAATTAGGCGAATAGCCATAGCTATTGAACCATTTCAAAACGCAGAAAAAGGGTAAAAGAACAAGCCAAAATGATATGTTATTTCTTTACAATTCCTAAGCATTCGGTGAATTATTATTTATTTGCTGTACAGCGCTCTGATACCCGGTTTTTTGGTTCTATAATGACAGAAAGTGCGTCTGCAGCCCAATTCCCTCGTGATCATATTTAGGGTCATTTTGAGCTAATTGCGATCATTGACCATGGATGACAACTTTGATTTTTCCCCAATTTGTGTTTATAAAATAATGAGTCTGGTCCAACAAATTAATGTACATTTTTAGCGAGTTATGAGAAGTGAAGATTTTTCAGACCAGAATCAAATATAATATACGCTCACTTTGAAAACTTAAAACAACAGGAAACGATCACAGACTTTTTCATTTACCTGCCGGACCATATAAGCCACGTTTTTGTTCAACTTGTTCAATTGTTTGGATTTTTCCTTCGATGGTTGACCATGGTTGTTCATTAAGTAATAGTGTCAGTTCAGAGATTATACACGCCTGTTCAAGGATTACACAAACCTGTTCAAGGATTACACAAACCTGTTCAAGGATTACACAAACCTGTTCAAGGAATGCAAACGCCTGTTCAAGGTTTACACAAGCCTGTTCAAGGTTTACTTAAGCCTGTTCAAGGTTTACTTAAGCCTGTTCAAGGATTACATAAGCCTGTTCAAGGAATGCAAACGCTTGTTCAAGGTTTACACAAGCCTGTTCAAGGAATGCACACACCTGTTCAAGGATTAAACACGCCTGTTCAAGGATTGAAACTAGCTAATCAAGAGTTGTAATCGTGTATTGAAAGTGTAAAACCTTGAGAAAGCTGTCTGGAAAGGAATTTTTTCTTTTTTATATAGAAGGGCGGGAATGCAGGATCGGGTGGCAGATCATTAAAAAGGTGGGAGGAAGTGATTGATAATTAGGGAAAAAAGCCATGAAGAATTTATGAAAAAGCTGAAGTGTGATATATTTTTGTTGTGACAATTGAGAAGTTATGACAGCATTGCAGCCCGGCCTTAAGTATTTGGTGAATTAAAAAAAGATCAGTAGTGTTATCCGGGCTTTGCCTGGGCAGAATGAATGGAATGAGCGTGTTTCTGTTCAGGTTTCTGGGAGAAAAAGGAAGAAGGTCACCACCGTTGATTAACATACGCTATGAAAACAAGCTTCCTATCGTCGGCTCTTATCATCGCGCGACCGTTGTGCAAAATATTTATAAAGGCCCCAATAAATAATTCTAATGAGAAAATGGAGCATATTTTTTTTAATATTAGGGATAGGATTAGTTTTCTTTTCTGTATACATTTTTACACGTCCAGCATTATTTGATGTTTGGGATTTTTCAAATACTGGTCAAATTGGGGATACAATTGGAGGGATAACTGCTCCAATCATTAACTTAGTTGGAGCCTACCTGGTGTATATATCTTTTCAGGCACAAATTAATGCTAATAAAATCCAAAGCGACGCACTTAGAGATGAAAAATTAGAAAGAAATAGAGAAAGTACATTTGAAAAACAATACAATTAATTACTTATGCGAATCAATGGTTGAAAAAAAGCTCTGAAAATCCTTTATTTGTCCTCAATCCTAAAGGAAGATAAAGGATTTTCTCGCTTTCATCCTTTAGGATCGAGGCAAAAAAGTGAGAAAATCCTGCT
>Ga0209573_1004158_pt1 | contig 14701 bp, 15 predicted proteins | sample TNRBio252014_DNA_FD_185870 | JGI IMG/M metagenome (GOLD analysis project Ga0209573, IMG submission 185870) | Wastewater treatment Type I Accumulibacter community from EBPR Bioreactor in Madison, WI, USA - TNR Reactor_6/25/2014_ DNA (SPAdes)... | ecosystem: Engineered > Bioreactor > EBPR >...
CTGTAGTTTCGCCAAAATAATGTGAGCACTGGTAAATCTGGTAGGATTTGTTTGCGACGAATCCGAAAAGCCAGAGGTCACCAATGCTCCCCCTGATTGTACAACACTCCGATGCACTGACGAATTTTGTTCTTGCACTGCAACTTGCACTTTACCAACCTCAAATACGACATCTGCTGCAGATCGTGGACGCCATGATCGTCTGCAATCAACGAAAAACCCTGAGCGATCTGGCACGTGTGCTCCATCTGGCACCGGACCCCAAGACCCTGGCGGATTTCTTCCGGGAAAGCCCGTGGACAGTGGATATGATCAGCAAGCCGCGTAAGCAATTCATGCTACGTATCCTGCTGTCCTTGGCAGCCAAAGCAGGTTTCCCACTCCAGATCCTGACCAGTCTGGATGACAGCCTAGGCAAGAAAGGCAAAGCCACGAAACATCTGGAAGCGGTGGACTACCATCATAACCATACCGAGAGCACACGCAAACGACAGTCGTGGTGCAATGGCTATGTGTACGTGGAATTGCATCTGCAGATCGGACCTTTTGGCTTCCTGTTCGATACGCGGCTCTACTTGAGAGAGAAGAAGGTCCGCCAACTCAATCGACAACGTTCCAAAGACAAGCGTCTGTCCTATCGTAGTAAGTACAACCTGGCACGCGAGATGCTGCTGGAACTGGAAGAACTTCTGCCAGCAGGCAGCCAGGTGTATGTGCTGTTCGATTCCTGGTATGCCTCTGCCAAGTTGATCAATCTCTGCCTGCGCAAGCATTGGCAGGTGGTGTGTGCCCTCAAATCCAATCGCAAAATCGAGAAGCAACGCATTGACCGCTACCACCAAACGCTCAAGCACAAGCCGTACCAGAAAATCACACTGGAGGCTGTAGGCGACCGCCGCGCGCCCACCTACTATGTCCGTACTGTGAGTGGACACCTCGAAAAGGTGCCGCCGGAAGTCTACGTCATCATCTCGAAGAAACGCCCTGGGGATCCCCGCCCCAAGTACTTCCTCTGTACAGACACCCGCCTCTCGGCTGAGGAAGCCTTGAAACTGTACCAGAAGCGTTGGCCGGTCGAGGTCGATAACTTGAATCTCAAAGAAGTCCTTGGTCTGGGTGATTTCCGTTTGCAAGCCTTCGAAGCCATTCAGAAGTGGTTTGCTGTAGTGACCCTGGCGATCAATTACTTGCAATACACTGCCATGCTCGCCTACCGCCCCAAACAAGCCCTTCCTTCTCTGGCTGAGTGCAAACGGCAGCATCAACAGGCGCATGTGAACCGCTTGCTCTGCCGGTTGGTAACTGAGATCAAGAAAAAACCGCGGCGCGTGGAGGCTATCCTGCAAGCCTTTCTGCCCATGTATGCTGCGGGTACCTGAACAGGGACGGAAGCATTCCGGTTTCGGTGATTGGGAAGACGAGACGCTTGTCTTCTCGCCTTTTTGCTTCCCTGAGTAAGTCAGGATCTGTCGTATTTCGGTTCGTTTTTTAAGGTTCAACGCCAACTTTTGGCGAAACTACAGGTAATAATTGCGCTGCCAGACGGGGATACCGTCCGTGCGGCGTAAACGATTAATTCGTTTTGCAGAAAATGATTTAAAGGCGCGAACGATTTCTGGCAGATCATGGCGGGGTTTGGGTTTAACGTAGGGGCGAGTCTGTTTGTTTTGCAATGGTGCTGCGCCAGAATTCAAACCATCAGGCAAAGTTGTATTGCCTGACGTGAAAGACTCGCCCCTACCCGTTGGCGAATTCGTCCCGCCAGATGCGGAAGACCTACCCCTACCATCATCGGTCAATACAATAATCCCATGCACATGATTTGGCATAATTACAAATGCCCCCAATTCCACATGTCGATAATGATTTCTCAGATCAAACCACGCATCGCGGACAATGTGTCCGTAGCGATTTAGATTCATCTCTCCATCGACCACACCCCCAAATAGACATTCCCTTTGCCATGTCACAATGGTCACAAAATACGCACCTGCCTGTGAGTAATCGTATCCCTTCAAACGAATGGAACGGCGATGATGTTTTTGTGGATCAAACTTCATACTCTGACTAATATTAATTTTATGAATTCACGCCATCGTTTATCAGGCACTGTGGGTATGGGCGCGGACGGCGTCACGGCTTGTGCCCAGAATGGGTATCCGTGGGCGTCCCACAAGGGGATGATATGGCAGAGAAAGACTTTGAGGGGGCACTTCGTTTCGGTCATTATGGCGCATCCTTGGCACAACGGAAACCCACAATACCAAGTCCTTCAGGTGAAGTTGGTCCCATACCGTCTTGAGAAGCAAAACTGCGAACATCAGAGCGGACAAGATAATTTGGATCTGAGATAACGCCGTAACGGAATATCGACATACCTTTATTATCAGGGTTAAAGTACCAGGATCCGCCTCTTAATACTCTTTCCCGAGTGGCCAAAAGATCTTCGCGCCCATCATCAGATTCATAAGGGTAAAGCATATAAAGGCTACTTGTCCATTCCCAAACATTTCCAGCCATATCATATGCTCCATATGGACTTTTCCCTCGGGAAAAACTTCGAACTACACTGGTATCTCCCCCATAATTATTGAAATTTAACAAAAAATTCGAAATCGGTTCATCATTTCCCCACGGATAGATCCTACCATCGGTTCCACGGGCAGATTTTTCCCATTCAGCTTCAGTGGGCAGGCGACGCCCAGCCCATTCACAATAAGCGCGCGCCATCCCCCATTCTACATAGATTACTGGAAAATCCTCATATCTAGTATCCAAGTAATAACTTGAGCGCCTGGGAGAATTTAGAAGCAATGGAAGTTTGCATTTTCCGTCTGAAACACACATTGCATATTGCTGATTTGTTACTTCAGTCTGATCAATCCAAAAAGAATCAAGATAATAATCAAATTGCGGGTAATTATCTGACGAATAATCCGATGCCTGATCGTTTGATCCCATTTTGAAATCCCCAGCAGGGACATAAAGCAAAGTCATTCCATCGACACCGATCATAGTGGAACCGATGCCCATGGTAGGTGATGGGGTAACCGTATGTGTATGCGTTGCGGTTGGCTCAGCCGTTTTAGTAGAAGTTGAAGTATTAATAACTTGTATCTGACCATCTTCGGGTGTCGGCTCTACCGTTTTTAGGTACCTGGTTGTAGAGTAGAGAAATATGCTTCCTATTGTAATAACAGTAATTCCAATCAACCAATAGACAATTTTCCACTCCAACTTTGGTTTTACAGGGAGGAATTTATCTTCCTTCTTTCCAATCCCTGACTTTACATTTGATTCCTTTTGTCCCTGTAGACCCTCAAGAAAGATTCTCTCTGCCTCTTCCCGTTCACTGCGACCTAAACCCAAAGCGCGCAAAATCTCTTTATAGTTCTTCTGATAATTTTTTTCCTGAACATTAATAAAATTAACTGTATTGAGTCCCAAGGGGACAACACAGGGTCTATACATTAACGGGACAATCTTTGTTTTAAGATTAAACGCGTAAAAAATCTCTTCTTTTACCCAAATTGAATCTATTGAGTCTGGGGATAACACTACAACAAAATACTGGCTCGTCTTGATCGCCCTTTCGATTTCCTCATTCCAGCGCGAACCACCTTCTAACCCTGAGAGATCGTACCATGCATCAAACCCAGCAATCTTCAAGTCATCAGCTAGCTGCTCAACGAAAGCGATATCCTTGCGAGAGTAGGAAATGAAGACCTGGGTCATGGTATCTTTCATCCACGAACGTGAGATTCACATAACAAGACTTTAAGGGGGCGTTTGGGTTCAGGCATATCCACCTATGGAGTCAGCGTGAAGTTCAGGAACGTCCCTTCGATGCGATAGGAACCGTTCAGTCCCTTGTACCCGAGGAAGAGCCATTTGGTATCTGTTTGCAAAGGGAACTGGTTCGTCATATAGACATTGGGGTTCACCCGTCCACGGACGTAAAGGTCTGTAAAGACAAATGAAATCGAATACCCATTGCCCTGATTCAGCGAGACCGTCCCCTGAATGGTTTCATAAGTGACCGGGTCTTTATGCAGAACTGTCCGCCTCTTCACATCACCGTTCGGGATGGCAAGCAGCAACCCCTTCGAGGTCACATCCGGCTCGGCGAACACCCCCATCCACAGATCGGCATTGTTCAGGTCGCTCAAGCGGATGGTCAGCGTCAACGTGCCGCTATCAGGCAGGGGGGCGAACAAACCGAAAATTTCCGGCGAGCCGCGTCCGTTGCGCTCATAGAGAAAATCCAGATCGCCATTTTCCGCCGAAAAATTGTTGACCGGTTCACGCCAGCAGCCATTACCACGGTCGGTCAACGTGACCGTGGAAGGATAAGGCACCCATAATTTACTGACACAGCCCGCAACCCAATCCTCGCCCAAGGCAACCGGCACAGCCGTGGCAGTCAGGGGAATCGGCGTCTCAGTCGCAGGGATCGGGGTCTCCGTCCATTCGGGGGTCGGCGTATCGGTTGGCGTGCTGGTGGGCAGGTGGGTTTCGGTAAAAACAATCGCAGGCAGAGAAGTAGGCGTAGACGGGGCGAACACACCTTTCTCAGCCAAACTCGTCACCACCGTAATGATCGTCCCCAGCAAACCGATCAATGCCACGATGATGGCAGTGTTGGATTTCTTTTTCCCATCCACATCGGGCTCTTTCCCCGAGGGTTCATCATCATCGGCTTCGACGATATGGATCACATTGCCATCGCCATGAATAACGACACTGTCATTCACGTCGCCGCTGATCTCGATATCATCATCAGATGACACGACTGGTTTGTCTTTTCGATTGTCAGATTTCTTTGTCATAGTATCCACCGCGATGAAATCAATCTTTAAGAACCCGGTGGAATTATACAACCGAACAAACAAAAACCGCCCCAAAACACCCCCTTAAATCTGCCTGATATAAAACCGCTTCACTCCGACGTTTTGACGGGTTGCGGTTTCCTGAACATTTCCCTCACCGGCAGCAGAGGATCGTTCCCACGCCACAGGTTCAGCCCGTGCAGGATCAGCCCGAGTTGGGAAAAGCCAAACCACAGCAGAAAAACCGTCAGCAGGAAAGAAGCGAGATCGAGCCAGCCGGGCAATCCTTCGGTCACCGCCGCAACCTGTTCGCGCCAGCCGGTCACCTTTTCCTGGTAGATGTCGATCTCATTCAGAAAGAACACAAGGCTGTCTCTCGTTTCGCTGAAATCACCACCCAAGAGATAAGCGGCATCATCAAGCAAAACCGATGCCTTTTTGGCGAGTTCGCTCACGCCGCCGATCTCCGCTTCCAATGCATCGGCGGAGTCGATCAGGTCGGTCAAAATTTTGTCGGGGATGTTGATCTGCAGGAACGGCACCAGGTTCAAGCCGAAGAGCGTGACGCGGATGTCTTCGAGCGTGTCGCGCGCAGAGATGAGCCGCTCGCGGGCAGTCTCCAGTTCCGGCAGCAATTCATCATCCAGCGTGGTTTGAACGTCTTTGAAAAAACCTTCGGGGTCGTTCTGGGTAAATTGACCGAGAGCCGCTTCGGTCTGGTCTACGATGCGCAGCGTCCGCTCCAACTCCACCTTGGAATTTTTCAGGGTGATTTCCGCCGTCTCCAATTCCACATCGATGTCATGCAGGCGCGTGAGGGCTTCCTCTGTCAGCGGCGTGTTGTATGCCCAACTCAGGATGACGCCGATCACACTTGCTGTAAAAAGGATCGAACTGAATCCGATCAAAAAACCGACCAGTATTTTGCGCAGCATATTGCCATCCTTTCGATAAAGCGGGCTTTTATAACGTTGGGGCGGGGAAAACTAAGAGAATTATACAACTATGAGCAAAAAACCACCTCTGACCCTAATTTCCTAATAAGGGTACTTGACAAACCGTCTAAATTAGACTATTATCTAATTAGACATCGGTCTAAGACAGGCATTTGCCTAACATTTTACAGGAGAGAGCAGCCATGTCTACACAAACTTGCGAACAGGTTATGGAAGAAAAAAAGGTCTCCCCCCGCACCTCCTCAAACGTGGAACCCTCCACGCGGAGTATTTTTACCCGCCAGACCGGTCAGGCGCTCATCTCGCTTGGCATGCTTTTCAAACACGTCCCGCCTTTCAATGAGACCATCGAACGCAGCACAGGCGAAACCCTGATCTCGATCGGCAGGAAATTGAGCAAATAACAAAGGAGCACGCTGGCAGATACCATGACAAACCACATCACCCCCTCCATCGTTTGGGATTTTGGCACGGCATACGAATTGTTCGTCAGTTTGCATGTTTTACACGAACCCGACTATTTCGGCATCCGCCCATCCTACGCAGCCGGGGTCCGCTCGCGCATTCCGGCTGCCGAACGCAAACTTTTGGAGGAGGTGTTCCCCATTACGGGCGTGCCGCTCAAATGGCTTTCCACCCTCCCCGCACCCAAAGACGCCATCAGTGCGCTCTGGGCGCTCAAACAGATTCCGCCCGCCCAACGCATGCTCACTTTGCAGCAGGTGGAGGAAGTCTGCGAGTACGACGACAAGGAGACTCAGGAAAAGCACGCCCGCATGAACGAAATCCTCATCCGCGTTGCACACCAGGGAAAGTGGAAACAGGAAGACAGCGAATTCTTCGTCCGGATCTTCGGCAAAAAACATACCCTCAAAAAAGACGGCATCGAACGCGCGCTTGATTGGTGGAGCAAACCCGAGGAACTGGGCGAGGGATTTCTCTCCGCGCTGCAATCCTACCATCAGGCATTTTTTGAGGAGGAGGAAAAGCGCATCGAACCCGCGCTTCGGGCTGGGTTGGAACGTGCCCAGAGTCTTGCCGCCACCCTGAGTTTTGAAGATCTGTTCGCCGAACTCACGCAGGGTTTGCAGGTCGGTGATGAGTTCAATTCGCCCAAGTTCATCATCGCCCCCGCCTTTTGGACGACTCCGCTGGTCTTCTTCGAAAAGCTGGACAACGACACCATGATCCTGCTCTTCGGCGCGCGCCCCGCAGATATGTCCGTCATCCCTGGCGAAACCGTGCCCGACGGTCTGGTACGCACGCTCAAGGCACTTGCCGACCCCACCCGTTTGAAGATCCTGCGCTACCTCACCAATGAAAGCCTCACCCCCTCCGAGATCGCCCGCCGACTCCAACTCCGCCCGCCAACGGTGACGCATCACCTCAAGGAATTACGTCTTGCCGGTCTGGTGGAGCTTGCCCTCCTGCACGAAGAGAACCGCTACACCGTCCGCAGGCAGGCGCTTACCGCTGTGTACGAAAACCTGAATACATTTTTGGAAAACGAACCCGTCAAAGAACCCGCATGAACCCGAAAATTTCGAACGTTCCAAGACCTTTCCGTATCTTAAACGAATACGGTTCCCACGTCCGCGCCTTCAAACCGAACGCGCGACTTTATTTGTTCAACGTCATCATCACCGGAGCGGTGATGGGCGTCTTCCGACTCATCTTCAACTTCTACGCCCTCAGCCTCGGCTTCGACGAATCGGTGCTGGGCAACCTCATCACCACCAGCAGTTTCGTCGCCCTGCTCGCCGCCCTTCCCATGGGCTACCTCGCCGACATGATTGGGCGCAAAGGCTCGCTCATCCTCTCAGGGGTGTTGTTGAGCATATCGATCCTCGCAATGGCGCTCTGGCAAACGGAAACCTCGCTCTACGCCATGAACGTCGTTTCCGGCATTGCCCAAAGCCTCGCAGGCGTGACCATGTCTCCCTTCCTGATGGAAAACAGCGACGAGAAGGAACGCACCTACCTCTTTAGCTTCGGTCAGGGCTTGCAAATGACAATGGCATCCGTCGGCAGCTGGCTCGGCGGCTACCTGCCCACATGGATCGGTCAGGCTCAGAACGTCTCCGCCACCAGCAGCGTTGCCTACGGCAATTCAGTCCTCATCTCCGGCATCGGCGCGGCGCTTGCCATCCTGCCGCTGATCTTCATCAAATCACCGCAGATCGCCCGCAGCCAGCGCGCGGTCTTTGCACCCTTCCAATACGCGGCAAAGAACCCCGGTTTGCTGACAAAACTCGTCCTGCCCATGCTCATCACATCCATCGGCGCGGGGCTCATCATGCCGTTCATGAACGTCTTTTTCCGCGTCGTCCACAACCAGCCGGACCCGGTCATTGGCACGCTCTTCGCGTGGGGCTCGCTGGCGATGGGTATTGGTCTGCTAATCGCACCGCCGCTGGCAGACCGCTTCGGGAAAATTCAGGTCGTCGTCATCACACAGGCGCTTTCCATCCCATTCCTGATCCTGCTTGGTTTCTCTCCCATCTTCTGGGTCGGCGCCGCAACGTACTACATCCGCCTCGCGCTAATGAACATGAGCAGCCCGGTCTACCAGACCTTTGTGATGGAACACGTCGAGCCTTCCGGGCGCGCCACGGTTGCCAGCCTCACCAGCATGGCATGGAACTTCGGCTGGGCTTTCAGCCCCACCATCAGCGGCTGGCTCCAAGTCCAATACGGATTCGCCCCAGCCTTCATCGGCACGATCACACTCTACACCATCTCTGTCCTCATGTATTGGTCGTTCTTCTGGAGGGGCAAGGTCGAACCTGTCCCCGCCCCCGCCGCAGCGGATTAAGTATTGCGCCGCCGCCCTCCTCGGTGGCGCAAGGGTTAAACAGAGCATTTTCGAATGCTCTGTTTTTTTATACAATAAGGAAATGGAAAAGGATATGCCAAGCCACGATATTCTCATCATCGGCGGCGGACCCAGCGGACTCTCCACCGCGCTGCACCTTGCAAAGTTCGCACCGCATCTGATTCCCCGCATCTTGATCCTCGAAAAGGAGCAGTATCCACGCCTGAAACTTTGCGCCGGCGGCTTGGTCATTGACGCGGAACGAATCCTTGAGTCTCTCGGGCTGGATGTGCGCGAAGTCCCACACACAGATTCACGTGAAGTCCGCTTTGACTTCGCCGGTAAAGGGCTCAGCGTACGCGTGCCGAACCGTCACGCCATCCGCGTGATCCGGCGCGATGAGTTCGATCACTGGTTGGCGAAAAAGGCGAAGATCCAAGGATTAGAGATCAGAGAGGGTGTTTCGGTCAAAACGGTCACACCTGACGAATCCGGCGTGACCGTTGAAACTGACCAGGGCAACTTTCGCGCATCCATCGTCGTCGGCGCAGACGGCTCGAACGGCATCACCCGGCGCAGTATCTTCCCCAATGACCCGGTGTATACAGCGCGAGTGTTGGAAGTGTTGACCCCCGCCCTACCCCAAAAGAATCTTGCGAAAACAGAAGAGGCTGAGAGGCGGCAAGTCGCATTCTTCGATTTCTTCCCTGTGCCCGATAACATCGCCGGGTATGTGTGGGATTTCCCAACACAAGTGAAAGGTACGCCGATGCGCTGCTGGGGTGTCTATGATACGAACCTGCTCGCAGATCAAAAACGACCGGCATTGAGGCAGCCACTCGCCGATGAAATGGAACGCCACGGGTTCGATCTGAACGACTACGAGATCAAAGGTCATCCCATCCGTTGGTACAGCCCTTGGAACAAAATGTCCATGCCGCGTGTGCTGCTGGTCGGTGATGCCGTCGGTGCAGATGCGATCTTCGGCGAGGGCATCAGCATGGCTCTGGGCTATGGAGTGATTGCCGCCCAGGAGATCGCAGAGTCGTTTCAGCGTGGCGAATTTTCATTCAATGGGTACAAGCGTCGGGTGGCGCGAAGCGGACTTGGTCAAACTTTGTTCGTCCGCTGGCTGATCACGCAGGTCATCTATTCCCTTAAGTGGCGCTGGTTTCAGATCCTGCTGTGGCGTTTGTTGAAACCGATCGTTCTTTTGGTTGCATGGATATTTGTGTTAAACTGGAGCCAACGAATTCCACTGGGAAAATAAAGCAAGGCAGCCATGGGCACCGCAGATATCCACATCCACTCCATCTATTCTCCAGATGCAACTACAACCGTTCGAGGAATCCTCAAGCAGGCGGCGGATGTCGGTTTGGATGTGATCGCCATTGCCGATCACGATGAATTGCGCGGCTCGCTCGAAGCCGTAAAACTTGCGCCCAACTATGGTCTCGAAGCCATTCCCGCGGCGGAAGTCGCCACGAGCGATGGGCACCTGGTGGCATTATTCATCAACAAACTACCGCCATCGGGACTGTCACTGGTCGATACGTTAAGTCACATCGGCGATCAAGGTGGTATTGCCATTGCACCGCATCCGTTCAACAACCTGCCCAACAGTCTTTCTATGGAAGCCGTGCTTGGCGCGCTCGCCAACCCCCATGCGAAAGCTGTGCTCAAGGGCATGGAAACATACAACATGGGCACACAGAATTTCGACAAGGTGGCGCGTAAACTCTCCGTGTATTTGCCGCTGGCGAAGATCGGGTCAAGCGATGCGCATATCTATTGGGCGGTGGGCGGCGCGCATACCGAGTTCCCCGGCAAGACCGCGCAAGATCTGCGTGCTGCCATTGAAAACAACACCACTGTTGCGATCCCATACGAAGAGGAGTTTTCGGCAAAGGCGCTGCTCAGTTGGGTGCATCGCATCACCCTGCGCCGGTTCGGGTTCGCGTCCGATGCCATCTCGGCATCCACCCCCATCGACACACAGCCGCTCAGCAAAACCATGCGGCAGAAGATCAAGAAAAAGAACAAGAAAGCGGATGGTGATTAGCCATCCGCTTCTTTTATGGTTTGATCTTCTTGATGAAGCCGGGCGTATTCAGCCCACGTTCCAACGTGTGAGCGAAGTAGCCCTGCATGAGCGCCTCCGCTTCTTTCCGGACCTCAGGGCTGGGCAATGCGCGTGAAGCGTCTTTATAACTTGACCTTTGGAAGTGGCGCAAATACTTGAGCGCCTCAAGCGAGATCTTCGTCAGATTCCGCCCCCCCTCTCCGCAACGCGGACAGATGACTCCGCCCGCCGTGAACGAGAAGAATTGATCTTCCGCCAAAATCCCCCGTCCGCAGTTGGCACATTCGAATAACTGCGGTCGAAACCCCACCCCATCCAACAGCCGCATTTCATAATATCGGACAGCCACCCAGGAATCGGATTCTTTTTCAATGCGTGCCAGCGTATCCACCAGCAATTTAAATATCGAGGGGTTTGCGCCTTCGTCTTCATAAGAGAAGCGCAAGAGCAGCTCCACTACGTAGGCGGCATAACTGGTCTTGACCAGGTCATCGTGCAGCGGCAGAAAGGCATTGATCGTTTCGACCTGTGTAACAATGAGCAGGTCGCGTCCCTTTGCCAGTTGAACGGTGATGTGAGTAAACGGCTGGAGATGTCCTGCTTTGCGCGAGGTGACTTTGCGCGCCCCTTTTGCCAGGGCACGCACCATGCCCTGCTCACGGGTGTAAAGCGTGAGCAATCTATCCGCTTCGCCCCAATTGGAATGGCGGAGGACAACAGCCGAAGCGCGCAAGGAACGAAAATCTGTCATGCGGAAGTGTTTTCCGTTTTACGGGTCACATCATCTGGAAAACGTGCGCCGTGATCTCAAACCACCAGATGCTTCGGGATAAACGCCTCAGGCAGCAGCTCGTTTACAGTCATTTCCTTAACGAGTTTTCCCTCTCCATTTGCCATCAGGACGATGGTATCCAATCCGAACTCCGCCATTACCTGCCTGCATCCACCACAGGGCGAGCCGCCATTGTTGGTAACCACGGCAATGACTTCGAACTCGCTTTCCCCTTCGGAGACGGCTTTAAAGATGGCAACGCGTTCGGCGCACATGGTCTGCGGGTAGGCGGCATTTTCCACATTTACGCCCGTGTACAAACGTCCGCTTTTGGTACGAAGCGCCGCCCCGACCGGATAATGAGAATACGGGACATATGCACGGTGGCGGGCTTCATTTGCAAGGTCGATCAGGGCTTGTTTTTCTTCTTTTGTCATGGCATTTGCCTGTTTATTTGCTTTTTGTCTTTCGTTCAAATTTCCGGATCGCACGGGCGGGCATGCCCACCACCAACGTATCCTCAGGGACATCTTTCGTCACCACGGCACCAGCCCCCGTCCGCGCACCTGTACCGATCTTCAAAGGAGCGACCAGCATCGTATCAGAGCCGATAAAGACATCCTCGCCGATCTCGGTGGGATGTTTTTTCTCGCCATCGTAGTTGCAGGTGATCGTCCCGGCGCCGATATTGGTGTTCGCCCCGATCTGCGCGTTGCCGATGTAGGAGAAGTGTCCCATCTTCACGCCGTCGGCAAGATAGGAATCCTTCACTTCGCCGAAATTCCCCATGTGGACGTGATTGCCCAAATGCGCGCCCTTGCGAAGGCGTGCAAACGGTCCCATATCCACTTCATCTTCGAGGATGGCGCCTTCCATGACCGAAGCGAGAACCTTGCAGTGATTGCCGATCTTCGAGTCGCGGATGATGCTGTTCGGTCCGATCAAATTGCCTTCGCCGATCTCGGTCTTGCCGTGCAGGTACGTGTTCGGCATCAGCGTGGTATCCCGCCCAATGGGGATGCCCGCTTCAATGTAGGTCGAAGCGGGATCGATCATCGTTACGCCGTTAAGCATGTGGTCGCGGTTGATGCGCCTGCGCATGGCAATTTCCACTTCCGAAAGATGCACACGTGTGTTGACGCCGATGATCTCTTCGAGATCGTCCATTACCATCGGCTGCACCGACAAACCATCCGCGGTTGCCAGTTCAACCGTGTCGGTTAAATAATATTCGCCTTTTTTCGGGTTTTTAGGAATGCGGTGCAGGGCATCCCAAAGCCATTTCGCATCGAAGCAATAGCCGCCCACATTCAGTTCTTTGATCTTCGCCTGCTCAGGCGTGGCGACATACTCCTCGACGATGGCTTCGACAGAGCCATCTGCCTTGCGGATGATGCGACCAAACCCGCGCGGGTCGTCTGCGATGACCGTGAGCATGGTCATCGGTCCCTTGTTCTGTTTCTGCGCCTCGACCAGTTTTTGCAAAGTCTCGCCGCGTAATAGCGGCATGTCTGCATAACAAACAACGACCAGATCTGTCTTCCCTTTGAGCAGCGATTCCACCTGCATCACGGCATGACCGGTTCCCAACTGCGGTTCCTGTAAAACGGTCTGCGCCAAATCGCCGAGGTAGGTGGTCACTTCCTCCGCGCCATGCCCCACCACCACGACCGGTTTTTCGGTGGTGGCTTGCTGAATCGCCTGCAGGGCGTGCCAGATCATGGGCTTGCCCGCAACAGGATGCAGCACCTTGGGCAATGAGGATTTCATGCGCGTGCCCTGCCCGGCGGCAAGGAGGACGGCGGTTATTTTCATAATTCACCTCATAGATAAAAACAGGATTTGTGCGGTGACAAAGTGCTCCGCTACAAATCCCGTTTGAGAAAATCGTCCGCTAGCGCGGACGGGTCAGGCTGGGGCACCTGGATTCGAACCAAGATCCACAGCTCCAAAGGCTGGTGTGCTGCCATTGCACCATGCCCCAGTGCGGGCAAAATTGTATCACAATTTTATTGCCCGTCAGAAATGATGCCGAGTTTTCGCGCCTCTTCGAATGAAATGACTTCGGGGTTGGCGGATTTATTGGCATGCTTCTGCGCAGCCTCATTCCAGAAATCATCCGCGTTCTGGGCTTTGGTCTTTTGGGTGGTCGCGTGGCTGAGAAGGGCTTCCATCTCCGGGGCGGGAGTGGCTTGGGCAAGTTTATCCGTCTGCTTTTTAGAAGCTGGTTTTGTTTGCGTTTCTGCAACGGTCTTCAGCTCACCGGTCACGCCCATGGATTTGAGCGCTTTTTCCAGCTGGGTCCGTAAGGCGAGCAGACCGCTCACTGTCTCCAGGATGCGGTCTTCAGTGGCTAGCTTGTTTCCGGCAACCAACAGGGCATACAACGGTGTAACCGGGATGAAAAGCATGTCGTGATCCCCGCCGCTGAAAACATGATAAGTATCCAGGTTTTCCTGGCGGTTGTGACGCGCCACTTTGAGACTGGCGCTGTGGATCGCCATGAGTGTGGAGATCAGAGAGACTTCCATGCTGGGGTCGTGCAGCTTGCCGGTCCGCGCCTGAATGAGACCACGGTCATTGAGCAGGAACACCGCATCGGCTTTGATATCCTGCCGGAAATTGGCGAGCAGGTCCGACAGTCTGGAATGACGCTTTTCTTCGATCTCAGCGCCGGGCTTTTCGGGCGGGAAGATGGTTTGCACCAATCCCAACCCGCGCTCCACTGCATCCAGAAAATCTGCCATGGGAACCGGCTTGTCGAAAATTGCGAGCGCACCGGCGTTTAAGATCTCGTCGCGCGTCTTGCGGTCGGTCACACCGGTGACGATGATGACTTTCACTTCGGGGTGCCGGGCACGCACTTTATGCATCAACTCAATGCCGCTCATGCCGGGCAATTTGAAATCAGTGACCAGCAGGTCGATCTTCTGACGCGTGGACTCAAGCAACGCCTCCTCCCCCGACGGCGCTTCATATATCTTGATTTCCTTGTTCTTGAGCGAATCCAGCGACGAGCGCAGAAGTCGCAGGACTTCCCGATGGTCGTCAACAAGCAAAATTTTTCGATCCATAATTTCCTGTTCCGCCGGAATAAAAGGCGTTTAGAAAGAGGTGCGTTCTGAATAAATGCTCAAACTGATTATAGCAAAGTTAATCTTTTGGTCTCCAATCAATTTTGACAGGTGGCACCGGACCCAATGGCTTCGATGTTCCACAACGAATCGGCGGTTGGGTCGAGATCGA
>Ga0209573_1004159_pt1 | contig 14700 bp, 12 predicted proteins | sample TNRBio252014_DNA_FD_185870 | JGI IMG/M metagenome (GOLD analysis project Ga0209573, IMG submission 185870) | Wastewater treatment Type I Accumulibacter community from EBPR Bioreactor in Madison, WI, USA - TNR Reactor_6/25/2014_ DNA (SPAdes)... | ecosystem: Engineered > Bioreactor > EBPR >...
GCGACGTGGGTCCCCTGATAGCTCGGCCTGTCTTCGGTCCACAGCGCCTTCCACGCCGCGATGTATTCGTCGGTGGCCTTGCCGCGTTCCTCGAACGGCGCGTTGAGGATGCGGAACTCCTCCTGCATCCAGCCGGCACCGACGCCGAGGATGACGCGCCCGCCCGAGAGCACGTCCGCGGTGGCGATCGCCTTTGCCGCCAGGATCGGCTCGCGATGCGGCACCACCATGACCGACGTCAGCAGTCGCAGCTTCTCCGTGCACCCCGCGAGGAACGCCAGCAGCGTCAACTGCTCGAAGCAATGGCCGTGCTCGGCCGCCGACCACACGCCGCCGGGCGTATAGGGATAGGCCGAGCCGAGATTGCCGGGCACGATGACGTGGTCGTTGACCGACATGAAATCGAGGCCGGCCCGCTCCGCCGCCTGCGCCACGGACGTGTAGGCCTCGCGCGACGTGAAGATGCCCCGCGACAGCGTGCTGATGCCAAGCTTGAGCATGGGGGTGTCTCCTCTCGTCGCGGAGCTTCGGGGCTCAGACGCTCACCTCACCACGAGGACGGGAATGGTGGAATGCGTCAGCACCTTCTGCGTCTCGCTGCCGAGCACCATGGCCGAGACGCCGCGCCGTCCATGCGACGCCATAACGATGACGTCGGCGGCGTGCTTCTTCGCCGCCCTTAGGATGGCCTCCCAGGGATGATCGCCGCTTTCCTGCACAGTCTCGACGGCGACGCCCGCCGCTTTCGCGGCCGCCGCGACCGCCGCCAGTTTCTCAGCGGCAGACTTCGCCGTCTCGTTCTTGATGATGCTGGCGATCTGCGCCGGAATCAGGGCTTCCGGTGTCCCCGTGTGCAGGGGTTGCATGACAGTGACGCCGACGATCTTTGCGCCTGTCAGCTTGGCCAGCTCGACGCCCTTGGTGATCGCGCGCTGACAGAATTCCGTACCGTCCGTCGGGATGAGAATTGATTTGAACATGCGGCTGGCTTTCCTTTTTCGTCGTCGTTGGTGGTGGGTTTCGCGAAGGGTCGCTTCAGGCCGCCTGCGCCTGCTCGGTCGTCATCGCGTCACCAGCGACCGTCGTGCGCCGCATGTCGCGCGGCTGCGAGTCGTCATAGCGGCGCACGCGATGCATGGTCTGCCGGTTGTCCCACATGACGAAGTCGAAGGGGCGCCATTTGTGCACGTAGACGTACTTCGGCTGCGTCGCATGCTCGTTGAGGTCGCGCAGCAGGATGCGCGCCGCCGGCATCGACATGCCCAGGATCTGACCCGCGTGCGAGGACAGGTAGAGCGATTTTCGGCCGTGCGCCGGATGGGTTCGCACAAGGCGCTGCCGCACCGGCTTGAACATCTGCTTCTCGTCCTCGGTGTAGTCGAGGAAACCGAGGCTGCCGCGCGAGTACATCAGCGAGTGCTCGCAGATCATGGACTCGACCTCGGCCTTCGTCTCCGCGTCGAGATCGTCCCAGGCCGCGCGCATGTCGGCGAACTCGGTGTTGCCGCCCTTCGGGTTCACCGTTCGAGCCGAAAGCAGCGAATACTTCGCGGGTATGGCCCGGAACGAGCTGTCCGAATGCCACAGCATGTTGCCGATGTTGAACAGTTGCTGGCGGCTGTCCGGCGCCAGCGGTTTGCCGTCCTTGCCGAGGTTCGACACGTCGTTCATGCCGTCGACGAGCCGCTTGTCCTTGTCCTTCGTGATGTTGCCGCCGCGGGCGTTCTCGATGGCGCCGAAATTCAGCGTGTAGGCCATCTGCTGCTCGTCCGTCAGCTTCTGGTCGTGGAACACCAGGACGCCATACCTGTCGATGCCGTCCTGCAGTGCCGCCACATCGTCCTTCGACAGCGGCTTGGTCAGGTCGACGCCGGACACTTCGCCGACGAATACGGAATGAATCTGGCGGATCGAGACGGGCATGCGCGCTTTCCTTCCCTGGGGTCTTCTAGGGCATCCGACGAGCAGTCGAAGCACCGATCGACTTCGGACCATGCGATCAGCGTAGCCAATCGCGAGGGGCTAGGAAAGCGCTTGGCGCTCCGCCCGAACGGGCCGTCTCGACGCCGCTCTGGCCTGAACCGGGGATTCTGGCCTAAAGTCATGCTGCGCTGCACGATTCGCCGCCAATCGACCGACCTTGTACCGACTTTGTCAGGATTTATCGCTGTGTCCGAACACCCCGTCGCCCGATCGCCCGGCAGACCCCGCAGCGCCGCGACGCGCACGGCGATCCTCGACACGGCCACCGCACTGCTGGAGAAGGAAAGCTTCAGCCGCATCTCCATCGAGCGCATTGCCGCCGAGGCCAAGGTCGGCAAGCAGTCGATCTATAGGTGGTGGGACAGCAAGGCCGACATGCTGCTCGAAGCCTACGTCGAGCGGGCCCTAAAGCGCCTGCCGGCCGTCCGCAAGAGCGGCGACGCCTTCCGCGACCTCGAGCAACTCCTGAAGAGCTTTTTCGCCAACGTGCGCAACCCGGCCGTCGGCAAGACCATCCGCACCTTCATTGCCGAGGCGCAGCACGACCCGGAGTTCCGCGTCAAATTCCACGACGTTTTTGTCTCGACGCGCCGCGACATGCTGCGCAAGGCGATCGTGGCTGGCATCGAGAGCGGTGCATTCCGGCCGGATCTCGCAGTGGAGATCGTCATCGATCTCATCTATGGCGCCTTCTGGCACCGCTTGTTGTCGAGCGATCTCGAGTCGTTGAACGACACTTTCGCGGCCGACATCGTCATTGCCTTGAAACCCTCGCTCGCCAACGTTTGAGCGCTCCAGCCGTCCCGGATCGGCGCAGCCATTAGCGGTTTCTTCACGCCTTCACGGCGATAGTGACGCCAGTCGCGTTCGTTCCGTTGCGTCCCCGTGAAAGGCGTCAGCCATGTCTCCCGCGTGTTCAGCGCAAATTCTGCGCACCACAGTCCTGTCGGCCGCACGCATCGGCGTGATCGGTCTCGCCGTCGTTGCAGCCGGTTGCGCCGGCGGCAAGAGCGAGCCGTTCCCCCAGTCCTCGCGTGTCGCCGCGCCGATCCAACAGGCCGTCGCAGGCCAATGGAAAGTGGAGATCGAGGAGGACGGCCTGCCGGCGCAGCTTGCGCCGCGCCATCCCCGCCCCGTTGCCGATGACCCGCGCGAGCCGTGGAGCCCGAACTACGGCAGCCGCGCCCCGCAGCGTCCCGCCGAAGCCCTGCCGCCGGAGACGCCTGCCCGTGCCGTCCGCGCGCCGACGCCGGCACCGACGCCCGCACCGACCCGTGTCTCGTCGTTCGACGAGGATGATCTCATCCGGCGTGCCATCGCCGAGCACGAGATGCGCCGCCAGTAACAGCGCCGCCAGTACTCAGCCCGGCACCGCCTCGATCGGTAGCCCGAGCGCACGCCGGATCGACTTGTGATAGTGCGCGAGACCCGGCTCATTGCGGCCATAGATGATCGAGGACTGCAACCCCGACTGATAGCCGGGCAGCATGGTTCGCCCCGCCGGAAAGTCCTCGGTCGTGATCACCTTCACCGCCAGGGCCAGGTTGGCGTCCCAGTGCCGCCGCTCGTCGTCGGTGGCCGGCGGCTTCGGGATGTAGAGCGAGGTCTCCATGACGGCCCGGTCCGGACGCCCGGCCACCGGATACATGCGGAAGACCTCCATGTGGTCGCCCTGCGGCGAGAACACCGTGTTGGGGAACATCGACGTCACGATGGTCGAGTTCCACATCAGGTTCCACCGGCTCTCGGGCTGGCTGCGCAGCTTCTTGAGCTTCGACCGGCCATAGGTCAGGCGGAAGTTCGGCCCGAACGGCTCGAAGTGGCAGACATTGTGGATCAGGATGTCCTTCAGCGACTCCTTGTGCAGAAAGCCGAAGTGATAGCCCTCGTGGAACGTATCGACGAGCAGCTTCCAGTTCATCTCCTCGTGGTGAACGTGCCGGGCATAGAAGTGATAGGTATCGAGCTTCCAGAACTTGAGATCCTCTTCGAGACCGTCGAGCCACGGATCGATGTCGAGGTCGATTGCGGCACCCGGCTGCGGCTTCGGCAGCACCCAGACCATGCCGTACTTCTCGGCCAGCGGCAGCGCCACGAGGCCCGGCCGCCGTGCGCGCACACCGGCGAATGACGAGGCTTCCTCCGGCAGACCACGCAGCAGTCCGTCGTTGCCGTATGTCCAGGCATGATAAGGGCAAGTGAAGGCGCCGGCCGTGCCCATGCCGTCGGCGATCTTGGCACCGCGATGCCGGCAGGCATTGAGAAACGCCCGCAACTTGCCGTCGCTGCCGCGCACCGTCAGGATCGGCACGCCGGAGAAGTCGTCGGTGCGATAGGAGCCCGGCGCCGGCCAGTCGCAGGACAGACCCATCACCTGCGGCGTTCCCCGGATCAGCAGGTCCTCCTCGCGCTTGTGCCGCTCGGGACAGGTGAACGCGGCGACGTCGTTCTCCCAGGGTGCATCGGTCATGGCCGTGGTGCCGGTGTCGATGTACTCGAGCAGGGTGTTCAGGATCCTGAGTTCGCCCGTCCGGTCCATGTGCGCCTCTCGCGACATCAGCCCAAGCCCGGCCGAGTGTAGGCGGTCATCCCGGCCGTGCGCCAGACCCTCGCGAACCTAGCCTGTCGTCGTTTCCGGCGCCGTGCCGACCGCGAGCCTGTGAGAAAGGCGGGCTAGGCCTGAAGCCGTTCCAGGCCGCCCGTCGGCAAGCGGCTCCGTGGCCGCCGCGCCGATCAGCCATTGACAGGGCGGCATCGATCAGGCTTCCGAATGTCCTGAACGGGATGGCACATGCGGCTTCGCGCAGGGCCGTGCGGCAGGATCGACACGACACATGGATGCGGCGCCGAGCAGCCTCACTTCCGTCCGGCAGCTGATCGCCGGACGCCTCTACCACCGTGCCGTCCCGCTCGGGCTCGTGCTCGGCGTGCTCGCCGCACTTTGGCTCTCCGGCAGCTTGGCGTACGTCGCCGCGGCGCTCGTGCTGGCGGCCAGCATGACGCTCTGGGCCGCGCTCTGGCCGATCGAGGCCGAGCCGCCATCGGAGCCCCGTGATGATGCCACGCCCGTCTCGCCCGGGCAGGCAGCTGAGACGCCTGCGGTCCCGCTCTGGCAGCAAATGCTCGACGTGCTCACGGACGCGGCCCTGGTGCTCGATGGCCGTTCATTCGTGATGGCCGTCAACCCCGCCGCCGCGAGCGTGCTGGCCGCCCGCGCCGGACAGTACATCGCGCTCGTCAACCGGTCGCCCGGGCTGCTCGAGGCGATCGACATGGCGCAGCGCACCGGCACCGTGCAGGCGTTTGACGTCCATGTGGTGGCGCCGCACGAGCGGCATCTCTCAGGCATCGCGGCGCCGTTGACGACTGAACGATCCGGCGCCGGCATTCCGGCCTTGCTCGTCTTGATGCGCGACCGGACGGAAGCCGAGCAGCTTGCTCAGCTCCGTGCCGATTTCGTCGCCAATGCCAGTCACGAGCTGCGCACGCCGCTCGCCTCCCTGAAAGGCTTTGTCGAGACCCTTCAGGGCGCCGCCAAGGACGATCCCGTGGCGCGCCAGCGCTTTCTCGGCGTGATGCAGGCGGAGGCTTCGCGCATGGCCCGCCTGATCGACGATCTGCTGTCGCTGTCGCGCATCGAGATGCGCGAGCATGTGCAACCCTCGGGCGAAGTCGATCTCGGCGCCGTCGTCGGCGAAGCGGTCCACATCCTCGAGCCCGATGCCGCCGCCGCCAGCATCGCCATCACGGCGCCGGACGCCAGCGGCTTCACGGTCACCGGCGAGCGGGATGAACTGGCCCAGGTCGCCCAGAACCTGATCCAGAACGCCATCAAATACGGACGGCCGGGCGGCAAGGTCGACGTTACGCTCGGCCGGCAGGGCGACCGCGTTCTCATGACGGTTGCCGACGATGGCATCGGCATCGCGCCCGAGCATCTGCCGCGCCTGACGGAGCGCTTCTACCGCGTCAGCACCAAGGAGAGTCGCGAGCGCGGCGGCACTGGACTGGGATTGGCCATCGTCAAGCACATCGTCAATCGTCATCGCGGCGAGCTGACCGTCACCTCGCAAGCTGGCCAGGGCTCCCGGTTCACCATTTCGCTGCCGGCAACTCCGGTGGAGTAGGCCCGTCGGGCGCATGGGGCTTGACCCCAAGGCGTGTCCCGGCGTTCGATCCCTGCGCGCCGCCGCCGGGCGACGCGCGACTTGAGCGCTCTCCTGCAGCCGGTGGCCCCATGCTGATGATCCGGATCCATTTTGCGCTGGTGGCCTGCCTGCTGGCCGTGGGCACGGTCGCCGCCCAGCAGGGCCGGGCGCCCTTCCGCTGGCCCGAGGGATTCGAGAAATCGACGACCGAGCGGCAGAACATCAGCTACGACGTCCGCGGTGCCACGCCCTCCGAGGTCTGGGCCTCGATCCGTGAAGTGGGGCCAAGCGACAGCAACAACCGCCGCTTCGCCGGTTGGACCCAATGGAACATCGCCTGGTACGTCCGCTATGACCAATCGAGCGACGGCTGCCGCCTGGCCGAGGCTCACGTCCGCACCCGCATCACCACGACGCTACCCGTCTGGGCCAATCGCGGCAACGCCGCGCCTGATCTTCAGGCGAGCTGGGATCGCTTCATCGCCGCTCTCACCGTGCACGAGGAAGGCCACGCCGCGCGCGCCATTGAAAAGGCAGCCGTCATCGAGCGCGGCCTGACCGCGCTGCCGCCCCAGACGAAATGCGACGAGGCGCTGACGGAAGGCCGCTCCTACTTCGCCGCGCAGATGGAAGAGCTCAAGAAGGAGCAGATCGAATACGATCGCACGACCAATCACGGCATGACACAGGGCGTCGTGTTTCCCGCCGGCAAGCCGGGTGGGGGTCGTTGAACCGTCGGCAGGTTTCCGTTTCGCCGCGCGCGTGCCGCGTATAGTTTGGCAGCCTCAGAGCATGCGTCGCGGCCGCGGCGATCTATACGAGGGGCCGGCATCCATGAACATTCTATTGCGCGGTGACAATCTGCAACTGATGCGGCTCGTGACCGGCCTCATCCTGTTCGTGTTCGCTCTGACGCATTTTCTCAACACCGCGCTGGGTCTCGTCAGTCTCGGGCACATGCAGGCCTTCGACGACATCCGGCGCCCCATCATCCGCTCGACGGCCGGCAGCATCGTGCTCGGCGGCGCGCTCATCATCCATGTCGTCCTGGCGCTGTACAAGGTCGCGACCCGGTCCACCTGGCGCATTCCCGTTTGGGAAGCGGTCCAGATCGGCTTCGGCATCCTGATCCCGTTTCTGCTGTTCCCTCACATCGTCAACACGCGCATCGCCTCGAGCGTGTTCAATGTCGAGGACAACTACCTCTATGAACTGGCGCGCCTGTGGCCTGCCAATGCCCTGTTGCAAAGCATGCTGCTGCTGATGGTCTGGATCCATGGCTGCATGGGCATCCACTACTGGTTGCGCCTGTCGCCCGCCTACCGGGCCGCCGCGCCGGTCCTGTTGTTCCTCGCCATCGTGGTGCCCGTTGCCGCGCTCGCCGGCTTCATGATCTCCGGTCGCACCATTGCCGCGCACATCGAGAACAAGGAGGCCCTGGAGCAGGTCAAGCGCCTCACGCGCTGGCCGAACGATGCCGACAACGCCGCCCTGGCCGAATACCGAACCTTGGTCCGCCTGGGCTTCGCCGGCGTGCTCGGCCTGATCGCGGTCGGCATCGGCGTGCTGCACGCCCTGCGCGCCCGCGTCCCGAAGATCACCATCACCTATGCCGGCGGCTCCAAGGTCGCCGCACTGGCCGGGCAGACCCTGCTCGAGGTCTCCCGCGCCAACGGTATCCCGCACGCCTCGGTCTGTGGCGGCCGTTCGCGCTGCTCCACCTGTCGCGTGCGCATCGAGGAGGGACTGGAGACGCTGCCGCCGCCCGTCTTCCCCGAGAGCGTGACACTCGCGGCCATCGAGGCGCCGCCGAACGTCCGGCTCGCCTGCCAGATTCGCCCGACCGCGCCGCTGGTCGTCACGCGCCTGCTGCGCCCATCGAGCGTCGGGCCAGCCGATGCCGGCACGGTCGAAAGCGACTCGAGCGGCACCGAGCGGCCGATGGCGGTGCTCTACGTCAACATGCGCGAGTTCAACGATCTGTCCGCCCGCAAGCTGCCCTACGACGTCGTCTTCATGCTGAACCAGTTCTTTGCCGCCCTGGCCACAGCCGTGCGCCAGGCCGGCGGCAGCGTGGACAAGTTCGTCGGCGACGGCGTCATTGCCGTGTTCGGCCAGAAGGCGGGCCTCGAAGCGGGTTGCCGTCAGGCGCTGCGCGCTATGCGCACGATCGATCTGGCGCTCGACCACCTGAATTCCGAGATCGCGGCAGAGTTGGGTCGCCCGATCGAGATCTGCGCCGGTCTGCACGCCGGGCCGTTGATCCTCGGTCGCCTTGGCTTCGGCGACAGCGTTGACCTGACGGTCATCGGCACCGCCGTGAAGGTGGCGTTCGAGCTCGAGGCCATCGCCCGCGACAAGAAGGTGCAACTCGTCCTCTCCCGTGATGTCGCCGAAAGCGCCGGCTGGAGCTTGGGCCCCGGCCAGCGCTTCGTCCGGCTGAACGTGCGCGGTCATGACGGTGTCATCGAGGCCTTTGAAGTGGCGCGTGGCCGCGACATCGAGCCTGCGGTGTTGGCCGAGCGCCCGGGCGAGCCCCCTGCCCCGACCCACGGCCCGTCCACCCGCACCGCCGCGCCGCGGTCATGACGCCGCGCCGCGCACCGAACCGCACAAAGCCGCCGCCATCGCAGCGTGCATGGCTGACGGCGGCGAAATGTGGGCTGGACTGGCGATAGCCAGTTGGGTGCGCGATTGCACAGGATCCCGGCCAATGCAGCCGAGGGGATCCACGCATGCGCAATGAGGTTTCGATACCGTCCACGGTGTCCGCCGGAGAGGACGCAAACTGCGTCGACCGTGAGGCGCCGCCCGCCGCCATCGATGCCCGGTCGCTGATCGACGAGGCCGTCGGCAATCATCGCCGTCGCCAGTTCTCCGCGCCGCCACCGCATCCCGTCCGACCTGCCGGGTCCGGCATGTCGCCATTGTTGCTGATCTTCGGCGTCATCCTGCCGACGGTGACCCTGATCGTCGAAGCGGCCATGGGTCTGTGCCGCAAGGATCTGTTCGATCCCATGCCGACGCTCTGGCATGCGGCCCTGATCGCGGCCGTGCCGATCGGCAACCTCGTTCTTCTGCTCCATCTGTCGGGGACATCGCTGTTGCGTCGCGGCTGGGTTGCAGTCCTCAACGGCTTCGTCGCCGGTGTCGCCGGCTTCTACGCCCTGCTGTTCCTGCCGCTCACGCCGTTCGCCATCGTCGCCATTGTCGTCGGCATCGGTATTCTGCCGCTGGCTCCGCTCACGGCATTCATCGTGTCGCTCCGCATCGCCAGCCGGCTCCGCACTGTACGCGGTAGCACCACTTGGTCGCCGTGGCCGTTTGCCGGCGGGCTCGCGGCTGCCCTGATTGCCGTCGTCGCCACCGACATCCCGCTCGCCGTCACACGCATCGGCATCGCTAATGCCATGGCCGAGAATGAATCCACCCGCCAGCGCGGCATCGCGCTGCTGCGCACGTGGGGCAGCACGGACCTGCTTCTCGATCTTTGCTACGGCCGCGCCTCGCGCCCGGCCGGACCTCTCAGCATCATGTTCGCCATGTACGAGCAGGGTCTTTTCAACCGGCCGCGTCCCATCGCGACGACCGATGCGGCGCGCGAGATCTACTATCGGGTCACCGGCAGGCCGTTCAACGCCACCGCGCCAACGCTTGCCGGACAGCAGGTGCCCGCCTTCGGTCGCGTCACTTTCGATCGCGATCTCGGCGGCACGACGGTCGGCGGCCTCGTGCCGGGATTGTCGCTCGCCACCTCGCGCATCGATGGCAGCATCGCCGCCGCCGACGCCGTCGCCTACGTCGAATGGTTGTTCGAAGTGCGCAACGACGGCGCCGCCATGAGCGAGGCGCGCATGACCATCGCCCTGCCGCCCGGCGCTGTCGTCTCGCGTGTCACGCTCTGGGTCAACGGCGTCGAGGAGGAAGCGGCCTTCGCCGGCCGCGGCCAGGTCCGCGCGGCTTACGAGCGCGTCGTTCGCCGCTCGCAGGATCCATTCCTTGTCACGACCAACGGCGCCGATCGCATCTTCGCGCAGGCGTTTCCCGTCATGCCCAACGGCGGCGTCATGAAGTTCCGCATCGGCATCACCGCGCCGCTCGAACTCGAGAATAACGGCGCCAGGGGCCGCTTCGTGCTGCCGGCCATCGTCGACCGCAACTTCGCCGTCGGAGAAGCGACGCGTCACGCCGTCTGGCTCGAAAGCAAGCGCCCGCTCGCCAGCGACCGCGCCGGGCTCACCGTTGCCTCACCCGAGGCTGGTCTCAGCCGCATCACCGGCGACCTCGGCGATGTCGGGCTCGCCGTGGCGCGCGCTGTCGTCACCGTCGCGCGTCAGCCGGGGGCCCGGCGCAGCATGGCCGTCAATCCCGAGACGGGCACAGCCGTGCAGGAGATCCTGCCCGCATCGGAGCCGCCACCCGACGCATTGATGATCGTTGTCGATGGCTCGGCCGGCACTGGCACGCACGTCAAGCCGATCCTCGCGGCGCTCGACGCGCTACCGCTGGACCTTCTCGTTGGCCTCGTCATCGCTGGCGATCGCACGACGGTGATCCAGCCCGCACCATGGTCCTCCGATCTCAAGACACGCTTCGCCGCCGCTCTTGCCGCCGAGCCCTATGTCGGCGGTGTCGACAACACCAATGCCCTCGTCGAAGCCATGCTCGCGCTCGCCGGAACCCCTGACGCCCGCATGCTCTGGCTGCATGGACCCCAGCCCGTTCGCTTCGCCGGCACGCGCGCCCGCTTCGATCAGGCTCGCGAACGTCTGCGCACGCTTCCGGCGCTGTCGCTCTATGCCCTCGCGCCCGGCCCCAACATGCTGCTGGCCGACAGTCCCTGGACCAGCGGTGCGCGCGACATTCCGGCAACCGGCGTCATGACAGCCGATTTGACGCGTGCCTTGCGCCGCCTGTCGGGAGCCGAGCCGGTGCTGGTCGTACGGCGCACGCTGGTCGGGCAGGCGTCGCAGCCGCAGGAACCGCACATGCCGGCGGTCGTGCCAGAGACGGCTTCAGGCTCGCGCCATCTCGTCCGCCTCGCCGCCCTCGAGCAGGTGCATGCGCTGATCCGCGATGGACGGCCCGCCGCGCAGAAGGCCGCGGTCGAGCTTGCCAGCCTGCACAGGCTGGTCACGCCGGTCAGCGGTGCGGTGGTTCTCGAGACGAAGCAGCAATATGCCGCCGCCGGTCTCGTACAGGGCATGCAGGGCGAGAAGGGCGCCGTTCCGACCGTGCCCGAGCCGCATGAGTGGATGCTGCTGCTGCTGGCTGCCGTCGGCCTCGGCTGGCTGTTGCGGCGGCGTGCGCACGGCGCACACGGCGGCATGGCGGGAGCACACTGATGCATCCGGCCCTTGCCCTGATGATCCTGGTCGCCGCCTTCTGGGACAGCTGGCGCTGGCTTGTGCAGCGCACATGGGCGACACCGGATGAAGCGATCACACTCGCCGTGATGATCGTCGTCGTCGCAGGCCATGCGATGCGCACGGCCCGGCGGAGCGGCGCGGTCTCGGGCTGGCTGCATCCGTTGCCGATGCTGCCGCTCGCCGCTGCGCTGTTGCTCTACGCGGCGACCGTCGGCCGCGTGCCGCCCATTCTCTCCGCCGCCATCGCCGTCACCACGACGCTCGCGGCCGTGCACGTCGCCGGCCATGGCCGCCGGCCCCCGTTCGCGTTCTGGGGGCTGTGCTGCCTCGTCCTGCCGATCGTGCCGACGCTGCAATTCTATCTCGGCTATCCCATGCGTGTCGTCTCGGCTGCTCTCACGGTGCCGCTGTTGCGACTGAACGGTCTCGACATCGGGCTCGAAGGCACCGCGCTGCTCTGGCAAGGCCAGCGCATCCAGTTCGACGCGCCGTGCAGCGGCGTCACCATGGCCTGGGCCGGCATGCTGCTGGTGTTCGCGGTGGCGACGGTGCGCGGCGAGTCTGTTGGCGCGCTTCTGCGCACGGCTTTCCTGGGCCTGAGGCTGCTGCTCGTCGCCAATGTGCTGCGCGCGGCGAGCTTGTTCTATCTCGAAGCCGGCCTCCTGCCAGGCAATAGCGAGGTGATGCATCAGGCCATCGGCTTGGCAGCCTTTGGCGCGGCCATGGCCGTGCTGCTGTGGCGGATGGATGCGATGCGGCCGCGATCGGAGGCAACGCCATGAAGTTCGGGGCTCTTGCGTTCATCCTTGCTGCTGGTCTGGCCGCGCTCGCTCCCGTTGGCGGCCATCGCGTGCCCGGGGCGCCCAAGGCCGATGCGTTTCCCGGCTGGCCTACCGTGATCGAGGGCCGCTCCGTCACGCCGCTGCCGCTCACCGGGCGCGAGCACGCCTTTGCGCGCGAGTTCCCAGGCCGCATCGGCCGCTTCTCCGACGGCGAGCGCGAGTATGTGCTGCGCTGGGTGGCCTCCCCGACCCGCCGTCTGCATCCCGCGTCTGATTGCTTCCGTGGCCTCGGCTACAAGGTCGCCGCGCGGCCCATGCGGCTGTCCTCGGCAGGTGCGCCCATGACCTGCTTCCGCGCCTCGGGCCCGCGCGACGACTTCGACGTGTGTGAGCAGGTGACCGGCGTCGCGGGCGGCCACTGGTCCGACGTCTCGTCGTGGTACTGGCACGCGCTCTGGTCGGGCGGCAGCGCGGGCTGGTGGTCGCTCGTCGTCGCCACGCCCGTGCCGCGCCCTGGCGCCTGAGCCGAGGTCTCAGGGCCTGCCGGCGAGGCGCGCGCGCGTCTCGATCAGCGCCACCACGACATAGACAGCGAACGCCGCGCCGAGTCCCGTCAGGTACGGCAGTTTGACCTCGAACCCGTACTTGGCGATCACCCAGGCGACGATACCGACGATCAGCGACAGCGCAGCGCTCGCCGGCCCGCCGAAACGCGTGAAGATCCCGAACATGGCGACCACGAACGCGCCCGCGCTGCCGAAGGCGGAGGCGATCTCGACCAATTCCTTGATGCGCTCGAAGCCGGCCGCCAGCAGATAGGCGACGACGCTGAGGCCGAACACGCAGAGACGCACGCTGTTGAGCCGGCCCTTGTCGGAGAGCCCGGGCGCGACCCGGTTGATGACGTTGTGCGAGAGCTGCGCCGCCGGTGCGTGCAACGCCGCGTGCACCACGGACAGGATCGCCGACACCAGCGCGCCGAGAAACAGTGCATAGGCGAACGGCGGCAGCAGTGCCTCGGCGAGACGCGGCACGATCTGTTCGCTTTCTGGCAGGTCCTTGATCACCTGCGGCCCGACAAGGCCGAGGAACAGCGGCATCAGCCCGATGGCAAGGTACATCAGGCCGCCGATCAGCGTTCCCGTCCGCGCCACCGCCACCGACCGCGAACCGAGAAAGCGCGAGATCAGCTCTACCGAGACGAGGCTGCCGCCGATCACGATCACGAGCTTTTCCATCTTGCCCGTGATGCCGTCCTCTCCCGCCGCCAGCGGATCGAGCCGCTCGGGCGCAACGCTCGCCAGCGCCGGCCCGATGCCGTCGAGCTTCGCCGCCACGAACGCCACCAGGACGACGAGCCCGATGATGACAGCCACGCCCTGCACCACATCGGTGATGGCGTCCGCCAGCAGGCCGCCGACGACGGAATAGCCGGCCACCAGCACGGCCGCGATCAGCAGCGTGGTGCGAAGGTCGAGGCCCGATCCCGAGGCGAGGATCTGCCCAAAGGCGCGGATCTGTGCCGCCGCCCAGAACACCGATCCCGGCAGCAGCACCAGCACGAACAGCTTCTCGACGGTGTCCGAGTAGCGCTCGCGGATCACGTCGGCGAACGTGACGGCGTTGCGCCGGCGCAGCGGTGCCGCGATCAGCAGCGCCACGATCACCACCGCCAGGCCATAGCCGAACGGGTCCGTCAGCGCGCCCGCCAGCCCCTTGTCGTAGATCTCGCCCGCCGAGGCGACGATGGCCTCGGCACCGAACCAGGTCGCAAACACCGAGAAGGCCACCAGGGCGGTGCCGAGGCTGCGGCCCGCCAGAATGTAGTCCTGCTCGTTCGCCATCCGCCGCGACACGAGCGCCCCGATCACGAACTGCACCGCCACGTAGCCAAGCAGGCCAGCCAGCACCAGCGTGTTCATCGAGCCCCCGCGGTCACCCCGCCGCCAATTCTGCCGGACGGTATCGCGAAACGCCCGCAGCCGCGAGTGCGCGCATGGCTGTCGTCCCCGCTGCGGCTTGTTGCCTGCCGCCGCTGCCGTTACGGTGCCCGCCATCGTGTCCGCGAGGAGATCTTGATGTCGCCCGTCCCTGTCCGGCCGCCCGTTGCGGCCGCCGTCATCGAGCGCCTGAAGGCGATTGTCGGCCCCGGCGGCTATCTCGATCAGCCGTCCGATATCGAGCCGCATGTGAAGAGCTGGCGCGGCAACTGGGTCGGCCGCTCGCCACTGGTCCTGCGCCCGAAATCGACCGCGGAAATGGCGGCCATCGTCAAGATCTGCGCCGAGACCGATACCGCCATCGTGCCCCAGGGCGGCAACACCGGCCTCACCTACGGCAGCCAGCCCGGCACCGCCGGCAACGAGGTCGTTGTCTCGACCGGCCGCATGCGCGCCATCCGCGCCATCGACACCGAGA
>Ga0209573_1004160_pt1 | contig 14697 bp, 16 predicted proteins | sample TNRBio252014_DNA_FD_185870 | JGI IMG/M metagenome (GOLD analysis project Ga0209573, IMG submission 185870) | Wastewater treatment Type I Accumulibacter community from EBPR Bioreactor in Madison, WI, USA - TNR Reactor_6/25/2014_ DNA (SPAdes)... | ecosystem: Engineered > Bioreactor > EBPR >...
CCGCCAAGTCCGGACCATAAGGGCTTGACATATTCCAAAAAAAGAATATACTAATAATGGTATGAACAAACAACAAGACATTCAATGGGTCGTTCGGGCCGCGCGCTTCCTCAAGGTCGTCGGCCATCCGCTGCGCTTGGCCCTGGTCGAGCGGCTCGAGAAGGGCCGTTCGCGGGTCGGGGAACTGGTCGCCGCCACCGGTGCCGGTCAGGCGGAGGTTTCCAAGCAGCTCGCGCTCCTTCGCCGGTCGGGCGTTGTCCGGTCGGAGGCCAGGGGGAACGAGCGGTGGTACTCGATCGCCGATCCCAGGGTCGGATATATTTTGGACTGCATCCGTAAACACGGAAAAGGAAAATGACCATGAAAACCTGCACCGTCTCAGAACTTCAAAAAAACCTTCAAAGCGGCCGGTGCCGCGTGATCGATGTCCGGGAATCGCCCGAGTACGAGGCCGAGCGGATCCCGGGCGCGGAACTCGCGCCGCTGTCCACGCTCACCGAGGATCAGGTTCGCCGCCTGGCCGCCGGCGGTGAGGACCTCATCCTTGTCTGCCGTTCCGGCGGCCGCGCCTCCCAAGCGGCCGAAAAGATAGCCCGTTGGGGCGTCTGCGAACCGACCGTCCTCTCGGGAGGACTGAACGCCTGGACCCAGGCCGGCTCGGAGACCCTCAAAGGCACGCCGTCCGTCTGGGATCTGGAACGTCAGGTGCGTTTCGCCGCGGGTCTATTGGTCCTTGTCGGCGTGACGCTTGGATTCACCGTTCATTCGAACCTCTTCTTTTTGGCCGGATTCGTCGGCGCGGGTCTCGTCTTCGCAGCCGTGACGAACACCTGCGGCATGGCGATGCTTCTGGCCCGCATGCCATGGAACCGGGCGCGCGGCATCACGTGCTCCCGGGCCGGTTCTGAAGGCAAGACTTCCTGCCAGGCCAAGTCATGAAGATCCTCATCGTCGGCGGCGTCGCTGGAGGCGCGTCCTGCGCGGCCCGCGCGCGCAGGCTCAACGAAGAGGCGGAGATCATTCTGTTCGACCGGGGGCCTCATGTATCCTTCGCCAATTGCGGACTGCCGTACTTCGTCGGCGACGTGATCAAGGACGAAGCCACGCTACTCGTAGCGACCCCGGAGCTTTTTAAGGACCGGTTCAACATCCAAGTCAGGACCGAGTCGGATGTCCTGCTCATCGACCGAGGTGCCCGCCAGATCGAGGTCAAGGACCTGAAGTCCGGCCGCGTGTACCGCGAGGCCTACGATGCGCTGGTCCTGTCGCCCGGGGCGGCTCCGATCCGGCCGCCGCTGCCCGGGATCGACCTGCCCGGCATTTTTGCGCTGCGCACGATCCCTGACAGCCGCCGGATCCGCCGGTGGATCACCGACAAGAAAGCCAAGGACGCCGTGATCGTCGGGGGCGGGTTCATCGGCCTGGAGATGGCCGAGAACCTGGTCGGCAGCGGCATTCACACCTCGATCCTCGAGATGCAGGAGCAGGTCCTGCCGCCCTTCGATCCCGAGATGGTGCGGAGCCTCGAGGCTCATCTGACCGCGCACGGCGTCACGCTGTATCTGGGTGACGCGCTCACCGGCTTTGAGACGGCAGCGGACGGCCGCATCGCGGTGAACGCCAAGTCGGGTCTCAGGCTCGAAACAGACCTCGTCATCCTCTCGATCGGTGTGAAGCCGGAGACGGCGCTCGCCAAGGCCTGCGGTCTTGAGATCGGCGAGCGGGGAGGCATCCGTGTGGACGACTCGATGCGCACGTCGGACCCTCATATCTGGGCCGTCGGCGATGCTGTTGAGAAAAAAGACTTCATGACCGGCGAATGGACCACCGTTCCGCTCGCCGGGCCCGCCAACCGGCAGGGCCGCATCGCCGCCGACAGCATCTTCGGCCGGGCGTCCAAGTTCCGCGGCGTACAGGGCACGGCCGTCTGCAAGGCCTTCGATCAGGTCGCCGCGCTGACGGGTCTGAGCGAAAAGACGCTGCGGCGCATCGGCAAGCCGTATGAAAAGGTTTACCTGCATCCGGGGCATCACGCCGGTTATTATCCGAACGCCAAACCGATCCATTTGAAGGTCCTGTACGCCCCCGACACCGGCCTCGTCCTCGGCGCCCAAGCCGTCGGCGAGGAGGGGGTCGAAAAGCGCATCGACGTCATCGCGATGGCGGTGCAGATGGGCGCGAACGTGCATGACCTCGAGCAGGCCGAGCTTTGCTATGCGCCTCAGTTCGGCGCGGCGAAGGATCCGGTGAACGTGGCCGGGATGATCGCGGGCAACGCGCAGAATGGCGACGCGCCGATCGCGCATTGGGAGCGGATGGCGCCAGAGGTCGAGTTCGTGCTGGATGTCCGGAACCCAGAGGAGTACGATACAGGGCATGTCCCCGGGGCTGTGAACATCCCGCTCAATTCGCTCCGCGCGCGGATGAGCGAACTGCCCAAGGACCGGACCCTTTACACATATTGCGGCGTCGGCCAGCGGGCGTATTATGCCGCGCGGGCCTTGCGATGCAACGGCTTCGACGCGAGGAATGTCAGCGGCGGCATCCAAATGTACCAACGACCCTTGGAGGTAAGCTCACATGCAGCAGAACATCGGTAACGCGGACCGCCTGGTCCGGATCGTCGCGGGCGTCGCCCTGCTCGTCTTTGGTTACACCCAAAAGAACTGGTTCGGGCTGATCGGCATCGTGCCTCTGGCCACCGCTTTCGTCCGGTGGTGCCCGCTCTACACTGTCTTCGGATTCAAGACCTGCAAAAAAAGTTGATGAGCAGCGTTCAGACGCGCGTGGCCGCCTTTCTGATCGCGGCCGGCACGGCGCTCGGGGCCTTCGGCGCGCACGCGCTCAAGGGCAGGCTCGAGCCGGAGATGCTGCAGATCTACCACACGGCGGTTTTTTATCATCTCGTGAACGCGGTAGGGCTTCTCGCCGCTTCGGCGGTCTGGAGCGGATGCCGCGCGGGGGCGGCGCGGATCGCGGCCTTGGCGATCCCGGCCGGGATCGTGATCTTTTCCGGGTCGTTGTACCTTTTGGCGGTGACGGGCGTCCGTTGGCTGGGAGCGGTTACGCCGATCGGCGGGATCCTGCTCATCGGCGGTTGGTTGTCCCTGGCTTTTGCGTCACGAAAGGCGGCTGACTGATGGGGGATGAATTCGGTCCCCAACCGCTGGAAGAGGTGATGCGCCGTTTCGCTCTCGCATCAGCGGATCTCGTGAACGCGTCCAAGGAACAGCTGAGCTTCAAGATGGTCCAAAAAGGCCGCAAAGGCCGCCGCCTGACCCCGAACGTCCAAAAGAAGATCCTGACCGCTCTCCGCTCCGCGATCGCCGCGGCTGAAAAGGAAAAAGCGGGCATGGCCGGACCACAGGCCGCTCCGGCACTGACGCTCAAGGACCTTTTTAACTACGTCTGACGAGGGGTATAATCTCCCCATGAGCCACGCCCGCCCCAACTCCGTTCTGACGACCGTTTTTACCATCCCCGTCATGACTTTGGCTTTATTTTTGAGCGCTTCCGGCACGGCCGACGCTGACATTGTCCATCTCAAGCGCGGGGGCAGTCTGGAAGGGGAAGTGGTCGAGGGGGAGAATACGGTCGAGGTCAGGCTCGAAGGCGGAAGCACAACGTTCAGCCGGGATGAGATCGGACGGATCGAAAAAACCGATGCCGAGGGCACCCGCGGCAAGAGCCCGGTGCTCAAGACCTTGTCGGACTGGACTGCCAAAACTTCCGCATGGGCCAACCATATGCGGCTTCAGGGCATCAAGCACTGGAACGGCGTCAAGAAAAGCACCTCCGGCTGGTTCCAGCCGGTCGGCAAATCCGCCGCCCAAACCAAACGCGCCCTCAAAAAAGACGGCTTCAACATCTCCTAGCCCCGCTCAAAGCCTGCGAAGTTCCGGATATTCGGTTCAAGACGGATAGTGTGTTGCTTGGCGGAGCGCGGTCCCGCAAAGCAACACACTATCCGTCGTGACCCGATCAACCCCGGATCTACCCGGGCACGCGTCTGGGGTCTTCGAGCAGGTAACCGATCTCGCTTTCCTGCGCGCCGAACTCCCGCGCGACCGCGATCAATTCACGGCACTTTTCATACTCCTCGCGGACCAGGGCTTCCCGAAGGTAGAGCAGGGACGTGAGCGCGACCGGGTGCTGGACGCGTTCGGCGACGCGCACAGGACGACCGGTTCGGATGAGTGACTTCATACGGACCTCCTTTTGGTTAAACTAACAACTCTCCACGATCAAACAGCCTGAAAAACAAAAAACCCACCGCCCCGAAGGGTGGTGGGTTGTGTTGGGATCTTTTTTAGGACCGGGCGACTAGCTTACGAGATCTCCTTCGACACAACCCACCGGCTGCGGCCAAATAGCCTTGCGGCACATGGCGGCAAAGCGCATCGACGCCGCTTGATATCGGCGGAGCGCTACGGTCGTGTTGTGTTTAAGGGTCTGTTGCTTCATAAAATCTCTTGATTCGGAGTGTATATCAGGGGCTGTCCGAATTCAAGAAGTTTTTTTACGCAATGGGTCGGCCGGGTTATTTTTCTCAAAAGACTTGATTTATGATTAAAAATGATTATCATTGTTAATTAGAGTTACTTAATAATAGCTAATATTTAGGAGCCCCATGAGCCCTCAAACCGACTCCTCCTTTCGTGAGAGCGTGAACCTGATGTTCGACCAGGCGGTGAAGTATCTCAAGATCCCGAAGGGGGTCTGTGACTACATGAAGACCTGCCAATCGGTGTATCAGGTCTCTTTCCCGGTCCGGATCGGGGACGAATACCAGGTGTTCCATGGCTGGCGGGCGGTCCACAGCGAGCATCGGCTCCCGGTGAAGGGCGGCATCCGTTATTCGGCGGACGTGTCCCAGGAAGAGGTGGAGGCGCTGGCGTCGCTCATGACCTACAAGTGCGCCCTGGTCAACGTGCCGTTCGGCGGCGCCAAGGGCGGCTTGTGCATCAACCCCAAGAAATACAACGAAGAGCAGCTGGAGCGCATCACGCGCCGCTTCGCGCTTGAACTGGCCAAGAAGGGCTACATCAGCCCCAGCTTGAACGTTCCCGCGCCGGACATGGGTACCGGCCCGCGCGAGATGGCTTGGATGGCCGACACCTACCGCCAGCTTTACCCGCATGACATCAACGCGGTCGCGTGCGTGACGGGCAAACCTGTGACGCAGGGTGGCATCCCCGGACGCAACGAAGCAACGGGACGTGGTGTTCAGTATGGGCTGCGCGAATTTTTTCGTTACGCTGAGGATATCAAGAAGGCGGGGCTGACCGGTGACCTCGAAGGCAAGACGGCCGTGGTCCAGGGGCTCGGCAACGTGGGTTATCACGCGGCGAAATTCCTTTCCGAAGAGGACGGCGTCAAGATCATCGCCATCATCGATCGCGACGGAGCCATCATTGACGAAAAGGGTTTGAACGTCGAGCAGGTCAAGGAGCATATCAAGACCACCGGCGGGGTTTCGAACTTTCCCGGCGCGAGGACGGTGAAGGATGGTCTGTCGGTGCTGGAGCTGGAATGCGACATTCTGATCCCCGCCGCGATGGAAAATCAGATCACGTCCCAGAACGCGTCGCGGATCCGCACCAAGCTCATCGCCGAGGCCGCGAACGGCCCGGTGACGTTCGAGGCGGACGCGATCCTCAAGAAGCGGGGGATCACGATCATCCCGGACTTCTACCTCAACGCCGGAGGCGTGACCGTTTCGTATTTCGAATGGATCAAGAACATCACGCACATCCGGTTCGGCCGCATGGAACGCCGGTACGACGAGGCCAAGGGGCTCGCGTTCGTCGAGGCCATCGAGTCGATGACCGACAGCACCGTTCCCGTGAAGTTCCGCAAGCAGATCTTCCGCGGCGCGGACGAGTTGGACCTGGTGCGCTCGGGGCTGGACGACACGATGCGCGAGGCGTATCAGGAGATCCGTCAGGTGTTCACGCGGTTCCCGGAAGTCACCGACCTGCGGACAGCCGCGTTCATCACCGCGATCGAAAAGATCGCCCGCACGCACATCGAAATGGGAATTTAAGGAGACACCGTCATGGCATGGCTCGATCAGCTGCTCGTCAAGGTCAAGGAAGCCGGCGCGTCCGATCTGCACTTCTCGTCGGGACTGCCTCCGATGTACCGCGTGGACGGTTCGATGCAGATCATCCAGGGCTTCCCGGTCACGACCCCGGACGAGACCCGGAAGCACCTTCGGGAGATCGCCCCGGAGAGCAACTGGAAGGAGTTTAGCGAGATCCACGACACCGACTTCGCGTACCCGCTCGAGGGCGTCGGGCGTTTCCGTGCCAACTACTTCGAGGAGCTGCGCGGGTGCGGCGGGGTGTTCCGTCTGATCCCTTCCAAGATACCGACCGCTCAGGAGCTGAACCTGCCGAAGGCGATCCTCGATCTTTGCACGCTGCAGAAGGGGCTGGTGCTGGTCACCGGACCGACCGGCAGCGGTAAGTCCACGACGCTGGCGGCGATGATCGATCAGGTCAACTCGACCCGCGACGAACACATCATCACGATCGAGGACCCGGTCGAGTTCGTCTACACCAACAAGAAGTGCCTCGTGAACCAGCGCGAGGTCCACCGCCACACCGAGAGCTTCAAGAAGGCGCTGCGCGCCGCGCTGCGCGAGGACCCGGACATCGTGCTCGTCGGCGAATTGCGCGACCTTGAGACGGTCGAGATCGCGATCGAGACCGCCGAAACGGGTCACTTGGTGTTCGGCACGCTGCACACGACGACCGCCGGTTCGACCGTCAACCGCATCGTCGACCAGTTCCCGGCTGACCGCCAGCGCCAGATCCGGACGATGCTGGCTGATTCGCTCAAGGGGGTCATTTCCCAAACGCTCTGCAAACGCATCGGCAAGGGCCGTGTCGCCGCCCAGGAGATCCTGATTGTCAATTCCGCTATTTCCGCGAACATCCGGGACGGCAAGACCCATCAGATCTCCAGCGCCATCCAGATGGGCCGGGCTCAAGGGATGCAGTCGCTCAACGACGCCCTCCTGAGCCACGTCATGGCGGGCATCATCACGCCGGAAGAGGGAATGGTGCGCGCGATCGACCGGTTGGAGATGCGCCAAAAGTACCTGCACGCGGGCATCAAGGTCAAACTTCCTGTCGAGGACCCGTCCGAGGGCTGAATCAAGTATAATAACCGCTTCAACACACCCCCTCCTTGGGAGGGGTGTGCGATTTTTTTAAACGGCATTCCGAGCTCCGGGACAGACCTCTCACCATGAACAAACGTGTCACTTTGATCGCTCTGCTCCTCATCATGGTCGCCATCGCGGCGATCTCGGCCAAGGTGCTGAGCCGCGACCGGGCATTGACCCATCCGTTGGAAGGTCAGCTGCGCCGCTGTTCCGTGGTCATCACCGCCAAGGGCCGCGAGGCGGCCGCCCGCATCAAAATGTACCTGCCCAAGGACAATGAGCGGCAGACGATCTACAACGAGCACCTTGATCATGAGGGGTTCCAGATCGAGATCACGGAGCGCAACGTCTCCGGCAACCGCCAGGCCGCTTGGCGCGCGAGCCTGCTGGAAGGCTCCAGGACCATCCAATACAACTTCGCCTGCCATCTGCAGGAGAACCGCTACACGATCAACCCGGACACGAAGGTTGCCGACAACCCTTACGCCGATTACCCCCATGAGATGCAGGTCTGGCTGGACCCGTCCAAGTACATCCAGTCCGATAGCCGCACGATCCGCCACACACTATGGAAGGTGACCGGTAATTCAAAGAACATGTCCAAGGTGGTCGGCAAGATCTACGCCTTCGTCCGCGGCGAGGTACAGTACAAGTCAGAAAAAGGCAGCAAGGACGCCGCGGCGACGCTCAAGGCGCTCGAGGCCGACTGCGGCGGCAAGGCCAGGCTCTTCTGCGCGCTGTCGCGTGCGGCGGGCATCCCGTCCCGGATCGTGGGCGGCATCATCATGGACCCCGGCACCAAGAAGATCTCGCACGTGTGGGCCGAAAATTACATCGACGGCCAGTGGATCCCGTTCGACGTGGTGAACAACTTCTACGCGATGGTCCCGGCCAATTACCTGGAACTGTATCGGGGCGACGTTGCGCTGTTCCGTCACTTCGGCGTAGATAAGTTCAATTACCTGTTCACGATCGACACCGAGCGGGCGCGGCCGGTCGATCATGCCTGGTCGCTCTACGTCCTGCCGGTCCGCACCCACGGCTTCGCGCACTTCCTGCTCTTGATCCCGATCGGCGCGCTCGTCATCGCCTTCTTCCGCACGATCATCGGCGTGCCGACGTTCGGAACGTTCGCGCCCATCCTGCTCGCCGCCGCGTTCCGCGAGATCTCGGTCCCGACCGGGCTTATCTGTCTTTTTACGATCATCCTGACGGGGTTGGGCCTGCGCCTCATCCTGGACAAGATGTACATCCTGGGCATCCCGCGTCTCTCGATCATCCTGACCTTCGTCGTCATTATGGTGCTCGGGCTTTTCGTGTTCAGCGTCCGGTACAGCCAGGACAAGATCCTGTATTTCTCGTTCTTCCCCATGATCATCATGACGTGGATGATCGAGCGCTTCTCGGTCGCGCAGATCGAGGACGGCACGTTCAACGCGCTCCAGACGGCGGGCGGAACGGCGCTTCTGTCCGCGGCGCTGTACTTCATCTTCGGCATACCGACGCTCCGACATTACCTCTTTGCCTTTCCCGAGATCCTGCTCATCATTATGGGGCTTCTGCTGATGCTCGGCCGGTACACCGGGTACCGCCTCATGGAACTCATTCGCTTCCAGGACCTGGCCAAGGCGATGGGGCGGGACCAGCGTAAGGGCGGCGCGTGATCGGTCCCTGGACGCTCCGCGGTCTCGGCGTGCTGGGGATGAACCAGCGCAACGCCGGCTACATCCTCAAGAACAATCCCCGCAGTCATTACCCGCTCGTCGACGACAAGCTCAAGACCAAGGACCTGCTGATCAAACATCGGATACCGACCCCGCCGGTGTATGCCAAGATCGAACGCGCGCACGACCTTCGCCCGCTGCTCGATAAGCCGGACTTTCCGGTCGATTTCGCTCTCAAGCCCGCGCGCGGCGCGGAAGGCCGCGGGATCATCGTGATCACCGGCAAGCGCAAGGGCGTCTGGGAAAAAGCGAGCGGCGAGAAGCTCACGATCGACGACCTCGAGTACCACGTCGTGAACATCCTGGCGGGGCTTTTTTCGCTGGGAGGCGACGATGACCGCGCGATCCTCGAGTACCGGGTCAAAAGCCATCCCGCGTTCGCGCCGCTCGTGTACCGCGGCGTGCCCGACGTGCGCATCATCCTTTATAAGGGCGTGCCCGTGATGTCCATGCTGCGTCTTCCGACGCGGCACTCCGACGGCAAGGCCAACCTCCATCAGGGCGCGGTCGGCGCGGGCGTGGACATGACCACCGGCGTCACACGCGGCGGCGTCTGCCGGAACCGCTTCATCGACAAGCACCCTGATACGGGCGAGCCGATCGCAGGGCTCCAAGTGCCATACTGGAAGGCACTGCTTGATATCTCGGTGAGGACCTATTCGATCTTCGGCCTGGGCTACATGGGCATCGACTTTGTGGTCGACGAATCGCTTGGGCCCCTGATCCTCGAGCTCAACGCCCGTCCCGGTCTGAGCATCCAGATCGCCAACCGCCAGGGTCTTGTGCCCCGGTTGAACGTGATCGACCGCTGGGCCGAAGGCCATGATCCCGCCGAGGACCTCTTTGTCGAAAAGCTCGGGTTGCTCGAACAAATCGAAAAGGCGCGTTAAAACCATGCTCAAGAAACTTTTGGCCGCCGTTCTGCTGTTGTGGGCGCCTTTGACCGGGGCCGTTTTGTCCGGGACCGCGCATGCGGACCAGGATTGGCGCGCGTTCGCAGCGATGGATGACGGCGAGGTCGTCATGGTCGACGCGCTGGCCGCGATCACGGACAAGGCGTCACGTGACCTGCTGGGCAAGCCGGTCGACCGCCCGGCGCTGATCGAGGCGTTCCGCCGGATCGCCTGGAAGACGCGGTCCCAGATCATCTCGGGCGGTTCGCGGGAGGCGGCTGAGGCCTTGCGTCACGCTGTGTTCACCGCGGAAGGGTTGGTTCCGGACCATGATTTTTCGGCACGGGCGGAAGCGGCGACCGCGGTCCTCAGTGAGGTGCTGGACCATAAGCGGGGCGTGTGCCTGAGCCTGTCACTGGTCTATCTGGCCGCGGCGGAAGAGGCGGGGCTGCCGGTCCGGGGAGTTTCGGTGCCGACCCATTTCTTCGTCCGTTATCATGACGGACGGGACCGGCTGAACCTGGAGACACTCGACCGGGGCGGGAACGCGCGGTCGGACAACTTTTATCGCAGGAAGTTCTTCGTGCGCAAAGGGGAGCCGTTCTACCTGCGCAGTCTGACGGCGAAGGAGTCCCTCGCGGTGTACCTCTCGCAGCTGGCCGCGATCTACAACCGCTCCGGCCTGTCCGCTCAAGCCGTCGAGCTGCTCGAAACGGCCGTCACGGCCAGTCCCTCCGACCCGGAGGTCCGCACGAACCTTGGGGTCGCGCTGCGTTCGGCCGGCCGCGCGGATGACGCCGTCCAGGCTTGGCGGACGGCCATCATCCTGGACCCCTACGACGACGTCGCGCATTACAATCTCGCGGCCGGTCTGGCCGACCAGGGCCGGTGGCTCGAGGCGATCCATCACTTCGACGAGTCAATGCGGCTCGGTCACGCGTACGACATCCATCTTCTGAGGCGGCTGGAGCCCCACCGCCCGGATGCCTTGTACCAGCGCTCTCCCCGGGATGAGCGGCTGGCGCGGCAGGCCGCGGCAGAGGAGCGGGCCTTTGGTCCTGCACGCTCCGCGGAGGCCGCCCGCACCGCGGCGCCGGCCCGTCCTTCCACCGTGCTCATTTCACAGGAGCCCAAGGCCTGATGACCAAAAAATACAAACGCAAATTCTTCGACCCCCGCTACGTCAAGCACGAACGGCGCGGCGATCGGAAGCTGATGGCGATCATCTTCGGCTCCCTGTTCCTGGCGTTCGTGATCCGGCAGTGGGTGCTCGGCTCGGTCGTGATCGAAGGCTTGAGCATGTACCCGACCCTCGACCACGGGGACCGGTTCCTCTTCCACAAGTGGCCGTACTGGACCAGCGGCCCCGGCCGCGGCGAGATCATCGTCATCCGCGACCCGATGGACGCGGAGCTGGAGATCAAGCGCGTCATAGGTCTGCCGGGCGACGTGATCCAGGTCCGCGACGGCTACGTCCGGGTCAACAAGAAGCCGCTTTCGGAACCGTATCTGGACCCGTCCATGCGCACTGATTCGGGCGAGTCCGGTCTCAAGATCACCCTGGTCCCCAAGGACCGCTATTACGTCCTCGGGGACAACCGCCACGTCAGCCGTGACAGCCGGACCTTCGGCCCGGTCGGTCGTCGCGATGTGTTGGGAAAAGTTTTCCACCCGTCCGAGAAAAAAGCGCTCAAGGACGTCTGATGCGGGAGGCGCGGCGATGAAGCGGGACCAGGTGATGGCGGTCGATTGCGGGACCACGGGCAACCGCGCGATGGTCTTTGACCGCCGTCAAAAGCTCATTGCTTCCTCCTACCGGGAATTCACCCAGTATTATCCGCGCGCCGGCTGGGTCGAGCACGACGCCGAAGAGATCTGGCGGTCGGTCCGCACCGTTATCGTCGACACGCTCAAAAAGACGGGCGCCGGCCGGATCGCCGGCATCGGCATCACCAACCAGCGTGAGACGCTGGTCGTCTGGGACCGAGCGACGGGCAAACCTCTGGCGCCCGCGATCGTGTGGCAGTGCCGCCGGACCAGCGATCTCTGCGCGAAACTCAAGGCTCAAGGGCTGGAGCCCGCGATCCACCGCAAAACAGGACTTTTTCTCGACCCGTACTTCACCGGCAGCAAGATCCGCTGGATGGTGGAGCATCTGCCGCGCGTCGCCAGGGCGCTCAAGGCCGGGACCGCTTTATTGGGCACCATCGACTCCTGGATCATCTGGAAACTCACGGGCGGGGCCAGCTTCACGACCGACCCCACGAACGCGTCCCGCACGCTGCTCTACGACATCCGCAAGGGGAGCTGGGACCGGGAGCTGCTCACGCTGTTCCGCGCGCCGTCCGGGGCGCTCGCCAAGGTTCTGCCGTGCGCGGCGGAGCGGGGGATCACGCGGAAGGACCTGATCGGCTCGGAGATCCCGATCCTGGGTGCGGCGGGCGACCAGCAGGCCGCCGCGTTCGCTCAGGGCGTTTCTCCCGAAGGCATCATCAAGAACACGTACGGCACCGGGCTCTTCCTGGTCGCCGAGACCGGCCGCACCCTCAAGCTCAACGACCGGCTGATCACGACCGTCGCCGCGTCCGCGGGGCCCGGGCTCCGGTACGCGCTCGAGGGGTCGGTGTTCATCGGCGGCGCGGCGATGCAATGGCTGCGTGACGGTCTCAAGATCATCGGTTCCGCCGCCGAATCCAAGGGGATGGCCCAGAAGCTTGCGTCCAACGACGGCGTTTACTTCGTGCCCGCGCTCGCGGGCCTCGGCTGCCCGCATTGGGACCCGTCCGCCCGCGGCATCATCGTCGGTCTCACGCGCCAGACCCGCCGCGAGCACCTGGTCCGCGCGGCCCTCGAATCCATGGCCTATCAGACCCGGGACGTGGCCGACCTCGTCCACGCGGCCTCAGGACTTCCGGTGAAGGACCTGCGCGTCGACGGGGGAGCCGTGAAGAACGACTGGCTGATGCAGTTCCAGGCCGACATCCTGGGCGTGCCGGTCGAACGGCCCGTCGTGACCGAAACGACCGCGCTTGGCGCGGCCGCGCTCGCCGGCATCGCCGCGGGCGTTTGGAAGGACCAGACCGATTTCCTCAAATATCGCCGCGTCGACCGCGTCTTCAAGCCGCGCATGAAACCCGCGGTCCGCAAACAGCTCCACTCCGACTGGCTTCGAGCCGTTTCCCGCTCCAAAAACTGGGCCTGACCGCCCGCAAAACCCCGTCTACTGCGTTGCTCGGGAGCTTGCGCAGCTTCAGCGGTCAGAGCAGGGTCGTGGCGGTCGTGCAGCGGCGTGAGATGCGCGGGTTGTGTTTGAGGAGCTCGGGGAGGATGAAGTCGACCGTGTCTTCCGCGGCGCGCCGGTAGTCGGTGAGTTTGACGCCGACGACGTTCACGAGGCCTGACGGGTCGCGCGTGATGAGGTGCTCGCGCGACGTGGCGTGCGCGCTCACGGAGCTGTCCGGCGCGGCCAGGGGGCGGATGCCGGCGTCGGTGCTCAGGATGTCCGCGCGGGTGAGCCTGCGGTCCGGAAAGTAGAACCTCACGGACTCCAGTAGGTAGTCGATCTCCTCGTCTGTCGCCCGCACGTTGTCGGGGTCGGAGCAGACACGTTCCGTGGTCCCGATCCGGCAGCCGTCAAACGAGTTGATGCAGAAAAAGATCCGTTTGTCCCGCGCCTGAAGCAGCGCGGACTCCGGCAGGAACGGCGGGACGGTGATGTGCGCGCCCGCGACGGGGGAGATGAGCGCTTTGACGGGGCCGTCATGAGCGGAGCGGACCTGATCGACCCAGGGGCCGGCCGCGTTCACGATCACCCGCGCCCTGAACGGCGTTTCGGCGATGCCCATCCGGACCCGGACCCTGAAGACCCCGGTTTTTTCGTCCCGTTCCCATCCTGCCACTCCCGCGTTCTCCAAACAGACAGCCCCGGCGTGCACGGCACTTTCTACCGTCCGCCGCACCAGCGCCCGGTCATCCGTCGTGCGGTCCCAGATCCGGACCGCTCCGAGCAGCCCTTCGCGCCGCAGTTGGGGCAGCACACGCGTGACGGCGTCCGCACCTCGGTACAAACGGGGCTTGCGCCCGCCGCCCGACATCGCCGCGAACAACCAGTACAAAAAAGCCCCCGCATGCACCATGGCGGGTTTGCGGGGGTCGGACGCGTAGATGGGGATGAGCAGGGAAACGGGTTTGACGAGGTCGGGGGCGATCCGTTCGAGCGCGCGGCACTCCCTGAGTGCCGAGAACACGAACCTGAAGTTCCGGCCCGCACCGCGGAGGTCGCCCGCCAAGAGGGAGTTCCAGGCGATCTCCAGGTAACGGATCCCGCCGTGGATGAGGCGGGAGCTGCGGCTGGAGGTCCCTGACCCGAAGGTATTTTTCTCCAAAAGCAGTACGCTGGCCCCGCGCAGGGCCGCATCCCGGGCGATCCCGGCCCCGGCGATCCCGCCGCCGATCACCGCTACGTCATAAAGAGGGGTTTGATGGTTCATCAAATTATTTTACGAAAAAATATAGGCCGAACCTTGAATAATGATGATTAATGGTGTAATAACATAGTTAAGAATGATAGTAGTTTATCATTCAAAATACACTTTTGTATAGGGATATTTTGATGCCAGAAAAGCACCTCACAAACGTTCCCCCTGCCGGTTTTTGGCACAAGCCCCAGTTGGCCAAGCTGTTGGCCGCGGGTTATTTGACCTTTCCTCTGATCTTTTGGTGGCAGATGCGTCACTCGCCGGCCGGTCTGGGAGAGGGGGCCATGAGCACCCTTGTGTTCGCCCAGGAACTGTTCTGCGCGGTGACCGCCGCCACGGCCCTGCTCTGGGTCAGCAAGCCTTCCCTAATATATCTCGTTTTTCTGTCGGTCTACTTCGTTGGATTCAAACTATTCCATTTTTCAACA
>Ga0209573_1004161_pt1 | contig 14695 bp, 9 predicted proteins | sample TNRBio252014_DNA_FD_185870 | JGI IMG/M metagenome (GOLD analysis project Ga0209573, IMG submission 185870) | Wastewater treatment Type I Accumulibacter community from EBPR Bioreactor in Madison, WI, USA - TNR Reactor_6/25/2014_ DNA (SPAdes)... | ecosystem: Engineered > Bioreactor > EBPR >...
CTCTTGAAGAAGGCCCGCGCCATCATGGACCGCATCGCCTCGCTCCCCGAGCGCATCCGGTCCTACTTCAATCATCCGGCCGCTGCGTATGCTGCGCAGTGAGCGTATTTAAGGGCCGGGTTAATAGACACATCAACCTCCATGGCGCCACTAAGCGAGCCCGAAATGACATCCTTTTGCCTTGAAGTCACTGGCCCCTTCGCCTGCTTCACCCGCCCCGAGATGAAAGTCGAGCGCGTCTCCTACGATGCGATCACCCCGTCCGCGGCGCGCGCGGTATTCGAGTCCATCCTGTGGAAGCCTCAGATTCGCTGGAGAATCACGCGAATAGAGGTCCTCGCCCCGATTCGCTGGATCAACCTGCGCCGAAACGAAGTCGGCGCGGTCATCTCGACCCGCAACGTTCAACAAGCCATGAATGCTGGCCACGGTGCTCTGGGTCTCTTCATCGAAGATGAACGCCAGCAGCGTGCGGGGCTGTTCCTTCGTGATGTCGACTACCGCCTTCATGCAGAGCTATCGCTCAGCCCGCAGGCCAGGGATCCCCTCGTCAAGTACGCCGAGATGTTCGCCCGACGTGCCGCCAAGGGGCAATGCATCAATCAACCCTATCTCGGCTGTCGGGAGTTCGCCGCTGACTTCCGCCTCGTCACCGATCCAGCCTCTGAGCCCTGCCCGCTAAGCGAGAGCCGCGAACTCGGCTGGATGCTGCACGACCTCGACTTCGCCAACCCGGCGGATGCCCTGCCGCGCTTCTTCCTGGCGTCGATGAACGACGGCGTGATCGAAGTACCGCCGTTGGCGAGCAAGGAGGTCAGATCATGATCTTGCAGGCGCTGTACGACTACTACCATCGCAAATGCGCTGCGGATGATCCGGCGGAACGCTTGCCCGCATATGGGCTTGAGTTAAAGGAGATTCCCTTCGTACTTGAGATCACTGTCGAAGGTGACTTGGTGCAGTTACGGGACACCCGCAGCGTGGCGGGCACGAAGAAGATCGGTCGGCGCTATCTCGTGCCCCAGGGGGTGAAAAAGGCCAGCGGGATCGCAGCCAACCTACTCTGGGATAACCTCGAATACGTCACTGGCATCGATACCCGTGGCAAACCAGACCGGGTCATCGAACAGCACCTCGCGTTCCGGGCGCGCATCGACGCTCTACCGGACCACATCCAGTCCGACGCCGGACTGCAAGCGGTTCGCCGGTTCCTGGGCCGTATGGATGGCGAACGCCTGACTCTGGAGCCCGCTTTTGCGGAAGCGAAGGAAACCAACGCAGTGATGAGCTTTCAGCTCCAGAGCGACGACGGACTTGTTTGTCAGCGGCCCAGCATCATCTCTGCAGCAATCGATTCTGGCGTATCCAAAGCACCCGGCAACACGCCCGAGCAAAGTGCGACCTGCCTGGTCACGGGCAACGTCACCGAGCCGGAACGATTGCATGCGGCGATTAAGGGCGTCTGGGGCTCCCAGACTTTCGGTGCAAACATCGTTTCCTTCAACTTGGAAGCCTTCGAGTCCTACGGAAAGCGGAAACGGCAAGGAGAGAACGCCCCGATTGGCAAGCCTGCGGCCTTCGCCTACACCACCGCACTCAACCACATGCTCCGCACGGGTTCCCGCAACCGGCTCCAGATTGGAGACGCGTCGACAGTTTGCTGGGCAGACCAGGACACCGAGTTCGATTCACTGCTGGCGGAAATCTTTGGCCAGCACGACAACCCCGATGATGGCGTGCAAGCCGTCTCCAGCCTTTTCGCTGCACTGCAAAGCGGGCGCTTCGACGGCGTTGAGGGAGACACGGTCTACTACGTGCTTGGGCTCGCCCCCAATGCAGCACGGATCAGCGTTCGCTTCTTCCATCGGATGACGATCCGCGAGCTGGCTCCCCGCATCGTCCAGCACTTCGACGACCTCAAGCTCGCCCACGGTCCGCACGATCCCGACTATCCGCCGGTCTTCCGGTTGCTGACCGCCTGCGCAGTTCAAAGCAAGGCGGAAAACATTCCACCCAATCTCGGCGGCGCAATTCTCGATGCCATCCTGGCAGGAGCGGACACGCCCTACCCGAGCCTGTGGTTGAACGCGGCAATCAACCGCTGTCGTGCCGAGCGCAACGTCAGCTACTTCCGCGCAGCCGCCATCAAGGCCTATCTCAATCGTTCCATCCGTCGCAACCCGAAGGAGAAGGAGTTTCAACCGATGCTCGACGCTGCCAACACCAACACGGCCTACAGGCTGGGTCGGCTCTTCGCCGTCCTCGAAAAGATTCAGGAGGAAGCCTCACCCGGCCTCAACGCGACGATCCGTGACCGTTACTACGGTGCCGCATCGAGCACGCCCGTCGCCGTATTCACGACACTCTTGCGCCTCAAGAACGCTCACCTGAAAAAGCTCGGTTCTCCCAGATCCATCTGGTTCGAGAAGCTACTCGGTGAAGTACTCGGTAGCGTATCTGACTTTCCCGCCCACCTCGCACTCGCCGACCAGGGTCGCTTCGCCCTCGGCTACTACCACCAACGCCAGGCCTTTTTCAGTAAGGCCGACAAGACCGAATCGAATGAGGAGAACAACTGATGGCTCTCAACAACCGCTACGACTTCGTGCTGCTCTTCGACGTGAAGGACGGCAACCCTAATGGCGACCCTGATGCCGGCAATCTTCCGCGCCTCGACGCTGAATCCGGCCATGGCCTGGTGACCGACGTGTCGCTCAAACGCAAGGTGCGCAACTTCGTGAGTCTGACGAAAGATCAGGAAGGCAGAGCGCCCACGCCAGGCGAGAAGCGGTTCGAGATCTACGTACGAGAGAAGGCGATCCTCAATCACCAGCATCAGCGCGCGTACTCCGCGTTGATGCTGGACGCACCGCAGGCAAATGAGGAAGCCACAGCCGAGGCAACAGACACCGCAGACAAGAAGAAGAAGCCAAGCAAGGAAAAGCGCAAGGGCGGAGCAGACGAAGTCGATCTGGCGCGCAGGTGGATGTGTCAGAATTTCTTCGATGTACGCACCTTCGGCGCCGTAATGACCCTAGGCATCAACTGCGGCCAGGTACGCGGCCCCGTCCAATTGACCTTCGCCCGCTCGGTCGAACCCATCATTGCGCTTGAACACTCGATTACCCGGATGGCCGTCGCCACCGAAGCTGAAGCCGTAAAGCAGCAAGGCGACAACCGCACGATGGGCCGCAAGCACACCGTACCCTACGGCCTATATATAGCCCACGGCTTCGTATCGTCCTTCTTAGCCAAGCAGACTGGGTTCGACGAAGAAGACCTTGAACTGCTTTGGCAGGCCCTTGAGCAGATGTTCGAACATGACCGCTCTGCCGCGCGTGGCGAAATGGCTACCCGCGGACTCTACGTCTTCAAGCACGACAGCGAACTAGGTAATGCCCGAGCTCACGCTCTTTTTGAGCGTATCTCGGCCAAACCATTGACGGACATCCCGCGCAGCTTCGGTGATTACGTCGTCTCCGTGGATGAAGCGAACCTGCCCGGCGGCGTATCCCTGATCAGGCGCATTGGTTGATATCCGCCTTCGGCTGCCGCGGGTCTGCCGGCAGCCGGAAACTTCCAGACCAGGAGACTGCATCGTCATGTCCGATCGTGCGCAGCTTCCAACCTCGTCCCAAAACGACGATCCCATTCCGATCTCTGCCCTTCAACACTGGGCCTACTGTCCTCGGCAATGCGCACTCATTCACGTGGAGCAAGCCTTCGAAGAGAACGTATTCACCTTGCGCGGTCAAGCGGTACACCACCGGGCTGATCAGCCTGGCATCGAACTGCGTGCGGGGTTGCGGGTGGAACGTGCTCTGCCGGTGTTCAGTGACCGTCTTGGACTGGTGGGCAAAGCCGACGTCGTCGAATTTCTTACCGACGGCACCCCTTACCCCGTCGAGTACAAACATGGCGCTCGCAACAAGAAACCCTCTATCGCCGCCTGTGATGACTTGCAGGTGGCCGCCCAGGCGATGTGTCTTGAAGAGATGATGGCTCGTTCCGTGCCAGAGGGAGCCGTGTTCTATGCAAACTCAAAGCGACGGCGCATCGTGCCCGTCACAACAGAACTCCGACAGTCTGTAGAACACGCCACGACCGCCATCCGCGCAATGCTTACCATCGGCTACACACCGCCGCCCGTTAACGACGAACGCTGCACTGCCTGTTCCTTGCGCGATCTCTGCCAGCCAGCTGCACTGGCGAATATCGTTGAACTTGGTCGTCAAGGACAGGCACTCTTTGATCCGGATGCTTGATCAATGCAACTGCTAAACACGCTCTACGTAACTACGCCGGACGCCTATCTGCACCTGGATAACGAAACGTTGCGCGTGGAGATAGAGCATGAAACGCGCTTGCGCGTTCCCCTGCACCATGTCGGCACAGTGGTCTGCTTCGGAAACGTGATGCTGTCGACGCCGCTTATTCACCGGTTGGCAGACGACGGAATCGGCCTCGTCCTGCTCGATCGAAGCGGCCGTTTCAAAGGTCGGCTCGAAGGCCCTGTCTCGGGCAACGTACTGCTACGACAGGCCCAGCATCAATGCCTCAGCGACATTTCCCGGACCCTCGCACTTGCACGCGCCTGCGTGGCCGGCAAGGTGAAGAATGCCCGTCAGGTTTTGTTACGCGGCGCGAGAGAATCAAAAAACGCCAACGACCGGGCTGCGCTGACTCGCGGTGCTGATGATCTCGCTGCTACCCTACGAGCACTACCCAAGGCGTTTGACCTGGACACACTACGTGGGTTTGAAGGCGAAGCGGCACGCCAGTACTTCGCACGACTCGGACTTGTCGTCCGCTCCGAGGCCCGCGATTCGTTCCGAATGGACGGTCGCAGCCGCCGCCCGCCGCGCGACCGAATGAATGCACTGCTGTCCTTCCTTTACTCGATGCTCATGAACGATTGCCGCTCCGCCATCGAGGCGGCTGGACTCGATCCACAGATGGGCTTCCTGCACGCTCTACGGCCAGGCCGCGCGGCCCTTGCACTCGACCTCATGGAAGAATTCCGCGCCATTGCTGACCGCCTCGCGCTCACCCTTATAAACCGCGGCCAGATCGGTGCCGACGAATTTGTCGAGCACGAAGGCGGAGCAGTGCTCCTCGAAAGCGAAGCCCGAAAGGCGGTCGTGACCGCGTGGCAAGAACGAAAGCAGGAAGAACTCACCCACCCACTGCTCGAACAGACGGTGCCCTTGGGTCTCGTTCCCCTCATACAGGCGCGCTTACTCGCCCGCAGCGTGCGTGGCGAAATGCCAGAGTACCTGCCCTTCGTCATGCGGTGATGGTCCACCATGCTCGTCATCGTCTGTTATGACGTTAACACCGAAACAAAAGCCGGCCGGCGACGTCTGCGGCGTGTTGCCAAGGTCTGTGAAAGCAGTGGCCAGCGCGTTCAAAAATCCGTGTTCGAATGCCAGGTTAGCCTCATGCAGTTGGAGACCCTCGAACGAAGCCTCCTAACCGAAATCAATCTCTCGGAAGACAACCTACGGCTGTATCGTTTCCCCGACACTCGCGGCGCGGAAGTGCGCGAGCACGGAACGTTTCGCAGCACCGACTTCAACGGTCCACTTGTCCTGTAGCATTGCAGCGCGAACCTGAAGAGCCCGTGATCCGTCAGATGGGTTCGCGCTGGTCGTAAGCAACTGCTTTTACGGTATTTTTTTAGAACCATTCCTTCTCCCGGCGATTGTCACCGAGCCTCTCTTGCGGGTTCGCGCAATGCGGATCATTTGTGGTGACGAATCAACCATCTGCAAGCGAGGGAATTCGCCCGTCAGCAATGACGGGCGTGGATTGAAACGCCCTTGGTCAGTGCGTGCTCGACACCGGCCTTTGAATTCGCCCGTCAGCAATGACGGGCGTGGATTGAAACAACTTTTTCGCCGACGAGGTGGCGTACCGCGAGCAAAATTCGCCCGTCAGCAATGACGGGCGTGGATTGAAACGTCGAAGAGTACATGGTCGACCTGAACGCGACGCAATTCGCCCGTCAGCAATGACGGGCGTGGATTGAAACCCTGTGGCGCTGTCGCTGGTCGTGCTGCACGCCAAATTCGCCCGTCAGCAATGACGGGCGTGGATTGAAACTTGCGGTACGTGTCGCGGATCTCGCGCAGCTCGAATTCGCCCGTCAGCAATGACGGGCGTGGATTGAAACCTGTTCGGCGAGACCTACCAGCACGTCAGCGGCACCAATTCGCCCGTCAGCAATGACGGGCGTGGATTGAAACACCAGCCACGAGCCTCTTTCCACCGATGCTCGCCGAATTCGCCCGTCAGCAATGACGGGCGTGGATTGAAACTTGGCCATCGGGGGCTCAGTGGGCGGCGGCGCGGCAAATTCGCCCGTCAGCAATGACGGGCGTGGATTGAAACGCCTGCGCGGGGCGTGCGCCACGTGACGACGATGCAATTCGCCCGTCAGCAATGACGGGCGTGGATTGAAACCGCAAGGAGCTCGCCGACGCCGGCATCACCACAGGAATTCGCCCGTCAGCAATGACGGGCGTGGATTGAAACCCGCGTGCCGCTTTATGCCATCCCCGGCGCACAGAATTCGCCCGTCAGCAATGACGGGCGTGGATTGAAACACCGCCGACATCGCCCCCATCAACCCGCGCACCCGAATTCGCCCGTCAGCAATGACGGGCGTGGATTGAAACACTGCTGATGAGTTGATTGCGATCGCGCGCCGACAATTCGCCCGTCAGCAATGACGGGCGTGGATTGAAACATAGGGTTGCTCGCTCGAGAACGCGAGCTCGACGGAATTCGCCCGTCAGCAATGACGGGCGTGGATTGAAACAGGTTGTAGAAGTCCTTGGCGCGCTGGTTCAGGTAATTCGCCCGTCAGCAATGACGGGCGTGGATTGAAACGGGATGTCGCTCGCCGCCTGCGACAAGTCGCCCATGAATTCGCCCGTCAGCAATGACGGGCGTGGATTGAAACAACGACGACGGCAGCCCGAAAGGCATCACCGAACTAATTCGCCCGTCAGCAATGACGGGCGTGGATTGAAACAGCCTGACGCCGGCGCAGATCGAGCTCTACCGCGAATTCGCCCGTCAGCAATGACGGGCGTGGATTGAAACGGTCATGACGCGGTTCAATTTGGCAGACTCGAGCGCAATTCGCCCGTCAGCAATGACGGGCGTGGATTGAAACGATGGAGAGCAGGCGCGTGGACCACGCGGCGGCAAATTCGCCCGTCAGCAATGACGGGCGTGGATTGAAACTGCCCACAGGGTGCCCGTGGCGTCGAGCACACGCAATTCGCCCGTCAGCAATGACGGGCGTGGATTGAAACATGATGGAGTTCGACGACGAGGAGTCGGCCAGCATGAATTCGCCCGTCAGCAATGACGGGCGTGGATTGAAACCGACGCGGCATCGCGGTCGAGCGGGAAGCGCTCGCAATTCGCCCGTCAGCAATGACGGGCGTGGATTGAAACTCAGTTTGAAGATGCCGACCTTGGCCGATACGGCGAATTCGCCCGTCAGCAATGACGGGCGTGGATTGAAACTCGTCGCTCGGGCTCGACAGCGCGGTGTAGGCCCAATTCGCCCGTCAGCAATGACGGGCGTGGATTGAAACAGAATCTCCTGGGCGCGACCTGTACCAAGCACCCCGAATTCGCCCGTCAGCAATGACGGGCGTGGATTGAAACCACTCGAACCTTGGCGAACTGCTGAAGGCGGCGAAATTCGCCCGTCAGCAATGACGGGCGTGGATTGAAACTTGAACGCCGCACCCAGCGCCAGCTCGATCGCCCAATTCGCCCGTCAGCAATGACGGGCGTGGATTGAAACCACGGTGCGCAAATCGCTTGCGCCCGGCACCCAGTAATTCGCCCGTCAGCAATGACGGGCGTGGATTGAAACAATTTAATGATCGTCTGCATGTCAGGCTCCTGCGTAATTCGCCCGTCAGCAATGACGGGCGTGGATTGAAAAATGGCGGCGTTGATCGCCTCGGATGGGGTCATGGAATTCGCCCGTCAGCAATGACGGGCGTGGATTGAAACGCGCCAAGGGTCATGATTGCGGCAGACTCGACGGCAAAATTCGCCCGTCAGCAATGACGGGCGTGGATTGAAACTCGCTGGATAGGTGCACATAGCCGGGCCCCGGCTAAATTCGCCCGTCAGCAATGACGGGCGTGGATTGAAACCAGAGTCCACGGGTCGCTCAGGTGCTCTGGCAGCAATTCGCCCGTCAGCAATGACGGGCGTGGATTGAAACCAGACGTGGGGGCCGCTGTTGCGCGACGGCTCGCCAAATTCGCCCGTCAGCAATGACGGGCGTGGATTGAAACGCCGCAATCAGACAATGATAGGCGTCGCTCGGCAAAATTCGCCCGTCAGCAATGACGGGCGTGGATTGAAACCCCAGGCCCGCCGCATGTATCTGCTCGCGATACGAATTCGCCCGTCAGCAATGACGGGCGTGGATTGAAACAACAGTGACTGGGGGCAAAAGCTGTTCGGGGTGGCAATTCGCCCGTCAGCAATGACGGGCGTGGATTGAAACACAAGCGATTTGGACGATTCGTCCGCGATCCGGAAATTCGCCCGTCAGCAATGACGGGCGTGGATTGAAACGACGTATGGGGTGTCGTTGCCGTCTAGGAACACGACAATTCGCCCGTCAGCAATGACGGGCGTGGATTGAAACTGGTATCCCGCGGGGTAGCGCGGACGGATGTCGAAATTCGCCCGTCAGCAATGACGGGCGTGGATTGAAACAGAAACCACAGCAAGGTTTTCTTGCTGCGCTCCGGAAAATTCGCCCGTCAGCAATGACGGGCGTGGATTGAAACCGTCGTGCTCGCCCTCGATCGCCGCCAGCCACCGCAATTCGCCCGTCAGCAATGACGGGCGTGGATTGAAACCCGTCGAGGATCGTTCTGTAAATCGTAATCGTGGCAATTCGCCCGTCAGCAATGACGGGCGTGGATTGAAACTCGCGTTGCTTGGCGTAAGCTGCCGTGGTCTTGTCAATTCGCCCGTCAGCAATGACGGGCGTGGATTGAAACAGCGCAGCGCATCGCAATACGAGACGCGCAACTGAATTCGCCCGTCAGCAATGACGGGCGTGGATTGAAACAAATGCACTGACGGAAATGGCGGCTTCAATGCCGAAATTCGCCCGTCAGCAATGACGGGCGTGGATTGAAACTACCTGCCCCCGGCTGACCGGTGTGCAAATAAATCAATTCGCCCGTCAGCAATGACGGGCGTGGATTGAAACTTACGCTGGAAACGGAAATGCGCTTGATGGGCGGCAATTCGCCCGTCAGCAATGACGGGCGTGGATTGAAACAGATTGGCTTTGCGGTGCTGTCGGTTTGGGCTGTAAATTCGCCCGTCAGCAATGACGGGCGTGGATTGAAACGCACCGTAGTGGATAGTAAGCACCGCGCCGCCAAAATTCGCCCGTCAGCAATGACGGGCGTGGATTGAAACCCTTAGTCCGGTATTCCCATCTGCGGGCGTGAGGCTCAATTCGCCCGTCAGCAATGACGGGCGTGGATTGAAACATTGTCGGGCACCGCTACGTACCCAACGTGACTGCAATTCGCCCGTCAGCAATGACGGGCGTGGATTGAAACAGCGCTCACGCGGCTCGTGCGCGCATCCTCGACGGCAATTCGCCCGTCAGCAATGACGGGCGTGGATTGAAACACGAACTTGTCGGACACGCCGACGAACGCTCGCAGAATTCGCCCGTCAGCAATGACGGGCGTGGATTGAAACGAACTCATCGACACCGCCGGCCAGTGCATGCGTCAATTCGCCCGTCAGCAATGACGGGCGTGGATTGAAACACAAGCTCGAGCATCGTGGCTGTGTCGAGTGCGACAATTCGCCCGTCAGCAATGACGGGCGTGGATTGAAACCGGTCCAGGTCTGCGCCCACTCAGGCGCCTCCAGCAATTCGCCCGTCAGCAATGACGGGCGTGGATTGAAACATGTCCCAATGGATCTCGTTGCGATGGATGGCGAGGAATTCGCCCGTCAGCAATGACGGGCGTGGATTGAAACATCTTCACCTGGCGGTTCAGGTATCGACGGTTCGAATTCGCCCGTCAGCAATGACGGGCGTGGATTGAAACTCGTAGGGGATGGTGTAGGCGCCGGACTTGCTCAGGAATTCGCCCGTCAGCAATGACGGGCGTGGATTGAAACATCGACATTAAGAACCCGGCCAAACAGCCGGAACAATTCGCCCGTCAGCAATGACGGGCGTGGATTGAAACCCACTGGTATCGCTGCCCGCTCGCGTGGTTCGACGAATTCGCCCGTCAGCAATGACGGGCGTGGATTGAAACGGCGTGATCGGCAAGCCGGTCGCGGTGTCGATGTAAATTCGCCCGTCAGCAATGACGGGCGTGGATTGAAACGAGCGCTACGCCGCCGGCGCCACGGTGCGGCAGAAATTCGCCCGTCAGCAATGACGGGCGTGGATTGAAACATGCCCGTCCAAAGCGTCACCTCGCCCGGTCGAAAAATTCGCCCGTCAGCAATGACGGGCGTGGATTGAAACATCACAGGTGGGTCTCCAGGGTGATCTGTTGGCGAATTCGCCCGTCAGCAATGACGGGCGTGGATTGAAACGTGCTTTTCGTATGGGTTTCCTGCACTGATCGAAAAAATTCGCCCGTCAGCAATGACGGGCGTGGATTGAAACTGGTGCTGGTAGATCAGCAGGCGCAGCACGCCGCCGAATTCGCCCGTCAGCAATGACGGGCGTGGATTGAAACCAGCGTTTTCGGCGTGCCAAATACGACAATCGTTTCAATTCGCCCGTCAGCAATGACGGGCGTGGATTGAAACCCGGTGTAGGTGTAGTCGCTGTCGAGACGGCGGGCAATTCGCCCGTCAGCAATGACGGGCGTGGATTGAAACCTCTGATCGCGTTATCGACGGACGGCCCGTCATCCGAATTCGCCCGTCAGCAATGACGGGCGTGGATTGAAACATGGTCTTCGCGCGGCCGGGGAGTGACACGACGGCAATTCGCCCGTCAGCAATGACGGGCGTGGATTGAAACACGAGCTCGAGCATCGTGGCTGTGTCGAGTGCGACAATTCGCCCGTCAGCAATGACGGGCGTGGATTGAAACCCGCAAGTGCGAGGAGCGCCCCAATCGCCGCCCGCAATTCGCCCGTCAGCAATGACGGGCGTGGATTGAAACCCCAAGCTCGCGCCAGCGAGTACGCCTGCTCCATAATTCGCCCGTCAGCAATGACGGGCGTGGATTGAAACGTCACGGCTCCGCGGCGGTGCGTGGACGAACGTGAATTCGCCCGTCAGCAATGACGGGCGTGGATTGAAACAAGCAGCTCGTGAGGGACGGCGCCGACCTGTACCAATTCGCCCGTCAGCAATGACGGGCGTGGATTGAAACTTGCGGGGCCACCTTCGGGCGTCGGGTGGTGCGTTAATTCGCCCGTCAGCAATGACGGGCGTGGATTGAAACAAGCCCAACCGCGCCCAGCGCCGGTTCATCCGCAGGCAATTCGCCCGTCAGCAATGACGGGCGTGGATTGAAACTATTTGGCGTGATTCTTGCGGCGGTGTCGATGCTAATTCGCCCGTCAGCAATGACGGGCGTGGATTGAAACTCGTGATGGTCGGTATCAAGGTGTTTAAGTGGGTAATTCGCCCGTCAGCAATGACGGGCGTGGATTGAAACACGCGTATCGATGTGTCCGAGCTTGGGCAGCGAATCAATTCGCCCGTCAGCAATGACGGGCGTGGATTGAAACTTGATGTGGTAGAGGTCCGAGCGCGCCACCACCTCAATTCGCCCGTCAGCAATGACGGGCGTGGATTGAAACCCCTTTTGGTCACCTCCAATTTCCCGATTTGATTGGGCAAGAATTCGCCCGTCAGCAATGACGGGCGTGGATTGAAACGACCTGGGCGGCGGTGAGGCCGGCCTGCGTCTCTAATTCGCCCGTCAGCAATGACGGGCGTGGATTGAAACACGGTTGCGCGCGAAGGCCTACCTGGCTGCTTCGGCGCCCTCGCCCGTTCCGCGCATAGCGCGGGCCGATTCTGCCGTTTGCGCCCGCACCTTGGCGAGCGCGTCGCCTTACTCCACCGCAGTGCGCTTGAGCGAAACGAACTGATCGATCAGCGCTTGCTGCTTCGCCAGTGCAACGAGCTCATCGGCCAGTTGCTTGAACTCGGGCGTCGCCGCTCCGGCCCCCTAGCCGAGCTCGGCCACCTCGCGCGACAACGCACCGAGCTTGTCCTCGCCGTCGGTGTCGACTGTAATGAGCACTTTCGTTTCGATGGGGCTAGCCATGATCGGTAAGCTGTCCAGTCAATGCTTCATTGCCGCACTGCTGTTCTTCATGATTAGCCTCGGCGGCCACGGCTGGGCCTTCTTCATCGCGCTCGGGGCGTTCGGATTGGCCGTGGCGTTGCTGGTGATCGACATCGCCACGCAGGCGCTGCGCTGACTTCCGCATCGCCATAACTACGTCATAAAATTCGATGCAATCCAATTCGCCCTTCAGCAATGACTGGCGTGGATCGAGACACCTGTAGCGGGGATGCAGTGCAATGCGCGATCGCCATTGGCCCGTCAGCAAAGAGACCGCGCACAGCGCCTGCCACATAGGCAGCTCAGACATTGATGAGGAGCGGCGCCCCGAAGCCGTGCTGGATCAATGCCGCATAGGCAGAATGCCTGCTCGAAATCGGAACCTGACAGTCGGCATCTGATTCGCATGAACCCTGCCGCACGTGCTCACTGCCTTGGCGAGTTCCAGATCGCGGGTACATCCCGAGCGTGGTGCAGTACGCGCTCAACGGTAATTCCATCGTCGTCGACAAAATAAAACAGGATGGAGGGCGTCGACGCCGGCCAGCTGCGCAGGCGCGCCAGTTCGTCCCGTGCCTGCCAATTTTCCGCTGCATCAGCAGCGTGCGCGTCTCGGCTTCGATTTGATCGCGCAGCCGGTTGGCGGCGTCGACGCTGTTCTCGGCGACGTACAGCCGGGCCTCGAGCAGATCGTTTTCCGCACTGGCGGAATGTCGAACCGTTCTCGCTCCGCCACTACGCGGGCCGTCGTACGCCCGATGTTGCCCGGCCGCGTTGCTTGATTTCGTTCATGTCGAGTTCGCGCACCCGGTCGCCCTCGACGTGGGCGACGCCTTGGGTGATGTCGGCTTTCGGGCTGGCCTAGGCCGCCGTCACACCAGCTGCGCAAGCAGCAAAACATCGAGCAGCAAGGCGCCAATCGCGAGCACCTTCCAGAACCGCGCCGGATCGCGCTCGATCAGCGCCGGGCGGCGGCGGCGCTGGTGGTCGGGATTGGGATGGTGGAGCTCATGCACGAACTCCGACAGCTCGCCCTGGCGCTGGGCGGGATCGGGGTCGAGCGCGCGGCACAGCGCTTCGTCGACCCACGACGGGATCGCGCGCTCGTCGTCCACCACCGAGCGGTAACGCAGCCGGCGCTGCGCGGCGCGGGTGCGCGTCTTGGCGAGCTCGACCCCGTAGGGCAGCCGGCCGGTGAGCATCTCGTAGGCGATCACGGCGAGCGAGAACAGGTCGGCGCGCGGCGAGCCGGCTTCGCCGAGGAAATATTCCGGTGCCGCATACGCCGCATCGCCCGGGATGCCCGCCGGGTCGGGCGCCATGCCGCATTCGGCGATCCCCGCCACGCTCACCGCACCGAAGTCGATGATGCGCACCGTGCCCGAGGCGTCGATCATGACGTTCTCGGGGCGCAGGTCGCGGTGCAGCATCTCGAGCCGGTGAAAGGCCTGCAGGCCGCGTGCGATCTGGCGCACGATGTCGCGCACGGCGTCGATGTCGGCGCGCGGATGGTCGATCATCCACTGGCGCAGGGTGCGCCCCTCCACGTACTCGGTGGCCACGTACAGGCAACTGCGGCGCTGCGCCGGCGGACACGGCCGCAGCACGTGGGCGCAGTCGATGCGGCGGGCGATCCACTCCTCGAGCAGGAAGCGCTCGAGCGCGACCGTGTCCTGTTGCAGCTCGACCGCGGGCGTCTTGATCGCGACGTGGGCGCCGCTGTGCTCGTCGACCGCGAGGTGGATGTGGCTGCGCGCGCTGGCGTGCAGCGCGCGCACGATGGTGTAGCCGTCGAGCCGCATGCGTGGCGCCAGCGCCGGCGCGAGCGGCAGCTCGGCGAGCTGGCGCTGGAGCTCGCCGGCCTGCGGGTCGGGCAGGCCGACGATCTCGACGATCTGGACGGTGAGGTTGTCCGGGCTGCCGCGACGCAGGGCCTCGTCGACGATCGTGCGCGCCGCCGCGTCGAGGTCCGCGGCGGCGGCGATCGTGGCGGACACGAACGCCATGTCCACATGCTCGTAGACACCATCGGTCGACAGCACGAAGCAGTCGCCGCACTCCAGCGCCAGCGCACGGTAGTCGGGATCGAGCCGGCGGTCCATGCCGAGCGCGCGCGCCAGGTAGCTCTGCTCGGCCGAGACCCGGACGCGGTGGTCCTCGGTGAGCTGCTCGGCACGGCCGCCACGCAGGCGGTGGATGCGGGCGTCGCCGACGTGAAACAGGTGGGCGGTGGTCGACTTTAGGATCAGCCCGCTGAAGGTGCACACGTAGCCGCGGTCGCGGTCGAAGCGATGCTCGCTCTGGCGCGTCTGCGCATGCAGCCAGGCGTTGGTGGCCGCG
>Ga0209573_1004163_pt1 | contig 14693 bp, 10 predicted proteins | sample TNRBio252014_DNA_FD_185870 | JGI IMG/M metagenome (GOLD analysis project Ga0209573, IMG submission 185870) | Wastewater treatment Type I Accumulibacter community from EBPR Bioreactor in Madison, WI, USA - TNR Reactor_6/25/2014_ DNA (SPAdes)... | ecosystem: Engineered > Bioreactor > EBPR >...
CACAACTTCCACATTACCGGCATCCCGATGTCGGCGGAGCCGTTCTTCGTAAAGGCTTTCGGCTACGTGAAGAAGGCGGCGGCGCTGACCAACCGCAATCTCGGCGTCATCGATGCCAGGATCGCCGACGCGATCATCGGTGCCTGTGACCGGCTGATCGCCGGCGACATGGACGACCAGTTCGTGACCGACTTCATCCAGGGCGGCGCCGGCACCTCGACCAACATGAACGCCAACGAGGTCATCGCCAACCTGGCACTCGAAAGCCTGGGCCACAAGAAAGGCGAGTACGAGTTCGTCAACCCCAATGACCACGTCAACTGCGGGCAATCGACCAACGACGTCTATCCGACGGCGTTCCGGCTGGCACTGATCCTGCGGCTGAGCAGCTACATGGACGCGCTGCGCCGCCTGGAAGATGCTTTTCATGCCAAGGGCAAGGAGTTCGAGGGGGTCCTGAAAATGGGTCGCACGCACCTTCAGGATGCCGTTCCGATGTCGCTCGGGCAGGAATTCCACGGCTGGGGAACGACCATTGGCGAGGAGGTGCACCGCATCGCCGACGTGCGCCAGTTGCTGCACGAGGTCAACCTCGGAGCGACGGCGATCGGCACTTCCGTGACCGCCGCGCGCGGTTACCCGGAGCAGGTGACGCGCTGCCTGTCGGATCTTACCGGCGTCAAGCTGATCCTCGCCGGCGACCTGGTCGAGGCGACTTCCGACACCGGCGCCTATGTGCAGCTGTCCGGCGTCCTCAAGCGCACTTCGGCAAAACTGACCAAGATCTGCAACGATATCCGCCTGCTCGCCTCGGGGCCGCGCTGCGGCTTCAACGAGATCAATCTGCCGCAGATGCAACCCGGGTCGTCGATCATGCCGGGCAAGGTCAATCCGGTGATTCCGGAAGTCGTGAACCAGACCAGTTTCCTGGTCATCGGTCTCGACCTGACCGTCACGCTGGCCGCTTCGGCCGGCCAGCTGCAACTCAACGTCATGGAGCCGGTAATCACCTTTGCGCTGTTCACCTCGATTTTCACAATGGAACATGCGGTCAACAGCCTGCGCGTGAACTGCGTGCGCGGAATCACCGCCAACGCCGAGCACTCGCGCGACATGGTCCTCAACTCGCTGGGCATCGTTACCGTGCTCAAGCAGTCGCTGGGCTACAAGCAGTGCTCGGAAATTGCACGCGAGGGCTACGAGACGGGCAAGTCGCTGCAGCAAATCGTGGTCGAGGAACGCAAGTTGCTGAGCCAGGAAAAATGGGACGAGCTGTTCTCCTTCGATAACCTGATCAGCGGCAGCGGCGAGAAGTAGGGGAGAGCGCTTGATCGGTTGCTCGAGCGAGATTTTCCGGGCGTGGCCGCGCAGCGACGGCGGCGGCAAGGTCCATTTACCGGTGCTCGCCTGTCGCCGGGAAGGCGGGGAATCGCGCTTGATTCCGGGACCTGTGGTCAGCGCCACCGCCGTGCCCTCTGGCCTGTTGCTGGCGCGGCTGATGTTCTGAGCGGTCGTCCTTGTGCACAACGTCGTCAACACGCTCAGAACACAACTGCACCATACCGCCGGAGTTTTTACGACGCGGGTGGTGCAGCATTTGCGCGATGGGCGGCGTCTGGTCTTCCTGTCAAGGCGGGTCCGCAAGGCGCTGCCACCGCTTCACCTGGCCAGCGACGGCAGCGAAATCGCGGCGGCACGAGTCGCCAATCCCTGGCTACAGCTCTGGGCACCCCGTCGCCTCTCCTGGTGGATCGCCGTGCTGTTCATCTGCGGCTCGGCCTGCTTCGCTGTGGGCAGTTTCGCAGCCAACTGGCCGCAGCAGCTTCCGGCCTGGCTTGGCGTTGGCAGCGTTATCAACGGGGTGTTCTTTGTGGGCTCGCTATTCTTCACTGGCGCTGCGTGGCTGCAGCTACTCGAGGCGATCAATGGCGATGTGGCGGATATCGCTGTGTCGACAGGAGCAGAAGCGCGAAGCTGGCGCTGGTTTTCCTGGAAACCGCACAACGCTGGTTACAGCGCCAGCCTTGTACAACTCGTCGGGACCCTGTTGTTCAACTTCAACACCGGCGACGCGATGATCACGGGGCTTGCCTGGGCGGACGAGGAACTGCTTGTCTGGGCGCCTGACGTCATCGGCAGTCTCTGTTTCCTGGTCGCCAGTTATCTGGGCTTGCTCGAGGTTTCACACCGTTTTTGGTCCTGGCAGCCGCGACAGCTGAGCTGGTGGATCGTGTTGCTCAACATGCTCGGCTCGATTGCTTTCATGGCCGCGGCCGTCTTCGCTTTCTTTGTGCCCGCTACCGGAAACCCAGACTGGCTGTGGGGTGCCAACTTTTTCACGCTGATCGGTGCGCTCTGCTTTCTGCTGGCCAGTTACCTGCTGCTTCCCGAGCTATTTGGTGCCGAGGCGAAGCCCGGCGCAGTTTCTGCTTGCCGATGAAATTTGCCCGGCCCAGGTGCCGAAAAGGCTGCCGAAAGCAGCGTTAAGGCGCCGGGCGAAAGATGACGCGCCGGCGCTTGCCGTCGACGGCAGCGGTAGCGAGGGCTTTTTCGTGGCAAAATTCACCCGGGCTTGTCGTGCAAGCCGCGTCGGCGACTGAGCAATGATGCCGCTGCGGATACGAACACAGCGCTTGGAGGGATCACGAATGCTTGGCTTCGAACTCGATTTCTGGGATTACGCGACTTTCGCGACTGCCCTTGCCGCCGGTGTAGCGGTGCTGATGATTTTTGTCTGGCTTGCCGGGTTGCCCGGCCGGATTGCGCTGGCTCGCAAGCATCCCGAGGCCGAAGCGGTTAAGCTGATGGGCTGGGCGGGCCTCCTGCCGACGATCTACCCGTGGGTACAAGCCTTCATCTGGGCGTTCAAACCGACCGAGATCGTCGACATCCGCCGCTTCCCACGCGAAGAGGCACGTGCCATCGACGAGGATATCGCCCGCCTTGGCGGCACACCGGCCGCCGCGCCGGCCAGGGCAAGGACCGAGCCCCCGCCCGCCAGCGGTGCGCCAGGCTGACGAGGAACGCTCCCCATGCTATTTGGTTTTGTGCTGCTGTTTGGCTACGCTCTCGTGGTGTGGCTGGTGTTCTTCAAGTTCAAGTGGATGAAGTTCAATATCACCTGGGGAGTGGTGTCGGTTTTCGTTGGCCTGCATCTGTTGATCATCTTCATGCTCGGCCTGCGTTTCGTCGCCCCTTATGCCACCGAGGCGAAGCTCATCCAGCACACCATTCAGCTGGTCCCGCGGTTACCCGAACCGACGCTGGTGACCGAGGTGCTGGTCGCTCCGAACGTGCCGATCAAGAAGGGGCAGCCGCTTTTCCAGTTCGACCGTCGTCCCTATCAATACAAGGTCAACCAGCTTGAAGCATCCTTGGCCAAGGCCACGCAGAACGTGCTGGTGATGAAGAGCGACATCGAGATCAACGTCGAGAAAGTCGTCAAGTTGCGTAGCGAGCTGAAGTACGCCAGATACCAGGAAAAACTCTCCATCAAGCTGGCCAGGCAGGGCGCCGGCCCCGAGGAAGACGCCCAGAAATGGAGCGCCCAGGCAGCTGCCTATGCAGCCGGTGTCAAGGAAGCGCAGGCCGAGGAGCAGCGCGCACGGCTGCGCTACACTTCCGAGATCAACGGCGTCAATACGAGCGTCGCCGAGATCCAGGCCGAGCTCGATCAGGCGCGCTACTACCTCGATAACACGCTGATGGTGGCGCCCGAGGACGGCTACCTCATCAACCTGCAGGTGCGGCCGGGAATGGTCGCCGGCGAAGTTCGTTTCGGCGCCATCGCTTCGTTCATCTGCGATGCCGATCGCTACCTGCTGGCCAACTTCTTCCAGGAGAACCTGAAGTACGTGAAGCCAGGCCAGATGGTCGAGGCGGCGATTGATCTCTATCCCGGGCAGATCTTCCGCGGCAAGGTTGCGGCCATCTGGCAGGGCAGCGGCGCCGGACAGATGCTGCCGAGCGGTACGCTGCCGAATTTCTCCTACGTTCCGGTCGAGGTGCCACAGGGGCAGTTCGCGGTGGCCATCCACCTCGATGACGAGGATCAAGCGAAGTTTCCGATCGGTACCCAGGGCCGGGCGACGATCTACACCAACCCCGATAGCGGCTTCGTCGTGTTGCGCAAGATCGGCATCCGTGCCTACAGCTGGTTCAACTGGCTGTACCCCTTCAACGGCTGATGCGCGCGCCAATCATCATCCTGCTCGGCGGGCTGTGTGGACTCGTCGCCCTGGCTGGCTGTGCCTTGCAGGCCCCCTTGACGCAATCCGAGGTCGTCGAGCAGGCGCTGCCGGCGACGACGCACATTCCCGCTGCCTGGCAGGCGGAGAGCACGACCGGACCCGTTGCCGACGGCTGGCTCAAGTCCTTTCAGGATCCGCTGCTCGAGGCCATCGTTGCCGAAGCCATTGCCAATAACCTCGACTTGCGCGTCGCCGCGGAGAGTGTGCGTGTCGCCGAGCAGCAGCTGCTGGTCGTCGGCGCGCAGCTGGCGCCGCAGATCAGTGGGCAGCTCGGCGCCCGGAGCATTCGCGACAAGGATCAGGACGACAGCTTCAACAGCACGCTGGCCTACGTCGGCGTGGCCTGGGAAGTCGACCTCTGGGGTCGGCTGCGCGCCCAGCGCGCTGCGGCCGAGGCGGCGTTCGAAGTCAGTGCGCTCGATTATGCGCAAGCACGGCAATCGCTGGCCGCGCTGGTGGCGAAGACCTGGTATCTGGCGATCGAGACGCGGCAGCTGGTCGAACTCGGCGAGCAGACCGTTCAGGTCTTTGGGGAGCTGCTCAAGCTGGTGGAAATGAGGCGTTCTGCCGGCAAGGATTCCGACCTCGACGTGGTTGACGTGCGCGCCAAGCTGGAGACGGCACAGGGCGATCTCGAAGGATCTCGTCAGGCCGCCGGCGAAGTCCGCCGAGCCCTGGAAGTGCTGCTCGGCCGCTATCCGGCCGCCGAACTGGCGGTAGCCTCTTCGTATCCAAGGCTGCCGCCAGCCGCCGGTGCCGGGGCGCCCATCGCGCTGCTCGCACGCCGCCCGGACATCGTCGCCGCCGAGCGCGCCGTGCTCGCCGCTTTCCGCCAGCAGGAAGCCGCGCAACTGGCGCTGCTGCCTGATTTCTCCCTGTCACTGGCCGGTGGCCGCCTCGGCGACAATCTGCTCTCGCTGCTGCGCCTAAATCCGTGGCTGGCCGCGGCCGGAATCGGCGTATCGATCCCGATCTACGAAGGCGGCGCGCTACGCGCACAAGTCGAGATCGCCAGCGCGCAGCAGGCGCAGGCGGTCGCCGCTTACGGCGCGCTCATGTTGACTGCCTTCCGTGAAGTCGAGAGCGGATTGGCCAATGAGCAGTTGCTGGCCAGGCGCCTACCTTTTGAGGAGCAAGCCGTGGTCAGCCGTAGCGCCGCCGTGCGCATTGCCACCATTCAGTATCGGGCAGGGCGCCGGGACCTGCTCTGGGTGGCGCAGCTGCAATCGGCACAGTTCCAGGGTCAGGCGGCGGTCATCAAGCTGCGTGCCGTCCAGGGCGCCAACCGTGTCCGCCTGCATCTGGCACTTGGCGACAGTTTCGACGCCACGCCGGCTGTCACGACGTCACCTTTGATACTCGCTGACGACCATGATCCCGACTCAGCCCACTGAAAGGCTTGCAGCCATTGTCCGCCGAAAAACAACGCCTCGCTGACGACAAGGCTGGCCGCGCTGACTGGCGCCGCTGGGGTCCCTATGTCTCGGAGCGGCAATGGGGCACCGTCCGCGAAGACTACAGTCCCGACGGTAACGCCTGGAGCTACCTGCCGCACGAGCACGCCCGCAGTCGTGCCTATCGCTGGGGCGAGGACGGTATTGCCGGCTTCAGCGATGACCGGCAATTGCTCTGTCTCTCGCTGGCCCTGTGGAACGGCTGCGACGCGCTGCTCAAGGAACGCCTGTTCGGGCTGACCAACAGCGAGGGAAATCACGGCGAGGACGTCAAGGAGCTGTACTACTACCTCGACGCGACGCCAACGCATTCCTTCCTGAAGATGCTCTACAAGTACCCGCAGTCGGAATTTCCTTACGCCCGGCTGCTGCAGGAGAACCAGCGGCGCGGTGCGGAGGAGGCCGAGTTCGAGTTGCTCGACAGCGGCCTGTTCGACGACGATGCCTACTTCGACGTCTTCGTCGAATACGCGAAGGCGGCAGCCGATGACATCCTGATGCTGGTGACCGCGCACAATCGCGGCGCCGAGACGGCGAAGCTGTCGCTGCTGCCGCAGCTGTGCTGCCGCAACACCTGGTCGTGGCAGGCGGGAACGCCAAAACCGATGCTCTCGGCCGTGGCCGGCGGCGTCAATATCGAGCACCCGGAGCTGGGCAGCTACCGCCTGGATTGCGATGGCGATGGCAAGGGTGAGAGTGATTGCGCGCCCGGTCTGCTTTTTTGCGAGAACGAAACCAACGCCAGGCGTCACTTTGACCAGCCCGAGGCGACAGGCTTCTTCAAGGACGCCTTTCACGAGTACCTCCTCGCCGGCAACACCTCGGCAGTGAATCCCGCTCAAACCGGAACCAAGGCCGGCGCACTTTACTCACTGAGCGTGCCCGCGGGCGGCAGCGTGCGTGTGCGGTTGCGACTGGCTCCTCGCTCGGCAGGTGGAAAAACCACGCCGCCCTTCGCCGACTTTGACACCATCTTCGCCCAACGACGCAAGGAAGCCGATCAGTTCTACGCCGACTTGCAAGGCGAGATCGCCGACGCCGACGAGCGCCTCGTGCAGCGCCAGGCTTTCGCCGGGATGATCTGGAGCAAGCAGTTTTTTCATTACGACGTGCACAAATGGCTGGACGGCGATGCCAGCCAGCCGCAGCCTCCGCCGGCACGAAAAAACGGTCGCAATCGCGACTGGAAGCATTTCGCCAGTGCCGAAGTCCTGTCGATGCCGGACAAGTGGGAGTATCCGTGGTTCGCCGCCTGGGACCTCGCTTTCCACTGCCTGCCGCTGGCGGTGATCGATGCCGAGTTTGCCAAGTCGCAGCTGGTCCTGTTGACCCGCGAGTGGTACATGCATCCGAACGGTCAGCTACCAGCCTACGAGTGGGAGTTCAGCGATGTCAATCCGCCGGTGCACGCCTGGGCGGCGTTTCGCGTCTTCCAGATCGATCGCCGGCAGCGCCGTGAGGCTGAGCATGGCGACCCGTCCGACCCCGGCGACCTGGTGTTTCTCGAACGCGTTTTTCAAAAGCTGCTGCTCAACTTCACCTGGTGGGTCAACCGCAAGGACGAACAGGGACGCAATATCTTCCAGGGTGGCTTCCTGGGACTCGACAACATCGGCTGCTTCGACCGCAGCAAGCCCTTGCCGACCGGCGGCTTCATCAACCAGGCCGATGGCACCAGCTGGATGGCGATGTTCTGCCTCAACCTGTTGCGCATCGCCGCCGAGCTGGCGGTCCATAACCACGTCTATGAAGACATCGCCAGCAAGTTCTTCGAGCACTTCCTGTCGATCGCCGGCGCCATCAACGGCGTTGGCGACGAGTCGTCCGGCCTCTGGGACGAGACCGACCAGTTCTACTACGACCACCTGAGCCTTCCCGATGGAAGCAACATCCCCTTGCGCGTGCATTCCGTCGTCGGCCTGATTCCGCTCTTTGCCGTGCAGCCGGCGGACATCGAACTGGTCGCGCAACTGCCCGAATTCTCGGCGCGCATGGAATGGTACCTCGAACATCGTCCGGCGCTGGCCGCCCTGATCTCGAACTGGCGTGTCCCGGGCAGCGGCAATCGCGTGCTGCTTTCGCTGCTGCGCGGTCACCGTACCAAGGCCTTGCTGCGTCGCATGCTCGACGAGAGTGGTTTCCTGTCTCCCTACGGTGTGCGCGCGCTTTCGAAAATCCACGAGCGGGAACCTTTCCGCGTCGACGTCGGCGGCACGAGCTATGAGGTCGACTACTGGCCGGGCGAGTCGCGAAGCGGTCTCTTCGGTGGCAACTCGAACTGGCGCGGGCCGGTCTGGATGCCGGTCAACTACCTGATCATCGAGTCGCTGCAGCAGTTTCACCACTACTACGGTGACGATTTCAAGGTCGAGTGTCCGACCGGGTCCGGGAAGTTTCTGACCCTCAAGGAGGTGGCGGATGAATTGAGCCGTCGCCTGAGCTGCCTGTTCCTGAAGGGCGAAGACGGTCAGCGGCCGGTGCTCAAGTCGCATCCCAAGCTGGCCACCGACCCGCATTTCTGCGACTACATCCTGTTTCACGAGTATTTTCACGGCGACAACGGCCGCGGTCTGGGTGCCGCGCATCAGACCGGCTGGACGGGACTGGTAGCGAAACTTCTTCAGCCGGGCAGCAGTCAGTTCGACTCACTGCCGGTCGCCCGGCCAGCAGCGAAGGCGGCGATGCCGAGCAAGGACCAAGAATGAGCAATGACTATAACTATGATTACGACGTGATCATCATCGGCAGTGGCGCAGGTGGCGGCACGCTGGCACTCAAGCTCGCGCCATCGGGCAAACGCATCCTTATTCTTGAACGGGGCGACTATCTGCCGCGCGAAAAACAGAACTGGGATGTGAACGAAGTCTTCGTCAGGAATCGCTACGTTTCCAGCGACATCTGGCATGATCGCGACGACAAGCCGTTCCAGCCGGGCGTCCATTATTTTGTCGGTGGCGCGACCAAGATGTATGGCGCGGCGCTGTTTCGCCTGCGCGAGCACGACTTCACCGCGCACCGCACGGCCGACGGCCTGACGCCCGATTGGCCGCTCGGCTACGCGGACTTCGAACCGTATTACACCCAGGCCGAGCAGCTCTATCAGGTGCATGGCCAACGTGGCGACGATCCGACCGATCCGCCGGCCAGCGCACCTTATCCCTATCCGCCGGTCAGCCACGAGCCGCGCATCGCAGAAATGGCCGATGGCCTGCGCCGTGCCGGCTATCACCCCTCGTATGCGCCGAGCGCGATCATGCTCGACGAGGCCGACCGGCCGAACAGCCGCTGCATCCGTTGTGATTCCTGCGATGGCTACCCCTGCCTGGTGCACGCCAAGGCCGACGCCGAAGTCATCGCCGTTCGTCCTGCCCTGCAATATCCGAACGTCACGCTGCTCACCGGCGCGCATGTCCACCGACTGGAGACCAGCGCCAGCGGCCGCGAGGTCGGCAAGGTAGTCGTCGACCGCGACGGCCGGCGCGAGGAATTCACCGCCGGGGTGGTCGTCGTTTCCTGTGGCGCAGCCAACTCGGCGCGGCTGCTGTTGATGTCGGCCGACGCGAAACATCCGCGTGGTCTGGCCAACGGCTCGGACATGGTCGGCCGCCATTACATGTTCCACAACGCCGTTGCCCTGGTCGCGCTTTCCCGGCGCGAGAACAGCACCGAGTTTCAGAAAACGCTGACCATCAACGATTTCTACCTTGGCGCAAGCGATTACGAGTTTCCGCTCGGCAACATCCAGATGCTCGGCAAGTCCAAGGGACCGATGTTCAAGGAAGACGCACCGAGTTTCGCGCCGGGTTTCACGCTCGATCAGATGGCCAGGCACGCGGTGGACTTCTGGCTGACCAGCGAAGACCTGGGCCTGCCGCAGAACCGTGTGACCGTGAATGCGCAGGGCGAGATCAAGCTGCACTACGAGTTCACCAACCTCGAGCCTCTCGATCGCCTGCGCCAAAAGCTGCAGTCGATGCTCGAGCACATGGACATGCACCCGCACCTGATTCCGAACAATCTCTACCTGGGGAAACACATTCCGATCGCCGGTGTCGCCCATCAGGCGGGTACCTGCCGCTTCGGCAGCGACCCCGCCAGTTCGGTGCTCGACGTGAACTGCAAGGCACACGAAGTCGATAACCTCTATGTCGTGGACACCAGCTTCTTTCCCAGCATCGGCGCGGTCAACCCCTCGCTGACGGCAATCGCCAACGCCCTGCGCGTCGGCGACCACCTGCTCGAACGCCTGCGCTGACGGGTGGCGGGGATGATGGCCCAACGTAGCGAGATCGCTGCCGTCTATCTGGCTGGCGTCGTGCAGGGCGTGGCGTTGGTGACCTTCCCGGCGGCCAGCGCGGTGTTCACCGGGGCCGACGAGTATGGTTACGGCCTGTCGAGCACCGAGTACGGGGGCATGTTCGTGCCGCAGGCGATCACCGCCATTGCCGCCTCGCTGCTCGGCGCCGGCCTGGCGCGCCGGCTCGGCGCGAAGCGCATCTACCTGCTGGGGCTGCTCGCCAATCTGCTGGCCATGGCGCTGTTGATCGTCAGCAGCCTGGTCATGCGCCAGCATGCGCTGGCCTACGGCTTGCTGCTGGTCGCCACGGCGTCTCTGGGCGTTGGCTTCGGGTTTACCGTGCCGACGCTGAATACTTTTGCCGCCGCCTTTTTCCCGCAGCGCGTCGACCGGGCGGTGCTCGCATTGAACGCCCTGCTCGGGCTGGGCACCGCGCTGGCGCCGCTGTTCGTGGCGCTGTTCGTCGGCCTGGGAATCTGGTGGGGACTGCCGGTGGGCGTGGCGGTGGCGATCGTCGGGCTGCTGCTCTTCAGCCGGCGCTTGCCGTTGAACGAAGACGCGCCGGCGAGCGTCCAGGGCGGGTCGGAAGAACGAAGCCGGCTGCCGGCGCGCTTCTGGCTGTTCGCCGCCTTCGCGCTGGTGTACGGCGTTTGCGAGACGATCAACGCTAACTGGGCGTCGCTGTACATGACCAAGGAACTCGGTGCGAGCGCGACCATGGCCTCGCTCGCGTTGACGCTCTTCTGGGGCTCGGTGACCGCCGGACGGATTCTCTTCGCAGTCATCGAGAAGTTCTTTCCACCGCAGCGAAGCTGCCAAATCCTGCCCTGGGTCGTCACTGCCGCACTGGTCGGCGCCGCCTTGCTGCCGAAGGGCGGTCCCGCGCTCGGTATTGCGACTTTCGCGCTCGCCGGCCTCGGCTGCTCGGCGCTGCTGCCGCTGGCGATCAGCTTCGGACAGCAGCAACTGCCGCGCATCGCCGGCTCGGTCGCCGGCGGGCTGATCGCTTTCTACCAGATCGGTTACGGTATCGCCGCATTCGGCGTCGGACCGCTGCAAAGCCGGGCCGGCCTCGACCTGAACGTCATTTTCGGCGCGACGACGGTAGTCGCGCTGAGCATGGCGGTGCTGGCCGTTCTCGTCGTCCGCGGCCCGCAAGCTACGCCGACCGGGCCCTGAAATGTCGCGCGCGCGGCTGCGCGAGCTTGTGCCAACAATAATCACCCTCAGAAAAGGAAGACCAGCATGAACCTGAAAGGAAAAGTCGCCATAGTCACCGGCGGCAACAGCGGCATCGGCCTGGCCATCGTCCTCGAACTGGCCCGCCAGGGCGCCAACATCGTCATCGATTACGTGGTCCATCCAGAGACTGCCGAAGAACTGGAACAGCAGGTCCGCGCGCTTGGCGACCAGGCCATCGGCGTGCATGCCGACGTCAGCCAGGTGGCCGAGCTGGAAACGCTGATGGCCGCCGCCGTCGACGCCTTCGGTCGTGTGGACATCATGGTCAACAACGCCGGCGTGGAAACGCGCACGTCGATTCTCGACACCACCGAGGAGCAATACGAAAAAGTCCTGGCGATCAATCTGAAGAGCGCCTTCTTCGGCACCCAGCTGGCTGCACGCCAGATGATCAAGCAGGGCGGTGGTGGGCGGATCATCAACATCACCTCGGTGCATGAAGACTGGCCGATGCCCGGCAACACGCCCTATTGCCTGTCCAAGGGCGGCATGCGCATGCTCACGCGCACCGCCGGCGTCGAACTCGCGCCGCACGGGATCCTCGTTGTCGGCGTCGGTCCGGGTGCCATCGCCACGCCGATCAACACCGCGACGATGAACGATCCCGCGCAGCTCAAGAAGCTCGACGATGCCATCCCCCTGGGGCGCATGGCGCAGCCTTCCGAGATCGGCAGCGTCGTCGCTTTCCTCGCTGGCGACGGCGCCAGTTACGTTACGGCGACGACCATTTTTGCCGACGGCGGCATCATGCAGGGAAGCCCCGGCCTCTAGGGGGAATGGGAATCGGCAATGGAACTCGACCCCGTAATTCTTTCGCGTATCCAGTTCGCGTTCGTCATCAGCTTCCACATCATCTTCCCGGCCTTCACCATCGGCCTGGCGGCGTGGTTGGCGACCATCGAAGGCGCGCGGCTATTTACCGGCAATGCCCTGTACCGGCGCGTCTTCGACTTCTGGATCAAGGTCTTCGCCGTATCCTTCGGCATGGGCGTGGTTACCGGCATCGTCATGGCCTTCCAGTTCGGCACCAACTGGAGCGTGCTGGCCGCGAAGACCGGCTCGATCCAGGGGCCGCTGCTCGGCTACGAGGCGTTCACCGCCTTCATGCTCGAAGCCACTTTCTTCGGCGTCATGCTGCTCGGCCGCGAACGGGTGTCGCCGCGTTTCTATTTCTTCGCCTGCTGCATGGTCTCGCTGGGCACCATGTTCTCCTCGTTCTGGATCCTGGCCAACAACAGCTGGATGCAGGTGCCGCTGGGCCACGAAATCGTCGACGGCAAGATCGTCCCCGCCGACTGGATGCAGATCGTCCTCGGCCCGGTGCAGATGGTGCGCTGGCCGCACATGCTGCTGGCCGCTTTCCTGACCAGTGCCATGTGCGTGGCCGCCACCGGTGCGTGGTACACCTTGCGCGGCGTGCACCGCGACGAAGGCCGGGTCATGCTGCACTGGGGCCTCGGTCTGGTGGCGGTGCTGATTCCGGTGCAACTGTTTTTCGGCCACCTGACCGGGCTGTATGTGCTGAAGCATCAGCCAGCCAAGTTCGCGGCCATCGAAGCGCGCTGGAAGAACGAGCAGCCGGCCAGCGAAGTGCTGATGGCCTGGCCAGACGAGGCCAACGAGCGCAACCTGTTCGCGATCACCGTCCCCAAGCTCGGCAGCATGATCGCCTCGGGCAACTGGACATCGGCCGAGGTCGGGCTCGAGTCCTTCCCGAAAGAGGATCGACCGCCGGTCGTGATTCCGTTCTTCGCCTTTCGCATCATGGTCGGCATGGGGCTGGTGATGCTGGCGGTCTCGTGGTTCGGCAACTTCCTGCGCTGGCGTGGGCAACTCGAGACGAAGCGCTGGTACCTGTGGTGCACCTACCTGTCGTTTCCGACCGGGTTCATTGCCGTCCTCACCGGTTGGTACACCGCCGAAGTCGGCCGCCAGCCCTGGGTGGTCTATGGCTTGCTGCGCACCAGGGATGCGGTCACCCCATCGCTGACCACCGGCGACGTGGCCTTCTCGCTGGCCGGCTACGTGCTGGTCTATGCGGTCGTGTACAGCTTCGGCCTGTACTACATCTACAGTCTGCTGCGTGATGGCCCAAGCCCGGACACGAAACCAGCGCCTGTTAGCGGCGCCACCGGCAGTCGGCCGCTGGCTTTCGCCGGCGATGCCGCTACTGCCACCGGGCGTACCGGGAGACAAGAGCGATGAGCGAGCTTCCACCCAGCGACCTGGCGTTGTTCTGGGCCGGGGTGATCGCCCTGGCGATCATGGTCTATGTGATTCTCGACGGCTTCGATCTGGGCGTCGGCATTCTCTTCGGTACCACCGCCGACGAGGCCAAGCGCGTGTCGATGATGAACACCATCGCCCCGTGCTGGGACGGCAACGAGACCTGGCTGGTGATCGTCGGCGCCGGGCTTTTCGCCACTTTCCCGACGGTCTATGCGGTGTTCCTGAGCGCCTTCTACATTCCTGTCTTGCTGCTCCTGTTCGGCCTGATTTTCCGCGGCGTGGCTTTCGAGTTCCGCTACCGCAGCCAGCGCCTGCGCTGGCTGTGGGACGGGGGGTTCTTCATCGGCTCGATCGTCGTTGCCTTCGTGCAGGGCGCGGCCGTGGGCGCGATGATGCGTGGCATCCGCGTCGTCGACGGCCAGTACGTCGGCGGCTCCTTCGACTGGCTGCATCCGTTCGCGGTGCTCACCGGCATCGGCCTGGTGTTCGGTTATGCGCTGCTCGGCGCCGGCTGGATCGTCCTGAAGAGCGACGGTGTGCTGCGCGACTGGGCCTATGCGCGCATTGGCTGGCTGCTGGCCATCGTCTTCGTGATCATCGCTGCGGCCTTTGCCACGGTGCTGAGTGTCGATACCGGCGCGGTGGTGCAGGGCCACCTGGCTGACCGCGCCTGGGGCTGGGTTTTTCCGCTGCTCGGCGTGGTCGCCCTGCTGGGCGCGGCATGGGCTGCCCGTGCACGGCGCGATGCCTGGCCGCTTGCCTGCACGGCATTGTTTTTCGTGAGCGCCTTCCTGACCCTGGGGGTGATGTTCTGGCCGTACATGGTGCCCTATGCCATCACCGTGGCGAATGCTGCCGCACCGGAGGCTTCGCTGCAGTTTCTGTTCTACGGCGGCGTGGTGGTGCTGCCGGTGATCGCCATCTACACCATCGGCGTGTACTGGGTGTTTCGCGGCAAGGTGCGCACCGGCTACGGTTGATTCTTAGGCTCATTATGGATTCCAGGTTGGTGCGCAACGAAAGCGAGGCTAGAGGCGCACTAGACAACGCCCAAGGAATTCCGTATGCTCTCCTGGGAAGGAACACCTAGGAGAAAGGGGCATGTACACGACGCACACTGCCAGCACTGGGCTGGTTAAAATCCAAGACCTTATCAACGATGCCAAGTGCTTCGAAGTCGTTCGGGACCTGCGCTGGCCAGCGGGTGTTCGCTGTCCGCAT
>Ga0209573_1004166_pt1 | contig 14685 bp, 11 predicted proteins | sample TNRBio252014_DNA_FD_185870 | JGI IMG/M metagenome (GOLD analysis project Ga0209573, IMG submission 185870) | Wastewater treatment Type I Accumulibacter community from EBPR Bioreactor in Madison, WI, USA - TNR Reactor_6/25/2014_ DNA (SPAdes)... | ecosystem: Engineered > Bioreactor > EBPR >...
GGTACCTGCTAGGAGCGATTGCAATGGTCGCCGCCTCGGGCGGCGGCGGATGGAAACGGCCGCGGCGGGGGAACGGTGAGCGGGTCCAGCGACGGCGTGTACAACCTGACGCAGCGGCTGTCGCTCGGCCGGGCCGCCCGGGCCAGCCGTCACCTTTGGTATCGCTCCGGCCTCTACCATGGCCTGTTGCGCCGGCAGTCGCCGTCAGGGCCGCGCCGGCTGTTGCCGCTGCGAACGACGGAGGGCCATCCCGCCGTCGGCGAGGCCGTGCTCGACGGCCGGCTGCCGCTCGCCGGCAAGGACCTTCCCTTCGGCACGCTGCCCTGGTCGGTGCCGCCGCCCGGTCCGGCCGCCGCGGCGGCCATGCACGGGTTCGCCTGGCTGCTCGACCTCAGGGCGCTCGGCACCGAGGCGGCGCGGGCGCGGGCGCAGGACCTGGTCCGCGGCTGGATCCGCGCCCATCCCCGCTGGCACGAGCAGGCTTGGAACCCGGGCATCCTCGGCCGCCGGCTGACCGCCTGGCTTGCCGCGGGCGACTTCCTCCTCGCCGGCCAGGAGGAGGCCTTTCGCGCCGGCTTCGAGACCTCGCTCGCGGTCCAGGCGCGCCATCTGGTTCGCGCCGCCCCGCGCGAGACCGGCACCGCGGACGCCTTCGCCGCCATCAACGGACTGGTGGCCGCCGCGCTTGGCCTCGGCATCGGCCAAAGCAACGCCGCCATCGACCTGCTCGAACGCGAGGTCGACCGCCAGGTCCTTCCCGACGGCTGCCACATCCAGCGCAACCCCGCCCTCCACCTCGGCGTGCTTCGCGACCTGATCGCCATCCGCGGCATGCTCATCGCCGCCGACCTCGACGTGCCGCTGTTCATCGACGGCGTCATCGAGCGCATGGTCGGGATGCTGCGCTTCTTCCGCCATGGCGACGGTGGCCTCGGCCTGTTCAACGGCGGCAAGGAGGAAGACGTCTACCGCATCGACGCCACCCTGGCGGAAGCTGGGGTGAAGGAGCTTCCCCCGGCCAGCGCGCTGAGCGGCCGGTTCGAGCGGGTCGTCGCCGGCTCGCTCTTGATGCTCGTCGACGTCGGGGTGCCGCCGCCCGCAAAGGCAGACCGGCTGGCCCATGCCGCCCCGGGCTCGATCGAGATCAGCGTCGGCCGCGAGCGGCTCATCGTCAACTGCGGCGGCTACGCCGGCGACGACGCCCGCTGGCAGCAGGCGATGCGCTTCACCGCGGCCCATTCCGCGGCAATGATCGACGACGTCAACGCCATCGCCATCGACGAGCGCGGCGGCTTCCGCCACGGCCGGCTCAGGATCGGCACGGTCCGCCGCGAGGCCGAGGGCGCGGCCTGGATCGAGGTGGACCACGACGGCTACGGACCGCGGTTCTCCACCCTCTGCCGCCGACGCCTCTATATCGACGCGCTGGGCGAGGACCTTCGCGGCGAGGACGTGTGCGAGGGCCGCGGCGGCTCCCAGCTCGTCGTCCGCTTCCACCTGCATCCGCGCGTCCGCGCCGAGGTCGAGGACGACGCGGCCGGAGAGGGGGTGCACGCGATCCGACTAAGCCTGCCCGGCGGCGCCGTCTACCGCTTCATCAGCGTCGGCGGAAGCATGGCCATCGACGACAGCGTCTACCTCGGCGTCTCCGACGTACCCGAGCACACCCGCCAGATCGTCGTCAGCGCGCCTTGCGCCGAATCCATCACCCGGATCAAGTGGGCCCTGCGCCGGGTGGATGCCGAGCGCGGGCATGGCGATGCGGTGCCGGCGGCGGTGCCGGCCGCGGAGAAGAAACCGGAGCCGCAAGCGGAGGCGGCGCAAGCGGAGCCGGGTGTAGCCGAGGCCGAGGTCCAGCGGCCCGATCCTTAAGCCGGCGGCAACAGTGCGGCGTCAGCGGCACCGCCGCGCTGAACGATGCTCCGGGTGTGACGGCGCAAGCGCCATTTCCCGGCGCCGGACGCAGCGGATCCTTTTTCCGCCGCAACGCTCTGCTATAGAGACGGCCGCAGTCAGAAGAACAAGCCAACCAGAACAAGCGCCAAGGAGCTGCCGCCGATGTCCGCCCCCATCCGCCGCGCCCTCATCTCCGTTTCCGACAAGACCGGCATCGAGGCACTGGGCCGCGAGCTCGCGGCGCGCGGCGTCGAGATCCTGTCCACCGGCGGCTCGGCGGCGGCGTTGCGTCAAGCCGGCGTGCCGGTCGTCGAGGTGTCCGACTTCACCGGCTTTCCCGAGATCATGGACGGCCGGGTGAAGACGCTGCAGCCGAAGATCCACGGCGGCCTGCTCGCCATCCGCGGCAACGTCGAACACGAGGCAGCGATGCGCGAGCACGCCATCGCGCCCATCGACCTCCTCGTCGTCAACCTCTATCCGTTCGAGGCGACCGCCGCGTCCGGCGCGGGCTTCGACGACTGCATCGAGAACATCGACATCGGCGGCCCGGCGCTGATCCGGGCGGCGGCCAAGAACCACGCCTTCGTCACCGTCGTCGTCGATCCGGCGGACTACGGCCGGCTGGCCGAAGAGATGGCCGGGGGCGGTGGCGCCACCGGCGACGCCTTCCGCCGCGAACTCGCGGCCAAGGCCTACGCCCGGACCGGCGCCTACGACGCTGCCATCGCCAACTGGTTCAACGACGTCGCGAGGGAGCCGTTCCCCGACCGGCTGGTGTTCGCCGGCGTCCGCAAGCAGTTGCTGCGCTATGGCGAGAACCCGCACCAGGCGGCCGCCTTCTACGTCGGCGATACCAGCCGCCCCGGCGTCGCCTCCGCCCGGCAGATCCAGGGCAAGGAGCTCAGCTTCAACAACCTCAACGACACCGACGCCGCTTTCGAGCTGGTCGCCGAGTTCGAGGGGCCGGCGGTGGCCATCGTCAAGCACGCCAACCCCTGCGGCGTCGCCCTCGGCGAAACCCTGAGCGAAGCGTACGCCAGGGCGCTCGCCGCCGACCCCGTCAGCGCCTTCGGCGGGATCATCGCCCTCAACCGGCCGCTGGACGGCCCGACGGCGGCGGAGATCGCCAAGCTGTTCGTCGAGGTGGTCATTGCCCCGGACCTCGACGACGAGGCGCGTTCGGCGCTGTCGTCGAAGCGCAACACCCGGGTGCTGATCGCGGGGGGCGTGCCCGACCCCGCGGCCCAGGGCATGACCCTGCGCTCGCTGACCGGCGGCTACCTGCTGCAGAGCCGAGACAACCGGCTGACCGGCGACACGCTCACCGTCGTCACCCACCGGCCGCCCAGCAACGCCGAGATGGCCGACCTGCGCTTCGCCTTTGCCGTCTGCAAGCACGTCAAGTCCAACGCCATCGTCTTCTGCAAGGGCGGGCGCACGGTGGGCGTCGGAGCCGGGCAGATGAGCCGCGTCGACTCTGCCCGGCTCGCCGTCTGGAAGGCGGAGGAGGCGCGCTCGGCGGCCGGCGAGACCGAGGCCCGGACGCTGCGCTCGGTGGTTGCGTCGGACGCGTTCTTCCCGTTCGCCGACGGCCTGATCGCCTGTGCCGAGGCTGGCGCCACCGCCGTGATCCAGCCCGGGGGATCGATGCGCGACGAGGAGGTGATCGCCGAGGCCAACGAACGCGGGATGGCAATGGTATTCACCGGCATGCGCCACTTCCGCCACTGAACGACCCGTTCGGCAGACGCGTCAGAGGCTTTGGAGCAGGCCACGGGCGGGCGAAAACGCTTGTTCAGGGATTGATCGAGGTTATATACGAGCGGGATTAGCCGCAGCATGCGCCTTGCCGGCGCCCGAATGGCTGGTTTTGCGACTAATCGAGGTGGGCCGTTGCCCGCCTCTTTTATTAGGAGATGGCGAAGCTGGAAGATCAGGCGGCGACGGCCAAGACGCTCGCCCAGCGGGTCGCCGAGTACGTGCAGCCGACGATCGAGGACCTGGGCTTCGCCATGGTCCGGGTCGAGTTCCTTGGCCTGAAAAACCCGCGGGTGCAGATCATGGTGGAGCGGGTCGATCAGCAAGGCATGACGGTCGATGACTGCGCGCTGGTCAGCCGGGCGGTGTCCGCGCTGCTGGACGTGGAAGACGTCATCCCCGGCGCGTACACGCTCGAGGTCAGCTCGCCCGGCATCGACCGGCCCCTGGTCAGCCTCGACGACTACCAGCGCTTCGCCGGCTTCGAGGCCAAGGTCGAGCTGTCCAGGCCGCTCGAAGGCCGCAGGCGGTTCCGCGGCCTGCTGAAGGGCGCCTCCGGCGACGCCGTGTCGCTGGAAACGCCGGAGGGCACGGTCGCGCTTCCGTTCGCCGACATCCACCGCGCCAAGCTGATCCTGACGGACGAGCTCATCCGGGCGCACCAAGGCAAGACCATGAGCTGAGAGGCAGAAACGAAATGAAACGGACGGCGGCGGAAACGACCAGCGCGGTGCACGCGCGACCCGAGCTGCTGCAGGTCGCCGATACGGTGGCTCGCGACAAGAGCATCGACCGCGACGAGGTCCTCGAGGCCATGGAGCAGGCCATCCAGAAGGCTGCGCGGTCCAAGTATGGCCACGAGCACGACATTCGCGTGTTCATCGACCGCGTCTCCGGCGAGATCTCGCTGGCCCGCTACCTGGAGGTGGTCGAGGCGGTCGAGAACGAGGCGACCCAGCTCACCCTCGAGCAGGCACAGCGGCGCAAGGCGGAGGCGGAGCTCGGCGAGTTCCTCGCCGACCCGTTGCCGCCCATCGACTTCGGCCGCATCGCCGCGCAGACGGCGAAGCAGGTGATCGTGCACAAGGTGCGCGAGGCCGAGCGGCGGCGGCAATACGAGGAGTTCAAGGACCGGGTCGGCGAGATCGTCAACGGCCTGGTCAAGCGGGTCGAGTTCGGCAACGTCGTCGTCGACCTGAGCCGGGCTGAGGCCATGCTCCGGCGCGAGGAGGCGATCCCGCGCGAGCACTTCAACGTCGGCGACCGGGTCCGGGCCTACGTCATGGACGTCCGCGAGGAGCCGCGGGGGCCGCAGGTGTTCCTGTCGCGGACGCACCCGAAGTTCATGGCCAAACTGTTCGCCCAGGAGGTCCCGGAAATCTACGACGGGATCATCGAGATCAAGGCGGTGGCCCGCGACCCGGGCTCGCGGGCGAAGATCGCGGTGCTGTCCCACGACTCCGGCATGGACCCCGTCGGCCCCTGCATCGGCATGCGCGGCTCGCGCGTCCAGGCGGTGGTGGGCGAGCTTCAGGGCGAGAAGATCGACATCATCCAGTGGTCGCCCGACCCCGCGACGTTCATCGTCAACGCCCTGGCGCCGGCGGAGGTGGCCAAGGTCGTGCTCGACGAGGAGGCGAACCGGATCGAGGTGGTCGTCCCCGACGACCAGCTCAGCCTCGCCATCGGCCGCCGCGGGCAGAACGTCCGGCTGGCGTCGCAGCTCACCGGCTGGGACATCGACATTCTCACCGAGGACGAGGAAAGCCAGCGGCGCAACGAGGAGTTCCGCATCCGCTCGCAGGCGTTCATCGAGTCGCTCAACGTCGACGACGTCATCGCCCACCTGCTGGTTGCCGAAGGCTTCACCAGCGTCGAGGAGATCGCCTTCGTGCCGATCGAGGAACTCGCCGAGATCGAGGGCTTCGAGCCGGAGCTCGCCGAAGAGCTCAAGACCCGGGCGCAGACCTTCGTGCAGACCCGCGACGAGGGGTTCACCAACAGGCGCGTCGAGCTCGGCGTCGCCGACGAGGTCGCGGCTCTCGCCGGGATGAAGCCGGCCATCCTCGCAGCTCTGGGCGAGCACGGGGTGAAGTCGCTCGACGATCTCGCCGATCTTGCCGGCGACGAGCTCTTGGAATATGCGCCGGACGGGGCGCTGACGCTCGATCAGGCCAACGAGATCATCATGGCGGCGCGCGCCCACTGGTTCGAAGACGAGGACGAGGCCGGCGAGCAGCCGGCGGAGGTCGCTTCGGCGGAGCCGGACGCGGCGTCGTCCAGCGGCGGCTAGGCACGCATGGCGCGCGCAGCCGTCCAGGAACCCTGCCTCGACGATCGCGGCCCGCACCGGCGCTGCCTCGTCTCGGCAACGGTGCGGCCGCGCGAGCAACTGGTGCGTTTCGTCATCTCCCCGGAGGGCGAGGTCACCCCCGATGTGGCCCAGCGCCTGCCCGGGCGGGGATTTTGGTTGAGCGCCGACAGGGATATGATAGACAGGGCTTGCGCCAAGAAGGTGTTCGCGAAGGCGGCGCGCGCCCAGGTGGCCGTGCCCGGGACACTGGCCGACGATGTCGAGCGGTTGCTGGTGCACCGTTGCCAGGAGCTGATCGGCTTGGCGCGCCGCGCGAAGCAGGCGGTTTGCGGCTACGCGCAGACCCGCGAGTGGTTGGAGCGGGGCGCGGCCGCGGTTCTACTCGCCGCCCGTGACGGCTCGGAGGATCAGCTCCGGAAGATGCGCGGCCCGGCGGGTGCGACGGCGGTGGTTGGCGTGCTGGGCAGGGGGGAGCTCGGCGCTGCCTTTGGCCGGGACGACGTTGTCCATGGCGTCCTGGCGCCGGGAAAGCTTGCCGCCGCCCTCATCCACGAAGCGCGGCGGCTCGAAGGATTGCGCAAGCCCCAGGTGGCGAGTTCGACGGCCGAAGCCCGAGGAAAGAGCTAGCATAAGAAAGACATGACGGACATCGACGAACGCAAGGCGGAAGACGTGACGCAGCTCGCCAAGCCCAAGCGGCTGGAGCTGAAGAAGACCGTGGAGGGCGGGCAGGTTCGCCAGAGCTTCTCCCACGGCCGCTCGAAGATGGTGACGGTCGAGGTCCGCAAGAAACGCACCTTCGCCACCGACGGCCACGGCCGCGTCGCCGAGGTCAGGCGCGGTGAAACCCAGGGGGGACAGGGCGGAGCGGCGGTGGCGCGCGAGGGCGCCGCGGTCGGACTGACCAATCACGAGAAGGCCGCACGCGCCCGCGCGCTGCAGGACGCGATCCGCGCCGAGGACGAGCGCGCGGCCGCCGAGGCGAAGCAGACGGCGGCGGCCAAGGCCGAGACGGCGGCGGCGGCCGACGCGGCGCTGAAGGCCGGGGTTGCGGAAGTTTCCGAAGCCGAGGCGTCCGCCAGCGAGGCCGCCGAGGCCGCGGCTGCCCCGGCAGAGCCGGCGGTCGAGGTGGAAGGCGAGCCCGGAGCCGAGGCGCAGCCGGTGGCCGCCGCGGAAGCGGGTGGTGCCGGGCAGATTGTGCCCGAGCCGGCGGCCGGGCCGGCCGTGGAAGCGGCGCCGGAGCCAGCGGTAAAGGCCTCGCCTGCGCCAGCGTCGGCGCCGGCACAGCCCGGGGCCAAGGCGAAGGCTCCGACCCCGGAGGTCAAGGGCGAGGTCAAGGCCAAGGAGGGCGCGGAAGCAGACGACGATGGCGATCGCCGCGGTCGGCCGAAACGGCCGCTGCGCCCCGAGGCGCGCAAAGCCGCGCCGGTCGCCCGCCGCGACGATGCGAACCGCCGCCCCGGCAAGCTCACCATCGTCGATGCGCTCGACGAGGGCGCCAGCGAGCGGGTGCGCAGCCTGGCCTCGGTGCGCCGAGCCCGCGAGAAGGAACGCCTCAAGCAGCAGTCGCAGCGGGGCGGGGAGCCGCAGAAGATCGTGCGCGAGGTCGTCATCCCGGAGAGCATCACCGTCCAGGAGCTGGCCAACCGAATGGCCGAGCGCAGCGTCGGCGTCATCAAGGCGCTGATGAAGATGGGCATGATGGCGACCATCAATCACGTCATCGACGCCGACACCGCCGAGCTGATCGCCAGCGACTTCGGCCACAAGGTCAAGCGGGTCAGCGACGCCGACGTCGAGATCGGGCTCAGGGGCGACGCCGACGAGGACGAGCTGCTGGCGGCGCGCCCGCCGGTCGTAACCGTCATGGGCCACGTCGATCACGGCAAGACCTCGCTGCTCGACGCGCTCAGGCGCACCGACGTCGCCGCCCACGAAGCGGGTGGCATCACCCAGCACATCGGCGCCTACCAGGTGACGCTGTCCAGCGGCGACAAGATCACCTTCATCGACACGCCGGGCCACGCCGCCTTCACCCAGATGCGGGCGCGGGGCGCCAAGGTCACCGACATCGTCGTCCTGGTCGTCGCCGCCGACGACGGGGTGATGCCGCAGACGGTCGAGGCCATCGACCACGCCAAGGCCGCCGGTGTGCCGCTGATCATCGCGATCAACAAGATGGATCGCCCGGACGCCAACCCGAAGCGGGTTCGGACCGAGCTGCTTCAGCACGGCATCGTCACCGAGGACATGGGCGGCGACACGCTGGACGTCGAAGTCTCGGCCAAGCAGGGGCTGAACCTGGACAAGCTGCAGGAGGCGATCCTGCTGCAGGCCGAGGTGCTCGACCTGAGGGCCAATCCCGCCCGCCCGGCGGAGGGCATCGTCGTCGAGACCAAGGTCGAGCGCGGCCGCGGCTCGGTCGCGACGGTGCTGGTCCAGCGCGGCACGTTGCGGACCGGGGACATCTTCGTCGCCGGCGCCGAATGGGGCCGGGTTCGCGGCCTCTACGACGCCAGCGGCACCTCGCTCGACGAGGCCGGGCCGGGGATGCCGGTGGAGGTGCTGGGGCTGAACGCCACGCCCGCGGCCGGCGACGAGGTTTCGGTCGTCGAGAACGAAGCCCGGGCGCGCGAGGTTTCCGAGTTCCGCCAGCGCCGTCTGCGCGAGGCGCGGACCACCACGAACCGCGGCACGGTCGAGCAGATCTTCAGCCGCATCGCCGACGGCGAGCAGCAGACGCTGCCGGTCCTGGTGAAGGCCGACGTCCACGGCTCGACCGAGGCCATCGTCAGCGCGCTGCAGAAGCTCGGCACCGACGCGGTCGGGGTGCAGATGATCCACGCCGGTGTCGGCGGCATCAACGAGTCCGACGTCGCCCTGGCGCGGGCGTCGAACGCGCTGGTCATCGGCTTCAACGTGCGCGCCAACCCGCAGGCGCGGGAACTGGCCAAGCGCGACGGCGTCGACATCCGCTACTACTCGATCATCTACAACCTCACCGACGACATGAAGAGCATGCTGTCGGGCATGCTGGCGCCGATCACCCGGGAAAACCTGCTCGGCTACGCGCAGATCCGCGAGGTGTTCAACATCACCAAGGTCGGCAAGGTCGCCGGCTGCATGATCACCGAGGGCATGGTCAAGCGCGGCGCCAAGATCCGGCTGCTCCGCGACGACGTGGTGATCCACGAGGGGGATATCTCGCAGCTGAAGCGCTTCAAGGACGATGTCCGCGAAGTCAAGGAAGGCTACGATTGCGGTATCGCAATCGCCAACTATAACGATATCCGGGTCGGCGACGTCATCGAGTGTTTCGAGCTCGAGCAGATCGCCCAAGAACTTTAACCGGCCGCCGCCGCGATCCGGTTCGACGGGATTATGATGTCGAAAGGGGAACTGAAGGCCCCGAGCCAACGGCAATTGCGGGTTGGCGAAGAACTCCGCCATGCGCTCGCTCATCTTCTGGAGCGGGGCGAGGTGCATGATCCGGGGCTGGCCAAGGTGTCCGTGACGGTGACCGAGGTCCGTGTCAGCCCCGACTTCCGCAACGCCACCGCGTTCATCATGCCGCTCGGCGGCGAGGCCGAGGCCGACGCCATCGAGGCGCTGACGCGGGCGCGCGGGTTCATCCGCCGCCGCCTCGCCGAAATGGTCAGGCTGAAGATCACGCCGGCGTTCAGCTTCCGCCGCGACGCCTCCTTCGACGAGGCGGGGCACATCGAGGCCCTGCTGCGCCGGCCGGAAGTGGCGCGCGACCTGCGCACCGACGACGACGCGGATCTGGTCGATGCGGACGACGACGGCGAAAGCGATACCGGGAGCAGCGGACGTGGGTAGGCGCAGCGGTCACCCCATCCACGGCTGGCTGATCATCGACAAGCCGAGCGGGCTGACGTCGGCGGCGGTCATCGCCATCGTTCGTCGGCTGACCGGCGCGGCCAAGGCCGGCCACTGCGGCACCCTCGATCCGTTGGCCACCGGGGTGTTGCCGGTGGCGCTCGGCGAAGCCACCAAGACGGTCGCCTACGTCATGGACGGCTCGAAGACCTACGTCTTCACCGTCCGCTGGGGCGAGAAGCGCAACACCGACGATTGCGAGGGCGTCGTCACCGCCGTGAGCGAGGTCAGGCCGGAGGCCGCGGCGATCGAGGCCGTGCTGCCTCGCTTCACCGGCGTCATCGAGCAGATCCCACCCGACTTCTCGGCGGTGAAGGTCGGCGGGCGGCGGGCCTACGCGCTGGCCCGCAGCGACGAGGCGGTCACGTTGCAGTCCCGCGAGGGCCTCATCGAGGAGATCGCCCTGGCCGACCAGCCGGACGCCGATCACGCCACCTTCCGGGTTCGTTCCGGCAAGGGCGTCTACATGCGCTCGCTGGCTCGCGACATCGCGGAGGCCTTGGGCACCCTCGGCCACGTCTCGGCGCTGCGCCGGCTCAGCGTCGGTCCGTTCGCGGAAGACCAGGCGCTGGCGCTGGCGGATGCGCGGGAGATGGACCCCGAGGCGATCCTGGCGCAGCATCTGCTGCCGATCAGCACGGCGCTCGCAGGGGTGCCGGCGGTCTCGCTGACGGAGACGGAGGCGCGCCGGCTGCAGCACGGCCAGGCCATCGCCAGCCTGCCGGTCGCCAGCCGCTCGCGCGCCGACGGCCTGTGCCGGGACGCGGTGGTGTATGCGACGTCGGCCGGACGGCCGGTGGCACTGGCGCAGATCAAGGGAAGCGAGATCCGCCCCTTGCGGGTCTTGAACGTTTAAGCAGGGTAAGAAGAGCGACGGAGAGAGATAAGGTATGTCCATCACGGCCGAGCGGAAGCAAGAAGTCATCCGGGACTTCGCCATGGGCGACAGCGATACGGGTTCGCCGGAGGTCCAGGTCGCCATCCTGAGCGAGCGGATCCGGAACCTGACCGAGCACCTGAAGGTGCACAAGAAGGATTTCCACTCCCGGCGGGGTCTCTTGATGATGGTCGGGCAGCGGCGCCGGCTGCTGGACTATCTCAAGGGCAAGGAAGAAAGCCGCTACACCGCATTGCTCGAACGGCTCGGCCTGCGCCGCTAGCCACTGCTTGGCCCGTGCGCGGCCGCTCGTGGGCTTGGCTCCGGTCCGACATCGGTGCCGGTCCCGGGCCCCGAAATCGCGCAATGGCAACGCGCCGCCGACGGCGGCGCCCGGCGGCCGCCACCGGCTTGATGGACAGCTGGTCGAGCGTGCCGAACACCTGAAAGGATAAGAAAATGTTCAAAGAATTCCGCAAGGAAATCCAGTGGGGCGGACGGCCGCTGACGCTGGAGTCCGGCAAGATCGCGCGCCAGGCGGACGGCGCCGTGCTCGCGACCTACGGCGAGACCAAGGTTCTGTGCACTGTCGTCTACGAGAAGGCGCCGAAGCCCGGGCTCGACTTCTTCCCGCTGTCCGTGCACTACCAGGAGAAGACCTTTGCCGCCGGCAAGATCCCGGGGGGCTTCTTCAAGCGCGAAGGCCGGCCAGCGGAGAAGGAGATCCTCAGTTCGCGGCTGATCGACCGGCCGATCCGGCCGCTGTTCGCCAAGGGCTACCGCAACGAGACCCAGATCATCTGCACCGTGTTGTCGCACGACCTGGAGAACGACCCGGACATCGTCGCGATGATCGGCTCGTCGGCGGCGCTGACGCTGTCCGGCGTGCCCTTCCTCGGTCCCATCGCCGGCTGCCGCGTCGGCTACATCGCCGGCGAGTACGTTCTGAACCCGCAGCTCGACGAGCTGCCGACGAGCGCGCTGGACCTGGTCGTGGCCGGCACCCGCGAAGGCGTCCTGATGGTCGAGTCGGAGGCCAAGGAGCTCTCCGAGGACGTCATGCTGGGGGCGGTGATGTTCGGCCACCGGGCCATGCAGCCGGTCATCGACGCCATCGTCGAGCTGGCGGAGGCCTGCGCCCGCGAGCCGATCGACCTGCCGGCGCCGTCGGCCGGGCTCGCCGAGCTCTCCGAGCGGCTGCGCGCCAGCGGTGAGGGCGAGCTGCGCACCGCGTACGGCGAGTCGGTGAAGGCCGCGCGCCGGGAGAAGGTGGCGGCGCTGAAGCTGCAGCTTTCCGACGCCCTTTCGGCCGACGAGTCCCTCGACGCCGAAGTCGTGTTCGACGGCTTCGAGGACGCGTTCAAGGACCTCGAGAAGGACGTGGTCCGCAAGAGCATCCTCGCCGAGAAGCAGCGCATCGACGGCCGCGGCCCCGCGGACGTGCGCCCGATCGCCGTCGAGGTCGGCCTTTTGCCGCGCGCCCACGGCAGCGCGCTCTTCACCCGCGGCGAGACCCAGGCGCTGGTGGTGACGACGCTCGGCACCGGCCAGGACGAGCAGATCATCGACGCGCTCGCCGGCGAGTTCCGCGAGCACTTCCTGCTGCACTACAACTTCCCGCCCTACTCCGTCGGCGAGGCCGGCCGCTTCGGCTTCACCGGCCGCCGGGAGGTCGGCCACGGCAAGCTGGCGTGGCGGTCCGTCCGCCCGCTCTTGCCGGCCAAGGACAGCTTTCCCTACACGATCCGCGTCGTCTCGGAGATCACCGAGTCCAACGGCTCCTCGTCGATGGCGACCGTCTGCGGCGCCTCGCTGTCGATGATGGACGCGGGCGTGCCGCTGCAGCGGCCGGTGGCCGGGATCGCTATGGGGCTGATCAAGGAGGGCGACGACTTCGTCGTGCTCTCGGACATTCTCGGCGACGAGGACCACCTGGGCGACATGGACTTCAAGGTCGCCGGCACCTCGGACGGCGTCACCGCCCTGCAGATGGACATCAAGATCACCTCGATCACCGAGGACATCATGCGGGTCGCCCTGGCGCAGGCCCGCGACGGCCGCCACCACATCCTGAACGAGATGGCCATGGGCATCTCGAGCGCGCGCGAAGCCCTCAACCGCAACGCCCCGCGGATCACCGTCATCCACATCAACAAGGACAAGATCCGCGAGGTCATCGGCCCGGGCGGCAAGATCATCCGCGAGATCTGCGAGGTGACCGGCGCGCGGATCGACCTGGAGGACGACGGCACGGTCAAGGTCGCCGCGGTCGACCAGCACTCGGCGGACGCCGCCATCGACTGGATCCGCAGCATCGCCGCGGAGCCCGAGGTCGGCACCATCTACACTGGCAAGGTGGTCAAGACCGTCGACTTCGGCGCCTTCGTCAACTTCCTCGGCTCGCGCGACGGCCTGGTCCACATCAGCGAGCTCTCCCGCGAGCGGGTGAACAAGGTCACCGACGCGGTGCAGGTGGGCGACAGCGTCAAGGTCAAGCTCATCGGCGTCGACGACCGCGGCAAGTTCAAGCTGTCGATGCGCGCCGTCGATCAGGAGACCGGCGAGGACATTTCCAAGGCGAAGGCCGCGACCTGAACCGGGGCTTCGCCTCTACACTCGGATCGTGAACCGGGCGGCCCTCGGGCCGCCTTTCTTTTGCCCGACGTCCGCACACTGCTGGCCCGCCTTCGTTCAGGCGGCCGGCTGATGGCGCGCCGACGCGCCTGAGCGCCCGCCGATCCCGGCCCCCGGGGCGGCCTTGCCCGCCCGGCCGGCCCTGGGGCAACCGCCTCTTCTCCCACGACAGCGTACACGTTGAGATACGGTCGTCAGCGGCGATACGGCCGGGCGTAACCCGGGCGAAACAACCCGGTGGCGGTGGCGCGCCCCGGCGCCCGGCGCGCACGACGGAAACCATTGCATGTCAGCGTATTGGCGGCGCGGCCGGCTACGACCATAGGTTTGGCACGGGGGCTGCACCATGGGGGCTGATCGCCGCGCGGTGCAACCATAGAGAGACCGGACGGCGAGGGCCTGCAGGTGCAGGCGGCAAGCTCAACCCCTACGGAGATCCCGACCCATGACCAAGCTCTCCCTCCTCGGCACGGCATCGGCCCTGGCCCTCAGCTTCGCCCTCGCGCAAGGCGCCTCCGCCACCGAGCCGCGGCTCCTCGTTGACGATAACCAGACGAACCTGCTGAGCGACGGCAACGCCAACGACGGCAGCACGATCAACAAGTCCTACACCGCCAACACGGACAACAGCGTCCAGGCCTCGTCCGACGACGACCGGACCGCCAACAACAGCTTCAACAAGTCCTACACCGCCAACATCGACAAGAGCGTCCAGGCCTCGTCGGACGACGACACGGCGACCAACAACAGCTTCAACAAGACCGCCAGCAACAGCTTCAACAAGTCCCACACCGCGAACACCGACAACAGCGTCAGCGCCTCGTCGGACGACGACAACGTCGCGACCAACAGCTTCAACACGAGCACCAACACCAGCACCAGCGAGAGCAGGTGGACCAGCATCGTCGTCAGCAAGGACGAGCGGGTGAGCGAGACCGAGCTCGAGGCCGAGGCCAGCCGGGGTAGCCTCGCGGCCGTCAACGGCGACGCCGCCGACAACAGCATCGGTCGCCAGAACTCCGGCAAGATCGCCGGCGACGACCTCAACACCGGCACCCAGACCGACATCTCGCTGGGCGACGTCATGGTCAACCTGGCGACGGCCAACGCCCACCTCGACAGCGCTTCCATGAGCGCGGCGCTGAAGGCCGGGGTCGACACCGGCGGCATCAACAGCGTCAACCTGAACGGCATGCATGGCATCGCCCAGGTGAGCAACAACACCGGCGTCGCGGCTCAGGCGAACAACATCGCCCTGAACGCCATCGTCAAGTAGGCCTGTCGAACGGACGGACCGGCGGGC
>Ga0209573_1004167_pt1 | contig 14685 bp, 10 predicted proteins | sample TNRBio252014_DNA_FD_185870 | JGI IMG/M metagenome (GOLD analysis project Ga0209573, IMG submission 185870) | Wastewater treatment Type I Accumulibacter community from EBPR Bioreactor in Madison, WI, USA - TNR Reactor_6/25/2014_ DNA (SPAdes)... | ecosystem: Engineered > Bioreactor > EBPR >...
ACAGGATCTGCAGAATCTGGTGATATGAAGGTTGGCCCAGACGGTTTGCGATGCCGTACGGCATCCCAAACTGCACGGTTCCCAGCATCAGGCGCGAGAAGTCAGGCTGCATACGTGGTGAGGAAATTGCGTCGAGCCCAAAAAGAGAAGCCCGAATTCGTCGGAAGCCGGGCTTTGAAGACAATCCTGGGACACTCGAAAATCCCTGGGAGTCTGTCTGGATATTGCCGTTTTCGTGAGCCGCAAGGCGCTAGCCGCGGGTAATTCGACAGCAAAACCCGCGGCTAGCGCCTTGCGGCTCACGGTTTTGGAGATTCCAGACAGACTCCTAAGTAAGCCCAGTCAGGACTCCGTCGCTGCAGAAATCCGGGTTTCCAAAGGTCTCGATGTGATGACCGAAACCATGTGCCAGAGCCATCAGCATGCGGTTATGCGGTACTTTACGAAACTTCATCGATCGTCCCATGTTGAAGTCGAGTCCGTTGCCGACCATCACAAATGGGATGTTGTCCAGCGTATGTGAGTTGCCCTGACCCAGTTCATTCCCCCAGAGAATCAGCGTGTTATCCAGCAGCGAGCCTTCGCCACCAGGCTCCGGAGTTTCTGACAGCCGTCGGACCAGATACGCCAATTGCTCGCAGTACCAACGGTTGATCTTTGTCAGCTTTTCATGAGCCTCTTTGTTCTCATTGGGCTCGTGGGACAGTTCGTGATGTCCCTCGTCGATCCCCAGCCATCGCATCTTCGGCTGACCAACGGAATTGGTGATCTGGAAAGTGGCCACTCGGGAAAAGTCGTTGACGAAACTGTTGACCAGCAGATCCATCTGCATCTTTGTGATCTGGGGAATATTGTCGTTCTCTTCCTTGATCCCCTGTTCCAGTTCAGGAACCAGGTGGCCTGACTCTGCCTTCTGCGAATCACGAAGCTGCTGCTCCATGGATCGCACAAAGGTCGTGTGTTCGTCGAGCAGATGCCGGTCGGCTGGCGAAATGTGCTGGCTGATTCGCTTCAGATCTTCCTGAACACTGTCCAGGACGCTCGTCAGTACCTCCCGATCCTTCACCTGACCGTACAGCTTTTTAAACATCTGATACGGGTCATCAATCGGAGCGATCGGTTTATTGGCTCCGGCGTAGCTCATCCGAGTCCACGTGTCGGCCCGGTCGGGAACCATCACGCCGAATTCCAGAGAACCAAAACGCGTGCGGGTTTCTTCCTTCGACTGCAGGAAGTTGGCAATCTCCTGATCGATGGAGATTCCACTGGCCCAGCCGGCCGGAGTGTCAGACCCGCCCTGAATGTTTCCCGGAAACAATTCCGTCCCGGTCAGCAGACACCCCATGCCGCGCATGTGATTGTCGCCATCGCCGCGCACCTTGTCTGACAGACCATGCAGTACCAGCGTGCGATTCTGGAAGTCCTTCAGCGGTTCAAGAATTCGCTTCAGCGTGAAGTTCTCACCTTCTTCGTCAGGCCAGAAGTCCCAGGGCACGGTTCCGTTCGGGCTGAACATCACCACCAGTCGCTGTTTGCGAGTCGCCGATTTCAGCGGAGACGCAAATGCGTTGAGATTGGAAATGAAGGGAAGGGCAGCCGCACTGAGGCCAACCTGTTTGAGGAATCGACGGCGAGTGTTCATGGCTGGACCGTTCTGAAGATAACGGAGTTTGGTGGGTTGGTTCGGGGGAGCGGTGAAGCGGAGTCGTGAATTGAATCAATTATGGGCTGGAAACCGCTTCTGTCGCAACCACAGGACGGGAAGTTTCCGATGGTGCCTGCATTGCTGCCCGGCAGGCAATCTCGACCATCAGGTGCTTCATGTGGAATTCGTGGCTGCGAAAGAATTCGGCCAGTTCTGCAATCGTTTCCGGACCGAAGGCCAGAATCGGCTGCTGAACCATGTGATGGAACAACTGTCGAACAAACGAACGATGAGTTTCTTCGCTGCGTGCCAGAACCTCAGCCAGTTCCTTTGCGCCGGCGAAGCGGACCAGTTCGCCATTTCGCTGCAGATACTGGCCGGACGCATCGATCGCCTTATTCTTTTCGCTTTCCCGATATCGTCCAACCGAGTCGAAGTTCTCAAGGGCGAAGCCCAGCGAGTTGATGAGAGCGTGACAATTCACGCAGGCTTCCGGCGACGTCTGAATCGTTACTCTTTCCCGAGTCGTCAGATCCGGCGCCAGATCCGGAGCTGTCGGAGCCACCGCAATCGGAGGCGGCTTCACTCCACGCCCCAGCACACCGCGTGACAAAAACACGCCGCGATGAATGGGCGAACTGGTTTCCATGTAGGCAAAACCACTCAGCAGAAACGGATGGGAGACGATGCCCGATCGCCGTTCGGATTCAAACTGCACTTCCTGAAAGTCTGCATCGGGTGCCAGACCCGCTCCATAGAATTGAGACAATCGTCCATTGAGGAATATCGAATCCGTCAGCAGCAATCGTCGAAAATCGGCGTTGTCCGCGTCAATCGCTTGCTCAAGCAGCAGCTCCAGAGACACTCGCAGATCTGCCGCGACTTCCGGAGTGAAATCCGGAAACAAACTGTCGGCCTTGTCAATTTCTGTCAGCCGATCCAGGTTCATCCATGCTCGCAGAAATTCCAGTTGTCGAGCTCGGCTGCGATAGTCATTCACCAGTCGCCACGCCTGATCGCGAATCTGCTTGTCGGTTGCCAACTGTCCGTTTTTCGCAGCTTCCAGCAGTTGTTTGTCTGGCAGGGAATTCAACAGGGCGAACGACAATCGTGATGCGCGATCGTACTGATCATCGTTCCCGTCGGCTTCACGATACAGAAACCGTGGAGACAGCAACGTCAGCAGGATGACTCGCCTGAGGCCCTCTTCATCCGATGCAGCCGACGCGAACTGTCGATCGATGTACTCCAGCCGCAGGTCTTCAGTGAGCGGACGACGAAACGCTCGCTCGGTGAACTCCCGGGCAAACTCATGAATCTTCTTTGTTCTCTGCGCTACATCGCCATCGCGACGGAGATCGGCGTAATCCCGAAGTTTCAGCAGAACCTTATCGGCCACTTCGATCGCCGCGTTTGTCACTGCATCCTTCCATTCGCGCGAGACACTGGTGCCGCGTTCGTAGCCCGAACTGCGGTCATCCGGTGGGAAGGGAGTTTCCACGACAAGGATCTCCGGAGTCCCATCGGGAATCAGATGCGACGTCGGAATCACCTGTTCCACACTGTTGGGAGTCTTCCACAACAATGCGACCGACGCAGTGGCTTCCTTGAACTTAAACCAGTCCAGTCGAATCGGATAAAGTCGCCCCGCCAGCAGATACCGGGATCCTCGAAAGTCGCGGTCATTTCCGGATCGGACCCATGCATCAATGAGCGGCTTTTCGCTGTCATTCAGATAAAGCCGAGTTCCGTTTTCCGTCCGCACTGTGAACTCATACCAACCTGTTTCCCGCGGAATCAGCGATCCTGTCCATTGCATGGAGAACTCATCGTCCGGAATCTTTTCACCGTCCGGGCTGAACTTTCCGAAATCAAAGTTCACGGTCGAATCAACTCGTTCGTAGATCCGACGATCCCTCCGCTGACCGCGGCTGGCAAAGTACTCGGCTTTCAGTCCTCGATTTTCCTTCGGAGCATTGAACCAGCGAAAACTGGTGGCCAGATCAGCGACGGAGTTGCGGTACTGAGACACCGTCAGACGACTGAGTTCAATTCGCGGTGGATTCAGCGTCGCCTGAGCTTCGGGCGAATAAAAGGACTTCTGCATCCATTCCGCCACCAGCCGGGCCTCATCACCCACACAGTCTTCCGGCGACCCTTCGGGCATGGTGCGAGTGATCAGGTCGGCCAGGTCCGAAGTCGCTCGGTCCCCAAACAGCGGAGCCGGCACGTCCGGTGTTCCTGCACCATTCGGCCCATGGCAGCTGATGCATTTGGCCTCGTAGATCTGCTGCCCGCGGACAAGACTGCCTGATTCATCGGCCTGAACGACGCAGGATGTCCACAATCCGGACAGAAGCACACACAGGAGAATTCGCGAATCGGATTGCGAGCGAATCATGGGAGTTCACTCCGTATGGTCGGGGCGGGGAATTCAGGTCGGGGCGAGGATATCGGAGAGCCAATGACCGTTTTCAGATCGTATGGATCGCAGGTCGGAATCTAACAGCCACTCGAATAAGACTATTCTGCCGTTCCTGCGGGGAACTTCACAAGGCAGCCCTGGCCGGCTCAAACGGCTTTCGCGGTGTCGGGACTGTCACGATTCTGTTCGAGGCTGTCTGGATCCTTCAAAACCGTCAGCCGAAAGTCGCCAGCGGCGGGTGACTTCCAAACTTTCGTACGCCGCCCCGCAGGCGACCAGCATTCTGAAATTTCTGCCGATCCCACTCAGGGCTTCCGGTGTCCAAACCCCTTTCATAACTGCATGATTCGACAGATTTCGGCCCTGGACCCGGTTTTCTCATGAGTGCTCTCAGAATGGCATCACGGCGGATGCTCCACGATTACCTCACTTTGCCGCAGACGGTTTACATCCTCTGCGTTGGGACGCTGATTAATCGAGCCGGGGCATTTGTCATGCTGTTCCTGACAATTTACGTCAGTGAAGAGCTGGGAATGGGCAAGACATTTGCCAGCTACTGCATCGGAGCGTTTGGCCTGGGCGCGGTCGTCTCTTCCCTGCTGGGCGGACACCTGGCGGATCAGTTCGGGCGCCGAACCACCATGCTGGTGGCTCTGCTGGGAGGAGCCTCGGCCCTGATCGCGCTGAGTCTGATCACCAACGGCTGGGCCTTCATGGGCGTGCTGTTTCTCTTCGCGCTGATTGTGGAAATGTATCGCCCGGCTTCGGCGGCGATGATTGGAGACGTGACTCCCGCCATCCATCGTCCGCAGGCATTTGGCCTGATGTATATTGCCATGAATCTGGGTTTTGCCGTCGCTCCGCCCATCGGCGGATATCTGGCCTCCAGGTCCTTTCAATGGCTCTTCTGGGGCGATGCTGTCACGACCGCCCTTTACGGACTGGTCGTGCTGTTGCTGGTGAAAGAAACTCTGCCGACTCGCCGCAGTTCCGATCGGGTGGCGTCGAATCCACGTAACGAAATGGAATCCGACACTCCGCTGGCCGCGGCTGAAGCTCTGGCTTCGCTGGAAGTTCCTGACGAGAGTCCCGACGCGGGCAATGTCGGCCGGAAAGAGTCGCATTGCTCCAGCAGATCGGCATTTCGACAGATCTCACGCGACTGGATATTCCTGCTGTACGTGTCCTGCAGTCTGCTGACCAACATCGTCTTCATGCAGTCGTTCGTCACTCTGCCTCTGTATCTTCGAGGCATGGGATTCGACGAATTGCAGTTCGGCATGATGATCTGCATCAACGGGATTCTGATCGTGATGTTTCAGCTTCCATTAACTCACTTGCTGAATCGATGGAATCGGGATCAAGTGCTGCTGGCCGGTGAACTGCTGCTTGCCGCTGGCTTTGGTCTGACCATGTTTGCCGGAACAGCTCCAATGATTGTGATGTCCATTGCCATCTGGACGTTCGGCGAAATTCTGCAGGCGCCTTACAAACCGACACTGGTGGCCGAAATGGCGCCCGTGGAACTGAGGGCTCGGTACATGGGAGTCTTCAATCTGGCCCATTCCATGTCGCTGATGATCGGAGCACCGCTGGGCGGAAAAATCCTGGATCACTTCGGCCCGAACATTCTGTGGTCCGGCTGCAGTGGACTGCTGCTGCTGACAACCATGATGTATGCGTTTGTATTTCGACAGCATCGAAATCGCCACTCAGGCATTCATCCGTAAGTGGGCACCGTACAGGCTGTGGCTGAATGAATTCAAACAGCAGACGTCACTCTCCGAGTGACGATGAACAAGGCTCACCTTTGGTGAGTTGCGTCACTCGGAGAGTGACGTCTACTTTGAATTTAATCCTGAGCGGCCTTCGGGCAACCAATTCGCCGCTACAACAGTTGAAATTCCGGCAGCGTGCAGGTTGCGTGGATGCCTTCCGTCAAAGTCGAGTCCTGTTTCAACAATGCCTGCAGGCGATCGCGGGCGGACATCGGAATCGGAACAGCAAACAGAGACTGCTGCAGAAAATCGAGGATCTCTGAAGGGCCGGACAAATTCTGCCGACTGAGATAGTCTCTCAGGGACACGCGACCGAATCGGGTCTTGTCATCCGTGATCAACCGTCGCACCAGATTGGATCGCCCCAGCAGCGTCGACGAATTGATCCAGGTTCTGCCACCGTCCCATCCCTTGACACTGGGAGGATACAGCAGGCCCTGTCCCAGCAACTGCAGGTGTTCGGCCAGTTCAAACGAATTCGCAGATCCTTCCAGGCTGCGAAGAAATCCAATCGCCAGTTCCACGGGCGAACGAATCTTTCGACCGACGGATGCGGCCGAAAAGAAAAGGTTGCTGCTGAGGATCCTTTGCACCACGGGTCGGATCTGCATGCCGCTGTGGCGCATCAGTGCAGCCAATGGAGCGATCAGGAGTGAATCCGGTTCCGGATCGTCCATGACATAAAACTTCACCAGCTTTCTGCAGATGAATTCCGCAGCCGAATTCTGAGCCAGAACAATCTGGACTCCATCTTCGCCTTTGAAGTTGCCGGTCTGTCCCAGAATGGATTTTGTTCCCGTGTCGTGCTGAAAACGATTGAAGCGAAATTCGTTTCGTCGAATCTCCCAGCCCGTGAAGCACCGCGCGAGTTCACGAATATCAGCTTCGGAATAATTGCCTTCCCCCAGGCAGAACAGCTCCATGATTTCCCGCGCGAAGTTTTCGTTGGGATGCGCTTTGCGGTTGGTCGCGGAGTCCAGGTACACCAGCATCGCCGGATCACGTGAGATCTCCAGCAGCAACTGCGAGAAATCTCCGAACGCATGAGTCCTCAGCAGTTCATTCTGCTGCAGCATCAGGATTGGTTCGGTCACCTTTTCCGCGCTGGTGGCGAAGTGACCATGCCAGAACAACGTCAGCTTCTCAAGTGCCTGAGCCGGCGTACTGAGCATTCGATAGACCCACCACGCGGACAACTGCTGCACGTTTCCAGTGGCGATGGCGGAATCCGCCAATGTCCTCATGTCCGCCAGAAATTCTTCCGGCTGAGTGGCGTTCAACAATGCGTCGACCAGGTCAGCCGGTGACTTTCCGAGCGATTCTTTCAGCTCGGCCGCGGTCACACCAAATCCCGCACGCCGAAACAAATGGGCCACTCGGCGCTGATCCCACGGATTCATTCCGTCTGGCTGATACGGTTGCCAAGCCCAGTCCGGATTCATCAGCTCATCCATTCCGGAACTCTCGCTATCTGGGGGACGTATCAAACGGAGTCAATCCATCCGCCTCGGCCTTGGACTTTGTGCTGAGCATCATCTTCTTGCCGGCTTCGTCCACAATCAGCACCAGCGGATCTCGTTCGGCCGCATACTTCTGGATGATGGCATGCAGAGCGGCCTGAGCTGACACGCTGCCCAGATCAAATGTCTGCGGCATGTTCTGAGTGAAGCCGGCTGCCTTCAATCCATCACCATCAATTGAAACTTCGGTCTTGATGGAATCTCCGATGAACTGGAACGCTTCCTGAAGTGGTGTCTGCCGGAAGTCAATGATCGTAGGCATCTTCAGGCGATCCACGATTTTGTCGGGCACCACCACATCATCAGTTTTTGTCAGCCGCGAGTCATCGTCAAAGTTTGTCGACAGCGATTGATTCCAGGTCAGCAGCGCGCCAGCCGCCAGATTCGCGGCGGCTTTCTGCGGCAGGATGGTGACAAGCCGAGCGCAGGTGGGAGCCGCGTGAGCACTGGTGCCCAGATTCAGAGCCTGCAGCATCGCAGGAAATCGTCCGATCATCTGTCGGGAACCCGCCGTGGCTGGTTGCATCATCCTGACGGCCGTCAGGATGGCTTCCGGAAGACGACTGAACTGCAGCTGAGCGTGTCGCTGCACTTTCAGCACGGAACTGGCGGATCCGTGATGCAGCAGCGTTTCCATGTACAGATTGGGTTCCGCATGCAGGCTCCAGGACACCGTTTCAATCTCTTCACCAAGCCAGATGATGAACTTGTCGGCCACCTGCTGCATCTGAGGCAGGAAAATGTCTTCGCGATGCGAATCCAGAAGTTGTCGATCAAACAGAATGGTGAGGTGGCGATCCCGATCCGATTCGTGGATCAGCGGTTCCATATCCGGAGCTGCCAGTGCCGGATCATTTTTGGACAGCGCCAGATCTTCCGCAAGCGACACAGGCGCCACGGCAAACGTCTGATTGTCGATCAGCAGATAGGCAAAATCCTCCGCTTCGTAAACTTCGACTGCCGGATCCGGTCGCAGCCGCCCGCGAAATCGCTTCATCAGATCAGAACCAGTGTGTGCTTCTCGCAGTCGCACGACCGCCGCGACTTCGGGCACAGACATACGAGGACCGAAATTGATGGCAAACGTCAGTTCCGCAATGTCTTCCGGCTCAAAGCGAGTTCGAGTCGTTATCTGATCCTTCAGCCACAACCCCAGATCTCCCAACATCGCCTGGAACTCGCGCATGCTGCGATCCTTCTTCCACAGATCGGCCGGTCGCAGATGACACAACACATGGGGAGTGAAGGGGATGTAGTCCAGCGGAATGGGCTTGCCGTTGGTCGGGCTGAGCTGTTCTGCGGACGCATTCGAAGCGGCGATCACCACTTTCTGTTCTTCCCATTTCTCATTCACCGCAGGTGCCTGACGAGCCTGAGTTGGCTCGCCCGAATTGATCAGCTTGAACGCCGCAAAAGCCCCCCCGGCAACAACCACCGCCGTGACGAGCATTGCAACATAACCCGCGCGACTTCGAGTTCGTTTGCGGGGCACGACCTTACGCTTTCCGGAAGCGATCGTGGCAGCGGAGACTTCACCCGTGTTCAGCGGCAGAGCAAAACCGGCAGGAGCGTTAGCGTCAGGAAGGGCGGCGATCTGAGGTACAGCTGCGGCCGGAGTCGCAGCCGCAAAATCAAAAGCCGACGGAGGCACACTCGACGGCATTGAAGGGCTGGCCGGCGCCGGTACCGGAACTTCATCCGGCACCCACCGCGCCGACGTGCCTTTCTGAGGTGCCAGGGGCAGAACCGGGACGTCAGCCAGCACCAGCGGAACTTCGTCCGCATCCGCTTTCGGCAGCGCCAGTACAAATCGATGGCTGCATTTCGGACACTTGCCTGTCTTTCCGAGAAACGATGCGTTCGGCACCTTCAGGACAGCTCGGCACGCAGGGCAGGGGATAGAGATTGCACTCATGGCGACATCGTGATCAATGTGATCAAAAAAACCGTCGGCACAACGACAGGCTGCTGCAGCAAAAATCTGGCTGACACATCATCTCACCAGCGTTCTGCAGAATCGTATGGGCTTTCGAAGTGTGAAGGAACACAATTGGACGGAAATGTGGACGGCCGCACTCCGCTTTGGGACGCGTTCGTTGTCCCTGGTCTACCCGGGAAATGTCCACAACGAGGGTTCTGCCAAACTCTGGCGAGTTCGGCTACTGAGGTGACTGAATCTCTGGAGTCAGCAGCAGCACCGACAAATCAGTTCAGCGTCGTATCGATTCGGTCATACCAAACATGCAGTTCCGAAGTATCGCCGTTGCTGCAAATCGGCACGATCTGGCGGACTCGCAGTTCCGGGTGGTCCTTCATCCATTTTTCCAGCGTTCGCGACAGATACTGAGCCACTTCACCCGTCGGCTCACCCTCAGACAGGTAAACGCGAGCCCAGCGACCGGTGTCATCAATGTTGATGGCAAATCTCGGGAGCGACATTGTTTCAGTATCTCCGGGAACGGGATCAGTGAATTACGTGCGGTACTCATGCGGACACACACGCTTTCTGAACATCGTCAGTAGTGCTCCTGCACAAGCGTTTGTGAATCGCGACTCAACGTTGTCAGCGACCCAATCAGCGTTTTCGTTCCAGTGCTGAGTTGGGCCATGTTGTGACGTGGAGCCGCCACAAACGTGTTTTAATCCACACACGCTTCCGTTAGAATCAGCGGGGCAGAATATCGCCAATTCCATGCGTTCCCGGGAAGTCTCAATGACTGTCACAACTCCGCAAATTCCCTCTGCGAACGGTGAACCCGCCTGGGAAGCGGCGTACATGCTCCCGGTCCAGGGAAGCTGGAGCGAAGCGGATTTCCTGAAGTTCCATACCAACCGAATGGCAGAACTTGTCGACGGACGTCTGGAGATCCTGCCAATGCCGACGCTCAAACATCAAAGAATCCTCATTTGGCTGCTTGATGCAATCCGAAAAATCGTATTCGACCAGCCCACAGCGACGGTGTTGATGGCACCGCTCCCAACGCGATTATTTCCCGGCACTATCCGAGAGCCCGACCTGCTCTACATCGCCCCGGAAAACGCTCCTGGTCCGGACGTTGACTATCCATCGCACCTCGACCTTGCTGTGGAAATCGTGAGTCCCGGCAAAGATGCTCGCAAGAGAGACTACGAAGACAAGCGGACTGACTACGCCCGAGCCGGAATCTCCGAATACTGGATCGTTGATCCTCAGGAGAATCTGGTCACTGTTCTGGTACTGCAGGACGGTGTTTATGCAGAACATGGCGTCTTTCGAATGGGCGATATTGCGTCGGGACTCCTGTTGCCCGAGTTGCGCGTTGATGTGAGTGCTTTGCTGAACGCCTGATGAGGGCTTACAGCCCTCATCCCAAAAGGCCCCTCTCGTTGACGCTAAGCATCTGAAGCAGCGCGCGGTGACCAATGCTTCCCCACCACGGGAGCTGGCCTTTTCCAGTCTTCCCAGGCCGCGGCACCTGTTGGATTTTCGTCGTCTGTCAGCAGACAGGCATTCACGGCTTGGGTGACTTCAGCGATCCGCTGAGGACCTTCCGTACTTTACAGTCCTTCCCCGAACTGTATCCTGCCGGGCTCCACTTTCCTGAGGTGACCATGAATTCACGGAATTCCCGCAACGGATTGATTCTGTTTGCAGTGTACCTGGTGTTTTACGGCGGCTTCGTTTTTCTGAACGCCTTCGATCCCGACAGCATGGAAAGAACGCCGGTGGCCGGACTGAATCTGGCTGTGCTGTACGGCTTCGGTTTGATCTTCGGCGCTGTGATTCTGTCAGGCCTCTATGGAATCCTGTGTGGTGACGCATCCGGAAATGGCTCCGCTGATCAGGAGCCAAAGCCGTGATCTATGAATCTTCCTCACAGGCGGTCATCATTTTCTTTGCGTTTGTCGGCTTCACGCTGGCACTGAGTTTCTGGCTGGGAGGGAAAGCCAAATCCTCGGCTGGCTATTTTGCCGCCCACGGACAGATCCCCTGGTTCGTGAACGGGATTGCCTTTGCCGGCGACTACCTGTCGGCCGCATCGTTCCTTGGCATCTGTGGAATGATTGCCTTCTACGGATACGACGGCTTCCTGTATTCGATAGGTTATCTGGCCGGCTGGATCGTCGCCTTGTTTGTCGTCGCGGAACCGATGAAGAGGCTTGGCAAATTCACCTTCGCCGATGCTCTGGATTCAAAGTTCAATTCCCCGGGCATCAAACTGGCAGCCGGCGTCAGCACTCTGGTAGTGAGTATCTTCTATCTGATCCCGCAGATGGTGGGCGCTGGAGCCCTGGTCACGCCGCTGCTGGGATTTGATCAGTGGATTGGCGTGGTGATGGTGGGCAGCGTGGTGATCCTGATTGTGGTTACGGCCGGCATGGTCTCCACCACCTGGGTTCAGTTTCTGAAGGGCGGTCTGCTGGTTGTCTTCAGTGCCATTCTGACGTGGCTCATTCTGCAGCGGGGATTCAAGGTCAGTCAGGGCGGAAATGACGGTTACCAGTTTCGCACATTGACAGTTTCCAGCGCCGCACTGGCTGACGGAACAATTGCCGACAACGAAGAACAAGTCGCAGCGAATGACGGCTGGGAACCCGTTACGGAACGCTTCCTCCGTCTGAAGAATCGGACGACCGGAGCTGTCTCCGTGTGGTCCATCGAAAAATCCGGCGACGACCAGGTGACTCTGCGCGAATCGCAGACGCTGACAAAGACACTCGATGGCAAGATCCTGGTCAACGGCGAAGAAAAGGGACAAAAGAAAGGCGAACCGGAACTGCATCCTGTCGGATTTCTGGTCGAGCTGCCAGGTGGCAGAACGGAAACCGGACCGTTATCGCCAATCGAATTCTTCCGAACTCTGCAGCAGAGCAAAGTGGTGCTGTGGCGAAGCGAAAAAGTAAAACACACAGACGGAAGTGAGACGACCGTTTACTTCCCGAAATTGACTCCCGGAAGTCAGGTGCTGCGTCCCGGCGAACACCCGACGTTTCGTGGCATCCGCAGCGATAAGTTGACCGACAAAGTGAATTTCCTGTCACTGATGCTCGCGCTGTTCTGCGGAACCGCTTCCTTGCCGCACATTCTGATTCGGTACTACACGGTGAAGGATGCCAGCAGCGCCCGGAAGAGCACGATCGTGGGAATCGCCAGCATTGGCTTCTTCTACGTGCTGACTCTGTACCTGGGACTGGGTGCGATGACCAGCGGCGCTCTGGATGTCAGTGAAGAAAACATGGCCGCACCACTGCTGGCGAAGGGAATGAACACCTGGCTGTTCGCGGCGATTTCCGCAATCGCGTTTACGACCGTTCTGGGAACCGTCAGCGGTCTGATTCTGGCGGCCGCCGGAGCGGTCACGCATGACCTGATGAGCAGCGCGTTCGGCTGGAGTATGAGCGATACCGAAAAGGTGCGGATCGCCAAACTGTCGTCGGTCGTTGTGGGAGCCATCGCCATTGTGCTGGGAATTCTGTTTCAGAAAATGAATCCGACGTTTCTGGTCGGCTGGGCCTTCAGCGTCGCGGCGTCGGCCAATCTCCCGGCACTGGTGATGATTCTGTTCTGGCCCAGAGTAACTCGACAGGGAATCATCGCCGGCATTGTCGTCGGCATGGTGTCGTCGCTGACCTGGATTCTGCTCAGCAGCGAAGCGTATTCGAAGGTGTATGGACTGGATCCGGCGTCGGCCATCGTTCCCTTCAGCCAGCCGGGAATTCTGACCATTCCGGCAGGCTTCGTCGTACTGGTGATTGTGTCTCTGCTGACACGGAACGAGACCGTATCGGCGTAAGTGGACTGAATGGCTGGCGCCGCCACACACCAGGAGCCGCTGTCCATGATTCCTGCGCTGGGTGGTGGATTGAGCATCCGGGTGAACTTGCGTAGCATCAGGTGGAGAGACGGAATTCACCTCCAGCAGGAACTTTGTATGGCAGAAGCTTCCGTAACCGGTCAGGTCCACCTGATTGAACCGACAAAGACATTTGGGCAAAAGGGCTTTCGGAAGCGAATGGTCGTGCTTGAGCAGACGACCGGCCGGTTCACCAACTTCATCCCGCTCGAATTCATCGGAGACGCCTGCGATTCCGTCGACGAACTGAAGATTGGCAACAAGATCCGAGCCACCTATCGACTGACCGGGCGCAAGTGGCAGAAGGACGAATTCAGCGAAGTAAAGTTCTTCCTGAGCGCCGAAGCGACCAGCTTTCAGATCATCGGCGGCAGCACGGAATCGTCGTCAGAAGTCGAGGATGATTCCGAAATGGATGATGACGACCAGTCTGCTCCGTTCTGAAGTTTTCGGACGTATCGCGAGCTGATCCGAAACCCGTTGAATTGGTGTAAGCGAGTATCTGTTCAATAGACACGGAATCCACCAAACCGAAGCGCCACCGAGGCGACTCGCGAGGAGATTCCGTGTTTACTCTGACTCATTTCCTCGCTTGTGCTTCGGTGTAGTATCCTCGCGAAATGTGCAGCTTGAAACGTCTGCCGAAGTCATGGGAGTTGGGGAATGCGGTGATCCCGTGTCGCGGAGTCCCTGCTGCTGTGAGCATGGCAATGTCCGAAGGTGGAGGAAGCTTCGCCGGTTTTTGGTTCGAATAACTCTGCAGAAACTGTGGAACATCAGGGGACTGCGATGGGAACCAGGGAACCGGACGCCATTGAGGCCATAATTCAGGGACTGCGTCACAGTTCGCCGGCCGGGTCGCTCGACCAGCGAATTGAATGGTGCGGGCAATGCATTGAACGAGTCGCGGCGGTTGCCGAAGAATGGGCGGCCAGTGCAATGATCCACAAAGGTCTGCCAGGAGACTCGCCGCTGCTTGTCGAGGACCTGGTGAGCGGCCCCGCGGTGGTTTTGCGTCAGTTGCAGCTCACGCGGCAGACGCTGAAAGCCATTCGGACGAGCGGTGTCCCGGTCTTGCCTTGCAAACCGCGAAGAACATTGGCAGGACAGTTGAGTGTGCCGGTTGTGCCAGCCACAGGTTTGTTCGATCCGCTGGCATTTCCGGGCATTCGGGCAGAAGTTCGCCTGCAGCCGGATGCATCACTGAACGATCTTCACGGGCCACTGCCGGCAATCGCAGCGCGCGGCACGTTTCAGACCGTCACGGCTATTCTGGGTGCCGGAAATGTGTCGGCGATTCCGGTCACAGACAGCCTGAACCGAATCATGTTTGAAGACAGTCGAGTTGTCCTGAAACTGAATCCGGTGAACGATTACCTGCTGCCCATCTTTGAAAAATGCTTTGCCCCCCTGATTCAGGCCAATCTGCTGCGCATCGTGAAGGGCGGACTGGAAACCGGCGCTGCACTGGTGAACTCTGTCG
>Ga0209573_1004168_pt1 | contig 14684 bp, 14 predicted proteins | sample TNRBio252014_DNA_FD_185870 | JGI IMG/M metagenome (GOLD analysis project Ga0209573, IMG submission 185870) | Wastewater treatment Type I Accumulibacter community from EBPR Bioreactor in Madison, WI, USA - TNR Reactor_6/25/2014_ DNA (SPAdes)... | ecosystem: Engineered > Bioreactor > EBPR >...
ATATCTATTGGATAGACTACGATGTGTGGATAATTCGTTTTTATAGAGGAAATTTTCAAATGCAGTGGAAAAGTGTTCTCAGGTTGATGGCGACTAGCCCTGTAATTATTGGGCTGAGCGTTTTGGCGATGACAGTCCCTGCCAAAACTTTCGCGGCGGATATGCTGTGTCGAGGAACCATTCATCGCGCCAGTGGCAGTAATATCCTGTTTTCTGTTCCCTGGAGTTCTGGCAGGGGTTTTGAACAGAGAGTGGAATTCCGCAACAATCGGACTGGCGCGAATATTTCCCGATCCTCCCGATTACGGTTTGATCGCAAGAATGATAAAGGTCAGCGGATTTATCGTGGAAACGTCAGCGGTATGGCGGACGTTACTTTAATCAACTTATCAAGATCCTTTCAACCTCGGCCCGGCGGGGAGGTTTCCGTGAATTTTGACGGTCAATGGGGACGCGGCGCCTGTTCCCGTCGTTAGAAATGGATCGCGCTGCTAAAACCTGAGTGGAATCGCCTTAAAGCAACTCCCCTCTGCTCTTTCATCGATATGCGGCTGAAAAGCAGAGGACCCTTCACGGAATTCTCATGAAAGCAAACATTGTTTTACTCCCCGGCGACGGCATCGGTCCCGAGGTCGTCAGCCAGGCCGTCCGGGTGCTGGAAGCCATCGCTAGCCAATTCCATCACGAATTCGTTTATCAGGAACGCCTGATGGGCGGTTGCTCTATCGACCGCTTCGGTTCGTCGCTGACCGATGAAACCCTAGCTGATTGTCAAGCAGCGGATGCAGTGCTGCTGGGTGCAGTCGGCGGACCGAAATGGGATAACCCGAACGCTAAGGATCGCCCTGAACGGGGATTATTGGCCTTGCGCAAGGGGCTTGGCGTGTTCGCCAATCTGCGCCCGGTCAAGGTGCATCCGGCGCTGATCGACGCCTCGCCGCTCAAACCGGAAAAACTCCGGGGCGTGGATATTCTGGTCATCCGCGAGTTGACCGGCGGTCTGTATTTCGGCTGGCCGAAGGGCCGCGATGCCAAGGATGGCCGTGAGCGCGCTGTTGATACTCTGGAATATTACGATTACGAAATCCGCCGCGTGATGGAACTGGCGTTCAAACTGGCCCAGGGCCGTCAGCGCAAGGTTACGTCGGTGGACAAAGCGAATGTCCTGGAATCCTCGCGGCTGTGGCGGCAGATTGCGGTGCAGGTCGGCGCGGAGAACCCGGAGATCGCCCTGGAGCATGTGTTGGTCGATACCGCCGCCATGCGCCTGATTACCGGTCCGGTCTCGATAGACGTGATGGTCACCGAGAACATGTTTGGCGACATTCTCACCGATGAAGCTTCAGTGTTAGCCGGTTCGATGGGCATGTTGCCGTCCGCCAGTCTGGGGGCCAGCCGGGTCGGGTTGTATGAGCCGATTCATGGTTCGGCGCCGGATATTGCCGGCAAGGGCATCGCCAATCCTATAGGCATGATCCTGTCCACCGCCATGTTGCTGCGCCACTCGCTGGGGCTGGAGACGGAAGCCGTCGCTATCGAAAAAGCGGTGGACGCCGCCATCACTGCCGGGGCGCGCACCGCTGATCTCAGTGGGAAATTGACCACGACCCAGATGGCCGACGAAATTATCCGCCGATTCTGATTTCCACGCCCCTGCCCTTCTCCCGCTAACGGGCGAGGGGAGTGAGCGGTTATCCCTGGAAGTACATCTGAGCGCTGTTTGCGCACAACCACTGTTTGGCGCGCTCTGTTTCCGGGCAGAGGCTTTGCACGGTCAACCAGAACCGTTGAGAATGATCGGGGATGGCGAGGTGGACGACTTCATGGGTCACGAGATAGTGCAGCACGAACTCGGGGGCCATGATCAACCGCCAGTTGAAGGAGAGATTTTGGCGGGAAGAGCAGCTACCCCAGCGGGTGCGCTGATCCTTGATGTAGATGTTGCGCGGGGTGCGCTGGAACTGGCCCGCCACCACCGCGACGTGTTGCTCGATGGCCGTGCGGGCCTGCTTGCGCAGCCAGTTCTCCAGGCTCTTGGCGGGTGGGGTGCGCGATTCGCGGCTGCGGATAATCTGCAAGCGATCCTGCTCAAAAATGATCTTTGCCGGGCCTTGACGGTGGGCGTGGTCGATGACCTGAACCGGTGTGGACACGCCCCGATAGAGAATTTCGCCGCCCTCGCTGATGTGCGGACGCCGCACCGGACACAGGCGCTCGACCCGTTCCAGTTGGGCGATGATCCATTCGTCGTTGGCGTGCAGGAACGCCTCGACCTCGCCGGCTTTTCGTGCAGCGGGCTGCACGACTTCAACGCCCGCCGGACCCACTCGCACCCGTAACCGTTTCGCTGTTTTCGAGCGGATCAACCGGTAATCCACTTGGCGTCCGGCCAGTTGAATGCTGCTCGTTGTAGCCGGTTTCATGCGCGATCCGTCTTGGCGAGTTCTTCGACGGCGGGCTTCAGAAAAGGCGGATTGGCGGTGTCGAAGCCCAAACCGGCATAGGCCGGGTTCCACGATTCGGCCAGCAGCGATTGCTCCACGCGCATCCGCCCGCCCCTGGAGGCGCTCCAACCGTGCAACAGCAGTTGATGCTCATGCAGGTGCGCGATCATGTTCCGGGCGCAGTCCGCCAGGAAGCCTTCGTCCTGAGCAGCGGCGTATTTCTGCAACACGGTAAACAACTCGTACTCGCCGGTCTGCGTGAGAACCAGGCGGGCCGGTTCCTCTTTGACCTTGGCGGCTTCATCGGCGATGTCCTGCAACGCTATCAAACGCGCTTCCGCCGCCTGATCCGCCGCGTCCTTGCGCTCCTTGATGTGCTGCAAGCGTTCGCCCAGTTGCCGGTAAGTAAAGCTTGGCTCCTCCTCGGCCAGTTCGGCGGTCAGCGCCGCTTCCAGCGCGGCGGCCTTATCGGCGGGCGTGGGCAATTCGTCGAGATGGGCGGCATAATTCTGATCGATCTTGAACGCCGGCAAGGCTTCGGCGAGGTCGAGAAAGGCAGTGTTTTCCTCGATCAAGGCTTGGGTCTTGGCGGACAGTTCGCCCAAGGTATCCCGACTGCCGCGCTGACGGCGGCGGTGAGCGATGTAGACGCTGCACAGCCAAGTGTAGGCGTGACGGTGCGGGTACAGGCAGGGATCGGGCGAGACCGCTTCCCATAGCCGTTCCAGGCTTTTGAAGTTGTGTTCAAAAATCCGGGCGGCGTCCGGGTCTTTCAACGCACGCAGGGCGGCCAGCAGGCATTCGCGGGTGTCGGCGATGGCGATGCCTTTGAACGATTCTCGACAACGCGCCACTTCGCCCGGCACGGTGGCTTTCAGCGCCTCCCAGTCGATCAACGCCTCCTCGCGGATGTTTTCATCAAAGTTCAGCGCCTTTTCCAGATGGGCGAACACACCGAAGAAATCCACCACGACGCCGGTACGCTTGTTCATCGCCGGCAGCGGGCGGTTGGTGCGGGCGATGGCTTGCAGCAGGGTGTGATCGCGCAGCGGTTTGTCGAGGTACATGACCTGTTCGATGGGCGCGTCGAAGCCGGTCAATAGCCGGTCGCAGACGATGAGGATTTTCAGCGGTGGTCGCCATTTCGTCCGCTCTTCGCCGTAGCGTTCCCGGTTCCAGGCTTCCCATTGCGCCGGGGTGAGCTTGAAGTAGTCGATCAAGTCATCCTGTTTCTGCTTGCCGTAGTGGAAGCGTTCCAGGTCTGGATCATCGTTCTGGCCTGCCGAGATGATCACGTCCGACCACTCCAGCGGTAGTCCGTGCGCCCGGAGCCTGGCGTCCAGCGCATCCTTGAAACGGGCGCAGGCCAGACGATCCACGCCGACCAGTTGCGCCTTGAAGCCGCTGGGGTCGGGCCAGGCCAAAAAATGGGTCAGCATCTTGTCGATCACGATCTTGACCCGGTCGGGATGCCGGGCCAGTTCCTTCCATTGTGAACGCTGGCGCTGGATCAGGTCCTTGGCCGCCTCGTCCTCCAGTTCCATTTCCGCGCACATCTGCTCGAAGCCGACATTCAGGGTTTTCTCATCGACGAGGAACGGTACTTTATCGCGGAGGTAATGCACTTCCAGGGTCGCGCTGTCCTTGATCGCCCGTTTGATGCCGTAGTAGCTGAGGTAACGCTCCTGCTGGCCGTCTTTGATTGGGCCGAAATCGCGATGGGTATTGGTCATCGTCCGGTCTATCGGGGTGCCGGTAAGACCGAAGCGGAAGGCGTTCGGCAGCTTCACCCGCAGCGTCATCGCGTAGCTGTCGGCGCTGTTGCCTTTCTGCGAGCGGTGGCATTCGTCCACCAGGGTAATGACGTTGTCGTCGGTCAGAGGGGGCAGATCGGCCATGTTCTGGAAGGATTGCACGGTCGTGACCAGGGCGCCGAGCGCCTTTTCCACGTTCGGGTAATCGCAGGCGTCAAAATCATCGGCGATTTGGGTTTTCAGGTCGCGGCGATCCACCACGATGATGACTGTCGGGTTTTTCAGCGCCGGCTGTCGCCGCAATTTGTAGGCGGCGAAGATCATGGTGAGCGATTTTCCGGAGCCTTGGGTGTGCCAGATCAGGCCGGTGCGATCCTGAGCGGCAACGGGCTGGCCGATCAGCTTCAGGGTGCGATCCACGAGATCGTTGACCGCCTCGAATTGCTGGTAACGGGCGATTTTCTTGATCGTCTTGCCGCGCTTGGTCTCGAATACGATGAAGTTTTGCAGGAAGTCGAGCAAGTGGCAGGGTTTGAGGCGCAGCAGGTTGTTGACCGGAATTTCCAGCGGGTCGTCGGGGTGATCGGCTTCCGGTGCGTTCCACCAGCCTTTGCGGTCGGGGTAGCGGGACAGCCACGGCCCCCAAGTATCGAGATGTTGGGCAATGTCGTTCTGGTTGGCGTCGTGGAACAGCACCGTGCCGTAGCGAAATTCTTCCTCGTCCGCCGCCACGCAAAACGCGTTGGGCGCGAGCAGCAGTGGGGCCTGGCGCTGGTAGCGGTGGAGTTGCTGGACAGCTTCAGTCCAGTCCTTACCGCTGGCAAGGTAGCTTTTGTATTCGGCGATGACCAGCGGGATGCCATTGACCAGCAGCGCCATATCGGCCCAGCATTGCTTGACGCCTTGCACGCGGTATTGATTCGTGGCGGTGAAGTCGTTGAGGCATTGCCGGGCGGGGTCAAATTCGATGAAGCGCACCGTTTTGGCCGGTTCGCCGGGCGTCAAGACCACGGTCGCGCCGTCGCGCAGTAAATCCAGGGCGGCGCGGTTGGCGGTCAGCCTGTCGGGTTGGGTCAGGGTTTTGCGCAGGGCGTTGACGGCGAGTTGGGCTTGCGCGGCGGTGTGTACGTCGGGGTTGATCGCCAGAATGGCCTGGATCAGCAGTGGTTCAACCAGTGGATCGGTCAAGTCCCGGTTGAACTCGGCCATGGCGACCTCGTCGCGGTAGGTCCAACCCAGACCCCGGTCGCCGGGCTTGTGGCTGCCGTGGCCGGACAGCCGGGCCAGAATCGGCAGTTCGACGTAACCGGCTTCGCTCATGGCATACTCACTCTGGATGATGCATCAATCCTATCAAAGAAAATCTCTTCTAAAGTCATGCTATTAGCTCATGCTGCAAAGCCAGGGCTTTGTTAAGTTCATTGTTAAGCGCTTGCTTGCCGAAGCCAAGCTAACAATACCAGTTCCTTGTTTTTGCAGAGTCTTCGCTATCGTGCAAGGCTCAATTGATGGTTTTTTGCATTGTTCTTATTGAGGACTTCATTGGTGATGTCCCCAAATCCTCTCCAACCGCAATACAAAACCCGGCAGCACCTCCTCGCCGCTCAAGGTCTCCGGTCGTTCACAGACTTCAACCGGCTGTTCCGGGCGATAAATCTCCACGCGCTGCATCCCGGTATCGATCAACCACCCCAAGCGGGCGCCATTCGCTACATACTCCCGCATCTTGGCCTGCAAGGAGGCCAGGTCATCACTGGGCGAGCGCAGTTCAGCGACAAAATCCGGACACAATGGCGCAAAGCGACGGCGCTGGGCGGGGGTGAGGACGATCCAGCGATCCTTGGCCACCCAGGATGCGTCTGGCGAACGATCTGCGCCATTCGGCAACCGGAAACCCGTGGATGAATCAAACACCTCTCCCAAACCCTGTTGCTCATTCCACCACCACAATTGACCCGTTAACTGCGTATTCCGCAATCCGGTTTCACTGCCGGTCGGCGACATGATGATCAGTTCTCCAGTGGCGGTTCGTTCCAAATGAAGTTCGGGATTTGCCTGGCAAATCTCGACAAAGCGCCGCTCGCTCAAACGCGGCGGCAAACATAAGGTTAAAGCGGACATCATGTTTCTCCGGCGCAGTGATCCAACAGATTAGGCGATTTCCAGCAAGGGTTGAGTAATTATTATCTACTTGGAAACTAGCGAACTATTATGTTTTCAGCGTCAAAGCCTTGGCTGATAAAAGCGGTATGTCCAACATTTTCAAGTCATTGGTAAAAAGCTCCGCCTTTAAGTGCTGTGCGGTTGCCGCGACCACCGCGTCAGGTAACTTGACCCGGTATTGACGACGCAAGGCGATAGCGGATTGCTTGATTTCCTGACTTAAATTAACGATGCTTACATCGCTTAAAAAGCTGTAGATTTCCGCTTCTTCATCGGACTTCAACAACGGATAGGATAACAATTCCATTTCCGTGATCACGGAAACATAAAAATCCGCCTGTGGCAAATCTTGGGCCAGACGGCCACCAAGAAAATACAAGACCGCGTTAGTATCCAATACTACATTCATGTCCATTCATCCCGCATTGCGTCCTGAAACTCCAAGGGGTCTTGGGTCAGGGTGATTTTGCCCGCATAGCGGTTAATGTCGTCGCCTTTCCGCTTGTCATTGTCGGTAGCCAACACAATCACTTTGACGTGCCGGCCTTCCTGCCAATGCTGATAAGGCAAGGGTAATTGAATTACACCGTCTTTAAGATGAGCTTCAAATTCTATGGCTTGCATGGGATATTTGCCTTTATCAATACTGGAAAATGATGCCTGGGAGAAAGCCAACTACCAAATCGTGCTGATCGGATATTGAATAATCATTTTGTCTGTAGTCAGGATCGTCAAGCCATGTTCTATTGCTTGACAAATCAGCATCTTGTCGAATGGGTCGCGGTGGTGGTTTGGCAAATGGCCTAAATGAAAAACCGCCTTGGCATCAAGCGGCAGGCTTTCAACGAAATGGCTTTCGCATTGCCGTTGAATGAAGGTTTCTGCCCTATCCGGCAGGGGTAATTTACCCAGTGTATGTTTGACGATGATTTCCCAGGCGGAAACACTGCTGAGATAAACCGTGTTACCGGTATCTTGAAACAGCGTCTTTGCGGTTTGGCTTAACTCTGGGGCGTCGGTTGCCAGCCATAGAAACGCACAGGTATCCAGCAAAAGCTTCATTGCTTGCCCTCGAACGCATCCAGCATTTCATCCGGCAACGGCTCAAAAAAGCTTGCAGGCACTTGAAAAATCCCCTTGGCCAAACCGATAGGGCGTTGTGTCGGCGGCTCCCGCACCTGTTTTTCATGCGCTAGACCGAGGCGGAAATAATGCACAAGGTCATACACCTCGGCCAGTTTTTCACTGGGAATTTGTTTGATTTCCTCGATGAGTCGTTCTTGCAGCATGGTAGAGTTCTCGTGTTGGGTTAGCCAACCCGCACCTTGCCGGTCAGCAGGTCGTGCATGAGGGATTTTTTCAATTCCAGTAACGCGCTTAACTTTTTCTTAAGAGCAGTCATGTGCATTCGGCATTTTTGAGCAATCTCGATAACTTGTTCCTGCTCTTCCTTTTTTTTTGGCATAGGAATTGAAATCAGGCGAATACTGTTTGAATTGATGTTGTAATTACCCGCCGAAGTGGTAACGCGCTGTAGGATTTCGCGTCTTCCACGCTCTATTTCCAGAAATACATTGACATAATCTGGTAATAGTTTTTCGTTGAGTCGTACTCGAATTAAATATGAAGCGTAGACCCATTCTCTTTCATCAGGTCGCCGAAACACTACCGAACGACCGACATAACTTGGATTTCCATTCGTGCGAACTAGCAAAAGGTCGCCATCGCGTAGCAGGAGCCTGTCCACGTCAACCGGTCGCAAATCAACATAAGCCAAATCGTCAAGTTTAAGCTCATTGCCAATAACATTTGGAATGCGTAGCACTGGGTTTCCCCAACCACGCCCGCTTGACGCTTGGGATGTTCCATAGCGAACATCGGTTGCAAATTCACCAATTCTGATTGGTTTGGCTTCCATCCGTTGGAATACATCCGCAAGCAAAGAGGTTCGCAGTGTCGCTGCCCTCTCCACTGCCTCCCGCGTTCGCTCAATTACCGTGTCCACGGCATCGAGAATGCAGGCGATGGCAGCTTGCTCGTTGGGTGGTGGAAATGCGCCTCGCAGGGCGTAGGCGTCGCGCCGCGATAGACCCGGAACACCTGTAGCAGCATTTAGGAATGCAAGCGGAAGATAATTGAGCAAGTAATAAAGATACTGAAGTCGGTCTTCCGCAATGGGCTTGACGTAGTAAACGGTATCAATCGGCCAGAATGCCCGACTTGCGTAATGCACAGCGCCGACAGTTCCTTTGCGCCCGACCAAGATGCCGGGTGCTTCAAGCCATTGGCTATTGTGTGTTCCAACTTTGCCGTTGGACCCAAATACATCGACTTCACCGGGGCGGCGGTCTTCTTCGCGTAAAGCCCGGCCATAAAGGAGTTCGAGGCGTTCTTTCAACGGAACGCAGTCCCAGCCTGGTGGCAGATTCTCGACATGGAAAAACTGGCAGCCGGAGAGATTTCTACTCTGCGCCATAGCCAATTTCCCGCAGCAGCTTCGATAGGTTCGTCTCAGCTATGGCAACCTCATTCTCGGCTTGTTGCAGCGCCATTAACGCCTCCCTCACCTCCATCCGTGGCTCCGGCTCGAAGGTATCCACATAACGCGGGATGTTGAGGTTGAATTCGTTTTCCGCAATCTCATTGAGGCCCACCACCCGCGCATGTTTTAGCAACTCATCGGGATCGCCATACAGCGCCGCCAGTTCGCTGCCGACTTGATCCACCTCACGCCGGTCATCCTCGGCGCGACGGCGCGTTTCGGCGATGCGCTCATCCCGTTCCGCGACCTTCGCCGCCGGTTTGGCGCGCTGGCTTTCCAGCTTGCGCAACGCCGTTTCCGCCTTGGCTTTCTCAGCCTGGGTCCGCAAGCGCGCCAGCCCGGCCCGCGCTTCCGCAATCGTGGTATCGAGTTGAGCGAGACGTTCGGCGAACCCGGCATATTCCGCGTCCAGCCGCTCGACTTCTTGCTGTTCGCGCTGGTTGATCTGCTCGCGGATGCGCTGGCTGTGTCGCGCAACCAGCGCCGGCGCTTTCGCCGCATCGCCGTAGGCGTGGACATGCACCAACATCCGCATCACGTCTTGCGGGCGCAGTTCGTTCTGATTGGACAATTCGCGGTAATGGCGGGCGGCATAGATCAGCAAAACTTGATCGTGGCGCTCCGGTGGCCGCTGTTTCCGCAAAATCAGCAGACAGGCCGGGACGCCCGCGCCGTAGAACACGTTCAGCGGCAGGGAAATCACGGCGTCAATCAGCCGCGCTTGCAGCAACGCCTGACGAATCAAATGCTCATCGTCGGCCTTGCGGCGCTTGATGATCGGGTTGCCGTCATCGTCAAATTCGCCGGTTTCCTCCTCCACCTCCGGCTGCCCGCGAAACAACACCCCTTGCGGGCAGACGATGCCGGCGCGGCCGTTATCGGTCAGTGACGCCAGAATGTGCAGGATAAAGGCATAGTCGCCATAACCGGCAGGCGGCGCACGGAACGCGGCCCCGCGCCCGAACCGCCCGAACGGGTCTTTATAGCCCTCCTTGCTGAAGACCTCCTTCTTGAGCCGGTCCTTTTTCTTCTTGTCATCCGTCTGCTGTTCCGGCTTCAGCCACCAAAATTCATCCGAAAACGGAAAATTCGCCAGCACCAGCGAAAATTTTTTCAATTGGCCCGCTTCGAGGAACGCCGGGTCGGTGATCGTGCTGGTTCCCGCCGCAATAGTCGCTTCCAGGCCATGCAATACCGAATTGATCTTGCCGATGGCGGCGTTGCCCCAATTCATTTCCTGGGCGAAGTAACGGGCGGACGTGGCCGGATAGCCTTGCTCGCGCAGGTAATCGGCGGAATGCACCAGCATCCCGCCGCTGCCAGCGGTCGGGTCATAGATCGCATCGCCCGGACGTGGTTCGAGAATGCGCACCAAGACATCGACCACTTCCGGCGGGGTGAAAAACTCGCCCGCTTTCGCCCCGGCGTCATCGGCGAACTGCTTGATCAGGTATTCATAGGCGCGGCCCAGAATGTCGGGCGGCACGCTGCGATTGGATAGATCATGCTCGTCGAAATGCTGGATTAGCGCATGAACCACCTCGTTGGGAATGAGTTTTTTACCGCTGGCGTCGGGCGCGGGCTGGTTCCAGTCCACGGTGAACACGCCACGCAGTTCCTCATTGGCGCTGGCGACGGCGCGCATGGCTTCGGTGAGCTTCTGGCCAATATTCTCCGAAACCGCCAGCACATCGCCCCACCGGCTGCCATCGGGGATGTTGAACCGGTGTTCACCCCGCGCCCGGAAGATGGCTTTCTGCGCCTCGGTGAACGCCCGGTCCTGCTGCTGCTCCAGCACGGCGATAGCCTCATCTGCCTCGTTTTCCCACTGGTCGCACAGGCGCTTGTAGAACATCAGCGACAGGATGTAGTTCTTGTAATCCTGGCCGGCGGTCTTGCCGCGCAGGATGTTGGCCGCGCCCCACAGGTGGGCCTCCAATTGTTGTTGGGTCAGGCGCATGGGGCTGCCAACGGTTGAACTCGCATGGACATACAAGGACTTCCATAGGAAAACCGGAATGGTGGAAAATTCAAGGGCTTTGCGGTGAAAGTGTTTGATTATTCCAGAAGTATACTTGAAGCTTTTGATAATGACGCCGTCCCGCCGAACCCTCGCGCCTGTTGGTTGCCAAAAGGCCGGAACTGTCTTTTCGGAACCGGCCCCACTCACGGAGACCCCATGCGCAAAAATCGCCTTGTCGTTCTTGCCTTCTGGCTGACCGCCAGCCCGCTGGCCGCCCTCGCCGCCGCCCCGGTGCATGAATTTACCCTGGATAACGGCCTGAAAATACTGGTGCGCCAAGACCATCGCGCCCCGGTCGTCGTCTCGCAGGTCTGGTACAAGGTCGGCTCCAGCTACGAACCCAGCGGCCTGACCGGCATCTCCCACCTGCTGGAACACCTGATGTTCAAAGGCACGCCCGATACGCCGGGCGGGGAATTCTCCCGTCTCATCGCCGCCAATGGCGGTGATGAAAACGCCTTTACCAGCCGTGATTACACGGCCTACTTTCAGACGCTGGAAAAAGAACGGCTGGAACTCAGCTTCCGGCTGGAAGCGGACCGGATGCGCCATTTGCTGCTGAAACCGGAGGACGTGACCAAGGAGGCTCAGGTCGTCGCCGAGGAACGGCGGTTGCGCACGGAAGATCAGCCCGAGGCATTGACTCATGAGCGTTTCCAGGCGGCCGCCTACATCACCAGTCCCTACCGTAATCCAATTATCGGCTGGATGCAGGATATTGAGTCGATCCGTCCTGATGATTTGCGCCACTGGTACCAACAATGGTACGCGCCGAACAATGCGACGCTGATCGTGGTTGGCGATGTCGATCCCGCCAAAGTTCGTGAACTGGCGGAAAAACACTTCGGCCCGCTGCCAACCAGTGAATTGACTCCGCCCCGGCCCGTTGCGGAAATTCCACAGCAGGGTGAGCGGCGCATCACCGTTAAAACGCCCGCAGAAGTTCCCTATGTGATGCTCGGTTACAAAGCGCCGACGTTGAAAACCGCTGCCGAAGAGTGGGAACCCTACGCGCTGGACGTGCTGGATAGCATTCTCGACGGCGGCAACAGCGGGCGCATCAGCCGCAACCTGATTCGTGGTTCGCAAGTCGCCGCAGCGGCGGGAACCGGCTATAGCCCGACTTCCCGGCTGGAAGAGCTATTCATGCTGGTCGGCAACCCGGCGCCGGGCCGCACCAATGCCGAACTGGAACAGGCGCTGCGTGCGGAAGTCGCCAAATTGCGTGAAGAATTGATCAGTTCCGAAGAATTGGCGCGGGTCATTGCGCAAGTCACCGCCGCCGATGTCTATCAGCAAGACTCGCTGTTCTATCAGGGGATGCGGCTGGGCATTCTGGAAACCATCGGGCTGGGCTGGAACAAGCTGGATGATTATGTACAGCGGATTCAGGCTGTTACCCCGGAACAGGTGCGCAAGGTCGCCCGCAAGTACCTGACCGATGACCGGCTGACCGTGGCGATGCTGGAGCCACTGCCGCTGGAAGGTCGGCGTCCGGCGGCTCCCGGCGCAATGACGGATCACACCCTTCGCTAACCCTCAAGGATTCTTCGGCCATGCCCTCTTTGCAATCGTTAATATCCAGCTTTCTCGCTGCGGTTCTGCTACTTGCTTCCAGTCTGGCGGTCGCAGTCCCCGAAATTCAGCACTGGCGCACCGCCAACGCGGTTCCGGTCTACTTCATTCCCGCCCGCGAACTGCCGATGGTCGATGCGCAAATCCTGTTCAACGCCGGTTCGGTGCGCGATAACGGGAAGCCCGGACTGGCCAAACTGACCAATGCCCTGCTGGAAGAAGGCGCGGGCGACTGGTCAGCCAATGACATCGCCGACCGGCTGGATCGGGTTGGCGCACGCTTTAGCGCCAGCTCCTGGCGCGATTCCGCGGTCCTCTCGTTGCGCAGTCTCGCCGACCCACGCTATCTCCAGCCAGCGGTAGAGACCGTCGCCCGGTTGCTCAAAGAACCAGCTTTCGCCCCCGATGCAATGGAACGGGTGCGCCAGCAAATGCTCACCGCGATCCAGGAACGCGCCCAGTCGCCCGGCGCGATTGCTCAAGACGCCTTTTTCAAGGCGTTATACGGCAATCATCCCTATGCGACGCTGCCCGAGGGAACCGCCGCTAGCCTGAACGCGCTCACCCGTGCGGATCTTCAGGATTTTCATCGCCGCCACTACACCGCCGCCAATGCGGTCGTAGCCATCGTCGGCGATCTGGATCGCCCCGCTGCTGAATCGCTCGCCAACGCTCTGGTCGGCGGACTGCCCAAGGGCGAACCGATCCCGCCGCCCCCACCCGTTCCCGACGTTCCCGCCAGTCAGACGATCCGCATTCCCCACCCGTCCAGCCAAAGCCACATCCTGATCGGTCAAACGGGCGTGAGCCGCGCCGATCCCGACTATTACGCGCTCTATCTGGGCAACCACGTTCTCGGTGGCAATGGGTTAGTTTCGCAACTGTCCCAGGAAATCCGGGAAAAACGCGGCCTGGCTTACGGCGCCTATAGCGCCTTCTCGCCGATGCGCCAGGCCGGCCCGTTCCTGATGAATCTGCAAACCCGCAACGATCAGGTCGATACCGCGCTCGAAGTCGCCCAAACCACCCTGCGCGAATTTACCGCCAAAGGCCCGGAGGCGCAGATGCTGGAGGAAGCCCGGCAGAACATCACCGGCGGCTTCGCGCTCGACATCGCCGGCAACGGCAAACTGGTCAACTATCTGGGGTCCATCGCCTTCTACGGTCTGCCGCTGGATTACCTGCAAAACTTCATTGGCGTCATGAACAATATCAGTCTTGAGCAGGTCAAGAGCGCCTGGCAACGGCGCGTTCAGCCGGATCGATTGATCACGGTCATTGTCGGCGGCCCGGCAGCGCCCGCCGCTTCAACCCCGCCGGGCGCGCCGGGCGCATGAACCGGCGCGGGCGACCGTCCAACCTGTTGCGCATCATCGGCGGTCAGTGGCGCAGCCGGCGACTGGAATTCCCCGACCTGCCGGGTCTGCGGCCCACGCCGGATCGCGTGCGGGAAACGCTGTTCAACTGGCTGGCCCCGGTGTTGCCCGGCGCCCGCTGCCTGGACTTGTTCGCCGGCAGTGGCGCGCTCGGCATGGAAGCCCTGTCGCGCGGCGCGGCGGAAACGGTGTTCGTCGAACATCACCCCCTGGCGGCGCACGCGCTGCGGGAAAATCTCGCCCGGTTGCAGGCCAGAGGCGCGCGCGTTGAGGCGGCGGAGGCGTTGGCCTGGTTACGCCAGCCGGGAACGCCGTTTGAGATCGTGTTTCTCGATCCGCCGTTCGGAGCCGGTTTGCTGGAGCCGGTCTGCGCCCAACTGGAACAGGGCGGCTGGCTGGCGGCGAACGCCTGGATTTATCTGGAAGCCGAGGCCGATCAACCCGCGCCGCTGTTGCCCGCTCATTGGACGCTGTATCGGGAAAAAACCGCCGGGATGGTTGCCTACCGACTGGCGGTGAACCAGAAATAGGAAAGAAACTCGCTATTTTCTAAAGTTGCCTTGCCGCGTTGCTTTCCCGATAATCCGAGCCATCTTCCGCACTGTCAGGAATTCCCCATGTCTGTTGTCGCTATTTATCCGGGCACCTTCGATCCGATCACTAACGGCCATGCCGATCTGATCGAGCGTGGCGCTCGCATGTTCGAGCGACTGGTGGTCAGCATCGCCGCCAACCCTAACAAGCAACCGCTGTTCTCGCTGGAAGAGCGGGTCGAACTGGTGAACGAGGTGGTGGCGCATCTGCCCC
>Ga0209573_1004170_pt1 | contig 14678 bp, 6 predicted proteins | sample TNRBio252014_DNA_FD_185870 | JGI IMG/M metagenome (GOLD analysis project Ga0209573, IMG submission 185870) | Wastewater treatment Type I Accumulibacter community from EBPR Bioreactor in Madison, WI, USA - TNR Reactor_6/25/2014_ DNA (SPAdes)... | ecosystem: Engineered > Bioreactor > EBPR >...
GGAACGCGGCGGCGTCCGGGAATCGGTCTTCTGGATCGGAGGCAAGGAGACGCTCCAACAGACGACGCTGCGGCAGCGGGATTGTCTCGTCCTCCGAAACGAGCTTCGCGAAGTCCGTCGAAAGGAGTGAGGCGAAGACTTCGCTGGACTTTTCCCCGCCGACGAGATCATGTCCCGTGACGCATCGATAAAGCACCGCCCCGAGGGTAAAGAGATCGCTCCTCCCGTCCATCGCTTCGCCCCGGACCTGCTCGGGAGACATGTAACGGGGGGTGCCGAGGACAGAATCGCCATTCACCTCGGGATCGTGCACCGAGGCCGCGATTCCGAAATCCGCAACCCAAAGCCGGTCACCCTGCTCATCGTAAAGAAGATTCGCGGGTTTGATGTCGCGATGGATGAGCCCGACGGCATGAGCCGCTCCCAGAGCGCCTCCGACCTGGCGTGCGAGCGAAAACCATTCCGCGGTGCTCAGCGCTTCACCGCGATCGAGCCGATCCTGTAGCGTCCCGCCGCTGACGTGACGCATCGTGAAGTGAGGCAACGGCTCCTCACTGACGCGGTAGATCGGCAGGGCATTCTCGTGATCGAGACCAGCGGCGGCCTTTGCCTCCCTCAGAAAGCGTTGACGGGAGACGGAATGCTCGGCGAGACCGGGAGCGAGCATCTTCAGGGCAACCTTTCGTTCCAGGGCCCTCTCCTCGGCGCGGAAGACGACGGCCATGCCGCCTTCGGCAATCAATTCAAGCAGGACATGACCATCAACCCTGCCGAGTTCGGACTCCGACTCGGGCGGCGCGATGAATTCCCGCCAGTCCTTTCGCGGAGAGTCTCCGTCAGACGTCGAGAAGCGTTCCAACGAGGCGAGAAAGAGGGTCAACTCGGGATCTTCGCTCGCCAGGAACGCCTCCCGGAGGAGGGTGTCGCTGAGCTCAGGCCCGCTTCCCGGACCGGGGCCTTCTTGCATGAGATCGTTCGCCATTGCAGGATGATTGCGTCCGACCTTCCAAACCTTTCAGGAATTCTCGCAGGTCTGCCGCATGGCTTCCTTTTCCCAATCGCGCTCGTGCCGTTCGGCGATTTCGCGGATCGCGGCGATGACACGGCATTTGGCGACAGTGAGGGCATTGCGCGTCATTCCCAGTTCCCCGGCGACCTCGTCGACGGGACGTTCGCGCAGGGTCGTCTCCTCGAAGGCGCGCCAGATCCGTTCGTTGAAGCGTTCTTTCGCCCGTCCCATCGCCCACGCGAGGAGGCGGCGACGGTAGTCGAGTTCCCAGGTTTCGCGGGCCGGGTCCGCACGCCGCCCTTCCTCGATGAGGGAGTCTCCATCACTCTGTCGCAAGGGATCGCGCGATCCCTTATCGAAATGACGTGAGATCCCGCGCCGCAGCAGCGTGTAGAGCCATCCCCGGAAGGAGCCCCTCGAAGGATCATAAACAAAGCCGGGCATCGCCCGTGCCACGGATCGCACCACTTCCTGGGTCAGGTCCGAAGCATCCTCGAAGGAGAGTCCACGCTTCCGGCAATGGGAGAAAAGAACGGGGGCGTAGATGGACACAAATTCTTCCCAGGCAGGCTGGTTCGCGGGGTCGCGGAGCCGCAGGAGCAGCGTTTCCCTGGTGAGATATCGGTCTTCCGGCATGCGCATGAGTTTCGGGCCGGCACCCTGCCGCCCCGACGATTGACGATCCGTCAGGGTAAAGGATGCACCCGAATCGCGCAAGCACGCCAAAACGTCCGCAGAAAACGTCACTTTCGTAGAACCGTTACGCTGCGGACGGCACGCCGTCCCGTCGCGTCCATCGCCTCGACGAGCACCTTGTTGCGTCCGCTTTTCAGCACCGCCTTGGCCGACCACGAGGTGAGGCCATTCACGCCGCGGAAGGCACGTCCCCGCTGACGGCTGTCGATGAAACGGACCGTGGCGAGGTCCCCGTCGGGATCCGAGGCGTTGCCCCTCACGGTGAATTTTGGTGCGGATGTCAGGATCTTCTTTTTCCCGATGATCGTCAGGACCGGTGCCGAGGGCGGGGTGAGCTGGTAGAGCACCGCCGAGGTCACCCAACCGCTCGAACCATTATTGAGGCCTCCTCGCACCCGGGCACGGGCGCGTACGATCCCGGTATCGGGCAGGGAAAGGCCGTCGAGTTCCCAGCCGCCGGTGATGCGACCGCCATCGGCCAAGGAGGAAAATGTCGTCCCCCCGTCGGTGGAAAGTTCGAAAAGGACCTCGCTCGTTTCGGGCGCCGATCCGCCACGCAGCCACTCGATGCGTCGGTGCGAGGCCACCGTCAGCGTGTCGATCGCCGGATCGTTGAGAAGACGGGCGACGCCGCGCCGCGTCACCGCGTCGATGTTCGTGAAAAAGCCGCCCAGCAACACGCTGCCGTCCGCATCGAGACAGAGACTCTCGATCGAGGCATTTGGCACGGCCTGGAAATCGTCATCGACGGCCCCTTCCGGATCGAGTTGCGCGATCAGACTGCGGGGAGCGCCGTCAATGTTGGCGAAAGCCCCCGACACGAGAATCCGACCGTCCGCCTGGAGGGCGATCCCCGTGACCGTTCCGTCCGCATCCGATTGAAAGGTCGCATCGACGGCCCCGTTTGCATGGATGCGCGCGAGGCGGAGGCGGGCCGTCACCCCGACCGTCGTGAACTGACCACCGATGAGGATCTTTCCATCCGCCTGCAGTGCGACGCTGAAGACCTGGGCGCCGGGTCCCGGCGGAGTGAACGCAGGATCCAGAGTCCCGTTCGGCTGGAGCCTCGCAAGGCGGGCACTGGCTCCCGTCCCGATGCTCGAAAACTGCCCTCCGGCGATCAACCTGCCATCCGGCTGCAAAGCCAGACTCCACACGATCCCATCGGCCGCGGGATTGGCGAAGGCCGCATCGATCGTCCCGTCGCTGTTGAGCCGTGCGAGACGCTGGCGCGCGGTGCCGGCGATGTTGAGAAACCTTCCGCCGACATAGAAGTCACCGTCGGGCGTCTCCACGATCGAATGGACGTCGTCGTCGGGCGCGGGGTTGAACGCGGTATCCAATGTGCCGTTGGCGAAAAACCTCGCCAATCGAGGTCGCGGTTGTCCGTTGCTCACCGTGGTGAAGCTGCCGCCGATCACGATCTTGCCATCCCGCTGCAGCAGCATGCAGTGAATGCTGCCATTGGCGCGCGGATCGAAAGATTTGAGCGACCCTCCCGAGGTGACCTCCGCACCATAGCCGCGTGCCTGGCCTCCCATCGTCGAGAACGCCCCGCCGAGCAGGATCCCTCCGTCGCCAAGGGGAATCGCGGCTTCCACTTCCGCGTCGGACTCCGCGTCCGGATTGAAACCCACCTCGGGGCTTCCATCGGATCCGATCCGGGCGAGACCCAGGCGGGAGATACCGCCGACTGCGGTGAAGTTACCGCCAATGAGAGCGCGTCCGTCGGGTTGCAACAACCCGGCGAGGACAAAGCCCGGCGCGACGTTCGGATTGTAGGAAACCTCATGAGTCCCGTCAGGGAGAAATCTCGCCGCCCCGTTGGCGAGAACGCTGAAGGTACCCAGTGCAATGACCTTTCCATCGGATTGGAGAAGAAGGTTCCGGACGCCCCCGTCCACGATTTCGGGATCAAAACCCGGGTCAGTCGTCCCATTGGACTCCAACCGTGCAAGCCTGGCCCGGGGCTCGCCATTCAAGGTTTCAAAAAACCCGCCGATGAGGATCTTTCCATCCGGCTGCACCTCCAGGTCGAAAACGAAGCCTCCCGAACAGGAAGCGTTGAAGCTCGAATCGGTCGTACCGTTGGCATTGAGCCGCACCAACTGAGATCGCGCCACCCCGTTGACCTCGGTGAAACCACCTCCCGCGAGGATGCGCCCGTCCGCCATCACACTCATGACACGGGCAAAATCGAAGCCACCCCCTCCCAGGACGGGCACAAAAGACGCATCCAGAGCCCCTCCCGCACTGACCCGGGCGATGAGCGGGCGATTTGCCCCACCCACCATGCTGAAGTTTCCCGAAAAGAGGATCGCTCCATCCTCCTGGATCGCCATCGCGTGCACCCCTCCATCCAGATTGGGATCAAAGAGCGTATCGACGACCCCATCCGGCTCGAGGCGTGCGATGTAGTTCCGCGGCTGCCCGCCGATCTGGGTGAATTGCCCGCCGATCACCATGCGCCCGTCGTTCTGCAACACGATCGCGTTGACTTCGCCATTCGGATCAGGTGTGAACGTCGTGTCGAGAGTACCATCGGCATTCAGGCGGGAAAGATAGGTCCGCGCGGTTCCGTTTGTCTCAAGGAAGTTCCCCCCAACGAGGAACTTCCCATCCGGCTGCAGGACGACGACGTTTGCCTTGCCTCCCCCTCCCGCCAATGAAGCCACAAACCCCTGATCAAGGTCGCCGGGAGCGCAGATCGCCACGGGTGAAAGGAAGGCCAACAAAGGGAAAAAGTGAATGAGAAAGGGCTTCGGGTTCATGATCGTCGAGAGGGGTCAGGAGAAGAATTGCCCCTGGCCCGCCGAGGATTACCGAAAATGTGGAAAAAGATTCCGGGCGGCATCACAACCCCGCCCATGCCCGCGTGCGAAGGGGCCGAACGCCAGACCATGAAGCAAGCAAGAGGCAGCCGAAGACTGCGTTTTGGTGACTCTGTCAGGACCGGGACGCGATGCTCTCACTTCAGCCGCGCCCGCAACTCGGGCGCGAAGTGCTTCAGGCGCAGATCCCGGTCCGCGGCAAGCGGCGCCGCGTGCTGCACCGCGAGCGGACATTGTCCGCATTCGCAACCCGGTGTATCGCGCCAGATCGCCAAGGCCTCCGCCTCATAACGCGAGAGCTTCTCAAGATCCTTTGCCGGGGGAGCCCCTAGCATGCGGGTTAGGCGCATCTCGAGCCCTTGGAAATGGATCAAGGTCCGTGCGAAATCGTCGACAAGGAGCCACCCCGGCGCGAGGAGACGGTCGAGCTGGCGACGCCCGTCGGTGACCGATTCCTCGTAGCCGCGCGGCGCCGTCGCGAGCAGTCCGGCCACCGTCTCGGCGACCCGGAGAATCTTCGCGACCGACTCGCAGACGACGGCAGAGTGTGGGAACAGCTCCGACTCGCAACGGACGACCGCCGCTTCCCACTCTTTCATCGCAAACGGCCCGCCTAACAAATCACTCAAAATCCGTCGCAGGAGATCCTCGCGATGCTGCGCAGCACCGGTACCGACCCGGGTCAGGAAAAGCGCCTCCGCCGGAGTGAGGAACCGGCCCGAGACCGAAGCCTTCGCGGCCGGAGCCGGATTCGACGGTGCCGGTTTCGGCGCGGGCAACTTCGCGACTCCGCCAAAGGCCGCCGCGAGCGAATTGAAATCCGCTTCCCGTTTCGGACCGTTTCTTGTCGCGGCAGCGACAGGATTTGGTCCGACTTTGCCCGCGAAAAGGACCCCGAGGAGCCGCTCGACGGGGTCTTTGCGGACGAGCCGATAAAGACGCGTCACGCCGAGGCGATGCTGGGTGAGGGCGCAGGACTCCGACGGCCAGAGGCGCATCGCCACTCCGTCCTTGCCCGCATCGAGCAGGCCCGGAAATCCGGTGGTGTGGCGGTCGAGCGAGACGTGACGCGGCAGGTCGCCGAAATTCCACGTGGTGATCCCCTGCTTGGCAAACCGCCCTTTCGCGACCTGATCGAAACGATCCCGCACCTTTCCGGCAAGCGCCCGCTGGAGTTCCTCGAGATCGAGACCACTCCCGACGACCCGCCCTTTGTCATCGACGATTTCAAAACGCAGATGGAGATGCGGCGGCAGGCGCTCGAGATCGAAGGAGCCCGGCGAAAGCTCGAGACGGTGGGCCTCGTGCAGGTAATCGATGAGCGCCTCGAGCAAACCGCAATGCGGGTCGTAGCCTTCCCACGCGTCGAGGAACTCATCAACGACGGCCCGGTTCGCCGGCAGCATCGTCCTCATCTCCTTGCGCAGGCAACGCAACAGGGCGGCGACCTTTTCCCCGACCCAGCCGGGCACGAGCCATTCGCCATACCACGGCGGCAGGTGAGGCAACTCGACGAGCGGCACCCTTGCGGTGATGCCGTCGGCGGGATCGGAGGGATTGTGCAGGTAAACGAGCGAAAAGTCCGCCGATCCGTCCGGTGATGGGATCGTGTCAGGATAGTCCTCCGGATAAAGCGGTTCGCGCTGCGGCAAAAGACAATCTTCGAGGGTGAAATCGAGAAATCCTTCCGCTTGTGCCGAGATCCATTTCTCGAAATCCTTCTGCGTGCAGATCGAGGCGGGGAGCCGTCCTTCGTAGAATGAAACAATGCCCGGCGGATGGAGAAGGCCCCCAAGGCGGCGCATCTTGTGCTCGAGCCGTTCCGCCGCGACCATCGTTTCGCGATTGTGGGCGAGAGCGAGGATGGGGGCGCGCGTGTTACCGTTGACCAGCGCCTCGAGGATGAAGATCTCGCGGGAGAGCTTCGCGTCGATGCGTCCGTAGTGGATGCGGCGTTTCTCGATGACCGGCAGGCCGAAGGCGAGGACTCGCTCCTCGCCGTAGACCGCCCCTTGGTCGGGGACCCAGTGGGGATTCGAATAGCGGTAACGGCAGAGATGCGGCGCGACTTTCTCGAACCAACCCGGATCGAAGGTGGCCGAGTTGCGGGCGTAGAGCTTCGCCGTCTCGACGAGTTCGAAGGCGATGACCCACGCGGGCGAGCCGCCGAAGATGCCCGATCCGGGAAAGAGCCAGAAGGTCGAGTCGTTCGCCCCCTTGTATCCCTGCCCCTTGCCGCGGAACATCCCGATCTGGCTCGGGATCGAAGCAAGAATGGCGCGATGAAGCGGCTCGGAATAGGTGTCGGCGGGATCGTCGAGGGGTTTGTTAGGATCGGGCAGTCGCCATTTCATCTCCCGGAGCGTGTCGCGCAGCTCGCGATGGAGATTGAGCCATTCCTGGGTGCGGCGATGGTTGAGAAAGGATTTCTGGCAGAACTTGCGGAGCTGGTTGCCCGACTTGCCGCGCGCCTCCTGGATCGCGAACCAGAGCCGCAGCCATCCGGTGAAGTCGGATCGTTTGTCGCGGAATTTCGCATGGGCCTCGTCAGCCGCCTGCTGGCGATCGCGGGGACGCTCGCGCGGATCCTGCACCGCGAGAGCGCTCGCGATGATGAGTCCCTCGGCGAGACAACCTTCGGCCTCCGCCCCCACGAGAACACGTCCCACCCGCGGATCTAGCGGCAATCGCGCGAGACTGTGACCCAACCCTGTCACCTGCACCATCCGACCTTGTTTGGTCACCGCCCCGATCTCCTCGAGGACTCGATAAGCCTGGGCGACGCGCTTCGGCTGGGGCGGATCGACGAAGGGAAACTCGAGCGGATCACCGAGCCCGAGGTGCTCCATCTGCAGGACGACCCCGGCGAGATTCGATCGCAGGATCTCGGGATCGGTGAAGTCGGGACGCTCCGCAAAATCCTCTTCCGAAAAAAGCCTGACACACACCCCTTCGCTGATGCGGCCGCAACGCCCGCGGCGTTGGCGCGCGCTTGCCTTTGAGACAGCCTCAATGCGGAGCCGCTGGATACCCGAGCCGGGATCGTGACGGCTCACCCGCGCAAGCCCCGAATCGATCACAAAACGAATCCCCGGAATCGTCAGCGAGGTCTCGGCCACATTCGTCGCGAGGATGACACGCCGCTTCGACGGGATCGGACGAAAGACCGCCCCCTGTTCCGCGGCGGCCTGGCGGGCGAAGAGCGGCAACACGAGTGTGTCCCGATACTTCCTTCCTTCGAGCAACTCGGCGGCTTCCCGGATTTCGCGTTCTCCGGGGAGGAAGACAAGGGTGTCGCCGAGCCGGTCGAACTCGCCGAGTGATTCAAAGGCACGGCAGACCTGCTCCGCGAGCGACTCGTATTCGTCGAAGGCCGGCTGATACAGGTCCGTCACAGGAAAGGCGCGCCCCTCCACCTCGATCACCGGAGCCCCACCGAAGAATTCCGAGAAGGCTCCCGCGTCGAGCGTCGCCGAAGAGATCACCACCTTCAGATCGCGACGTTTCGCGAGGGTGCGGTGGAGGTAGCCGAGGATGAAGTCGATGTTGAGCGAGCGCTCGTGCGCCTCGTCGACGATGATGGTGTCGTATTGCCGCAGATCGGGATCCTTCCGCGTCTCGGCGAGAAGGACACCGTCGGTCATGAATTTCACCCGCGTTTCCGACTTGTCGGTCTTGTCCTCGAAGCGGATCTGGTAGCCGACCTCGCGCCCTAGCGGCACCTGCAGTTCCTCCGCGACACGCGACGCCACCGAGGTCGCGGCGATGCGGCGCGGCTGGGTGCAGCCGATGCGGCGGCCCTTCGCACCGAGACCCAGTTCGAGGGCGATCTTGGGAAGCTGCGTCGTTTTCCCCGAGCCCGTGTCTCCGCACACGATCACCACGGCATGGCGCTCCATCGCCGCGCGGATGTCGTCGCGGCGTTTGGAAACGGGGAGCTCTTCTGGAAAGGTGAGGTTCACAGCGAAAGAAGCATCGCGCGGCTGGAGGTGGAGTATTGGAGTGATGGAAGGATGGGGCAAGCAGAGATGGCTTTGAGTTTTGGCAATCTCAGCCAAGTCCCGCGACCACGGGATGCGACGACATTGACACCCGGAGTCCTTCCCGTCATCGTGAATCTCCGCAACCGCTCACGATGTCATGATCCGCTCCCGATTTTTTCTCCGAGTCTCCTTGCATCTCGCGGGACTTCTGCTTTCTCTTTCTCTCGAACTTTCCGCCGCACCTCCGGTCGCCCCAGTGCCGCCCCGTTCCGCGCCTCCCAAAGCGCCGGAGGTGCCGGCGGAAATTCCACCCCGGATCGAGATCCTCGCTTCGGGCGTGAAGCTCACCCTCCTCGCGGAGCATCCCGACATCGTCACTCCCACGGGGATCGACATTGATGAGGCGGGACACATCTACTCGATCTCGTGTCATACCCACTTCCGTCCCGAAGGCTACGTCGGTCCCGAGCACGACGAAGTCCTTGTCTTCGATGCGGACGGAAAGAACCGGCGCGTCTTTTACAACAAGACCACCGCGACGATGCAGCTCATCCTCGGTCCGGACGGCTGGGTCTATGTCACGGAGCGCGGACGCATCCTGCGGGTGAAGGACACCGATGGCGACGGCAAGGGCGACCTTGAGGAAACCCTCGCCGCCCTCGACACCCTCGCCGACTACCCGCACAACGGACTCAGCGGCATGGCTTGGCATCCCGACGGCGGCTTGGTGTTTTCGTTAGGGGAAAACTTCGGGAAGGACTGGATTCTCACGGCCCGCGACGGATCGAAGGTGAATGGTCGTGGTGAAGGCGGGGTCTTCCGCTGCACCCCCGACGGCAAGTCGATGCGTCGCATCGCCCGCGGGTTCTGGAATCCCTTCGGTCTCGCCGTGAACGAATTCGGCGAAGTCTTCGCGGCGGAGAACGATCCCGGGAGCCGTCCACCCTGCCGCCTCCTCCACGTCGTCGAGGGCGCGGACTACGGATTCCAGTGGGTCTACGGCAGTGCTCCGGTCCATCCCTTCGTGGCGTGGAATGGCGAACTGCGCGGCACGCTTGGCATGGTCCATCCCTCGGGCGAGGGTCCGTGTGCGATCGTCCCGCTCGGCGGTGGCGTGCTCATCCCCTCGTGGAGCGATCACCGGGTCGATTATTACCCACTGACCCGCGAGGGCGCGAGCTACCGATCGGATCGACTGCCACTCGTGAAAGGGAGCGACTTTTTCCGGCCCACCGGCATGGCCATGGGTCCCGATGGATCGTTTTACCTGAATGACTGGGTCTTCAGCTCGTATCCCATCCACTCGCGCGGTCGGCTTTGGAAACTCGAGATCGATCGAGCGGCCGCGACCTGGATGAAGGCGGAGACCGATCCGCTGAACGACGCCGCCCGCCTCGCAGCCGATCTGCGGGAGGGCCGCCTCGAGAAGCCCGACAGCGAACTCTTCGCCCTCGCCCAATCCGACGACGCTTACCTCGCTGACGCGGCCCTCTCCGCCCTTGCCCGTCAGAGCAAGGCATGGACGCCCGAGCTTCTCCGCGTGATGTCGCCGGAAAATCGCGTGCTCGCCCTCGTCGCGCTGCGCCGCGTCGATCTGGCCGAGGAAAAATGGGTGCGCGCCTTTCTCGACGACTCCGATCCCGAGATCCGTTTTGAATGCCTGCGCTGGATCGCCGACGCGGTTCTGACCGCGTTCAATCCGGAAGTGGAGAAGATCATGTCGGACCCCTCGCTCGACTACCGCCTCTTCGAGGCCGCCCTCGCGACCTGGAACACCTTGCGGGGCGAACCCGGTGCCGGGGTGACGAATCCCGATGTCCTCACCGAAAAGATCCTCGATCCTAACACTCCTCCCAAGCTCAAAGGCTACGCCCTCCGGCTCGCGCCTCCCGCCCATCCCAAGCTGACCCTGGCGGTCTTGCGCGAACTGCTCGCCACCGGCGACGCGGATCTCTCGCTCGAGGTGGTGCGCACCCTCACCGCGAAAAACTCGGACGAAGCCCGGATCGTTCTCGCCGAGATCGCCTCTGACGACGGACTCTCCGAAAAGGTACGGGCCGATGCCGTCTCCGGTCTCGCCGCCTCGAACTCCCCCGAGCATCGCGAGCTGCTCTTTGTCCTCGCCGGCGACGGCCAGGCCGCGATCCGCGACGAGGCCCTCCGCGCTCTCCGCGGCGTGGTACCCGACGACGAAGGCAAGGCCACCCTCGCGCATGTCGTGGCGACACATCCGGACACGGCTCCGCTCGTGAAGACGATTCTCGAACCGATCTCCTTGAACGAGGGCCGTCCGGGCTTCGAAGACACCGGTGCCTGGCTGAAGCGTCTCGACGCGGTGCCGGGCGAAGCCGATCCCGAAGCGGGACGACGTGTCTTTTTCCATTCCCGCCTCGCCCTTTGCTCGTCGTGCCATCGCCACGGCGGTCGCGGCGTGGTGCTTGGACCCGATCTCAGCCTGGCAGGCAAGCAGGGTGATCGCGAGGCGCTCCTGCGTTCCATCCTCGAGCCACACCGCGAGGTCGCGCCGCAGTTTTATCCGAGCCAGGTGAAGCTGAAGGACGGCACCGAATTCATCGGCATCCTCCTGCGATCCTCGAACACGGAGGTCTTCCGCGATCTCACGGGTCAGGAAAAATCCTTTCCCAAGACCGACGTGGTCGAACGCACCGAGTTGCGCACTTCCCTGATGCCGCCCGGCCTCGTCTCGATGCTGACCGATCGCGAGCTGCGCGACCTCCTCGCCTTCCTCGCCAAGGGAGCGTGAATCAATTGGGGCGAAGCGGAAAGAGGCGCCGCGGAGCCGGGGCTCCTTCCTGAGGCGCGCCGCCATTCAATCCCCCCCAGGGGAAACGACGTTGCCGCGGTGTGTTCTCCGGCGAGGCAGCTCCCTCGGTGGCTTCCCCGTTCGCCGGGGCCGAGGGATTCATGGCCCGATCCGGGAGCGCAAACAGTTCCTGCCCGAACTGCCCGAGCTTTTTCAGGCCTTCGACGGGGATGTTCGTCAGCTCGGAGATGAGCGTGGCCGGGACCTTGCCGAGATTCGAGATGTGTTTCGGCTTCCACACCGGCTCGCGCACGGTGCCGGTGCACGAGTAAGTGAGCAGTTCGCTCACGGGCGTGAGAACGGTGCTGGAGAGCTCGCCGCGCGTGTTCACGATCGCCTCCAGATCGACCGACTGATCGACGAGCGAGACCGTGCCCGCCGCCTTCACCCGGAAGGTCTTCGTGAGCGCCTCGATGTCGCGCGTCACGATGACCCCGTTTTCGAGGCGAAAGGAGGCCGAAGCTTCCTTGGCGATGTTGCCACCGCTCCCATTTCCGTTGCCGACGCTGAGCAGTTTCGTGAGCGGCCCGAGCACCGGGATCGCGAAAAGAAAGCCATCGGAGATGCTCGCATTGCCACCCCCGTTGAAGCTGGCGATCTGTCCGGCATTCCCCGTGATCTCGAAATCGGCATCGACCGCTCCGGTGATGTCGCCACCGCCGTCGTAGTGTTTCGTGACGCGCTCGAGCGGCACATCGCGGATCGAGGCTTTCATGGCAAATGGCGCGTTCGGATCGCGCACGTTCTTCACGTCGTAATCGAGCTCGACGCGGCCGCCGAAGATGCTGCCCGCGAGCGAGGTGAGATGGACGCGGCTGCCCTCGACCTTCAATTCACCGACCGGATCACTCAGCGTGAGCGTTTTGCCGAGGAAATCATATTGCGCGTCGCCGCCGCCCGTGAAGGAGATCGTCAGTTCGTTGCGCCGGGGCTCGTCGCCGACTTCCTCGTTGCGACGTCCGTCGAGGCGTCCCGCGATGCGGATCGTCGGCGGGCTCGCGTGCCGGTACTTCTCGAGCGCTTTGGCGAGCTTCGGATTGAAGGCCTTTGCGCCCTCGGCGGGATCGACCGTGGAGACGACGCCCTTGACCTCCCAGCTCCGTTCGCGGCGATGGTTCTCGGCAAGCTCGGCAACGATCTTGCCCTCTTCGCGAACGAGCGAGGCATTGCGGAACCACTGGGTTTCCCCATCCGATTCGTAATCGGTCTCGAGTTCGAGGAAATCGACGCCGTTGAGACGGAACTGACGAAGGTCGATCACCCCCCGATTCTTCCAGCTCGAAAAACTCCAGTTTTCTCCCTGACCCACCGCGGCGATGTAGATCGACGAAGTCTCGCTGAAATTCCACGCATCGATGAACTTGCGCCCGCGCTCGTCGAAGAAGGGCCGGAAAACGAGCGGATCGAGCTTGATCTCGGTCTGGTATTGCACCGTCTCGCTCCCTTTCCCAGGCTCATACTTGAGATTGAGGAAGGCCACTCCGGTCTTGTGATCGAGACGGAGATTCCTGAGGTAAAATCGCTCGCCCGCGGTACTGAAGCCGAAATTCACACCGGAAAACACCGTGCCACGCGTGACGAAGCGCTCCGAGCGCACCTCTCCCATCACCTCGCCGGGAAATCCCTTCGCCCCGGCACGCATCGCATCCAGTGCGAGATGCCCCGAGGCTTCGATCGTCGGCGGATTGAAAAAGACGATCTCGCCGAGTTTCTTGTCGGCCCAGAACAGCCCCGCGAGCCCCGCGACATCGGCGGTAGAGTTCATGTTGAAATCGAGCCGGTTTCCCGCCTGGGTCCATTGACCGGTGAGATCGAAGACTCCCTTTTCGTCGCTCACCTTCAACTCCTCGATCTCGGCGCGGTTCTCGCGACCGTCGAAGCGCACCGCCGCCGTGAGTCCCTCGACCCGGTAGGTCTGGCCTTGTTTGTTGAAGGAAGGCGTCGTGATGCGGGCCCGCGCCGTCATCGTCTCGAGCTCGTCGAGGTCCCCGCGGAATTCGATCTCGACGGTGGGACGACCACCGGCGAACTCGTAGGTCTCGAACTCGCGCAGGAATTTCAGGAGCTGGCGCCGTCGGTGGGCGAGGGCCTCTTCGTCCGCGGCCTTGTCGCGCACCTTGTCTTCCTCGGATTCGTCCAGGGGTGGGCGCACCAGCGATCCTTTCACCGAGATGTCGATCCCGTCCATTTCCGCCTCGGCCTTGACGATCTCGATGACGCTCTCCGTGATGACGATGCGCCCGGAGAGCCCCGTGACGCGGAGCCGTTTCGCATTCGCCCGCGTCGGATCGAGCGGCAGGGAGACGCTCGCCTCCTGCACATCAAGCGTGTTGATCGAGACCTGTTTGTCGAGGATGCGGCTGAGATCGACGTCGAGGAAGACGTCGTCGATGAAAGCGATCTCCTGCTCGCGGGTCGCGTCCTGGAAGAAACGGACCTCTTCGGCGACGAGGCCACGGAAGGCCCCGAGGGTCAGTTTGCCGATGTCGACGTGATAACCTCGCGATTCGAATTCGCGCTCGATCGCATTGCGCCAGCTCTCGCTGAAACCCTCCTTCCGTGCATAGACCGCCGCCCAGACGGCCCCGCAGGAAGCGAGGAAGCAGGTCAGGACAAAGAGCTGTCGGATGAGGCGCATCGGGCAAAAAGGAACGGTCGGGCGACAGCCTCGGCCGGGACGGGCAGTTTCCGCGAAAAAAGGGCCCCCCGCAATAACGATTGGAGACCGGCAAACCTTGGCCTAATTTCCCCCTCCCCCATCCCATGCGCATCATCTCAGGCAGCGCGGGCAGCATCCCGCTCCAAGTTCCCCGCAGTCTCACCCGCCCCACCACGGACCGGGTGCGCGAGTCCCTCTTCGCCGTGCTCGGCGATCTCGTCGTCGGAGCGCGGGTGCTCGATCTTTTCGCCGGCTCGGGCTCGCTCGCGCTCGAAGCCCTCAGCCGCGGCGCCGTTTCGGCCGATTTCATCGAATCCCACGGCCCCGCCTGCGAGGCCATCCAGAAAAATCTCGAAAAGGCCAAACTCCAGGGTGGCAAGGTCCACCGGCGCGACGTCCTCGCGCATCTCGGGGGCATCTCCGCGGCGCGCTACGACCTCATTTTCGCCGATCCACCCTATGCCCGGAGCGATTCCGAGCGCGAATTGCTCGAAAAACTCCTCACCGCTCCCGGACTCGCCGCCGCCCTCGCTCCTGACGGGCTGCTCGTCCTCGAAAGCCTTTCCTCCGCCCCCTTGCCGGAAAACGAACTCTGGACAGCCAAGGACGAACGCACCTACGGGGTCACCCGGGTCAGCTTCCTCGCACCCGTGACCCGCGACCCGTGACCGCATGC
>Ga0209573_1004171_pt1 | contig 14678 bp, 11 predicted proteins | sample TNRBio252014_DNA_FD_185870 | JGI IMG/M metagenome (GOLD analysis project Ga0209573, IMG submission 185870) | Wastewater treatment Type I Accumulibacter community from EBPR Bioreactor in Madison, WI, USA - TNR Reactor_6/25/2014_ DNA (SPAdes)... | ecosystem: Engineered > Bioreactor > EBPR >...
CGCAGAAGTATCCCGACCGCTTCATCGGCAACTTCAACTACAACCCGCGCTGGGGCCCGGACAACGGCGCCGCCGAGCTCGAGTTCCACGTCAGGGAGTACGGCTTCAAGATGCTGAAGCTGCACTCCAACATGCACGGCTACCGGCCCGACCGCGCGCTGGAGTGGCTGCGTCCGGCGATGAAGGTGTGCGCCCAGTACAACGTGGTGGTGCTTATCCACACCGGCGACGGGCCGTTCAGCATCCCGACCATGTTCTACCCCGTCATCCGGGAGTTTCCGATGGTGAACTTCATCATCGGCCACTTCGGCATCCAGACCGGCGGCAACTACAGCTTCGAGGCCTTCTGGATGGCCAACGACACGCCCAACGTGGTGTGCGAGACGGGCTGGACCTTCCAGGCGCGAATCGTCGAGTTCGCAAGGGAGCTGCCGCGGCACAAGCTCGTGTTCGGCACCGACAGCCCGCCCAACGAGCCGGGCATGTGGCTGCGCGAGCTGGAGGTGCTGTGCGGGCCGCCGCCGCAGGGCATGAACCTCGACGAGGACACGCTGGAAGACTACATGGGCAACAACGTCGCGCGCCTGGTGGGCCTCAGGACCACGCCACCGCCGCGCACGATGGCCGAGGCCGAGGGGCGGCTGAAGGACACCTACTTCAACCTGGCCTGACCACACCGGCCGCTGGCGCCTTCCACTCCGCCCACACGATGCACCCGCAGGATCTGCGCCACTTCCTGGCCGCATATGCGAGTGAGCACGCCGACGACGTGCTCGCCATAGAGGAGCCGCTGGCGAGCGGACAGGAGTTGACCGCGCTGGTGTGGCAGCTCGCCGCGCGCGGCCGGCACCCGCTGCTGCGGGCCGCGCATGTGGGCGGCTCGCAGGTGCCGGTGGTGACCAACCTGTTCGCCTCGCGCCCGCGCATCGGCCGCATGCTCGCTTGCGCCGCGGCCGACATCCATGCCACCTACCATGCGCGTTCGCAGCGGCTGCTGCAGGTGCAGCTGCTGCCCGATGGCCCGGTGCTGGCCGAGGTGCGCACCAGCGGCATCGATCTGGCCACGCAGCTGCCGATGCTGCGGCACTTCGAGACCGACCGGGCGGACTACGTCACCAATGCCGTGGTGGTGGCCGAGGATCCGGACAGCGGTCGCGGCAACCTGAGCTACCACCGCTCGATGCGGCACGCGCCCGACGCGCTGGCCACCAGCCTGCACTCGCGCGGCCACCTTTGGCGCCTGCAGCAGGCCGCCGCGGCGCGCGGGCGCGCGCTGCCGGTGGCCATGGTGATCGGCGCGCATCCGCTGTTCATGCTGGCCGCGGCGGCGCGTGTGCCGCTGGGAACCGACGAGCGCGAAGTGGCCGGCGGCCTGTTCGGCGAGCCGCTGCAGGTGGTGCGCACCCCTCGCCATGGGTTGGCGGTTCCGGCACACGCCGAGTTCGTGCTCGAGGGCGAGATCGATCCCGAGGCCCGGGTGGACGAAGGGCCCTTCGGCGAGTTCACCGGCTATTCCTCGCACCGTTCCACCCACCACCTGTTGCGTGTGTGCACGCTGATGCGCCGGCGCGATGCGATGCTGGTGGACGTGGTGGGCGGCCACTCGGCCGAGCACCTGAACCTGGGGCGCGTGCCGCGCGAGAGCGAGATGGTCATGAAGCTGCGGGAGCGCTTCCCCAGCGTCACCGCCGTGCACTACCCCAGCAGCGGCACGCACTTCCACGCCTACGTGGCCTTGAGGCAGGCGCGAGACGGCGAGGCGCGCCAGGTGATGCTGGGCCTGCTGGGCTGGGACCCGTACCTGAAGACCGTGATCGCCGTCGACGAGGACGTGGACCTCACGCGCGACGAAGAGGTGCTGTGGGCGCTGGCCACGCACTTCCAGCCGCACCGCGACCTGCTGGTCGTCGACGGCCTGCCCGGCAGCGCACTCGACCCTTCGGCCAGTGCCAGCGGCACGACCTCGCGCATGGGCCTGGACGCCACGCGCGGCGCGCAGTTCGAGGGCGTTCGTGCGCGCATCGCGCCCGAGGCGATGGAGCGCGCCGCGGCACTGCTCGCCCAGCTCGGGGCCGCGGCGTGATGCGCTTCGACTACGCCGACCCGGGCACGCTGGCCGAGGCGCGCGCGCTGCTGCTGGCCCACGGTGCCGAGGCCAGCCTGATGGCCGGCGGCACCGACTTGCTGGTGGAGATCAAGGAGCAGCTGCGCCGGCCGCGGCTGGTGGTCGACCTCAAGCGCATTCCCGGGCTGGATGCCCTGCAGGTGGATGGCGACGGCGCGCTGCGCTTCGGCGCGCTGGTCACGGCACGACGGCTGGAGGTCGATCCGAGAGTACGCGTCCGCTGGCCCGCGCTGCACCAGGCACTGACCGAGCTCGGCTCCATCCAGGTGCGCCAGCGCGCCACGGTGGTGGGCAACGTCTGTCGCGCCTCGCCCTCGGCCGACACCTTGCCGCCGCTGATCGCCGATGGTGCGCAGCTGCACCTGCAGGGTGCCGGCGGCGACCGCGCGGTGGCGATGGAGGACTTCTTCACCGGCCCCGGCCGCACCGTGCTGCGCCCTGGAGAAATCGTTGTGCAACTGCGGGTGCCCGCGGCGCTCCCGCGTTCGGGCCGCGCATACCTGAAGCATGGCCGGCGCAAGGCCATGGAACTGGCGACGGTGGGCGTGGCGGCCTCGCTGGCCCTCGATGCGAAGGGCCGCATCGCCGGCGCCCGCCTGGCGCTGGGCGCCGTGGCGCCCACGCCCGTGCGCGCCTGCAAGGCCGAGGCAGCACTCCTGGGCGAGCGACCGGGCGAGGCGCTTTGGGTCCACGCAGGCGAGCTCGCGATGGCCGGCTGCTCGCCGATCGACAACGTGCGCGCCAGCGCCGCCTACCGGCGCGACATGGTCGGCGTGCTGACGCGCCGCGCCTTGCAGCGCGCGTTCGGCATGGCCCTTGCTGGAGAGTCGACATGAGCGCGCGAACGCCCCGCACCGTGCCCGCAACCGGGACACGGCAGGTGCACTGCACGATCAACGGCGCCGCGGTGGCCTTTGCCGCCGCGCCGTTTCGAACGCTGCTCGATGCGCTGCGCCTCGAGCTCGGCCTGACCGGCACCAAGAAGGGCTGCGACGTGGGTGACTGCGGCGCCTGCACCGTGCTGGTCGATGGCGAGCCGCTGAATGCCTGCCTGATGCTGGCCGTGGAGGCCGAGGGCCGCCGCATCGAGACCGTCGAAGGCCTCGCCGGCCCCGCGGGGGAACTGCATCCACTGCAACGCGAGTTCCTGCGCTGCGGCGCGGCGCAGTGCGGGTTCTGCACGCCAGGCATGTTGATGATGTCCAAGGCACTGCTGGCCTCCCAGCCGGCACCGAGCGAGGCAGAGATCCGCTTCGGCCTGGCCGGCAACATCTGCCGCTGCACCGGCTACACGAAGATCGTCGAGGCGGTGGCGGCCGCCGCCGCAAGCCTGTCGGCCTCGCCGGGCGAGGACCGGCAATGAGCCCCGAGCTGCCCGGCAGCAGGTCCGGCGGTGCGCTCGACATCGTCGGCACCTCGGTGCGCCGCAGCGACGTGGTCGAGAAGGTCACAGGCAGCGCACGCTACGCCGCCGACCTGCGCCTGCCGGGCATGCTGTTTGCCCGCATGAAGCGCAGCACGGTGGCGCATGCCTTCATCCGCCGCATCGACACGCGGCGCGCGCTGGCACTGCCCGGCGTGAAGGCCGTGCTCACGCACGAGGACGTGCCGCGAGTGCTGCACTACGGTTCGCCTATGCCGCGCGCAGCCTCCTGCACCCGGGACCAGTACATCCTCGACCGCAAGGTGCGTTACTGGGGCGAGGGCGTGGCCGCCGTGGCCGCGGTGAGCGAGGAAGTCGCCGAGGAGGCGCTGGCGCTCATCGAGGTGGAGTACGACGAGCTGCCGGTGATGACCACCACCGAAGCCGCCGAGGCGGCGGGCGCGGCGCTGATCCACGGCGATCGCGCCGAGGCGCTGCAAGGCAACCTGGTCGTGGCACCGGTGCGCTTCGAGCGGGGCGACATCGAGCGCGGCTTTGCCGAAGCCGAGCTCGTCGTCGAAGGCGAGTACGAAGGCGGCCGGCCCACGCCGGCGTACATGGAACCCAACGCCTGCCTGTGCCACTGGGACGAGCATGGCCGGCTCACCGTGCACATCAGCACGCAGACCGCCTTCATGGTGCGCGGCGCCATGGCGGAGGTCCTGGGCCTGCCACTGAACCGGGTGCGCGTACTGTGCGAGCACTTCGGGGGCGGCTTCGGCGCCAAGCAAGACCTCTTCCAGAGCGAGTTCCTGTGCGCTCTTCTGGCCAGGCGGGCGCGTCGACCGGTGATGATGGAGTGGACGCGCAAGGAGACCTTTCTCGCCGGCCGCTCCCGCCACCCGGTGAAGATCCGGCTCAGGCAGGGCTTCAGGCGCGACGGCACGATCACCGCGCGGCAGGCCAGCCTGGTCTACAACTCCGGTGCCTACGGCTCGCACGGGCCGGGCGTGACGGCCGTCGGCACCTCCTCGCTGACCTCGCTGTACCGCTGCGACAACGTGCTCCTGGAAGGGCGCTGCGTGTATACGAATTCGCCCATCGCCGGTGCCTACCGTGGCTATGGCGTGGTGCAGGCCTACTACGCGCTGGACATCCAGCTCGACGAAGCCGCTCGGCAGCTCGGCATGGACCCGGCGGCGCTGAAGCTGAAGAACGCCGTGCGTGAAGGCGACCTCGCGCCCTCGGGCCACGCCATCGTCGGCCACGGGTTGGAGGACTGCATCCTTCGCGGCCGGCAGGAGGTGGGATGGACAGGGACGAAGCCACCGCCGACCCGACCGCCTGAAGGCCCGTTGCGCTTCGGATGGGGCATGGGCTGCGAGATGCATGGCTCCTCGGCCTACCCGGGCATCAAGGAGCAGGGCAACGCCCTCGTCAAGGTGCACGAGGACGCCAGCGCGACGCTGTACACCGGCACCGCGGGCCTGGGCACCGGCGCGCACACCGCACTGGCGCAGATCGTGGCCGAGGAACTCGGTCTTGCCTTCGAGGCCGTGAACGTGGTGCACGGCGACACCGACGTCGTGCCCTGGGACATCGGTGCCTTCGCCAGCCACACCACCTACATGGGCGGCATGGCGGCCAAGCTGGCGGCGGCCGAGGCGAGGAGGCAACTGCTGGAGCGCGCCGCCTCGCGGCTGCAGGTGTTGCCGGCCGGGCTGGAGATCCGCGGCGGCATCGTGCGCGTGGCGGGCACGGACCGCACGATCTCGGCGCGCGACGCGATGTGGCCCGGCCACGGCCTGCCGTCGCCGCACATCGTGGCGCATGGCACCTACACCCCCACCAAGTCGTATTCCTTCGCAGCGCACTTCGTGGAGGTGCAGGTCGACACCGAGACCGGCCAGGTCGAGGTGCTGCAGGTGGTGCCGGTGCACGAAGTGGGGCGCGTCGTGCACCCCATCGCCGCGCAGGGGCAGGTGGAAGGTGGCGTGCAGCAGGGCATCGGGCACACGCTGACCGAGAACCACGAGATCGACCCCGTCAGCGGCCGCTCGCTCAACGCCAGCTTCGTCGACTACAAGATGCCGCTGGCGATGGACATGCCGCCCATCCGCACCCTCCTGCTCGAGACCGCGCCCGACCCCGGAGGGCCCTGGGGCGCCAAGGGCATAGGCGAGGACCCCATCATCGCCATAGGCCCGGCCATCGCCAACGCCATCTTCGATGCCGTCGGCGTGCGCTTCCGGCACTACCCCATCACGCCCGAGCAGGTGCTGCGGGCCTTGCGCATGCAGCGCGAACAGGTGCGGGACGCATGAGACCTCCCATTCCCGTCACCATCCTCGCCGGCTTCCTGGGTGCGGGCAAGACCACGCTGCTCAACCACATCCTGAAGAGCCGCCACGGCCACCGCATCGCCGTCATCGAGAACGAGTTCGGCGAGGTGCCGATCGACAGCGAGCTCATCGTGACCACCCAGGAGGAGATCTACACGCTGGCCAACGGCTGCATCTGCTGCGCGGTGGACGTGCGACAGGACCTGCTGGAGGTGCTGACCAAGCTGATGCGGCGGCGCGACGAGATCGACCACATCGTGGTGGAGACCAGCGGCATGGCCGACCCCACGCCCGTGGCCGCCACGTTCTTCGCCGACCCGACGCTGGCGACGCAGGTGGCGATGGACGCCATCGTCACCCTGGTCGACGCCCGCCACATCGGCGCGCATCTTCACGACCCGGTGCTCGACGGCGCGCCCAACCAGGCGGTGGACCAGATCGTCGCGGCCGACCGCATCATCGTCAACAAGGTCGACCTGGTGTCCGGCGAGGCCGCGCTCGCCGAGGTGGAAGCCGACGTGCGGCGCCTGAACGAGACGGCCGAGATCCTTCGCAGTTGCCACGCCCAGGTGGACCTGGCACGCATCCTCGGCATCGGCGAGGTGGCGCGCGCGCGAACGCTGGCCGGCGATCCGGGTTTCCTCGACGAGACAGTGCCGGCCCGGCACGCGCACGATCCGACGGTGTCATCGCTGTCGTTCGTGTTTCCCCGCCCCTGCCGCCGGGCCGAGCTCCAGGCGTGGCTGGACGAGCTCGCGCAGCGGCGCGGTGACGACCTGTTCCGCATCAAGGGCATCCTGGCCATCGCCGGCGACCCGCGCCGCCACGTGCTGCAAGGCGTGCACCGGTTGCACGAGCTGCGCGCCGCCGATGACTGGGGCGACGCGCGCCCCGAGACCCGTGTGGTGCTTGTCGGGCGCCACCTTGACCGCACCGAGCTCGGCGAGGGCCTGATGAAGGCCCTGGCCTGGCATTGACACCCACGCCCGAAACGAGCCCGAAAGTCCGATTTTCCCGACCCCTCACGTCCGCACCAGGAGAAGCCGCGATGAAACGACTGCTGACCACGATGCTGCTGGCTGCCGCTGCCGCCCCGGCCGCCCTTGCCCAGGACAAGGTGACCATGCTCACGAGCTGGTACGCCCAGGCCGAGCATGGTGGCTTCTATCAGGCACTGGCGACCGGCCTGTACAGGAAGCACAACCTCGACGTGACCATCCGGATGGGCGGTCCGCAGGTCAACGGCATGCAATTGCTGGGCGCCGGACAGGTCGACTTCCTGATGAGCTACGACTTCAGCGTGCTCAAGGCCATCGAGGCCGGCATTCCGGCGGTCACCGTGGGCACCTCGTTCCAGTACGACCTGCAGGGCCTGCTGACGCATGACGACGTAGCCAACCTCGGCGCGCTCAAGGGCAAGACCATCTTCGTGGCCACCGCCGGCCGCAGCAACTGGTGGCCGTGGCTGAAGGGCAAGTACAACTACGACGAAGCGCAGACCAGGCCCTACACGTTCAACCCGCAGCCCTTCATCGCCGACAAGGGCAGCGCCATGCAGGCCTACATGAGCAGCGAGCCTTTCGCGGTGCAGAACCTGGGCACCAAGGCGCGCTTCCACCTGTTCGCGCACGACGGCTACCCGCCCTACGGCACCACCATCGTGGCGATGAAGAAGACCGTGGACGAAAGGCCCGACGTCGTGCAGCGCTTCGTGCGCGCCAGCATGGAGGGCTGGAAGAGCTACATGGCCAACCCCGGGCCAGGCAACGAGCTGATCAAGAAGGACAACCCCAACATGAAGGACGAGCAGATCGCCTATGCGATCGGCAAGCTCAAGGAGAACAAGCTGCTCGACGGCGGCGACGCCGGCAGGCTGGGCATGGGCGTGATGACCGACGAGCGCTGGAAGACCACCTACGAGACCATGGTCAGGCTCGGCCTGCTGAAGGCCGACGTGGACTGGAAGGCGGCATACACGACGCGCTTCGTCAAGGACCTGAAGATCATGCCTTGACAGCGGCGACCGAGGTCCGATCCATGTCCATCGTCGAGATCCGGGGCGCCGACAAGGTCTTCGCCAACGGCACGCGCGCGCTCGCCCCGGTCGACCTGCGCATCGGGCCGGGCGAATTCATCACGCTGCTGGGGCCCAGCGGCTGCGGCAAGAGCACCTTGCTGAAGATGATCGCCAACCTGCTGGCGCCCACCAGTGGCTCGCTTACCTGGTGGGACGGCAGCTTCGAGCACGTGGGCCAGCAGGGCAAGAAGCTCGTCTTCGTGTTCCAGGACGCGACGCTGATGCCCTGGGGCAGCGTGCGCACCAACGTGCGCCTGCCTCTTGACCTCCAGGGCATGGACCGGCGGGCCGCCGACGAGCGGGTGAACCAGGCGCTGGCGCTGGTCGGGCTGGCCCGGTTCGACGGTGTCTACCCGCGCCAGCTCTCGGGCGGCATGCAGATGCGCGCCTCGATCGCGCGTGCGCTGGTGACCGACCCCAATCTGCTGCTGATGGACGAGCCCTTCGGCGCGCTCGACGAGTTCACGCGCAACAAGCTCGACCAGGACCTGCTGGATCTGTGGCGGAAGAAGAACCTCTCGGTCGTTTTCGTGACGCACAGCATCTACGAGGCAGTCTTCCTGTCTACCCGCGTGGTGGTGATGGCGGCGCGCCCCGGCCGTATCGTCGAGGAGGTGCGCATCGACGAACCCTACCCGCGCGACGATGCGTTCCGCGTCTCGCAGAGCTTTGCGACCCACGCGCGCCGCATGCAGCAGCTGCTGGCGCATGCCAACACGCTCGGCGAACCCTCGCACTGAGCCATGAACCGATCGCGACTGCTGGCCATCGGCCTGCCCCTGGCGGTGGGCGTCGTCTTCCTCGGACTGTGGCAACTGCTGGTGACCTGGCTGCAGGTGCCCAAGTTCCTCGTACCCTCGCCGCTGGACATCGCCGGCACCCTGGTGCTGGACTGGTCGCTGCTGTGGGATTCGCTGTTGATGACGCTCAAGATCACCTTCCTGGCGTTCTTCTGCGCCGTCGTGCTGGGCACGGCGATCGCGTTCCTGTTCGTGCAGAGCCGCCTGATCGAGACCGCCTTCTTTCCCTATGCGGTGCTGCTGCAGGTGACGCCCATCGTGGCCATCGCGCCGCTGATCATCATCTGGGTCAAGCACCCCACGGCGGCCCTGGTCGTGTGCGCGACGCTGGTGGCGCTGTTCCCCATCATCAGCAATACGACACTGGGCCTGCGCAGCGTCTCGCCGGGCCTGCTGAACCTGTTCCGGATGAACAAGGCCTCGCGCTGGCAGGAACTGGTCCGGCTGCGCATCCCGAGTGCGGCGCCGTACTTCTTCGGCGGGCTTCGCATCTCCAGCGGGCTGTCGCTGATCGGTGCCGTGGTGGCCGAGTTCGTCGCCGGCACCGGGGGCACCTCGGCGGGGCTGGCCTACCAGATCCTGCAGGCCGGCTTCCAGCTCAACATCCCTCGCCTGTTCGCCGCGTTGCTGATGATCACGGTCACCGGTGTGCTGCTGTTCCTGATGATGGTGCTGCTGTCGAAGCTGGCCCTGGGCGGCTGGCACGAGAGCGAACTGGTGCAGGAGCGCTGATGGACAGCCGCGGCTCGAAGACGCTGCTTCGCGACAGTGCCGGCCTGATGACTGGACTGGCGGGCGACGCCGCGCGCCACGCGGGGCCCGACCTGCGCATCGAGGACGGGCGCATCGCCGCCATCGGCCGGCTCGATCCGCGCCCCGGCGAGGCGGTGATCGACTGCCGCGACTGCGTCATCTACCCCGGCTGGGTCAATACCCATCACCACCTGTTCCAGAGTCTTCTCAAAGGCGTGCCTGCAGGCATGGGGCTGCCGCTGGTGCCCTGGCTGTCGGCCGTCCCGGTGGCCTACCGCCGCTTCGTCGACGAGGACATGCTGCGCACGGCCGCACGCATCGGCATCGCCGAGCTGGTGCTCGCCGGGTGCACCACCGTGGCCGACCACCACTACGCCTACTGGCCAGGCATGGGCTTCGATGCCAGCGCGCTGCTGTTCGATGTGGCCTCCGAGTTCGGCGTGCGGTTCGTGCTCTTGCGCGGCTTTGCGACGCAGGTACGTGCCGTGGACATCGACCCACCGCCGCAGGCCATGCCGGAACCGCTGGACAGTGTGCTGACCAGCGTCGAGCGCGACGTGCAGCGCTTTCACCAGACTGGCGGCGCGGCGATGCGCAAGCTGGTGCTGGCGCCGACGACCCCGACCTGGTCGGTGCCCGCGGACCAGCTGGTCCCCCTGGCGCGCGCCGCGCGACGCCTGGGCATTGGACTGCACAGCCACCTGTCCGAGAGCCTGGACTACGTGCGCTACTGCCAGGAGGTGCACGGCTGTCTGCCGGTCGAGTTCTGCGACCGCCACGAATGGCTGGGTCCGGACGTCTTCTTCGCGCACCTGGTGCACCTGCAGGACAACGAGGTGCGGCGGCTGCAGGACAGCGGCACCGGCATGTCCCATTGCCCGCAGAGCAACTGCCGGCTGGGCTCGGGCATCGCACCCGCGCCGGCGCTTTCGGCGCTCGGCGGGCGAGTCTCGATCGGTGTCGACGGCGCAGCCAGCAACGAGGCCGCCGACATGATCAGCGAGGCCCACGCCGCCTGGCTCGTGCACCGCGCGCGCGATGGGGCGGCGGCAACGCGGGTCGAGGACGTGGTGCGCTGGGGCAGCGCTGGTGGCGCCGACGTGCTGGGCCTGAACGAGGTCGGCCGCATCGAGCTCGGCCTGCAGGCCGACCTGGCGGTCTACGGACTGGACGAACTGCGCTATGCCGGCCTGCATGACCCGCTGATCGGGCCGGTGGCCGCGGGTGGCGCGGGACGGCTGCGCCACCTGTTCGTCGGCGGCCGGCCGGTGCTGTCGCAGGGCCGCATCCCGGGCCTTGACCTCGGCAGGCTGCTGGGGGATGCGCGCCGGCAGGTCGACAGGATGCGGCGCGGGATGTCCGGCTGAGCCCGTGCGGCCTGCCCCGCCGAGGCGGGGCGGTGGCAGAGCCCCGGGGCAGAACCTTGCGGGGGGACGGTCGGTGCGCTGCGGGTCACTGCGCTGCAAACACGCGCTTGCATTTTCCGGCACGCCCGGCGCGTGCCTGAAGCGGCGAGTCCTTCAGGCGGTGCAGTCCCAGACTCGGCCGCTCGACGCCCTGTTCGCGCAGGAAGGTCGTCAGCACCTGACGGTAGCGGCGCAGCGCGGCCGGTCCCGACGCGGCCCCGGGGCCGATGCCCAACCGCAAGCGGTGCGCGTCGGCCTGGCGCAGTTCGAAGTCGAACAGGCCGGCGTGGTCCTCGAGCACCGTGGTCAGCGCCAGCGGCAGCAGGTGCACCGATGCGGCGCCGGCGCCCGCCATCGTCAGCACGTCGTCGCAGCGGCCCTCCACCCTCACCAGCGGCAGTGCCGACCCGCAGCGGCAAGGCCGCTCGTCCAACACGATGCGGTCGCCGATGTCGAAGCGGACCAGCGGCTGCAGGTGATTGGCCAGGTTGGTCAGCAAGGTGGTGTGCGAGCGTCGCCCGGGTGGCACCCGCCGGCCCTGCGCGTCCACCGGCTCGAGGATCACCCAGTCGGCATTGACATGCAGCCCCTGCGCCCGGCATTCCCAGGCGATGGGCAGGAATTCGCTCGCGCCGTAGCTCTGCCTGACTTCGCAGCCGAAGGCCGACTCGATGCGCGAGCGCATCGCGGGCGTCAGCGCTTCGCCACCGGTCCACACCTCGCGCGGCCGGCAGTGCTGCAGCCGCCCGGAGCGCACCTGCTCGGCCAGCGCCACCGCAGCTGTCGGGTAGGTGGCCAGCAGCGTGGGGGCGAAGTCGTCGAGCGCGGCGCACAGCGCGGGCATCGGCTCGAGCAGCGAGAAGCAGCGCCAGCCCGTCTGCAGCGAAGGGTGCATGCGGCGCAGCCGCTGCACCGAGACGACGCTTGCGAAATGGCCGCCGGTGGCGCCGACGAAGGCAAAGCGCTCGCCCAGGTACCACGGGTCCAGCCAGCGCCGCCAGACCTGCGACGGATGGCGGCGGCAGGCTTCGAGCGCGTCGTACACCGTCATGGCGTCACTGTCCTGCACGTACAAGGCCGGCACGCCGCTGCTGCCCGAGCTCTCCCAGGCCCAGCAGCGGCGGTCGAAGCGCAGCCCGATCTGCGCCGGGTCGGCGCAGAAGCGTCGCAGGCCATCGAGCCTGAGGGTCGGGTCGGACAGGTGGCCCTCGAAGTCGGCCATGAGCATCGACTTGTCGCTGCGCGGCAGCTGCTCCAGCGCCAGGCGCTCGGGGTCCACGCCCTGCAGCAGCTGGCGGTAGCGGGGGACCCGCTCGCGCGCCGACTTCAGCAAGGCCTGCAGGCGCCTTTGCTGGCGGCCCTCGACGGCGGCACGGTCGGCATGCTGCGCCTGCACCACGTCCAGCGTGACCATCAGCGGGCCACCGAAGCGCCCCCCGAAGGGACCGGCCAGGCTGCCCTGGGTGTCCATGCGCGCGGTGGGTCGGGACGGCAGGCGCTCAGCGCTCGTCGTCGCAGCGCTCGAGCACGTAGCGCCCGGGTGCGGGGCCCAGCGAGCGGCCGGCGGCCGGCGCCCGCGCCGCGCGCGGCGGCCCTGACCGGGCCTTCAACCAGGCCTGCCAGGCCGGCCACCAGCTGCCGGGCACCGGCTCGGCGTGCGCCAGCCAGGTGTCGGGCTCGACGCTGTGGCCGTGCGCCGGCCGGCTGGCCATGCGGTAGTGCCGGCCGGCATGGCCGGGTTCGCTGACGATGCCGGCGTTGTGCCCGCCGCTGGCCAGCAGGAAGGTGACTTCACTGTCGCTCAGGCCGTGGATCTTGTAGACCGAGCGCCAGGGCGAGACATGGTCACGCTCGGTGCCGACGACGAACAGGGGCATGCGCAGGTCGGCCAGCGACACCGCATGGCCGTCGACCCGGTAGGCGCCGCGGGCCAGCGCGTTGTGCAGGTACAGCGAGGTCAGGTACTCGTGGTGCATCCGCGCCGGCATGCGGGTGGTGTCGGCGTTCCAGGCCATCAGGTCGCTCATCGCCTCGCGCTCGCCCATCAGGTATTCGCGCATGCGCCGCGTCCACACCAGGTCGCGCGAGTGCAGGAACTGGAACGAGCCCGCCATCTGCCGGCCCGACAGAACGCCTTGTCCGCGCGTGATCTCGTCGAGGTAGCCGACCTGGCTCTCGTCGATGAACAGTCCCAGCTCGCCGGGCTCGGAAAAGTCGGTCTGCGCCGCCAGCAGCGTCAGCGAGGCCAGCGGTGGCAGGCGGCGCGGCGTGGCCGTCTGAGGGTCGCGGCTGCGGCTCAGTTCGGCCGCCGCGATCGCCAGCAGCGTGCCGCCCAGGCAGTAGCCCATGGCATGCACCGGCGTCGGTCGGCCGCGAGCGCCCCGGCCGCCCTGCTGCCGCCGGCCGATCTCGGCCAGCGGCTCGAAGATGCCCAGCCGCAGGTAGTCGTCCATGGTCAGCTCGGCGTCGGCCGGGCCGGGGTTGCGCCAGGACAGCATGTAGACCTCATGGCCCTGCCCGACCAGGTAGCGCACCAGCGAGTTGTGCGGCGACAGGTCGAGGATGTAGTACTTCATGATCCACGACGGGACGATCAGCAGCGGCTCGGGGTACAGCCGGGCGGTCTGCGGCGCATAGCGGATCAGCTCGACCAGGGCGTTGCGGGCCACGACCTCCCCCGGCGTCGCAGCGACCTCGTGGCCGACGCGGTGCTTTCGCATCTCGGCCTGCCGCTGCGGGTCTGGCGTGCCGGTGAGGTCGCGCAACCAGTTGACGCCCCCCTGCACGAGGTGCGCCCCGGCACTGTCCCGTGCGTCGGCCAGCACCACCGGGTTGGTCCACAGGTGGTTGGCCGGGGCGCAGGCCCCCAGCCACTGGCGGGCAAAGAAGCGCGTCATGTCGGCGTGGTGGGCGGTCATGCCCGGCGTGGCGGCCGCCTGCTGCCAGAACAGTTCCGCCTGCCGGAAGCCGGCCCGCCAGGCGCTGAAGGGCCACTGCGCCCAGGCCGGATGCCGGAAGCGCGGGTCGTCGTCGGCCAGGCCCACCGGTGCCGCCGCAGCCTGCGGGCCATCGCCGGGCAGGGCGTCGCGAAGCGCGTCGGCGCAGGTCTGCGCGCCCAACGCCGCCAGTTCCATCTGCCGGCCTGGCGACACCGCCAGGTGCCAGGCCCAGTCCGCCCAGGCCAGCGCGAGCGAGATCGGCGACAGCCCGCCGGTCAGCGGCGCCGTGCTGGCGTGCACCAGGCGGTCCAGCCGCTGGGTCGGGGTCTCCGCGGCGCGGCAGGGGGCGCGACGGCCCGTTTCGGTGGGCGCTCTCATGGCGGGCATTCTGTGCGCCGCCGGTCGCCGCGCGTTGCGCACCATCAAGGCGGGCAACCCGGCAAGCCACCTTGCGCTGGCGCAACTTTTCACGTGCCGGGCTCGATGCGGGAGATTCAGTTCCCCCCGCGACGCCCGTGAGGCCCTACAATGCTGCACTGCACCATTGAAACTTTCCCGAATCGTTCCCAGCCCGGCGGCGACCCGCCGGCCGTGGTTCCCCCCCGTTATCCCCGTTCACGGAGACATCAGATGGACCTGTCCAAGAGAGTGGCCGTCATCACCGGCGGCGCGAGCGGCATCGGCCGCGCCGTCGCCATGGCGCTGGCCAAGCGCGAAGTGGCCGGCGTCGCGCTGGTCGACATGAGTGAGGCCGTCGAGGATGTGGCCGCCAAGCTCAACGCCGAGGTCGGTCGCACCTTCGCGATCCCCTTCCAGGGCGACACCACCGACGAGCGCTTCCGCGCCTCGGTGTTCGACGCCATCGGCCGCAAG
>Ga0209573_1004172_pt1 | contig 14676 bp, 15 predicted proteins | sample TNRBio252014_DNA_FD_185870 | JGI IMG/M metagenome (GOLD analysis project Ga0209573, IMG submission 185870) | Wastewater treatment Type I Accumulibacter community from EBPR Bioreactor in Madison, WI, USA - TNR Reactor_6/25/2014_ DNA (SPAdes)... | ecosystem: Engineered > Bioreactor > EBPR >...
GAGGCGCAGCGCGCCGCCGAGATCGGCGACCCGTCGCCGCTGACCTCCCTCGGCCGGCGCCTCCTCGAAGCGGACATTCCCGAGGAGCCGATCCGATGAGGCAGGCCGTCCGCATCCTCCGGGCCGCCATCGAGCAGCACCCCCGCTACGTCGTCGCCTACTCCGGAGGCACGGACTCTTCCGTCCTCCTCGACCTCGTCGCCCGGTTCGCCCAGGTCCCGCCGCTCGCCGTCGTCTTTGTCTCGACGGGACTCGAACCCGAGGAGACGAGGCAGCACGTCCGCGAGACCGTCGCCCGGTACGGCTTCGAGCTCCACGCCGTTGACCCCGCCCGCGACTATCGCGCCGTCTGGTCCTCCACCGGCTTCCCCCTCCTCGGCAAGGCCAGCGCCCGCGACTGGATGAAGCAGCACCCCGGCGCCGGCCTCAAGGCCGACTGCTCCGCGTGCTGCAAGGCGCTCAAGTTAGATCCGGGCCGGAAGGCGACCCGTGCACTCGGCGCCGCCCTGCAACTGGTAGGCACCCGAGGAAGCGCCGACTCCCGCTCGCGCGGACTCCGGACCATCACGGACGGGACGACCTACTACACGGGCGGATTGATGATCGCAAAGCCTCTCGACGGCTGGACCGATCTCCGGCTGAAATGGTACGTCGACCGCTACTCCGTCCCGCTCAACCCCGTCACGCTCCGAGGAGGAGAGGCCGGCTGTCTCCCGTGCGGCGGAGGAGCGCAGTTCACGACATCGAGCCTCCGTCGGATGCGCCTGCATCACCCGGACGAATGGCGCCGCCACATCGTTGACGAGGAGCTGGCCTATCCCCTCCTCGCCGTCAGGTACGGCACCAGCCTCGCCGCCGTCCGTCGCGCCGTCGCCCTCCTCGGCGGACTCGATGCCGTTCCGCCTCACGCCTTCGACTTCCTCCGGCCGACGCCGCTACCCGGCTACGAGAAGGAGAACCCCTAGTGCCCCGCGCCGCCATCAAGACCAAGGGCCGGAAGACACGGTGCCCCGTCTGTCTCCTCTCCCCTGCCCGCCTCAAGCAGCTACACGAAGACCACGCCGGAGGCGCCACCGTCTCGGCACTGGCCAGGCGGTACGGTCTCCCGTCCTCCTCGACGCACGCCCACTTCACGGCCGGACATCACGACGTGAAGCGCCCCGACATCGTCACCGCCGTTGAGACCGGACAGGCGCCCGACCTCTCGACGTTGAAGGCGAACCCTCACGACGACGAGGACGCCGTCCTCCGCAAGCTCTCCGACTTGCAGAAGATCGCCGAGGCGCTGCTAGCCCGAGCAGCAGGCGGAGGCGGCACCGTTGACGTTTCGCTCCGCTGCATCCGCACGACGGCCGACCTCCTCTCACTTCGCGTAGACCTTGAAGGCAAGCTCCGAGAGGCGCGCGTTCGGCACGTCGTCGACCTCCGTCTCTCCGCCGCGTTCGGCGCCCTCCGTCAGGCAGCAGCCCAGGCGCTCGCGCCCTACCCCGAGGCAGCAGCCGCCCTCTCTGCCGCCCTCCTCCGCGCTCTGCCCGAGGCGCATCAGTGAGCGGCCTGCATTTGCGTCAGGAGGCCGCAGGACGGCAGGGAGAGCGGGTCAATGCTCGGAGCCTCGCAGGCGCAGCCGTGACCACAGCGAGGCGCAGGCGCAGCGAGAGCGCGGCTTTAGCGCGACCGACCCCCCCGGGAAGGGGCGGAATGTGTTTGCGCTGTATCGCCAAGCCAGGTCGGGCGATTTCGAGTCCGAACCCCTTCCTCCGGACCTCGAAAGGCCCCGTTTCGAGCCTCAGAGGCCCGGAATGAGCCTCGCCGGCCTCTCTCGCGCCGAGGTCCTCGACTTCGCCGCCGGCTTCGATCCGTCGACGATCCTCGACGCCGCCGGATTCCAGCCGGACGAATGGCAGAGGGCCGCTCTACGGAGCACGCGCCGGAAACAGATCATCGTGGGAGGACGCCAGGCGGGAAAGTCCATCGTCGGCGCCGCCGCCGTCGCCCACGCCCTCCTGTATCAGCCGGGATCGCTCTGTCTCACCCTCGCCCCGAGCTTGAAGCAGGCCGGCGAGACGGCCCGGAAGATCGCCGGAATCATCGACACCATCGGCGCCCCGGTCGACACCGTCAGCCGGACCGCCATGGGCCTCGAACTCTCGAACGGTTCGCGGTCGCTCTGCATCCCCAGCTCGGAGACCTCGGTTCGCGGCTACTCCGCGCCGGCCCTCCTCCTCCTCGAAGAGGCCGCCGCCATCGACGCCGAAGTAGTCCGCGCATCCCTGCCCGTCCTCGCCTCCACAGAGACCGGCCGACTCCTCCTCGTCTCGACGCCTCGCGGCCGGCGGAACTGGTTCGCGGAAGTCTGGTTTGACGGAGGAGACGACTGGGAGCGATTCGAGGCCCGCGCCTCAGCCTGCACCCGGATCTCCCCCGCCTTCCTCGACGGCGAGCGCCGGATCATGGGAGACAAGCTGTACGGCCAAGAGTACGAATGCGCGTTTCTTGACGACTCGATGGACCTCGACGCGCGGAACCCGCGAGTTTTCAACCCCGAACTCCTGCGCGGACTCGTCGATCCGACGATTCAGCCAATCTCGATATGAGCCTGCACGTTTCGCCCTCCGCCGTCGTCGCCGTTGACGTTGCCCGCTGCACCGACTTCTCCGCACTCGTCGCCGTCGGATCGGACAGCGCCGTCCTCTTCCTCGACCGCTGGAAGCCGCGCCCCACATGGACCGACCTCGTCGAAAAGACGGTTCGCCTCTCAGAGCATCCGAGCCTGTACGGCCCGCCCGTCGTCGTCGACGCCAGCGCCGAGGGAGGCCGCCAGGTCCTCCAACTTCTGGCCCGGAACCTCAACCCCGCAGTCCGTCTCTACGGGGCGGTAACGACGGCCTCGACGAAGCCACCGAAGCAACTCAGGGACGGCAGAATCCTCATCCCGAAGCGTGACCTAGTCGCGGGTCTGGTCGACGAGGTGACATCGGGCCGCCTCCGGGTCCCCGCCTCTCTCCCCAACGGACACGTCCTCATCCGCGAACTCAACACCTTCCGCGCGAAGCGTGACGACTCCGGCGCCGTTCGATGGGAGGCCGAACGGGTCTCCGATCATGACGACACCGTCGACGCCGTCGCCCTCGCAGTTTGGCTCCACCGCCTCCTCCGGCACCGTCAAGGCATCGGAGGGCTTTCGTTCATCAGGAGGACCCCGCTATGAGCTTTCACGACTGCACCTACCTCGTCGGGATCGGAATCGACGACGCCGGCGAGACGATCACTCACGCCGTCATCAAGCGGAACCTCGGTCCGTGGGCCGGACCGTGGCCGGGAGGCGCCGTCGTCGCCCTCGAACGGGAGCGAGCCGGGGCGGATCTCGTCCCCGCCATAGACCGCTACTACAACCGCATCGACCGAGGAGACGAATGGGACCGCGACGCCGCTTTCGTTTTCGACTGCAGCAGCTACACGCACGGGACGGCCATCCTCGAAGCGTGGCGCCGGAGCCGGGTCGCCCGAATGAAGATCCCGGCGGAATTCCTCAGCGTCACGCAGGAGGAGAACCGTTCCCGCGTGCGCGGTATCGGCCGCGTGCCCTGGCAGCAACTCAACGAAACCGTGGCCCTCCTCCGGCGGAAGGCACTCATCAAGGTTGCTGCCGTCCCCCTCGCCTCCGAGCTGGAGCAGCAGTTCCAGTCCGCACGACAGCGCCCGGTCCGCCCGGATCAGGACGAGTACGCAGGGACCGACCTCCTCCGGACCGTCTTCCTGCCCGCGTGGCGCGCCGTCGTCGGGTCCGCCTCCGTCGGGCGGGTCCTCCCGATGAGGTACGAGGCCGCCACGGGAGGCGCCGCTTAGGTGGCGCTCGATCCGGTAGAGCATCTCGGCCTGGCCTACCACCTCGCCCGCGGCGTAGGCCCCGTGCCGGACCCGGAGGCCGTCCTCGGCGCCGCCGTCCTCGCCGTCGTCAAGGCGTGCCCCGGCTTCGATCCCGCGCGCGGCTGCACCCCGGCAACCTACTTGCACCCGCACATCCTCGGAGCCTGCCGGAAGGAGGCCCGCAGACAGCGCGGCCGGCGCGAGGACCGTCTCTACGTCCTCACGGACGACGGAGAGGAGCGCGAGAGGCCGGACATCCCGAGCGTTGACCCGCACGACGGGACCGGCGTCCTCGTCGTCAGGGTCCTCGAAGAGCTGGCCCGCCTCACCCCGCGCGAGAGAGAGATCCTCGTCAGACGGTACGGCCTCGCCGGCGAAGAGCAGAACTTCCGCGAGATCGGCGCCGCCGTCGGCCTCGGGCCGCAGAGAGTCCGCCAGATCGAAGCGAAGGCCCGGACCCTCCTCCGTCGCCGCCTCAGCAGGCCGCGCCAGATTCAAAAGGTGAACGCTGGTACGGCTCGGAGCTGAACTTTTGACGCAGGATGGACGGCCCGCACGCGCGAGTTACCCTCCTCTCCGATGGACAGCGACGACCGCACCGCCTCGCCCCGCTGGACCTCCGAAGATTGGAGATGGCATATCGGCCGCCTCCGCTCGATGGGCCGGAATGCCGACGCCGACCGGCTAGAGGCGCTCCGCCCGCTCCCGCCCGAGGAACCGGCCCGCTACCGCCCGCGCCCGAGCTGAGGAAGCCCGCGCCGCCTCCGAGGAGCGCCGCCGCCCGCGTTCCGAGGAAGGCCCCGACTGCCTCCCCCCGGAGAGCAGCACCCCTTTCCCGTGTCGATTCGGAACCCTCTCGACGAATTCCAAGCAACCGACCGCGCTACGCTATCCCCGGAGCAAGGGAAGGAGACCCTAGTGCCCCTCTGGCGAGAGAAGAACGGAAAATGGCGTGCCCGCTGGTACGCCGACGGAACCGCGAAGGGCCGGCGCGTCATGAAGACCTGGCCGGCCCACCTCACGCACGCTGAGGCGGACCGTCTCTACAAGCTGGAGCTGGCGAAGGCCGCAGGCAGGCGCGGCCGCACCGTTCCACGGGATCTCACGTTCGGCGAAGCGATACAGGAGTACCTCTCCGCCCAAGGCCCGAGCCTTTCGCCGTCGACGCTCAAGAGCATCCGCAGCATTCTCGAAGCGAACGCGGTCCGCCTCCTCGGTTCGCGCCGGATCGACGCGCTCCGCCCCTCCGACTTCCAAGCCTTTCAGCGGACCCGGATCGCCGAAGGCGCGAAGCCCAGCTACGTCAACCGCGAGGTGGCCCGCTTCAAAACGATCCTCTCGGCGCTCGTCCGCTGGGGATGGATCGACCGTCACCCGATGCCAGAGAAGAGCGTCACGCCGCTCCGGGCGCCGCAGGGCCGGACCGACTTCCTCAGCGTCGACGACTGGAAGCGACTCCTCGCCGCACTGGAGACGCCGCCGCCGGTCCCAGAGGGTAAGCGCCGCCCGCGCCCGGACACCCGCCCCATGATCCCCGTCATCAAGACCTTGCTTTACACGGGAGCCCGACTCGGCGAGGTCCTTTCCCTGCGATGGGAGGCGGTAGACCTCGGAGAGGGCCGGATCGCACTGGACCGCGTCAAGACCAGCTCCGTTACCGGCCTCCGGATCTCGACGCCGCTCCGCGCCGTCCTCGAAGCCCTGCCCCGTGGGACGCCCGCCGCCTACGTTTTCACGAACCCCGCCGGCCAACCGTGGCGACCGCACGACATCCAGCACGCGATCTATCGAGCGCGAGACGCCGCCGGCCTCCGGTCGACTCTCAGCGCGCACAGCCTCCGGCACACGTTCGCGTCCTGGCTGACCATGGACGGAGTCCCGCTCCGAACCGTCTCCGAGCTGCTAGGTCATACGAACATCGTCCAGACGGCCCGCTATGCCCACCTCAGCCCCGCCCACTTGCAGGAGACGGTCGACCGGATCGGAGACATTGAAAGCCGCTGGAAACCGTCCGTAGGCAACCCGTCGCCACAGGAAACGGCTCCGATTCCGATTGACAGAGGCCGGAAGACTTAAGCTAAAATCAAACGCGGATTCTACACGGGGACCCGGGACCACCGGCGCCGGCAAAGCGGCTTTCCGGGCGGGCCGCGGGCCTACGGGACGACCGCGACGTGGAAGTGGGCTTCGAGGGTCTTGTGCTGGTACGAGTCGGGCAGGGGGGGGAACGGCGACGCCTTCTCGACTGCCGCGAGGGAGGCCTTGTCCCAGGCCTTCACGCCCGACTCCGTCGAGACGAACGCGTTCTGCACCCGTCCGTCCCTGCTGATGACCGCCTGGACGACGCACTTCTTCCCGACAGGCGGGAACGTGGAAGGCGCCTTCCAGAGGCCCGCGACCTTCTGGAAGACCTGCTTCTGGTAGCCGGTGTCCTTGAGCGTCGACTGGAAGTAGACGTTCAGCGAAGGCTGGCCCGCCGCGAGGGCGGTGAGGGCCGTGAAGACAGGGAGGCCGAGAAGAAAGAGGAGGGCCGCAGCGGTTCGCTTCATCTCCGGGGTTCTCCAGCCCCCGAGCATACGATGCTGCGCCGCGAATCCGGCAGGAGCGCCCCGGCGATCCCGCCCCGCGCTAACCTCCGCGGATGCGTCCGACCTTCTCCGCCGCGACCCTCGCGATTCCCGCCGCCCTCGCCCTCTGTCTCGCGGCGCCGGTCGGCGCCCAAGGACGGCCGAAGGTCCCGATTCCGCCCGACCACTACACGAAGGCCGAGCTGAACGCCTTCCGCGGGACGCCGTCGTACGAGGAGACGATCGCGTTCCTGAGACGGCTGGAAAAGACCTCGCCGTACCTGTCGCTCTCGTTCTACGGGACCACCGCCGAGGGACGGCCCATGCCCCTCCTCGTCGCCTCGAAGGACGAGGCCTTCACGCCGGAAGCGGCCGCGAAGTCGGGCAAGCCCGTCGTCCTCGTCCTGAACGGCATCCACCCCGGAGAGCCGGACGGCAAGGACGCCTGCCTGATCCTCCTGCGCGACATGGCGCTCGGGAACCGCCCCGACCTCCTCGACACGCTGACGCTCCTCGTCGTCCCCATCTACAACGTCGACGGCCACGAGCGGGTCTCGAAGTGGAACCGCCCGAACCAGGACGGGCCCGCCGAAGGGATGGGCTTCCGGACGACGACGATGGGCTACGACCTCAACCGGGACTTCCTGAAGGCCGACGCCCCCGAGACCCGCGCGCTCCTCTCGCTCGTATCCGCATGGAGCCCTGACCTCTTCGTCGACAACCACGTCACCGACGGCTCCGATGCCCAGCCGACGGTCACCGTCTCGTACGGCGGCGAGCCCGCCACGCCCGAGCCGCTCCGCGCCTGGCTCGAGACGGTGATGCGCCCCGCCCTCGCCGGCGTGGAGGAGGCGGGCTGGAAGACCTCGCCCTACATCGACTGGGTCGACCCGCTCGACCCGGCGAAGGGAATCGACCTCGGCCCCACGGAGCCGCGCTACGGCACCGGCTACATGCCGCTGCGCTCGATACCCTCGGTCCTCGTCGAGATGCACGCCCTGAAGCCGTACGGCGAAAGGGTGCGCGCGAACGAGGCCTTCCTCTCGGCGCTCCTCGCCCGCGTCGGCGCCGCCCCGAAACCGCTGAAGGAGGTGCGGGCCGCCGCTCTCGAGGCGGCGCGAAAGGCGCCCGTCGGCTCGCCCTTCGTCCTCGCCGCCGTGACCGACACCTCGCGGCCCGAGAAAATCGACTTCCCCGGCTTCGCCTGGTCCGAGGTCGTCTCTCAAGTCACGGGGCGGCGGCGCCTCGTCTACGACCCGACGAAGCCGATGAGCATCCCGCTCCCCGTCTACCGCCACGCGAGGGCCACCGTGACGGTGCCGCGCCCGGCGGCCTACCTCGTTCCGGCCGGCTGGCCGCGCATCGAGGAAAAGCTCGCCGCGCACGGCATCCGCTTCACGAGGCTCGACGCGCCCCGCACTCTTCCCGTCGGCACCTACAGGGCGAGCGAAGCCAAGCTCGAGAACGCGCCGTACCAGGGGCGTGTGAGGGTGAGCGCGCGAATCGCAAGGGCGGTCGAGACCCGGACGGTTCCGGCCGGCTCGCTCTACGTCCCGCTCGACGACCCTCTCGCCCCGGTGGCGATGCACCTCCTCGAGCCGGAAGGGCCCGACTCCCTCTTCGCCTGGGGCGATCTCTCTTCCGCCCTCGAGATGAAGGAGTACATCGACGCCCGCGTCCTCGACCCCCTCGCCGAGGAGATGCTGAGGAACGACCCGAAGCTGGCGGCCGAATGGAAGACGAAGCTGAAGGACCCGCAGTTCGCCGCGAACGCGCGCGAGCGCTATCGCTTCTTCTATTCGCGGACGCCGTACTGGGACGAATCCGTCGGGCTCCTGCCGGTCTTCCGGCTCGACGCGCCTCTCGCGGAACCGCCCGCAGCCGCCAGGACGGAGGCCGGCGCGGCGCCGTAGCGGCACGTGCGCGCGGGCTGGGCTCCGGCTACGGTGCGCCCGGCGGCACGGCGTCCGCCGTGCGCTGAAGGGTGCTGGCCGTGGCATGCGGAAGGCCCGCTGTAAAGGAGGCGCCCACGGGCGAGCTGCGATGAAGCGTCCGGAAGATCACGGCTGCAGCGAGATAGGAACCGGCGCGCGTCGCATGTTGCGAACCGTCGAGAAGGGGTATCTCGGGTGACTGCCGCTGGACGAGCGAAAACGCCTCGCCGACCCGGGCGACGTCGACCTGCAGGCTCAGGGCCAGGGAGTCGTATGCCTCGTTCAGGCGCGCCTGCATGGCCGCGGGCGACCCACCGGAAGCGGGCCGCGAATAGAACGGGTCGCCGGATGGCCGCGCCCAGGTCTGAAACAGGATCGTCCGGGCGCCCACCGCGTCGGCCTCGGCCTTCAGGAGCCTCACGTACCGCTCGAAGTCGGCTGCCGCGTTGAGAGGCTCGTTGCTCTGCCCCTGAATGACGAGAACGTCGGGTTTGCGCTTGCGCAGAGCACGCGCCGCCTCCCCTCGTCGCCAATGGTCCTCGAGGCGTGCGCCACCGCTGGTGACGGAGTGCACCGTGAGACGGGCCTGCACCGTGGACGACGCCGCGAGCTTCTGAACGAGGGCCGGGACGTCGTTGACGAACGTCAGGCTGTTGCCGACGAACAGGACGGAAAGGGCCGGAGGACCCTGCGGAACGAGCGGGTCACGTCCCTGCTGCGGCGCGTAGGAAGCTCGCGCCGCCGACGTGAAGACGAGAATGGCGAGCAGGACGATACCGGCGGCTGCGTAGCCGTACGCGAGCCATCGCCCGATGCTCCAGCTCTCGAAGGCGCGACTGACGGACATCGCCTCCTGCGGCCTACCGATGCGAGAAGCGAAGCACGGCCGTGTCACCGGGCGGCTCCGACCTGAATGACCGAAACGCCGTCCCCCGGGACCGGCGGCGGGGGCACGATCTCGTACTCGCTCTGGACGAGACCGCTCGAGAACTGGCGCGTCGCGACGTGCCGGAGCGGGATGTCCCGGTCCACCGCGCCGAAGAGGGAAATCCCCGCGCCGATGAGGACCGGGACGCGGGAAATGACGAGGCGCTGGACGAGTCCCGCCCGCAGGAAGGCCTGGATCGTGGCGCCGCCGTCCACGTAGACGTGCCGGAACCCGCGAGACGAGAGCTCCGAAAGCACCTCGGGCGGCGTTCCCCCGATGCGCTCGACGATCGCGCCGTCCGGAGGCGGAGGAAGCGGGCGACTGCTGAGGACGAAGACGGGCTTCTGCCCGTACGGCCACGTCGGAAACGGCAGGACGACCTCATAAGTGTTGCGCCCCATCACGAGCGCGTCGACCGAGGCGAGGAGCTCCTCGAAGCCGTACGGCTCCGGCTCGGCTCCACCAGCCGAAAGGAAGTCGAGGGTCCCGTCGGGCCGCGCGATGAAGCCGTCGAGGCTCGTGCCGACGAAAACGGACGTTCTCATGGACTCTCCCTTCTGGTCGGGGCTCGGAGATACGTTGTCGCCGGCGAGAGGTTCTCCCTCCATCTCCGGCAGGCGGCGAACGCAATGGGCGCGACCGTCTGGTGTGCGGCACCGGCCGTGGTCAGGCCGCCTTCGGCCCCCGAAGGGTCATGTAGGTGCCGACGTCAGGGCGAGGATACGTGGGCTCGATTCTGCGGGGCCGCGAGGCCGCCAACGTGAGCGGCTGGAACAGTCCGGCGTACGTGGCCACGGAACGACCTATGGTGCACATGCCGTTCGGATCGAGAACGTCGCCCGCCCGATGTGAGACGTCGGTCTCCTCGCAGAGCACGAGAACCCCTGACGGACGGAGAACCCTGCGGATCTCGGCCGCCACCAGGTCCAGGACGGAGTCGACGAGATGCTGCAGCACCGTGAAGGTGAGAACGAGATCGAAGGACGCATCCGGCGCGGGGACGTGAGCCAGAGTGGCCACCCGGCTGAACGCGATCTGCGGGAACAGGGACTGGGCCTCTGCAACGAACGCGGGCTCGCGCTCGAACCCCGTGACAGATGATGCGTACTCCGTCAGGACCGGGGTGACGCGACCGAAGCCGGCGCCGAACTCGCAGGCATGGGTGACGGACCGGCCTCCGAGGGCCTCCGCAAGGACCTGCCGGAGGTCGCGATGTTCGAGATAGGTGCGGGCCGCGAACGCCGCATCCCGAACGTCCACGACGTTCTGCTGCTGCCAGATGACGTGCTGTCGAGAGGACATGTGCGGCAACTCTACCGTGGACGATGGCCTGGCGGGATCGCGTTCAGGAGCGGGCGTCGCGAGCCTGCCAGGACGAGCTGCGGCATCGGACGTCCGTCATCGGCGGCGAGCGCGGCGCGCCCCCTGCATGCCGGGGCCCGGCCGTCGTTGCAGGAGCGCTGAGCCCCTGGAGCTACCTGATGAAGTAGCAATACTCGCCGTCCGGGGCGTCGGCGTCGAGGTGGCCATGCGCCCGCTGCGTAGAGGGCCGGCGCAGCTTCGGCGCGTCGGGCCCTCCGCCCCCTCGACATGCGGGGATGCGCCGCCTGTTCCTTCGAGTCTCACGGAAGCCGGATCGTCACTGCTGGAGGGTCCCCGAAGCACGCAGGAGCCCGGCGGAGACCGTCAGGGGGCGAAGTACCCGCTGAGGTCGAGGACCACGTGGGCTGGAGCCGTGCTGACGTTCTGGATCCTGATGAAACCGGAGCCGTCGCTCGACAGGCTGCTGATCGCGTTGTTCGCCCTCGTTCGCCCAGTCGGGAAGCTCACCGAGGAGGTCCCGGGAATGATGCCGTCTCCCGGCATGACACGGAGAGAGCCTTCGGCACCGGGCTGGACCACCGTTACGTTCGCGGCGACCGCATTGGCACTGCCCGGGACACCGCACACGCCGGCGAGCAGGAAGGAGCGGACCTCTCCCGGCCACAACGCCGGGCCGCCATACGGCCCGTCCGGTCCTCGCGAGTCGACGGCGCGGCAGGGGCTCAGCACGTAGTACCTGCTCGGCATCGAAACGGGAACACAGGCCGAGAACGCCGACGTCGCCCCCCCGGCACGCGTCGCCGTCGCGGCAACCGAGGTGAATGTGCCTGAGTCCACCATGACCTGGAATGACGCCGACCCCGCGGCGTCGGTGATCACGGATGCGTTCGCGAGCAAAGTGCGGCCCTGTCCGTAGCCCGTCGCGTCGCAGCCGGTGTTGCCGAAGATCTGAATCGTGAAATCCTCGCCTGGCACGGTCTGCAGCGTCCCGGCGACCTCCACGCTTCCACCCACGAGGCGCGCCACGATCTCGGGGTGGTTCTGTATCCCGTCCTCGTCGGGAAAGTCGTTCGGCGCGTGACCAGAATAGAGGTCGAAGACGATCCCGCCGTTGTTTCCGTACATCGAATTGGAGAGGACCCGGACGTCGGGAGGCGTACCCGCGACGGCGATTCCTCCGGAGAGCGTGTACCCTCCGGCGTTGTTGGCGATGACGTTCCCGGCGGCGGGATCGCTTCCGCCGATGGTCGTTCCGAGTGCGCCGGATCCCACCCAGACGCCGCTGTGTCCGTTCCCGAACGACAGCGTTCCGGTCACATCGGTTCCGATGAGATTGCCCTGGATGACGGTGCCCTGCGACAACATCACGGAGACCCCGCTCCTGTTGTCCGAGATCAGGTTTCCCGCACCGCCCGCGCTCCCGCCGATGACCGTGTCGCTGCAGTCGGAGAGACTGACTCCCGCGCCGTTCCCCATCCTCAGGGTGCCGGACCTGCTCGTGCCGATGCGGTTCCCTTGAATGAGCGCGCCGGTGACATTCAAGAGGTACAGCCCCGCACCCAATGCCCCAGCGATGACGTTCCCCGCGCCGACCGCCGTGCCCCCGATCACCGGGTGAGAGGTGCTTGCTAGGTTGATTCCCTCCCGGAAACCCGAGCCGACGGGTATGGCCTCGCCAGAAGCGTCGACGCCGATGAGGTTGCCCTGGATGACGGTGTTCGCGCCTCCCGCGATCCCGATGGCCTCGAAGGAGTTCCCTGCGAAGACGTTCCCTTCTCCGGGGCCCGCTCCCCCGACGACGGTGCCGGAAGCGCCGGCTCCGGAGTGAACGCCGGAGCTGTTTGGCAGAACGAGGGTGCCCGAGACGTCGAGGCCGAAGTAGTTCCCCTGGATCGTCGTATTCGTCGAGCCGCTGCCCACGATGTCGACACCCCTCGAGTTCCCCGAGATGAGGTTCCTCTGCGTCGCCGTGGCTCCGCCGATCACGTTGTCCGGCGAGCTCGCGATGTACACCCCCGCTTGATTCGCCTTGATGCCTGTCCCGGAGAGGTCCGTCCCGAGGAAGCAGCCCTCGATCCGGTTCCCGCCCGGCCCGTAGATGACGATCGCCCAGGCGAAGCCTCCGAGCGCGAGTCCGCGAACGACGCTCGACCCTGCAGCGAGGTGGAGCCCGTCGAACAGGGGGAACCCGGAGGCGCCGGTCAGCTCGACGACGGGCTGTCCTCCGAAGCCCGGCTGGGTCGTGGCGTCGATCGTCACGGGATCGGTGCAGGTGATCGTCGACCACAAGGCGATCGACGAGGGGCTCGAGGGGAGACTGAACGTGATGACGTCCGGCCCCGGCGCTGCGTTCGCGTCGAGCACGGCCTGGCGGAGTGAACCTGGTCCCGAATCCGCGGCCGTCGTCACGACGAATGCGGCGCCCTCGGCGGGACCGTGCGCGAAGGACGTCAATGCGAACAGGAGGATGGCGGAGATCATCCGCGCCTGGCGGCCTCGATGGCCGCGATGTCGATCTTCGTCATTTCCATCATCGCCTCGAACGCGCGCCTGGCAGCGGCGGGTTCCTGCTTGCCGGAGGGATAGTCCGCCGGAGCGCGATAGACCGTCCCCACGGCGCTGTCCGGGAACGTCCGGGCGTAGAACTGCGCGGCGTCCATGGCGGTGCCGCCGTACCACAGGCAGATCGTGTTCCTGGGGACCATGGTCGCTCTCCATTCGTGACCCATCGTTTGGATGCTACACGCGCGCTTTTCCGCGTGTGCCAACTCGTCGTGCCGGGCCTGGAAGCACCAGCTGCCAGCGCACGCTCCTTCTGGTGTGCGCGTCGCACCGCTCGCCTTTGGCGTCCGCGGGCCGTATTCGATCGTTGGCCATTCGGAGTTCCCGAGGCGACGGCTGCAGGAGCGGGCGGACCCGACACAGGCTGGAACAGCAACCCAGTCGACGGAATGACGTGCATCAGAGGCCTCCACTGCAGCCTCGCCGACGAGCCTCCGGTTGAATCCGAGGGTTGAATCCGGGCGCCGTCAGCGGGAGGCGGACGACGGATCGGGAAGGCGGAGAGCAACAAAGGTGTAGACGGAGGCCTCGGGGCTAACGGAGTCCATTCCATACCGAAACGGCTCGGCGAAGAGGGTGCCGGCAGGATCGGGGACGATGGCCTTGGCACCGGCGGTGGCTGCAGCCTGGTGCACCTTGAGAAGAACAGCCTCGCTGCTGTGGTGGCCGGAAAGGGAGGCTTCGATTCTGCCGAGAGTCTCGTAGGGTTGGGCAGGAAGGGACCGAAGGACGCGAACGCCAGACGGCGATACGAGAGGAACCTGTTCCGCGGAATGGGAGGGATCGGGCTCGAACGAAACGGACACGCAACACGAAAGGAGAGTAACCGCGACGGACGCGGCAATGAGGCCGACCGAAGTGGGGGCCTTCATCGGGGGACCTCCAAGGGGCAGGAAGCAAGGAGAGTACCTGCGGGAGTGCCCGCTCCGGAGGACGAGCGCCCGACGGGAGCATCAGCGGGAAGCGGCGCGAAGCCTGCCGCAAGCCGGGCCAGGGCACCGCTCAACTGGCCTTCGAAAGGACCGGAACTTCACGAGCGACTCGTGCCCCGGTGCGGTCGCGCTCGGTCTCGAGCTCGCACCGAACCTGGAGGTTCAGCCAGAAGCGCTCGGAAGTGCCGAGATACCGCGAGAGCCGAAGAGCTGTGTCAGCGGTGAGGCCACGCTTGCCGAGGACGATCTCGTTCACACGACGGGCCGGGACACGAATGTCCTTGGCCAGGCGGTACTGGCTGAGTCTGCGGGGTTCCAGGCACTCGGACAGGAGGACCTCGCCGGGATGGAACTTGCGGATGATGCGCCGGGATAGAAACGGACGCCGTTGCTACGAGTCAAGGACATGCCGCAGACCTGCCGACCGTGGCCTAACTGAACCGCCCCGGGAATCCCGGAGACCGGATTAGTTGAGTCCAGCCGGTTGGGCTGGAGTTTCCTGACCTCGATAGTAAGCCGCCTCGAATTCCGCTGGGGGGACCCAGCCGATCGGTTCGAGAAGC
>Ga0209573_1004173_pt1 | contig 14669 bp, 11 predicted proteins | sample TNRBio252014_DNA_FD_185870 | JGI IMG/M metagenome (GOLD analysis project Ga0209573, IMG submission 185870) | Wastewater treatment Type I Accumulibacter community from EBPR Bioreactor in Madison, WI, USA - TNR Reactor_6/25/2014_ DNA (SPAdes)... | ecosystem: Engineered > Bioreactor > EBPR >...
TCTGCCCAAGATTTGCGCAAAGAAATCAGCGCGCTACAGATTTTCGAAAATTCTGTTGACAGGATGTCGCACCCCGTGAAACCTTAACTTGCGAGTAAAGATTTTCGCAAGCGGGCGAATCGTCAAGGGGGGCAGGCGATGTTGCAAGAGCGCGTCGAGGGGAAATGGCTGGCGGCGTTTCGCCGGGTCTTTGCGTTGAACGGGATCGGGCAGGGCACCACCATCGCCATCCTGTCGGAAACCCAGTCCCGCCCGGTGCTGGTGCATCTGTGCGAGTTGGCGGCCTATGATCTGGGGGCGGTCTCGTGCCACATCCAGATGCCGACCCCGGCGCAAACCGCCCCGGTGCCGGTGAAATCGACCGGCACCAGTTGGGCCATCGCCGGCAACCGCGCCGTGGTCGAGGCGCTCAAACGCGTCGAGGTGATCGTCGACTGCACCGTCGAGGGCATCATCCACGCCCCCGAATGGCCGGAAATCGAGGACGCCGGGATCACCCGGCTGCTGGTCATCACCAACGAACACCCCGAAATCCTCGAACGCACCGAGCCAAAGGCCGAACACGGCCCAAAGGTGCAACTGGGCATCCAGATGCTGCGCGAGGCCTCGGCCATGCATGTGACCTCGGCCGCCGGGACCGACTTGCACATCGACCTGCGCGGCGCGCCCTGTGGTGGCACCGCGGGCTTTGGCACCACCCCCGGCGCGGTGGCGCATTGGCCGGGCGGGCTGTGTCTGGCCTTTCCGGGGCAGGGCGCGGTCAATGGCCGCATCGTCATGGACGTCGGCGACATGAACCTGACCTTCAAGACCTATCTCACCAGCCGCATTGATTTCACGGTGGAAAACGACTTTGTCACCGCGATCAAGGGCGAGGGTATCGATGCCCTGCACCTGCGCGAATACATGGCGGCCTGGAATGACCGCAACGCCTACGGCCTCAGCCATGTCGGCTGGGGCATGAACCCCGGCGCGCGCTGGGTCTCGGCGGCGATGTATGACAAGCGCGACATGCAGGCGGTCGAATTCCGCGCGCTGGCGGGCAGTTTCCTGTGGTCCACCGGGGCCAACCAATACGCCGGGCGCTATACGCTGGGCCATTTCGATCTGCCGATGAGAAACTGCACCATCGCCCTCGACGGGCGCATCGTCGTCAAGGACGGCGTGCTGCAAGGAGACCTGTCCTATGACCATTGAACGCCCGATCCCCGCCGTGATGCCGATGAGCGACCCGGCGGATTATTACGACCTCAGCCGCATCCGCCCCGAGGTGCTGGCGGCGCTGCGCAAGGTCAACGCGATGGGCCCGGCCTTTGCCGCCCGCGCCAAGGCGGTCGATGACGAGGCCTCGTTTCCCACCGAAAACTACAAGGATCTGGCCGATGCGGGCTTTCTGGGCCTGTCGATCCCCGAGGAATACGGCGGCTGGGGCTTTTCCATGGGCGAATACGCCATGGTCGGCGCCGAAATCGCCAAATACTGCGGCGCCACCGCGCTGACCTTCAACATGCACAACTCGTCGATGGCCTGGTCGCGCTTCATGGCCGACATGCCCAACCTGACGCCCGAGGAAAAGGCCGCCTTCGCCCCGATGCGCGACCGCCAGTTCCGCCGGGCGATGAAGGAACGCGCGATCTATTCGCAGCCGATCTCCGAGGGCGGGCAGAACTGGACCTCGAAACCCAACCAGACACAGGCCCGCGCGGTCGAGGGCGGCTGGAAGATCAGCGGCTTCAAGAAATTCGCCTCGCTGGCCGGGTATTGCGACTATTACACCATCGTCTGCACCGAGGTTTTCGAGGGCATCGAACCCCGGCACGAGGACACGCTGCTCTTCGTCGTGCACAAGGACGCGCCGGGGCTGATGGTCAAGGGCGACTGGGACCCGCTGGGCATGCGCGGCACCAATTCGCGTGACCTGATCCTCAAGGATGTCTTTGTCACCGCCGACGACCTGCTGATGCCGCGCGGCATCTTTGGCAAGACGTTGCCCAACTGGCCGCACATGATGGCCACCCTGTCGCCCACCTACATGGGCGTCGCGCAGGGGGCGTTCGACTTCACCGTCGCCTATCTCAAGGGGCAGGTGCCCGGCCAGCCGCCGATCGACCGGCGCATGTATGCCACCAAACGCATCGCGGTGGGCAAGATGTATGCCCGTCTGGCCAGCATCCGCGCGCTGTGGTGGCAGGCCTTTGGCGAGGCCAAGGGCTTTCCCTCGAAAGGCGAGGTGATGCGCATGTATGCGGCGCAATACAACGTCATGGAGGGCGCGCAGGAGATCGCCGCCATGGCGATCCGCACCTGCGGCGGCCAGTCGATGCTGCGCTCGCTGCCCTTGGAACGCATGTATCGCGACAGCCGCTGCGGCGCGTTGATGCTGCCCTATACCTCGGAAATCATGGAGGATTATCTCTCGATCCTGACGCTCTACGAGATGGACGAGATCGACAACGCCCCCGGTGACGAGGGCGGCGCACGCAACTCGCTCTGGCGCGGTGACAGTGGCACCCTGCGGATGCTGCGCTAGGCCATGGCGCAGGATCGGCTTCTGGTCCAGGGGGTGATCGCCGCAGAGCCCGCGGCGGTCTGGGCCTTGGTGCGCGACTTTTGCGGCCTCTGGCACCCCTGGCTGACCTCGGTGCGGGCGCAAACCGGGCCGGGCGGCGCGCTGATCCGCGAATTCACCGTCGCGGGCGAGGACACGCTCTACCGCGAGCAACTGACGTGGTTCTCCGACAGCGACCGCACGCTGGGCTATACCCATCTGGCCGGGATCGCCGGCTGCGACGCCTATGACGCGCGCATGACCGTCAGCGCGGCCGAGGGCGGCGGCACGGTGCTGGGCTGGTCGGCGACGGTGCGCGCCGCGCCGCCAAGACTGGCGCAGATCGTCGAGGGCACGCGGGCGGTGTTTCAGGCCGGGCTGGCGGCGATTGCGGCGAAACTGGCCGATGCCGCGCCCGTGGCCGAACCGCCGCTGCCCGGCCCGGTGGCACTGCAAACCCGGCTGATCGACGATCTGCCGCGCCTCGCGCTGACCCTGACGCCGCCAACGGGCGACGGGCGGCTGTGCCTCTTTCTGCACGGCATCGGCGGCGCGCGCGGCAACTGGGATGCGCAACTGGGCGTCGCGGGGAGCGTGATGCAGAGCGCCGCGCTCGACCTGCGCGGCTATGGCGACAGCACGCTGGGGCCGCGTCAATCGAATGTCGATGATTACTGCGACGACATCCTGCGCGTGATGCAGGCGCTGGGCGCCCGGCGTCTGGTGCTGGTGGGCCTCAGCTATGGCTCGTGGATCGCCACCTCGTTTGCCATGCGCCACCCGCAGATGCTGGACGGTCTGGTCCTCTCGGGCGGCTGCACCGGCATGTCCGAGGCCGGGCCGGACGAGCGCGAGGCCTTTCGCCTCAGCCGCGAGGTGCCGATGGAGGCCGGTCAGGTGCCCGCCGATTTCGCCCCCGCCGTGGTCAAGGTGCTGGCCGGGCCGAACGCCGACGTACCAACCCGCGATTCCCTGCACGCCAGCATGGCGGCGATCCCGGCGGCGACCTATCGCGACGCCCTGCGCTGCTTTACCAACCCGCTGGAAAAATTCGACTTTTCTCGCCTCACCATGCCCGTTCTGATGATGACCGGCCAGCATGACCGCCTCGCCCCCCCCGCCGAAATCCGCGGCGTGGCGGGCCGCATCTGGGATGCCGCGCCGCGCCCCGATGTGCGGTTCGAGGTGATCGCCGACGCGGGCCATGTCTGCAACGTCGAACAACCGGCGACCTATGCGCGCCACCTGCTGACCTTTCTGCGGCGGCTGGCATGACCCGGCGGGCGCAAAACCGCCTCGACCGCGAACGCCGCATCCTCGACGCGGCGCTGGGCGTCTTTGCCGCGATGGGCTATTCGGGCGCGACGATGGACGCCGTGGCCGCCGAAGCCGGGCTGACCAAGCCGACGGTCTACAGCTATTTCCCGTCGAAGGAATCGCTGTTTTCCGCGATGATGCTGGGCAAGCGCGACCGCATGCTGGATGTCTTCGAACACCCCTCGCCCGAGGGCATGGTGCAAGACCTCTACACCTTTGCCTGGGACTACGCCGATACCGTGATGCGGCCTGACCTGCTGTCGCTGGCCCGGCTCATCATCGGCGAGGTGCAGCGCTTTCCCGAGATCGGCCGCGCCTATCAGGCCTCGGGCCCCGACCATGTCCTGCGCGGCATCATGCGCTATCTCGACAGCCAGCGGCAGGCCGGACGGCTGGGCTTTGACGACGCCGAACTGGCGGCGCAGGATCTCTGGGGCCTGATCCTGTCAGCGCCGCGCACGATGGCGCTCTACATGCCCGATGCCGCGCCCGACCGCGCGACGCTGGCGCGCTATATCCACAACGGCCTGCAGGTGTTCCTGCGCGCCTATTCCACCGATCCCGCCGCCGATCTGCCGCGCCTTGCCGCGCTGATCGGCTCCAGCCCCCTGCCACAGGTGCCCCATGACGCTTGACGCCTTTCTCGCCGACCCGGCCAGCCGCTTTGCCACGGTGGCGATGACCGACACCAACGGATTGCTGCGCGGGCAGATGGTCTCGGCCTCCAGCCTGCGCGGCATTACGAAAAACGGCATGGGCATGGCCCCGGCGCAACTGGCGCTGGACCCGACCGATGCGATGCTGACCATTCCGGGGGTCAATGACGACAGCGGCGACTTCCACGATGACCCGCTGGAGCTCGACCGCGCCACCGTGCGGCGCATGCCGTGGTCAAAGCCGGGACATGACCTGCTGGTGCTCTCCAACTTCACCGGCGAGACGGCGCAACTCTGCCCGCGTTCGATCCTGAAATCGGTGCTGGGGCGGGCGCGCGCGGCGGGCTATTCGCCGAAATACGGCATGGAGCTGGAATACACCCTGTTTGACGAAACCCCCGAAAGCGCCCGCGCCAAGGGCTATCGCAACCTCAAACCGGCGACGATGCACGCCAGCCATGACCTGATCCTCTATCAGGCGGTGCAGACCGAATGGTACGAGGCGATCTCGGCCATGTGCGAACCGCTGCGCATCGACCTCGCCAAGATGCACGAGGAAATCGGCGCCGGGTTCATGGAGGCCTGCATCGGCGCGGGCGAGGGGCTGGAACCGGCCGACCAACTGGTCTTGCTCAAGAACTTCATCCGCGCGCTGGCGCTGCGGCAGGGGCGTTCGGTCACCTTCATGCCGCGCTGGAACGAGGCCGCCGACAGCCAGTCGATCCATCTGCACATCAGCCTCAAGGATCTGTCCGGCACCCCGGTCTTCTGGGACGCGGCGAACAAGAACGGCGTCAGCCAGACCTTCCGCTGGTTCCTCGGCGGGCTGCAGGCGCATATCGGCGAGATGTCGCTGATCTTTCAGCCGACGGTCAATTCCTACCGCCGCTTTGCCCCCGGCACCTTTGCCCCGCCCGGCCTGACCTGGGGCTATGAGAACCGCACGACCTGCTTCAGGCTCGTCGGCCATGACGCCGGGTCGCTCAGGGTCGAGAACCGTTTGCCGGGTGCCGATTCCAACCCCTATCTGACCGCGGCCGCCACCATGGCCGCCGGCCTCGCCGGGGTGATGAACCGGATCGAACCCGACCCCGAAACCCTCGGTTCGGGTTACGCGCAAACCCCGGCGCGCGACTTTGCCCGCTCGATGCCCGAGGCCATCGCCCGGCTCAAGGCGTCCGACTTTGCCCGCGACTGGCTGGGGCCGCGCTTTGTCGAGGCCTTCACCGCCACCCGGCAGGGCCAGTATGACGAATTCTGCAAGAAGGTGCCGGATGTCGAACTCGAACGCTTCTTCGACCTTGGGTGAGGGCATGGACACCCTGCGCGCACGCTTTGTCGAGGGCATGAGTCGCGCGGCGACCTTTGTCGCCGTCGCCACCACCGATGGGCCGGGGGGCCGGGCCGGGGTGACAGTGTCGTCGCTGACCTCGGTCTCGGCCGATGGCGACCAGCCGTCGATCCTCGTCTGCATCCACCACCTCAGCCCCGCCGCCAGCGCCATTCTGGCCAACCGGGCCTTTTGCGCCAACCTCCTGGGCGAGGATCAGCAGGCGGTCGCCAACCTGTTTGCCGGGCGCGGCGGCGGCGAGCGGGCCGACCGCTTCAGCCAGATCCCCTGGGCCACCGGGCCCTTGGGCCAGCCGGTGCTGACCGGCGCCACCGCCATCTTCGAATGCCGTCTCGCCACCGCGCTGCTGTGGGAGACCCATCACATCCTCGTCGGGCGCGTGCTGTCGGTGCGGCTGTCCGACCGGCCCGAGGCGCTGCTCTACGGCCAGCGGGCCTATCGCCGGGCGGTGCATCTGCCCGAGTCCGAGTCCTGAGGAAATTCGTTGTTAAAGCAATGACTGCTGAATAGTGTATCTGAACTGAATCAAAAACAACGGGCACCAAGACCCGACAACGGGAAACAAGGAGTGGACCATGTCTGAAATGACCAACACCGGGGCGAACCAGCTCCGGCGCAACTCGCTGGGGCTGCTCGCCGTCACCTTCATGGTGATCTCGGCGGCCGCCCCGCTGACCGGGGTGGCCGGCGCCGTGCCGATCGCCTTCCTCATCGGCAATGGCACCGGGGTTCCGGCGACCTTCCTCGCCATGACGCTCATCATGCTGGCCTTCTCGGTCGGCTATGTCGCGATGTCGCGCCATGTGCGCAACGCCGGGGCCTTTTACGCCTATGCCGCGCGCGGTCTGGGCGGGCAGGCCGGGGGCGCCACCGCCTATATGGCGCTGATCGCCTATAACGCCATGCAGTTTGGCCTGATCGGCCTGTTCGGCGGCATCGCGGCGGGCGTGTTCGGCTCGATGGGCATCACCCTCGTCTGGTGGGGCTGGAGCCTGATCGCGCTGGCCCTCGTCGGCATCCTCGGCTACCGGCAGGTCGATCTGTCGGCCAAGGTGCTGACCGTGCTGGTGGCGCTGGAATTCCTGATCGTGCTGATCGTCGATTTCGCCATCCTCGGCGCGGGCGGCACGCCCGAGGCCGGGCTGTCCTTCAACCTCTTCGACTCGGGCGCGATCTTCTCGGGCTCGCTGACGGCGGCGGTGCTGTTCTGCCTCGGGTCGTTCATCGGCTTCGAGGCGACGACGATCTATGCCGAAGAGGCCAAGACCCCCGAAACCACCATCCCGCGTGCGACCTATCTGTCGGTGCTGCTGATCGGCAGCTTCTTTGTCTTCACCACCTGGCTGCTGATTGCCGCCGTGGGGTCGGACAACCTGATGCCGATGCTGGGCGGGCTGGAAGATCCGACGGCCTTCTTCTTCATCGTCGCGGAAACCTATACCAACCCGACCATCTCGATGATCGCGGGCATCCTGCTGGTCTCCAGCCTGTTCGCCGCGCTCTCGGCCTTCCACAACTACATCGCCCGCTACAGCTTTGTCGCCGGGCGCGAGGGGCTGCTGCCCGCCGCCTTTGGCCAGACCCATGACGACCACCAAAGCCCGCATGTCGGCTCGGTCGCCCAGACCATCGGCGCGGTGATCGTGCTGGCGATCTTTGCCGGGCTGGGGCTGGACCCGATCCTCAACATGTTCACCTGGGTCAGCCAGGTCGGCACGCTGGGCGTTCTGGGCATGATGACGGTGACCTCGGTGGCGGTCATCGCCTTCTTCCGCTCGGGTCAGGCGACGGGCTCGGCGCTGGCAACGCTGGTGCTGCCGCTGGTCTCCGGCGTCATCATGGCGGGGCTCTTCGTCTATATCTTCCTGAACTTCGGCGATCTGACCGGCACCACCGGCGGCGCGCTGGGCTGGATCCTGCCCTCGCTGATCCCGCTGGCCGCGCTGGTCGGCTGGCTGGTGGCCGGACGGATCAAGGGCTCTGACGCCGCCGCCTTTGGCCGCATGGGCCAGAACCGGCACTGAACGTCCCGGCACAAAACCAAAGGGCCCGGTTGAACCGGGCCCTTCTTTTTTCAGAAATCCGTCGGCGCGCCGCCCTCTTGCTTGCGCCGCGCGACAAAGGCCGCCAGTTCCTCGCGGATGCCCTCGTCCATCACCGGCGCCTCGAACGTGTCGACGATGCCGCGATAGATCCTATGCGCGCGCTCGGGGCTTTCCACCGCGCCATCCTGCTCCCAGGCCTCGTAATTGCGCCAGTCGCTGGCGATCGGGCTGTAAAAGGCGTTGGTATAGCGCTCTTGCGTATGCGCGCAGCCAAAATAATGCCCGCCGGGCCCGACCTCGCGCACCGCGTCAAAGGCGATGTCCTCGGGCGAAGTGCCAAAGGTCGAGGGCTCGAAATAGCGCTGGATCATCTGCAACACTTCGCAATCCATGACGAATTTCTCCGGGCTGGCGATCAGCCCGCCCTCCAGCCACCCCGCCGCGTGATAGACCATGTTGGTGCCCGACTGCACGGCCGCCCAAAGAGAGTTCGAGGTCTCCCACATCGCCTGCCCGTCGGGCACATTGGCGGTGCACACGCCGCTGGAGCGCAAGGGCAACCCGTAAAACCGCGCCAACTGCCCGGTGATCTGCGTCGCCCGCATGTATTCCGGCGTGCCAAAGGCCGGCGCCCCGGTGCGCATGTCGACATTCGAGGTAAAGGTGCCGATGGCCACCGGACAGCCCGGCGCGACATATTGCAACAACGCAATGGCGGCCAACCCCTCGGCAATCGACAGCGCAACCGCCCCCGCCATGGTCACCGGCGCCATCGCACCGGCGAGGGTAAAGGGCGTCACCACCACCGGCTGCCCGCGCCGCGCCAGACGCAGCGCGCCGTCGATCATCGGAAAGTCATGCTTGAGCGGGCTGACGCTGTTGATGTTGGTATACATGCGCGGCGTGGCGTCGAACTGCTCATGCGTCAGGCCGCCCGCGATGCGCACCATCTCCATCACATCCTCGACCCGCTCACGGCCGAGGGAATAGGCGTGACAGACCTTGTCGGTCAGCGTCAGCTTTTCATACAGACAATCGAGGTGACGCACCGAAGGGTGGATATCCACCGGCTCGACCGGATAGCCGCCGGCAATGTGGATGCAGTTGAACGCCTGCGTCAGCATCATGAACTCGCGGAAGGTGGCGAAATCGCCGGGCCGCTTGCCGCGCTTCAGGTCCCACGAATTGGGCGGGCTGGACACATTGACGAACACCATGTGCCCGTCGCCGATGGTCACCTGCCGGGCGGGGTTGCGCGGGGTGATGGTGAACGACGGCGGCGCCCGGCGCACCATCTCCATCACGAAATCCTCGTCCATCCGGACGTTCTGGCCGTTCACCCGGCACCCGGCGGCCTTGAAGATCTCCAGCGCCTCGTCGTTGAGAAACTCGATCCCCAACTCGGACAGGATGCGCATCGCGCCCTTGTGGATGGCCAGAACGCCCTCCATGTCCACCGGTTCGGTGGGGCGGTCCGGGTTCTTCGGGATGCGCCAAGGCATCTGGTCGAGCTGGAATCCGCTCGACCGCCGGGCATTGCCCTCGCGCCCGCCACTGCGCCGCTTGCGTCCCGCCCCTTCGTCGCTCATGCCCGCCTCCGTCCTGTTCGCGGCACCCTAGAGCGGGGGATGCGCGGGCGTCCAGCGCAGTTCAGTCAGCAGGGCGGCGCCTTCGCGGGCATCGAGCCCGCTCGGCGCCGGTGGGGGCCAGCCCCCACACCCCCGCCCAAGGGGGGCACGCCCCCCTTGGGAAACCCCGTGGATAGTTGGAGAGCAAAGATGGGAAATCCCGCCCCCTCTCTTTGCTCTGCAAATATCCTCAGGGGGGTGAATTGGCGCAGCCAAGAGGGGGGCAGAATGCCCCCTTTCTTACTCGACCTGCAACCGGCGCACCCAGGCGGCGGCCTCGTGGGCGTGGATCTCGGCGTGGCGGATATGCGCGTCGAACCCCTGCGCGAGGTCGCGGATCAGTTGCTTGGCGCGGATCAGCAGATAGGTTTCGCCGGTATAGACCGCCGCCTTTTCATAGCCAAAGATCGTCATCGGTGGGGCAAAGCGTTTGCGGCCGTCGAAGAGATACATGCGGAAGGCCGGATAGAGTTCGTCGACCGTTGTGGCGATATGCGCCAGTTGCTCGCGGCGGTCGGCGGCGCGCAGCCCGGTCCAGTTGCCGCCGCCTGCCGCAAAAATCGCCAGTGTTTGCGAGGGCATGCACATTTCGATATCGGATTCTGGCATGCGCGAGACGGTCAGGCGGCGGTCGGTCTGGCGTTGCAGGCGGCGGCGTTCCTGGTCCGAGGCCTGCGCCTGATAGGCGATCACCGCCGGGGTGCGCATCAGGTCGGGCAGCCAGGCCGGGACATAGCGCACCTTCTGGCCGGTCGCCTCGACGTGCCAGCGTTCCATCGCCGTGCGGTTTTCGCTGTCGAGCGCCTGTTCGGTTTCCACCGCCGAGAGCACCTGCGCGCTGAGGCCGCGGTCATCGGTCAGGCCGAGGATCCAGTCGGCCGAGACCTGAAACCGTTGCGACAGGGCGATCAGCGTTTCGGCGCGCGGCAGGCGGGGGTTCTGCCCGGAGGTCAGTTGCGACAGCGCCGAGCGGTCGATGCCGATCTGTTGCGCAAAGGCCGATTGCGTCAGCCCCGACTGCGATTGCAGCAGGGCGAGTCGGGTGCGAAACAGGGCAGCGGTCTGGCGTTTGGACATGGCAGCGGGGCTCGATTTGTTGACATCAGTAAACATCGTTGACCATAGGCGTCAATCCCGGATCATTGTGAGGCGCAAACGCGCCTTGCCGCCGCGCCGCTTTGGGCGACAGTGGGGCGCAAATCACGGAGGCATCGATGCGGCTGGAATGGCCCACCCTGGGCATGATCGCGCTGGCCTATGGCGGCTGGCTGGCGGCGGGGTTCTGGGTGTGGCCGGTGGCGCCCTGGCTGGCGTTGCCGGTCATGGCGGTGCTGGCGGCGCTGCAGTCGTCCCTGGTGCATGAGTGTCTGCACGGCCATCCGACGCGCAACCGGCTGCTGAACGAGGCGCTGGTGTTCTGGTTTCTGTCGCTGGTCTATCCCTACCGGCGCTACAAGGCGACGCATCTGGCGCATCACCATGATGACCGCCTGACCGATCCCTTTGACGACCCCGAATCCTATTACCGCGCGCGCTGGCAGCATGACCGGCTGCCGCGCTGGTTTCAGGCGGTGCTGCGCGCCAACAACACGCTGCTGGGGCGGGTGGTGATGGGGCCTTGGCTGGGCGCCTTTGGCTTTTTTGCCAGCGAGGCGCGGCTGATCGCGCAGAACGCCCGAGGCGTGCGGCGGGCGTGGCTGCTGCATCTGCCGGGTGTGGCGGTGGTGCTGGCGCTGGTCTGGGCGATGGGCATTCCCCTCTGGGTCTATGGTCTGGGCGTGGTCTGGCCCTCGCTGTCGCTGATTTCGCTGCGCACCTTTGCCGAGCACCGCTGGCACGAGGCCCCCGACGGCCGCACGATCATCGTCGAATCCTCGCCGCTGGCCTGGCTTTACCTGTTCAACAACCTGCATATCGTGCACCACACGCTGCCGCAGGCGCCGTGGTATGCGCTGCCCCGGCTCTATGCCGAGCGGCGGGCCGAATGGCAGGCGATCAATCAGGGCTATGTGTTTCCCAATTACCGCGCCCTCTGGCAGCGCTGGGGTCTGGTGGCCAAGGAGCCGGTGGTGCATCCGGTGCTGCACCAGACGCGGGATGCCGCGCGGCGCGCGGCATGAGTGCGATGCTGGTCAGCCTGCCGATGTATGATTGGGCCGAATGCCGGGACGAGACCCTCGCCGACTGGGCGCGAGTTCGTGTGGCGGCGCCGTCTGTCTTGCCACAGGCGCTGGGCCAGATCGACTGGACCTGCAGCGACGCCTATTTCCGCGACCCGGCGCTGGTGTTCAGCCAGTGCTGCTGGGGGCCCTTGTCGCGCGGGTTGCTCGACTGGCTCGAACCCTTGGCGCAGCCCGATTACAGCGCCTATCCGGGCGGGCGCGGGCCGTTCTATCGCTCGGCGTTGGTGGCACGGGCGGGCGTCGTCGCCCCGGTGCCCGATGGCCCCGGCCCCGCGCTGGTGCCGCTGGCGGGCCTGCGGCTGGCGATCAACGAACGCGACTCGCTCTCGGGCTGTCTGGGCCTGTGGGACGATCTGGGCGCCGACCCTTGCACCCTCGCGGCGGGCTGTGTGGAAACCGGCAGCCACCGCGCCTCGGTCCGCGCCGTGGCCGCGGGGCGCGCCGACATCGCCGCCATCGACTGCCGCTCGTGGCAGCTTGCCCTGCGGTTCGAGCCTTGCGCGCAACCGCTTGTCGTGGTCGGCTGGACCTCGGAACGCCCCGGTCTGCCCTATGTCACCAGCCGGGCGACGGACCCGGCGCTGAAATCCGCGCTCAGGGCGCATCTTTTGAACATCGGCTGCCATGCGGTGGCCCAGGGAGGAAACCAATGACGCGGACCTATCGTGCGGTGGTGATTGGCGGCGGGGTGGTGGGGTGCTCGGTGCTCTATCATCTGGCCAAGGCGGGCTGGAAGGACGTCCTGCTGATCGAGCGCTCGGAACTGACCTCGGGCTCCAGCTGGCACGCGGCGGGCGGCTTTCACACGCTGAACGGCGACCCCAATGTGGCGCGGCTTCAGGCCTATACGGTGTCGCTGTATCAGGAACTCGAGGCGATCAGCGGCCAGTCCTGCGGCCTGCATCTGACCGGCGGCGTGATGATGGCCGACAGCCCGGAGCGGATGAACTTTTTGCGCATGACCCATGCGCGCGGCCGCACGCTGGGGATGGAAACCGAACTCATCACCCCGTCCGAGGCCAAGGCGATGTTCCCCTTGATGGACGAGAGCCATTTCGTCGGCGCGCTCTGGGATCCGGTCGAGGGGCATCTGGACCCCTCGGGCACCACGCACGCCTATGCCAAGGCGGCCAAGGTGCTGGGGGCCGAGATCGAACTGCGCAACCCGGTCAAGGAGATCACCCAGACCCCGGACGGCATGTGGACCCTGCACACCCAGAACGGCCCGATCCGCTGCGAGCATGTGGTGAACGCCGGTGGCCTCTGGGCGCGCGAGATTGGCCGCATGGTCGGTCTGGAACTGCCGCTGCTGGCGATGGAACACATGTATCTGCTGACCGAGCCGATGCAGGAAGTGATCGACTTCAACGAATCCACCGGGCGCGAACTGGTGGGCGTGATTGATTTCAAAGGCGAAATCTACACCCGGCAGGAACGGCAGGGCATCTTGCTGGGCACGTATGAGAAGGCCTGCAAACCGTGGTCGCCGATCAACACGCCGTGGGATTTCGGACACGAGTTGCTCAACCCCGATCTGGACCGCATCGCGCCGTCGCTCGAGGTCGGCTTCCGCCACTTCCCGGCGGTCGAACAGGCGGGCATCAAGACCGTCATCAACGGCCCCTTCACCTTTGCCCCCGACGGCAACCCGCTGGTCGGCCCGGTGCCCGGCCTGACCAACTTCTGGTCGGCCTGCGCGGTGATGGCGGGCTTTTCGCAGGGCGGCGGCGTCGGCCTCGTGCTGGCCAACTGGATGACGGCGGGCGACCCCGGCCATGACGTGTTCGGCATGGATGTCGCGCGCTATGGCGAATGGGCGACGCTGCGCTATACCAACGCCAAGGTGCGCGAGAACTACTCGCGCCGCTTCTCGATCCGCTTCCCGAACGAGGAACTCCCCGCCGCCCGCCCGCAGGAAACCACCCCACTTTACGACATCATGACGCGCGACAACCACGCGGTGATGGGCAATTCCTGGGGGCTGGAAACGCCGCTGTGGTTCGCGCCCAGCGCCGCGGAAGCCCATGATATCCCCAGCTTCCACCGCTCGAACGACTTCCCCCATATCGCCGCCGAGGTGAAAGCCACGCGCGAAGGCGTCGGCGTCACCGAAATCGCCAACTTTGCAAAGTATGAGGTCACCGGTGCCGGGGCCGAGGCCTGGCTCGATCATCTGATGACCAACACCATGCCCAAAACCGGGCGGCTGGTGCTGACGCCGATGCTGAACGAGGCGGGCAAGCTGATCGGCGATTTCACCATCGCCAAGGCCAGCGATACGCGCTTCCTGATCTGGGGCAGCCTTGGCGCCTCCAAATACCACATGCGCTGGTTCGAGGCGCATCTGCCCAAGGACGGCTCGGTCAAGGTGCGGCGCTTCCACATGGACCTCGTCGGCCTGTCGATCTGCGGGCCCAAGGCGCGCGACGTGCTGGCGCCGCTGGTCGATGCCGATGTGTCGAACGCCGCGTTCCGCTTCATGGACTTCCGCGAGATGGACGTCGCGGGCGTGCCCTGCATGGTCAACCGGATCACCTATTCCGGAGATCTGGGCTATGAGATCTGGATGCACCCCAGCCACCAGCGCCGCGCCTATCTGGCGATCAAGGCGGCAGGGGCGGCGCATGGCATCGTCGATTTCGGCATGCGCGCGCTGCTCAGCATGCGGCTGGAAAAGAACTTTCCCACCTGGTTTGCCGAACTGCGGCCGATCTATGGGCCGTTCGAGGGCGCGATGGACCGCTTCATCAAGCTGCAAAAGCCCGATTTCATCGGCCGGGCAGCGGCGGCGCGCGAGCGCGACGATGGGCCGAAACGGCGGCGGGTATCCTTGGTGATCGAGGCGGGCACCGCGGATGTGATGGCGGACGAGCCGATCTGGGCCAAGGTGGGCGATGTGGATTACGGCACCATCGGCGCCCCGCATGGCTATGGCGCGCCG
>Ga0209573_1004174_pt1 | contig 14667 bp, 13 predicted proteins | sample TNRBio252014_DNA_FD_185870 | JGI IMG/M metagenome (GOLD analysis project Ga0209573, IMG submission 185870) | Wastewater treatment Type I Accumulibacter community from EBPR Bioreactor in Madison, WI, USA - TNR Reactor_6/25/2014_ DNA (SPAdes)... | ecosystem: Engineered > Bioreactor > EBPR >...
TCGCAAACGATGGAGCAGTTTCTGGCGGCACACATCAACGCCTTTGCTGCCCTGGGGGTGTCGCGCAAGGTCATGGTCGATAATCTGCGCAGTGCGGTCTTGCGTCATGTGCGTGGCGAACCGGTGCAGTTCAATCCCCGCTATCTCGATTTCGCCCGCCATTACGGCTTCGAAATCGTCGCTTGTGCGCCGAGAAAAGGAAATGAGAAGGACTGTGCTGCATATTGCACCTCATGCGGTATGTGCGGGGAAACTTCCCTCGCGGGTGGTTGATTTTCCTGTGGTTTTGCCTTGATGTTGATGCTTGATCGGCGTGTCAGGACCAGGCGGTTCGAAGAGGTAGCCGCCCCCTGTCGTCATACTTGTGCGCTTTGAGCAGGCCGGCGCGGCGCCAATATTTGAGGGTTTCCGAACAGACGTTGAGACGCTGCGCCATTTCGTGCAGGGTTAGCAGGTCACGCGTTAACAGCCGATCATGGCGACTGGGGAGCGCATAGTCGATTCGGATGTAACGAACCATCAGGCGGTGGAAGGGTTTGCCCTCGCCCGAGAGCAAGCCCTGGCGGTTGAGCAAGGCGGCGATTTCACCGTCGGTATGATCTTCCAGGAGTCGGTCAATCTCGGCCACCACCTTGGCCGGAGTCTGGCGCAGCAGCCAGGCCGGCTTGGGCAGGGGAAGGTGTAGCGTGTGCGTCGCGCCGCCGTGAAAGCGCACTTGCGCCCGGACCTCGGTCTCCTTGAGCAAGGTGACATCCGCAATCAGCAGCCGAACCATGCGTTTGCGCTCCCGGTCAGCCGTATGGGGATCGTTCCACAGGCGCGGGAAGTCTTTCGCCAACGCCAGGATGGCGGCACGTTGCTGATCGTCGAGCCCTGTCTCGCTCTCGCGCTGTTTGTCGTAGTGCTCCTGGGCCGCCGTCTGGTTGCGCAGCGCCTGGTTCCATTCCGCTTCCAGCGAGTCGGCGACCAGGCGATTGTCGGGATCGCAGCGCATATACCGGCAGCGTGCCAGGTCGGACTCGTAGCGCGCCTGTTCAACCGCTTGACGGCGCAAACGGTCGCTTTCCTCGGAGCGATTCTCCAGTTCCTTCTGCACGGCCAGCGCCACCTCCAGGGTGACCGGGGTCACCGCCTCCACCAGCAAGCGGCCAATGGCCGCGTCGAGTTCGCCCCCGACGATCTGCTGGCATAGGGGTTCTGCATGCTCGACACCGTGGCGCTGACAGACATAGTCCGGCACGCGCCGTTCGCCCTGCAAGTGATAGCGCACCGTCATGCGATCACCACACTTGGCGCAGATCACCAATCCCTGCAACAGCGCCGGCCCTTCACGCGGCGGGCCCCGATCGCGCCCTGCGGCCGGCCCTTGGGCATTGTCACGCAGGATCTGGAGGTTCTGCTCGTACTCGTCCCAGGTGATGTACCCGGGGTGGGCGTCACGAATCAGCGCGATCCATTCTTCCGTCGGCAGCCGTTGATGCTTGCAGGAACCGTTGGGCAGTTTGCGTACGCGCGTTCGTCCAAAGCAAAAGGCGCCGGTATAGCGCGGATGATGCAGGAGCCATAACGCGCGCGAGTGATCGAGTTCGGACCACGACAGTTCGCCGGTTTGTGGTCCGCGGTAAATCCGGTGCGGGAAACTCAGCCCTTCGGCACGAAAGGCCTTGACCGTGGCCGTCGCCGAGCCGGTACGTCGAAACGTCCGGAAGAACTGGCGCAGGCTTTCCTGAACACGGACATCGGGATCCAGACGCACGCGCCCGGCGGGGTCGTAGTCAAAGCCAATCGGCAAGCGCATCTCCAGTTCGCCACGGCGTGCCTTGTTGAGGATGCCGCCACGTAACCGGGCCCGCAAGACGTGCAGCTCAGCTTCGCTCATCGTTCCCTTCAGACCAAGCAGCAGGCGATCATTGAAGTGCGCCGGGTCGTACACCCCGTCCTCGTCCAGGATCAGCGTGTCGGCCAGCGCACAGATTTCCAGGAGGCGGTGCCAGTCGGTCGAGTTGCGCGCCAGACGCGACACTTCCAGGCCCATGACGATTCCGGCCCGCCCCAGACCGACCTCGCTGACCAGTTGCTGGAAACCTGCGCGATCCACTGCACTCGCGCCCGATTGCCCGAGATCAGAATCAATGACGATGACTTGATCGAGACGCCACCCCAGCGCCACGGCCCGCTCGCGCAAAGCATACTGGCGCCTGGTACTCTCGGTATTCTCGAGGACCTGGCGCAGCGTCGACTGGCGCACGTAGAGATAGGCATTTCTCTTCAGGTGTCGTGCCTGCACTTTCGCGTGTGTCTCACCCATCATGGCTGGCTCTCCCTTGCCATCGCCAGCGTCATGTTGGCGACGAGATGAATCAGGTTCTGCTCGATCCCCGCCGGTAAGCGCGACTCACTTGGCGAGGCGGCGGGGATCGGACGCGGGGCGGTCTCGTCCGCGCAGCGCATCCAGGCCGCCATCCCTTTGAACATCAGCAGCGCGCGCCCGTGCACAGTGCGCCCGGACAACTCGACCACGTCCTGCCGCAAGGACTCGTAACGCTCGGCCAGGGTGTGGTCCGCGATCATCGCAGCGGCTTTCATGGGCGTTTTTTTTTGCTCCGGGCCAGAGCCCGTTCCACGGTCCGCCGATGGACGGCCAGCCCGAAGTGCTGCGCGATCCTCTCGACCAGGACCTGGGCATCCAGGCCTTCTTCCTGGGTGCGTGCCGTTTCGATGAAGGCCATCACCTCGGCGGTGATCTTGTGCGGTCCGTGCGGTCCCCGTTTTGCCGGCAGCAGCCCCGCCAGACCGGCGCGTTCGAAATCCGCCTGGACCTTGTAGAAAGTCGGTCGGGAGACCCCGAAGCGCGTCGCGATGTCGGCAATGCTCTGACCCTCGCTGCGTACCCGACGCAGCATCTCGTAACGCACCTGTACCAAATCCCGCGCATCGAAGAAATCGTTGCCGATGAAAGCGACATCCTGCACGTCCTGCGCATGCGGATTCACGGTGCCACTCTCTGCCAGCGCAAGGAGCTTGAGGTCGGGTTTGGAGGAGTTCGCCATGTGTAATTAAAATTATATCACAAACCGGACGGCGTTAAGGAATATTTGTGAGCATCTGACGATAACCTCAGGATTGTTAGCGGTTTAATTCTCGTACGCTCAGCTCATAGAGGTAAATCTACGAGCCGGGCATCGTCAAGTAAGGCGTAATTCTCTTTACGTTAACGGCGTTATTTGCTTGACACTTTGCGTGGCCGAGGACTCGCCTTGAGCGCACCCTTGGCCTCGTTCTGGCGGGCAATCAGCGCCACGAGGTGCAAGAGATGGTCGACGCGGAAGTGCGAGCGTCCGGCCGACACCCTCTCGAACGGATCCGGCGCAACCGCGTTGGTCCAGGCGGCCGTCAGGCGGCGCACCCGGCCACTGTCATCGTGAAAGTAGACGCGCTCCTCACCCCAGGCATTGCGCCGCTCGATCAGGACGAACTCGCGTCCGAAGAGGGGATGGAAGGGATGGGTGATCTGAAAGACTTCTTGCCCATCGACTGCATTACGTGCAGTCGGCTGCTCATGTGAAACATCCTCTCGAGCGCGGCCTACGCCGCGTTCGGAAAGGCTCGCCTGGCGATCGTACCGCCGTCCAAAAAATTCTTTCGGCATCCTCCTGGCTGACTCCACCACCCGTCCTTTGCCGCTAGCCAACCGCAATTTGACCGCCTCGACCGCAAAAGCGGGCGTTACCGGCAAACGGGCCCGATTCGGCTGGGTCATGCTTCAGGGCTGGAAGCTCGGCGGCGCTGCGCGAGAGCTCGCCACGGTACACATATAGCGTCTGGCTATGGCTCACATTGCCAGAATCAATTGGAACAATGCTGGCGAATCCTCTACCATCAGCCCGTCGATTCAGTTTTTTCACCCCACCCGAAGGAGAGCTCAAGATGTCCTTGATCAATACCGAAATCAAAGCGTTCAAAGCAACCGCTTTTCACAACGGCAAGTTTGGCCCCGTCACTGACGCCGATCTGAAGGGCAAGTGGTCGGTGGTCTTCTTCTACCCGGCTGACTTTACCTTCGTCTGCCCGACCGAACTCGGCGACCTGGCCGATGAGTACGCATCCTTTCAGAAGCTCGGCGTCGAAGTGTACGCGGTGTCCACCGATACGCATTTCACCCACAAGGCGTGGCACGACACTTCCGAGACCATCAAGAAGATCACGTACCCGATGGTCGGGGATCCCACCGGGGCGATCACCCGCAACTTTGAAGTGATGATCGAAGAGGAAGGCCTCGCGCTGCGCGGCACTTTCGTCATCAACCCCGAGGGCGTCATCAAGGTTTGCGAAATCCACGACCTGGGAATCGGTCGTGACGCCAAGGAACTGCTGCGCAAGGTGCAGGCTGCCCAGTACGTGGCCAGCCATCCGGGTGAAGTCTGCCCGGCCAAGTGGACGCCCGGCGACGCGACGCTCTCTCCGTCCCTCGACCTGGTCGGCAAAATCTAGAAGCCTTTGCTCATTCGCGCTGCCTGCACCGTCGGGCAGCGCGAACCCGGGTCCCAATGCAAAGGGGCCGCGAAGCAGTGCTTGGCGGCCCCTTTGCATTGGGGACCCTTTTTCAGACCACTCGACAAGGAAGCACTGACATGCTCGACGCCAACATCAAGACTCAACTCGCTGCCTACCTGCAAAAACTGCAGCGACCCATCGAATTGGTAGCCTCTCTGAACAGCGACGAATCCGCCCGCGAGATGCTGGCCCTGCTGCAGGAAATTGCCGCGCTATCCGAGCAGGTGAGCCTCCGTGAAGACGGCAACGCGGCCCGCAAACCTTCGTTCGCCGTCGGCCTGGCTGGCGAAGAAGCACGCATCAGCTTTGCTGGTATCCCGATGGGGCACGAGTTCACGTCGCTGGTTCTGGCCCTGCTGCATGTCGGGGGTCATCCGCCGAAGGCCGACGCCAGTGTAATCGAGGGAATTCGCGCCATTCCCGGCAAATTCCATTTCGAAACATTCATTTCGCTTTCCTGCCACAACTGCCCGGACGTCGTGCAGGCCCTGAACCTGATGGCCGTCAGCAACCCCGGCATCAGCCACCAGATGATCGACGGAGCACTGTTCCAGGACGAGGTCAGCGCGCGCCAGATCATGGGTGTGCCGACGGTCTTTCTCAACGGCGAGCAGTTCGGCCAGGGCCGCATGGCCCTGGAGGAGATCATCGCCAAGATCGATTCCGGCGCGGCGCAGCGCGCCGCCGAGAAAATCAGCGCTCGCGAACCCTTCGACGTACTCATCGTCGGTGGCGGCCCGGCTGGCGCCGCGGCTGCGATTTACGCCGCACGCAAAGGGATTCGCACCGGGGTGGTCAGCGAGCGCTTCGGTGGCCAGGTCCTCGATACCCTGGCTATCGAGAACTTCGTCTCGGTGAAGGCAACCGATGGTCCGAAGCTCGCCGTCGCGCTCGAAGAGCACGTCAAGGAGTACGACGTCGATATCATGGATCTGCAGCGCGCCGAGGCGCTGCTGCCACAGGCGGTCGACGGCCTGACCGAACTACGCCTGGCCAGTGGTGCCACCCTGCGCAGCAAGACGGTGATCCTCGCCACCGGTGCCCGCTGGCGCGAGATCAACGTTCCTGGCGAGAAGGAGTATCGGGGTCATGGCGTCGCCTACTGTCCGCACTGCGACGGGCCACTCTTCAAGGGTAAGCGAGTGGCGGTGATCGGTGGCGGCAACTCCGGCGTGGAAGCGGCAATCGACCTCGCCGGTATCGTTGGCCACGTCACGCTGCTCGAATTCGAGGCCAGCCTGCGGGCCGACGCCGTGCTGCAGAAGAAGCTTTTCAGTCTCGGCAACGTCGAGGTGATCACCGAGGCGCTGACCAGCGAAGTAGCCGGCGACGGCCAGAAAGTCGACGGCCTGCTGTACACCGATCGCGCCAGCGGCGAAAAGCGACGGGTCGACCTGGCCGGCATATTCGTGCAGATCGGCCTGCTGCCGAACAGCGAGTGGCTCAAGGGCACGCTCGAACTGTCTCGGCACGGTGAAATCGAGATCGACGCCCGCTGCGCCACTTCGCTGCCCGGTGTTTTTGCCGCCGGCGATGTGACCACCGTGCCCTACAAACAAATCGTTATCGCCATGGGCGAAGGCACGAAAGCTGCGCTCACCGCCTTCGATTACCTGATCCGCAGTTAATTCTGCTGAGCATTGCTCGCGCGCGCTGCGGCCTGATTTCCTTGCTTGCCCGCCGCGGCGCGGTCGGGTAATGTGCCAGCCATGATGAGAGCCGAAACCACCGCCGAGCTGCTCCACAAGATGAGCAAGGAGCTGGTGCACAAGCGGGCCTTGTTGATCGATCGCTATCCCAAGGCACGCAGTTCGCTGCGCATCATGCTTTCAGCGCTGGGGGTTACGTCAGTGCACAATGCCGGCACCACCGCTGAAGTGCTCCGTCAGGTCCGCGGCCACCATTTCGACATCATCCTCTCGGACTACCAGCTCGAGGATGGACGCGATGGCCAGCAACTGCTCGAAGAGCTGCGCCAGCAACGCCTGGTGTCGCTAGCGACGGTCTTCATGCTGATTACCAGCGAACGCGCTTATCACAACGTCGTGTCGATCGCCGAGCTAAGCCCGGATGACTACCTGATCAAACCGTTCACCGCCGACGATCTGCACGGCAGGCTGGTGCGCGCACTGTACAGAAAGCAGTTCTTCGCAGCGCTCTACGAACCTCTCGAGAACGGCGCTTTCAGCGACGCATTGGACGCCTGTGAACGCCTGCTCGCCCAGGATAGCGGCTTCCTTTTCGAGCTGCTGCGCTTCAAGGGCGAGATCCTCAATGTGCTCGGGCGCCCGGCGGAGGCGCAAGCGGTCTACCAAGAGGTCCTGCAACAACGCATGCTCCCCTGGGCGCGCATGGGTCTGGCCATCGCCCTGCGCAGCCAGCAGCATTCGCGCGAAGCCGAAACCGTCGCCCAGGCGCTGATCGAAGACTTCCCCGAGTTCATGGCGGCCTACGACTTCGTCGCGGAAGTACGCGAAGAAATGGGCAAGTTGCGCGAGGCACAGGAAGCCCTGCAGTCGGCGGCGATGATCTCGCCCAACAACACGGCCCGGCAGCGGATGGTTGGTGACGTGGCGGCGCGAAACCAGGATTTCCAGGCTGCCGAACGCGCCTACGGCAAAGTGCTCGAACGCCGGCGTGGGTCCTCACTGAACCACATTGACGACTACTCCAATCTCGCGCGCGCGATGATCGATCTCGGGCACGTCGAAGGCGCCAAACGAATTGCCGACGAACTCCGCCGTGACTGGCGCGGCAGCAAGCAGGGCGAGCTGGCGGCACTGGTCATGGACGGGCTCGGTGCGAACAAGGAGGGTGACCCGACCAAAGCTCAGCTGGCCATCGAGAAAGCGCTCGTCTTGCATGATGGCTTGAAGGCGGACGGTAAAGACACCCTGCTATCGAGCAAACTGGCTCTCGATCTGGCGCATGCCTGCCTGGCCACCGGCAAGGAAGCCATCGCCCAGGAGATGGTACGCAGGGTTGCCGCCGAGAACCACCAGGACCGCGCGATGATTGCCCAGATCGAAAGCATCTACGCCAAGGCCGGCAAGGAAGAGACGGGTAAGTCGCTACTCGCGCAGGTCGGCAAGGAAATCGTCGAACTCAACAACCGCGGCGTCCTTGCCGCCCGCGGCGGCGATCTCGATGGCTCGGTGAAGCTGCTCATGGAGGCTGCCGAACGAGTACCCAACCTGCAGTTCCTGGTCAACGCCAGCAAAGCCATTTTTACCCTGCTCGAACTCAAGGGATGGAATCCAGCCCTCGCCAAGCGCGGCCTCGGTTACCTGCGCATGGCCCAGGAAAAGGACTTGCGCAACGCCAAGGTAATTTCGGCGCGAGAGATGTACGAGCGCGTTTCACGCAAGTACGGAATTGCCATCGTACCCTTGACGGCAACGCGCAAGCAGGCCGACAAGCCGCGCGCTTAGACAGCTGCTTGATGTGAGAGGGAAACACTGATGACTTTCGATGATCAGAGGCGGCGGCCTCGACAGCTCACGACCGCTAATGCCGCCCCCCCAGGCCAAGATAGCTCTCGATGACGCGTTCGTCGCTGGCCAGCTCGCGACTAGGCCCTTGCAGCGACAACTCGCCGGTCTCCAGCACGTAACCGTAGTCGGACACCTGCAAGGCAGCACGCGCGTTCTGTTCGACCAAGAGGATAGCCACGCCGGTTTTCTTGAGCTGGGCGATGGTGCGAAAAATCTCCTTGATGATCAGGGGCGCCAAGCCGAGACTCGGTTCGTCGAGCAGCAGAAGTCGCGGCTTGGCCATCAGCGCCCGGCCCATGGCCAACATCTGGCGCTCACCGCCGGAAAGGGTGCCAGCCATCTGCTGGCGACGCTCCATCAGGCGCGGAAAGACGTCGAATACCTGATCCATGGTTTCGAGCTCGTCGCGATGACCCACTCGATAGCGATCGAAAGCACCGAGCAGGAGATTGTCGGCGACGCTCATTTCGGCAAACAGCTCACGCTTCTCGGGAACCAGGGTCATTCCCTGCCGCACCAGTTTTTCGACGCTGCGTCCGACGCCCTGCTGCTCGCCGAGATAGACGATCTCGCCGCGCGCCGGCAACAGACCCATCAATGCGCACAGCAGAGTGGTCTTGCCGGCACCGTTCGGGCCGATGACGGTGACGATTTCGCCGCGGTGCACCTTGAGCGCCAGGCCGTGCAGGGCAGGGATCTTGCCGTAGCTGACCGACAGCTCATTGACTTCGAGGATGACCACCCGTTCGCCTTGGCTGAGCAGTGCGCTCACTCGAGACCTCCGAGGTAGGCTTCGATGACGGCCGGATTGCGCTGGATTTCGTCCGGCAGGCCGGCGGCCAGCTTCTGGCCGAACTCCATGACCACCACTCGGTCGGCCAGGCCCATCACGAAGTCCATGTCGTGCTCGACGAGCAGAATGCCGATCCCTTCAGCGCGCAAGCGACGCAAGAGTTCGGCCAGCGCCTGCTTCTCCAGATAGCGTAGGCCGGCAGCCGGCTCGTCGAGTAGCAGCAGACAGGGGTCGGAGGCCAGCGCGCGGGCAATCTCGACGGCGCGCTGCTTGCCGAGCGGCAGGCTGCCAGCGAGTTCGTGCATGTGCTCGGCAAGCCCGCAGCGCTCGATCTGCGCTGCGGCTTCCTGGAGCAGGCGTGCTTCCTCGCCGCGGTCGCTGCGGAAAGCGGCAGCGACGAAGCTCTTGCGACCACGCAAATGGGTCCCGATGGCGACATTTTCGATCACACTCATCGCCGGCAACAGGCGCACGTGCTGAAAGGTGCGACTCATGCCGCGCTGTGCGATGGCGCGCGCCGGCAAGGCCTCGATGCGCTGACCACGGAAGCTGACGGCGCCCGAAGTCAGCGGGTCTACGCCCGAAATGCCATCGAACATGGTGCTCTTGCCGGCGCCGTTCGGACCGATCAGGGCCATCACCTCGCCAGCCCGGACGCAAAAACTCATGCGGTCGTTGGCCACCAGGCCGCCAAAACGTTTGCAGGCGTCCGTGACCTCCAACAAGACCGAACCGGCTTCGGGAAGCGGGCGGCGTGGCAAAGCCTGCGCCTTGATCATCGGGCCGTGCACTGGGGCTTGCGGAAAGAAGCGCTGCAGCATCGGCCAGACGCCGTCGCGAGCACGCTGTAGCACGAGGATCATCAACAGACCGAAAACAATCATTTCGAAGTTGCCGCTCTTGCCGAGCAAGCTTGGCAGCCAGTCCTGCAACCACTGCTTGAGAACGGTGATCAGGCCGGCGCCGAGAATCGCGCCCCAGACATGCGAAACGCCACCGACCACGGCCATGAACAGGTACTCGATACCCTGCGACAGCGAGAATGGCGTCGGATTGACGAAGCGCTGCAGATGCGCGTAGAGCCAGCCCGACATACCGGCGTAAAGCGCGGCAACGGTAAAAATGACGAGCTTCGAGCGTGGCGTGTTGACGCCCATCGCTTCGGCCATCACGGCACCGCCCTTCAAAGCGCGGATGGCACGCCCTTCACGCGAGTCGAGCAGGTTGCGCGTGGCGAGGATGATGGTCAGCAGAACCGCCCAGATCAGATAGAAGAACTCGCGCCCCGAGCGCAGCTCGAGGTCGAAAAACTGCAACGGAGGAATGCCGCTGATGCCGGTGTGCCCACCGAGCGCGGCCAGATTACCGAAGAGATAGTAGAGGGCAATCCCCCAGGCGATCGTGCCAAGCGGCAGAAAGTGGCCGGAAAGACGCAGCGTAACCAGACCCAGCGACAGAGCCACGAGCGCGGTGACCAGGAGACCTGCGGGCAGGGTCAACCACGGCGAAACATCATGGACGGTGGTCAGATACGCGGTCGTGTAGGCGCCAAGCCCGACGAAAGCGGCCTGCCCGAACGAAGTCAGGCCGCCGACACCGGTGAGCAGGACCAGTCCGAGGGCGACGATCGCGTAAAGACCAATGTAATTGAGCAGGGTAAGGTAGAACTCGGGCAGCAGCAGCGGCGCCACCAGCAACGCCGCTATGAACAGGGACAGCAGCAGTGTCGCCTGCGGAATAGCGCTACGGCTCATTCCTCCTCCACGTGGCGAGTCTTCAGCGAGCGCCAGACAAGGACCGGGATGATCGAGGTGAACACAATCACCTCCTTGAAGGCGCTCGCCCAGAAGGACGAGAAGGCCTCGAGCAAGCCGACCAGAATCGCGCCAGCGGCGGCTACCGGATAGCTGGCCAAGCCGCCGATGATTGCGCCGACAAAGCCCTTGAGGCCGATCAGAAAGCCCGAATCGTAATAAATGGTGGTGATGGGCGAAATAAGGATCCCTGAAAATGCGCCAATCGCTGCCGCCAGAGTGAAGGAAAGCATGCCCGCCAGCGAGCCGGAGATTCCCATCAGGCGTGCGCCGGTACGGTTCATTGCCGTCGCACGCAGAGCCTTCCCGTAGATGGTGCGTTCAAAGAAAAAGTACAGGGCGACGATCAGCACCAGGCTGGCGACCACTACCAACACCGTCTGGCCTTGCAGAAGCGTGTCACCCACTGCGAAGCTGACGTCGGTGAAAGACTTGGTGCGCGAACCTTCGGCGCCGAAGAAAAGCAGACCAAGCCCGATCAAGGTGACATGCACCGCCACCGAAACGATCAAGAGTGCCAGCACCGAGGCTTCGGCAATCGGCTGGTAGGCGAGACGGTAGATCATCGGCCCGAGTGGCACCACCACCAGCAGGGCCAACAACACCTGCAGGGGCAGTGGCAGCGCCGCCGGCGACAGCGCGAAGAGTGCGCCGGCGAGCAACAAGGGGACGCCACAGTTGACCAGCAGGATCATCGGTATCCGCCGGAACTGCCGCTCACGCACGGCCCGCGAAGCCTCGATCACCGATATCACCACGCCCAGGGCGAGCAGCAACCAGATCGTCCCCGGTAGCCTACCGGCCTGCAGACCGGCGAGGGTCAAGGCGCCGAAAGCGACAAACTCGCCTTGTGGAATGAAGATCACCCGCGTGACCGCGAAAACCAGGACCAGAGCCAGCGCCAGCAGCGCGTAGATGGCGCCGTTTGTGATTCCATCCTGGCCCAGCAGCAGTGCAATCTGCAAATCCATTCAGGGGCTTTTTCCAATCCCGCCTGCTGCCAGCGCAACGAGTGCTGGCCAAGGCACGCCACCGCTGCTACTTCACCAGCAGCCAGTTACCATCGACGATCTCGACCATCACCCGCGAGCGCTGGTCGAAGCCGAGGTGATCCTGCGCGCTCATGTTGAAAACGCCATGAGCTCCGGTCAGGTTGGTCGTCGCTTCCAACGAATCGCGCAGTGCTTTGCGAAACTCTGGCGTGCCAGGCTGAGCTTCTTTCAGCGCTGCCGGGATGGCGTTGGCCAGCAACTTGCCGGCGTCCCAGGCGTGCGCGCCGAAGGTCGACACGCTGCCTTTGCCGTACGCGCCTTCGTACTTGTTCACATAATCAAGCGCTACGTCCTTGACCGGGTTGCTGTCAGGTAGCTGTACGGCGACCAGCACCGGGCCGGCCGGGAGGAAGGTGCCTTCACAGTCCTTGCCGCAGATGCGCAGGAAGTCGGCATTGGCCACTCCATGGGTCTGGTACATGACTCCCTTGTAGCCTTTTTCCTTGAGCGACTTCTGCGGCAAGGCAGCAGGAGTGCCGGCGGCACCGATCAGGACGGCATCCGGCTTGGCGGCGAGAATCTTCAAGGCCTGCCCGGTCACCGAGGTATCCGAGCGATTGAAGCGTTCGTTGCCGACAATCTTGATGTTGCGTGCCTCGGCAATTTTCGCGAACTCGTTCCACCAGCCTTCACCGTAGGCGTCCGCAAAACCGATATAGGCGACCGTCTTGATGTTGGTGTTGTTCATGTGCTCGACAATCGCCGTGGCCATCTGGGCGTCATTCTGCGGCGTCTTGTAAACCCAGGCGCGCTTGCCGTCCATCGGATCGATGATCCGCGCCGAAGCGGCCATGGCGATCATTGGCGTCCCGGCCTCGGCGACCACGTCGATCATCGCCAGCGAGTTCGGCGTGATCGTCGAGCCGATGATCACATCGACTTTGTCTTCGGCGATCAGCTTGCGGGTGTTCTTGACTGCCGTGGTGGTATCCGAAGCATCGTCGAGAAGGATGTAGTTGATCTTCTGCCCGGCGATGGTCGTCGGCATCAGGGCGAAGGTGTTCTTCTCGGGAATACCCAGCGAAGCGGCCGGCCCGGTCGCGGAAAGTGTGACGCCGACGTTGATGTCGGCAGTAGCCGTGCTCGCAAACCCCGTTACGGCAAGGGCCAACAGCCCGACCAGCGAATTATTGATTTTCATTGTCCCCCCCAGCACCATTGATCGATGTGTCTATCGATGTCATTGCGCCGCCCACTGCCTTACGGCACGATCACATTGTGCGGCTGCTGGCGGGGCAAGACAAGCTCAAGCGAAGGTATCGTAAGCGAATTTGATGATGAACAGGCTGACAACGCACAAAAACACCTTCCGCACGAAGCCACTGCCGTGCCGCAGGGCAAGGTGGGTGCCGATAAACGAACCGAGGACGTTGCAACTGGCCATCAGCATCGCCAGACCCAGCAGAATATGGCCGTTGGGGAGGAAATAGCCCATCGCCGCAAGGTTGGTGGCGACGTTCACCACTTTTGACGCTGCCGAAGCGTGCAGAAAATCGAAACCGAAGAAGCGGATGAAGAGAAAGATCAGGAAACTGCCGGTACCCGGCCCGAAGAAGCCATCGTAAAAGCCGATCGCGCCGCCAACGATCAGCGCGTAGAGCAATTCGCGGCGACCGGTGTGTTGCGGCCGGTGAATGGCACCAAAGTCGCTACGCACAAAGGTGTATACGGCCGCACCGATGAGCAACAAGAGGATCAGCGGACGCAGCAGTTCCGGTGGCATCCAGGCGACCGCCGCCGCTCCGAGATAAGAGAACGCAAACGCCGCCAGCGCCGCCGGCAGGGTCGTGCGCCAGGGCATGTTGACCCGGCGCGCGTAGCGCCAGGCGGCATTGCTGGTGCCAAAGACGCTGGCAAACTTGTTGGTGCCGAACAAGGTCGCTGGAACCTCATTGGGCAAGGTCGTGAACAGGGCCGGGATCTGGATCAGACCGCCCCCTCCGACGACCGCGTCGATGAAGCCGGCAAACAGCGCGGCCGTTCCCAAGGCAAGAAAAATCGATACTTCGGCGGCCGTGAATTCCATTCAGCACTGCGCCACGATGAAAAGCCGCTTGAAGGGGAACAGAGTATGACCATCACTGCCGCGCGGATAGACCACCGCCAGCGGCGCACGATAGGCGGCCAAGAACTGTTCTCTGACGACTGCGTCGAGACGCGCGAGATAGGGAAGCAAGGTCGTCCCCTTCATCCATTCAATGATTGCGTCGTCACCGCTGAGTGCCTGCCAGTAGATGGTCTCCCAGATATCCAGATGGCGACAAAGCGGCGACAGCAGGCGGTGGTATTCGGCCGGAGAAAGGACCTTCCCCAGCGCTATGCCGCCCAGCGACTGTTGCCAGCGATCATCGTCAGCCAGCTTGCGCAAAATCTGATGTGACGGTGCAGCAAAGTTCGAGGGCATCTGCACCGCCAGCACGCCACCCTCGGCGAGCTGTGCGATCAGCCCGGGCAGCAGTTGCGGGTGATCGCCAAGCCAGTGCAGTGCGGCGTTCGAGAAAATGAGATCAGGCGCAAGCCTTGGCTGCCAGGCGACAATATCGCACTGCTGCCAGTCGATCGGCGAGGCCGTCGATGCGGCCGCCCTGAGCATAGCCGCATCCTTGTCCACGCCGACGATCATGGCCTGTGGCCAATGTTCGGCGAGCAAGCGGGTGATGTTGCCAGCGCCGCAGCCCAGGTCAAGGACATTCTTCGGGCAAACGCCGCCAAGCCGGGCGATCAGATCGAGCGCCGGTCGCCGCCGTGCTTCGGCGAATTTTAGGTATTGCTCGGGGTCCCAACTCATTCCTTGAAATCCTTTGTGGTGACATGAGCAGCGCAGTCGACGGCATGAAAGTCAGCAACGCCCTTATTTGCCGATACAGAAGCTAGTGAACTGGCTGCACGCCTTGCCATTGTTGGACGTGAAAAACTCGAAACCAAGTCATGGGCACAAATATGGGCACACTTTTTGAGGT
>Ga0209573_1004175_pt1 | contig 14657 bp, 10 predicted proteins | sample TNRBio252014_DNA_FD_185870 | JGI IMG/M metagenome (GOLD analysis project Ga0209573, IMG submission 185870) | Wastewater treatment Type I Accumulibacter community from EBPR Bioreactor in Madison, WI, USA - TNR Reactor_6/25/2014_ DNA (SPAdes)... | ecosystem: Engineered > Bioreactor > EBPR >...
TTGCTGTTCCGATGATGCACCTCCACCGAGAAGCCTTCCACGCACCGCTCGCAACGCTGGTTCGTGCGTAGCTTGTACATCCGCACCCGTTTCCATACGCGCCTACCGTACGCCGCCTTTGCGCGGTCCGGACTGACAGTCTGGGCTGAGTGCCGAGCGGCAACAGATGGGCTCCAGGGCATGAACTGTCAGTATTTTCTAGTTCTTCTGGTAATTGTCGGTGCGCTCATATGCTGCCGGGGTCGTATACCAGCTTCTTTGTGACTGACCACACTGCGTGGACAACCGGTCGCCAACTTTGCGACGTTTCCGCATGAACCAAATGTGAAGCACGAACGTTTCTACCCCAAATAAGGTAAAATTTCCAGCCGTTTAACAAGCTTGAACGGCGGTGGGGTCGTTGCGCATGAGCATGGGGAACGTCGGGAAGCGGCGCAGCCTCAAGGTCGCTTAGGAACGGCGCTTCAGGACGGACCGGCCGCCTATGAAGGCCACCGTCAGCCAGCCCGCGATCAAGAGTATGCCGCCTGCAGGCGCAGCACCGGGCGCAAGGAGCAACCCGGTGGCCGCGAAGGCGTACAACGCTCCAGAGAAAAGGACGATGCCGATGGCAAATGCGGCGGCCGCGGCCCCGGCGGCCGAGGCGACGGACGCACGCGTCAGTTCTGCCAGGCACGCCAAGCCGACCAATGCCAGGGCATGGCTCAGTTGATAATCGGCAGCGATGGCAAAGATCTCGCGCGGGTACGGATCCGTCAGGGCGTGCCGGCCATACGCTGCGGCGGCAACGGCAATGCCGCCGTTGATGCCTGCCAGAACCAAACAGATAGAGGCAAGGCGATTGTTCAAGGACGCAACCGCACGATCAACCGGGATTCGCCCTCTGGCATGCGCCCCAGTCGCAGGCTTGGCGGCCACAAGGACCAACGCTGGTCGACGGCAGCGCGTTAACCCGGGCCGCGGTTATTGCCCTGGATACGGTCCCGTCGCTGCACTCCGGGCACTGCAGCCCTGCCGCGGCCGCCTTGTCCTCGTACTCCGCCGCACTGATGAACCACTCCTCGAAGACGTGTCCGTTCCCGCACCGCAGGTCATAGACGATCATCGCCCGAAAGCTCCTTCAGCCGGCCCCTTGATGGTGCCTCGGTTTCAGCGCGGCAGATCCGAGTAGCCCATCAGCATTTCATCGACCGAACGCGCGCATTGCCGTCCCTCGCGGATCGCCCAGACAACGAGCGACTGGCCCCGGCGCATGTCGCCGCACGTGAAAACCTCGGGAACGTTCGTTCGGTAGGAGGCTGCTCCGGCATCCGTCTCCGCCTTGACGTTGCCTCGCGCGTCCAGATCAACGCCGAGTTCGCGGAGCACGCCCTCGTGGAGGGGGTGGACGAAGCCCATGGCGAGTAGGACCAAGTCGGTCTCGACAAAGAACTCGGTCCCTTCGCACTGGTTCAGACGCCAATTCCCGTCCGCAGACCTCTCCCAATCGACGCGGACCAATTCCAACGCCTCGACGCGGCCGTTCCCGTGGAAGGCCTTCGTCGAAACCGCCCAATCGCGATCACATCCTTCCTCGTGAGAGGTCGATGTCCGCAGCTTGAGCGGCCAGTCCGGCCACGTCAGGCCCTTGTCCTCCTTCTCCGGAGGCCGCGGCATGATCTCGAGTTGCGTGACCGACGCCGCTCCCTGGCGAACGGACGTTCCGACGCAGTCCGAGCCCGTGTCCCCGCCGCCAATGACCACGACCTTGCGGTCCGTCGCGAGTATGGCGGCAGCAGGGTCCACAGGGCGACCGCCGACGCGTGCGTTCTGCTGCAAGAGGAAGTCCATCGCGAAGTGGACGCCGGGTAGGTCGCGGCCGGGGACCGGCAGATCGCGTGGATGCTCGGCCCCGCCGGCGAGCACGACTGCATCGAACTCGGCTAGCAATTGGCCCGCCGGAACTCCGGCCCCTACGTCGCTATTCGGCCTGAACTCCACGCCCTCGGCCTGCATCTGTGCCATGCGCCGGTCGATGAGATGCTTCTCCATCTTGAAGTCCGGTATGCCGTAGCGCAGGAGGCCGCCGATGCGGTCCTGCTTCTCAAATACGACCACCCAATGCCCCGCTCGCGCCAGCTGCTGCGCGCAGGCCAAGCCCGCCGGCCCCGACCCGACCACGGCGATCCGCTTCCCGGTGCGGCGCATGGGGATCTGAGGCAGAACCCAGCCGTTCTCCCAGCCCTTGTCGATGATCGCGCACTCGATGGTCTTGATGGTCACCGGCTGGTCGGAGATGTTCAGCGTGCAGGCTGCTTCGCACGGCGCCGGGCAGATCCTGCCGGTGAACTCCGGGAAGTTGTTGGTCGAGTGGAGAACGTCCAGCGCCTCGCGCCAATCGCCCTGATAAACAAGATCGTTCCAGTCCGGGATGATGTTGTTAACCGGGCATCCCTGATGACAGAAGGGGATGCCGCAGTCCATGCAGCGGGCGCCCTGCCTCGAGAGCTCGGCCTCGTCCATCGGCACGACGAACTCTTTCCAGTGCCGCACGCGAGTGCCAATGGGCTCGTACGACCGGTCCCGCCTGGCAATCTCTTTGAAGCCCGTCGGCTTGCCCATCTCAGTACCCCACCGCGACGCTGACCCCGGTCCGCTCCGTGCGATGCCAACGCGCCTGCATCTCCTCGAGCGCGCGCCGGTAATCAACCGGCATCACCTTCACGAACCGCGGCAGGAAGCTGTTCCAATCCTCAAGGATGAGGTCCGCGCGTCGGCTGCCGGTGTAGCGATGGTGCTTCTCGATCAGCGACCTGAGGCGGTCGGCGTCGTGCCTCGTCATGTCGTGCATGATCTCCACCCGGCCGTGCGTTTCCAGATCACCGCCCTGGTGGTAGATCTCCTCGAGCCGCTCGTCCTCGTCCACGATGGGCTGCAACTCCACCATTGCCAGATTGCAGCGGCGCTCGAACATGCCGTCCTCGTCCAGAACGTAGGCCACGCCGCCGCTCATGCCCGCCGCAAAGTTGCGTCCCGTCTGGCCCAAGACCACGACGCAGCCGCCGGTCATGTACTCGCAGCCGTGGTCGCCGACGCCTTCGACGATGGCGAACGCGCCGGAATTGCGAACCGCGAAGCGTTCTCCGGCGACACCCCGGAAAAACGCCTCACCGGCGATCGCACCGTAGAGGACGGTGTTGCCGATGATGATGTTGTCGTGCGGGTCGATCGGGCTCTTCGACGACGGCCGCACGATGATCTTCCCACCCGACAGCCCCTTGCCGACGTAGTCGTTGGCATCGCCTTCCAGTTCCAGGGTAACTCCCTTGGCCAAGAACCCGCCGAAGCTCTGTCCGGCGTTACCGGTGCACTTGATCCAGATGGTGTCCTCGGGGAGGCCCTTGTGCCCATGCCGCCGGGCGACCTCACCCGAAAGCATGGCGCCCACGATCCGGTTGGTGTTGAACACCGGAACGCTGAGGCGGACCGGGCGGCGGCCATCCAAGGCCGGCCAGGCTTCCGCGATCAGCCGGTGATCCAAAGCGCCATCCAGGCCGTGATCCTGCGCCTCGCAGTTGTATCGGGCGACGCCGGGAGCAACGTCGATCTTATGCAGCAACTTGCTGAAATCCAGGCCCTGGGCCTTCCAGTGGCCTATGGCGGTCTTCGTCTCCAGGCGGTCGGTCCGGCCGATCATCTCGTTCATGGTCCGGAAGCCGAGACTCGCCATCAGCTCGCGGACTTCCTCCGCGATGAACACCATGAAGTTAATGACGTGCTCTGGCTGGCCATTGAACCGCTTGCGCAGCTCCGGATCCTGCGTCGCCACCCCGACGGGGCAGGTGTTCAGGTGGCACTTCCGCATCATGATGCAGCCGGCGGAAATCAGCGCCGCGGTCGAGAAGCCGAACTCGTCCGCGCCGAGCAACGCTCCCACGACCACGTCGCGCCCCGTACGGAAGCCGCCATCCACCTGCACAGCGATGCGGCCGCGCAGGTTGTTCAGGACCAACGTCTGATGCGTCTCTGCGAGCCCGACTTCCCAGGGCAGGCCGGCATGCTGGATGGAGGTGATCGGGCTTGCGCCGGTCCCGCCTTCGAACCCGGATATGGTCACGTGGTCCGCGTGCGCCTTGGCGACGCCGGCGGCAATGGTGCCCACTCCGACTTCGGAGACCAGCTTGACGCTGATGCGTGCCTGAGGGTTCACGTTCTTCAGATCGTGGATGAGCTGTGCCAGATCCTCGATCGAGTAAATGTCGTGATGGGGCGGCGGCGAGATGAGCCCGACGCCCGGCGTCGAATGCCGCACCCTCGCGATCCACTCGTCGACCTTGTGGCCGGGAAGCTGACCGCCCTCGCCGGGCTTGGCGCCCTGCGCGATCTTGATCTGGATGTCGTCGGCGTTGACCAGATATTCGGCGGTCACGCCGAACCGGCCGGATGCGACCTGCTTGATGGCGGAGCGCATCAGATCGCCGTTCGGCAGCGGCTTGAACCGTTCCGCCTCTTCACCGCCCTCGCCGGTGTTCGACTTCCCGCCGAGCCTGTTCATGGCGATCGCGAGCGTCGTGTGCGCCTCGTAGGAGATCGAGCCGAAGGACATCGCACCCGTCGCGAAGCGCTTGACGATCGCCGCCACCGGCTCGACTTCATCCACCGGGACCGGCTCGCCGGCCTTGAACTCGAACAACCCGCGAAGGTTCTTGAGCTTCACGTTGTGGTCGTTGATCCGTCGGGTATAGGCCTTGAACCGGGCGTAGTCGCCGGAGCGCACGGAGTGCTGCAGCATGGCCACCGTCTCCGGGGTCCACATGTGCTCCTCGCCGCGCAGCCGGAACTGTACCTCGCCGCCCACGTCCAGTGCGTTCCTGTATAGCGGCGCGTCGCTGAACGCGATCCGGTGACGCCGGACCGCTTCCTCGGCGATCTCCGGCAAGCCGATGCCGCCCACCGGCGTGTGGGTTCCGGTGAAGTACTTCTCCACGAAGGCCGTGGACAGTCCGATGGCGTCGAAGATCTGCGCGCCGCAGTACGACTGGTAGGTGGAGATGCCCATCTTGGACATCACCTTCAGGATGCCCTTGCAGATCGCCTTGGTGTAGCGCTTGTGCGTTTCCGCCTCGTCGAGCGTGGCGGACCCCACGCTATGGCGGAGGTTCGACAAGGTGTCGAACGCGAGGTAGGGATTGACCGCCTCCGCGCCGTAGCCCGCCAGCAGGCAGAAGTCGTGGACCTGCCGCGCTTCTCCCGTTTCCACGACCAGACCGACGGCGGTCCGCAAACCCTTCCGGATCAGGTGGTGGTGCACCCCAGCCGTCGCGAGCAGGGCTGGGATGGCGATCTGGTCGGCGCAAAGCCCGCGGTCGGAGAGGATGAGGATGTTGTAGCCCTTGACGACCACCTCGGTAGCCTGGCCGCAAAGGCGCTCCAGCGCCGCCTCCATGCCGGCCGCGCCATCACCGGCCGAATAGCAGATGTCGAGCGTGAACGTGCGGAAGGCATGATCGACGTGATTCTCGATGCGCCGGATCCGCTCGAGGTCCACGTTGGACAGGATGGGCGTGCGCACCTCCAGGCGCTTGTGGGTCGCTGCCGCCTCCCGCTCCAAAAGGTTCGGCCGGGGACCGATGAGCGACACCAACGACATAACCAGCTCTTCGCGGATCGGGTCGATCGGCGGGTTCGTCACCTGTGCGAAGCACTGCTTGAAATAGTCCGACAGCATCTTCGGCCTGTCGGAAAGCACCGCAAGCGGGATGTCGCGCCCCATCGAACCGATCGGATCTTCTCCGGTCTGGCCCATCGGTGCGAGGAAGAAGCGGAGATCCTCCTGCGTGTAGCCGAACGCCTGCTGACGATCGAGCAGTGTCCGCGCGTCCGGCGGCATGGGCCCGACCTCAGGCGGAAGATTTTCGACGCGGATTTGCGTGTCGTCGAGCCACGACTGGTATGGCTGGTCCGCAGCCAGCTGCGCCTTGAGCTCCTCGTCGTCGATGATCCGGCCCTGCTCCAGGTCGATGAGGAACATCTTCCCCGGCTGCAACCGCCACTTCTTGACGATCTTCTCCTCCGGGATCGGCAGCACGCCGACCTCGGAGGCCATCACCACCAGGTCGTCGCTGGTGATGACGTAGCGGGCCGGGCGCAGGCCATTCCGGTCCAGTGTGGCGCCGATCTGGCGGCCGTCGGTAAACGCGACCGCAGCCGGGCCGTCCCACGGCTCCATCATGGCGGCGTGGTACTCGTAGAAAGCCCGCCGCTTTTCATCCATCAGCGGGTTCGCGTCCCACGCTTCCGGGATCATCATCATCATCGCGTGCGGCAGCGAATAACCGCCCGCAACCAGAAGCTCCAGCGCGTTGTCGAACGTTGCCGAGTCCGATGCGCCGTCACCGATCAGCGGCCACAGCTTCTCCAGGTCGTCGCCGAGCAGGTCGGACTTCATCGAGTGGCGGCGCGCCAGCATCCAGTTGATGTTGCCGCGCAGGGTATTGATTTCCCCGTTGTGGCAGAGGAAGCGGAACGGCTGGGCAAGCTTCCACGACGGAAACGTGTTGGTCGAGAAGCGCTGATGCACCAGGGCCAGCGCGGATTCCGTGCGGGCGTCACAAAGATCGGGATAATACCTCGGCAGGTTCTCCGCCAGGATCATGCCCTTGTAGTTCATTACCCGGGAGGACAAGGACACGATGTAAAAATGCTCTGCGGCGGCGCTGGGCTCGTCCCAGATGGCGTGGTGCACGCGCTTGCGGATCACGAACAGCTTGCGCTCGAACGCGTCGGCGTCCGCGCAGTTGCTGGCGATGAAAACCTGACGGATCACCGGTTCGATCGGCTTTACGCTGTAGCCCAGCACCGAGTTGTCGGTCGGCACGTCGCGCCAGCCGAGAAGACGCTGGCCCTCGTCCGGAACCACCCGCTCGAACGCGGCAGCGACCTTTGCCCGCGCTTCGTCGTCTCGTGGCAGAAAGACGATGCCGGCCGCGTAGGCTCCTGCAGCCGGCAAATCGATGCCGAGGGCGGACGCTTCCTCCCGCATCAACCGATCCGGCATCTGGATCAGGATGCCGGCGCCATCCCCAGCCAGCATATCCGCCCCTGCCGCACCCCGGTGACGCAAATTCGACAGGATCTGCAGGCCTTGCTGGATGATCGCATGGCTCTTGCGGTTCTTGATGTCGGCGACGAAGCCGATGCCGCAGGAGTCGTGCTCCTTGGCGGGATTGTAGAGACCCTGCTCCGCAGGCGAGGCACGTCTGATCATCTGGCGCATCCCAATGCTAGATCGCCCTTTCGTTTCGAACGCCTCTGAGACCCGATATCGCCGTCGTCGACGTTATGTTCGTTTTCACGCGGACCTGGGCGCGGGTTTCCCCGTCCGCGCCCCGATCGAGATGGCGAAACAATGTTGCAGTTTCGACGCGTTCTCGGACACAAAACCACACGCCGCGCACGCTGAGTGTGGGTCCGCCGCCCGCAATTTACAAGGTCGCCGCCCGCCCGCAACTTTTTCTTTCCAGTCCCGGAGAACTGCTGCCTCGGAAGGCAAGGTGGGTACCCGCGCCTACGCCATGAGCGACGTCGATGCAGATGATCGGCAATAGCTCGAGGTGCCGCGATCGCAGGGACAGGCACGGGCGCCGGCCCGGGCGAAACGTTCGGCCACGTGCTGCCGCTGCCGGCGGATTGATCACCCCAGGACGGCAGCGACAAGCAGGGCAGCAACAAGCAGGACTGCGAAAGCGGGCGGTGCGGCGCGGGCTCGACGCGCACGGGCCGGGCCGATGCCCGCCTGGATCCGGTCTACCTGGGCGACGGCCTGTATTCCGCCAGCCAATCTGCGCCGCGGTGACGGCCCGGCGCCCATGTCGGCCTTGAAGCGGCCGTCGTCGAACCAGCCGGTCTCGGAGAGCACGTCGATCCGGAGGCTCTCGACCGTGCCGATGTCCTGCCTCTCAAGCATCGTCCATCTCCCCGGCCGTGTCGGTATCGAGAGTACGAGTCTACACCCACGCCGGCGACCCCCAGGGCTATCGCATTTGGGCCACGGCGACCCCCCCCTGGCCGCCGCCAACGACGCCAACGACGCGCCACGGGGCCGTGCGGAGCCCGCCACGGCGGGCGCCGCGCCGTTGCCATCGCGGGGTTCTGGCAGGGTCTCATGCCGAGGTTGACGGCCGCGGCCGGCGAGGGTTAAGTACCTGCACGCGTGGGGCCGGTCCTCGACCCGCGCCGTTCGCGCACGCGTAGCCTCGCCCGGACGCTCCCGGCGCCGCCTTAGCTCAGTGGTAGAGCAACTGATTCGTAATCAGTAGGTCCGCGGTTCAAATCCGCGAGGCGGCACCATGGGAAGTTCGGGTCATTGCAGTCATTCGTGTTGGGCGGGAGAAAAGTGGGAACCGGCGTTAGTGACGCCACAGTGAAGCGACTTCAGTCATTTAGACCGGACGCGGTACCTGAGAGGCGGTGCGCCTCTACCTGCGATGGCGCGGGTCCGGCGCACTTCTGTTTCAGTTGACGCGGAGAGCGTCATCGCGAGCCGCGAAGCGGCGTGGCGATCCAGTACTTGAAGCACTGGATTGCCGCGTCGGCCTCGCCTCCTCGCAATGACGGCGCCCTGTTCCGTCCAATGATATCTTACTCTAATTCTTGCGTGCGGCAGAAGGGTCGCCGCGCGAAGCGCTGAAGCCGCCGGACCCGCCGATGGCGGCGCGAATGGAAGGGCGAACCATGCATGCCTTGCTGGCGCAGCGCCAGGACGCGTTGGCCGAGCTGTGCCGCCGCTTTGGCGTGCGCCGGCTCGACGCGTTCGGCTCGGTGGTGCGCGGCGCCGACTTCGACCCGGCCCGAAGCGACGTGGATTTTCTCGTGGAGCTCGGAGGCGACATCGGCGACATCGCCGCCTTCCTCGACTTCAAAGAAGCGTTGGAAGCGCTGCTCGGCCGCCCGGTCGATCTCGTCGAGCGCCAGGCGGTGGAGGCCAGCCGCAACACCATTCGCCGCCGGCGCATCCTCAGCGAAGCCGAGCCGATCTATGCCGGCTGAGCCGTCCGAGCGCGACGCAGCGCTGCTCCTGGACATGGCGCTTGCGGCGCGCGACGCGATGCGGTTCGTCGCGGACTTGGACGAGGCGGCCTTCCTCGCCAGCCGGCTGCATCAGAACGCGGTCATCCATTCGCTGGCAGTCATCGGCGAAGCCGCGGGCAAGGTGTCCGCCGGCTTCTGTGCCGAGCATCCAGAGGTGCCGTGGCGCGAGATCACCGGCATGCGCCATCGCCTGATCCACGGCTATGCTGAGGTGCGGCTGGACGTGGTCTGGACAGTGGTCAAGAACCGCCTCCCGCCCTGCTTGCGACGCTGGAGCCCCTCCTGCCGCCCGACGAGGACGGCGGCTCCACGTGAACTGACGCCCCCAGCTTCGTTAACGCGTCCTTATCAGTCCTCGCTCCATCTTGGCGCCCCGGCCCGAGAGGAGCGAGCGATGTACAAAGGCGCGTCGCGGTTTCGTCAGCATCTGAGCGATGAAGGGCGGAAGCTCGAAGGTGCGCCGCGCCACGGGTCGAAACCGGGAAAACCAAAGACGAGGCGCGTGAGGAGGATGGACGCGGCCGCCGAAGAGACGAAGCTGCGCAACTGGGCGACGTATATCCGGAACTGCCGCGAGAGCAATATCGAGCCGCGGGTGCCGGAAGCTACCCTCGCAGAACTGCGACGGCGGAACCTCATCCCGTAGACCGACGATGGGCAGACGCGTCGGCGTGGCGGGAGGGCGAGCGGCATGAGGACGATCGGCTCGGTGGCGGCGTTGGAGGACTTCGGCCGGATCCGGCTGTCGAAGTCCTTCTTCATGCGCGATTTCCTCTATAGCGACATCTCCAGCTTCCACGGCATCCCGAACGTGCCGGACGACCCGGAGCTCGCCGTCCTGGCCGGGCGGATGCTCTGCGAACGGTTGCTGGAGCCCCTGGCCGCGACCTTCGGCGGCATCAGCATTCGCTCGGCCTACCGCTGCTGCCGGGTGAACGCCTACGGCAACGAGCACATGCTCAACTGCGCCTCGAACGAGCGCAACTACGCGGCCCACATCTGGGACCGGCGCGACGCCGACGGCTGCATGGGCGCCACCGCCTGCGTCGTCGTTCGATGGTTCGCGGACCGCTACGCCGGCGGCGCCGACTGGCGCGGGCTCGGCTGGTGGATCCACGACCACCTGCCGTACTTCCGGCTCTGCTTCTTTCCCAAGCTCGCCGCCTTCAACATCAACTGGCACGAGCGCCCCGAGCGCCGGATCGACAGCTTCATCGAGCCGAGGGGCTGCCTGACCAAGCCCGGCATGGGCAACCACGGCGGCGGCCACGTGGAGTGGTACCAGGGCTTCCCGGCGCCGGTCGGGGGATAGCCGCTCTAACGCCCGCCCTCGACCGCGCGGGCCAGCGCCGCCGTCAGCATCTGCGGCGTGTACGGCTTGGTGAGGACCTGGGCGCCGTGCCTCCCTTCGCCGTCGCCGTAGCCGGTGGCGAGGACGAAGGGGATGCTCCGCGCCGCGAGCGCGTCGGCGATGGCATCGCTGCGCTCGCCCTCGATGTTGACGTCGAGGATGGCGACGTCGATCGCCTCCTCCTCGGCCAGCCGGAGCCCCTCGCCCAGCCGGTACGCCGGGCCGACCACGACGGCGCCGAGCCCGGTCAGGATGTCCTCCAGCATCGCCGCGACGATGAACTCGTCCTCGACGAGGAGGATCCGCCTGCCGGCGAGCACGGAAGCCGGCGTGCTCATTGGGCGCCCCCGGCCAGCGCGGGCAGCACGCCGTCCAGGGTCACGACCAGGCCGTCGGGGCGGAAGTCCATCGCCACCTCACCGTCGAATTCGTGGGCCAGCGCCTGCTCGATGATCCGCGTGCCGAAGCCCTCGTGCTCCGGCGCCGCCACCGGCGGCCCGCCGCTCTCGCGCCAGATCAGCCTGAGGCCCCGCCGCCCGTCTCTTTGCCCGTCCACGGCTTCCCAGTCCAGGTCGATGCGGCCGGAGGCGACCGACAGCGCGCCGTACTTCATGGCGTTGGTGCAAAGCTCGTGCAGCGCCATGGCCAGCGTCACCGCCTTCTTCGGCGCGAGCACGACGCGGGGCCCGTTCAGCCGGATGCGCTCGGCCTGGGCGAAGGACGCCGCCGTCGTCTCCCGGGCCAGCTCCTCGAGCGAGGCCTGCTCCCAGTTCAGCCGCGACAGCAGGTTGTGCGCGGCGGCGAGCGCCGACAGGCGGTTCTGGAAGGCGGTGAACAGCTCCGCGTGCTCGCCCGACGCCCGGAAGGTCTGCTGGGCGACGGCCTGCACCACCGCCAGCGTGTTCTTGACCCGGTGGTTGAGCTCGTTGACCAGGAGCTGGCGATGCTCCTCCGCCCGCTTGCGCTCGGTCATGTCGGTGACCAGGGCGATGATGTGGGTCGGCCCGCCCGCCGCGTCCCGCAGCATCGAGACCCGCTTGTGCACCCAGATCGGCCGCCCGTCCTTGGCGACATAGCGGTTGATGATCTCCACCGACGGCACCTCCTGCGCCAGCAGCCGGTCGATCTGGACCATGTTCTCGGCAAGGTCGTCGGGGTGGATGATCTGCGGAAAGGCGAGCCGGCGAAGCTCCTCCTCGTCGTAGCCCAGCATGGCGGCGTAGGCCGGATTGCAGGACTGGAACCGGCCCGTCAGGTCGGCGATGCCGGTGCCGGCGTTCTCGTAGATGCCGCGGAAGCGTTGCTCGCTGTCGCGCAGCCGGGCTTCGGCCTCCTTGCGCTCGGTGATGTCGGCGCTGGTGCCGATATGGCCGAGGAAGGTCCCCTCGTGGTCAAGGCGCACGCGGCCCCAGGCCTCCGTCCACCGCCACTGGCCGTCGGCCCGCCGCACCCGGCACTCGGCGTGGAACGGCCGGCGCCCGCGAACGCAGTCCAGAAACTCGCTGACGTAGGCCGGCGCGTCGTCCGGATGCACCAGCACCCGCCAGCGGTCGGTGCGCATGTCCTCCCGCGACAGCCCGAAATAGTCGCAGTACGTCTGGTTGACGAACTCGAGGTTGCCGTTGGCGTCGTGCATCCAGACGATCAGCGGCAGGTTGTCGGCCATCTCGCGGAAGCGGCCTTCGCTCTCGCGCAGCCCCTCCTCGGCAAGCTTGCGATCGGTGATGTCCATAAGAGTGCCCGCGCCGCGGCGGGCGAGACCGCCGGCCGCGGCGTCGGCGGCGAAGGTCTGGCCGCGGTCGAGGACCCAGCGCACCGCCCCGTCCGGGCGAACGATGCGGAACTCCATCTCGTAGTGGCCAGGGTGGCGCATGGCCTCTTCCATGCGCTCGCGCGTCCGCGCCCGGTCGTCCGGGTGGATGAGCGCTACCAGCTGCTCGAACTCGATTTCGCCGTCCGCATCCTCCCGGCCGAGAATGCGGCGAAGCTGCGTCGACCAGACCGACCGCCTGGTGACGACGTCGAAGTCGTAGACCCCGAAGCCCGCCGCCTCGCTGGCCAGCCGCAGCCGTTCCTCGCTCAGCGCCGAGGCGCGCTCCGCCGCCTTGCGCAGCGACACGTCGATGCCGATGCCGACCCTGCGGTCGTCGGCGAGGCGGACGTTGGCCCAGGCGGTGTCGACGAAGCGGCCGTCGCGCGTCCGCATGCGGATGTCCATCCAGCCCCGGCAGGCCTCCATGAACGTCCGCACCTGCTCGCGGTAAGCTTCGTCCGGGTAGCAGGCTTCCATGATGGAGACGCCCCCGAGGTTGGCGATCGACCAGCCGGTGAGCCGCTCCACCTCGCGGTTCAACAGCAGCATGTTCACGTGTGGATCGTAGAGGGTGATCATCACCGGGATGCTGTCGAAGATCGCTTGCAGCGCCTCGCGTTCCCGCCGCAGCGCGTCGTCGGCCAAGTGTGCCTCGGTGACGTCGCGGACCGTGCCCAGCATCCGGACCGCACGTCGCCCTGCGCCATCGCCCTCGAACAGGGTGCGGCCGCGGTGCGATAGCCATCGGGTCCGGCCGTCGGGGTGAACCACCCGGTGCTCCATGTCGAGCAGCCCGTCGCCGGCGGGGTCCATCGCCGCCCGCGCCGCCATGTCCACCGCCTCCCGATCGTCGGGATGGACCATCTCGAACACGATCGAGGCGTAGGAGAGCGGGGCGTCGGCGGGCACCCCGAACAGCGCCCGGGTCTTCGCGTCCCACACGGGGCGGTCGGCGACCACGTCGTAGTCCCAGGCTCCCTGGCCGGCGGCGTCGAGGGCGAGCCGCAGCATCTGCGTGCCGCGGTTGATGCGCTCGAACTCGCTCCGGGCGGCGCGCAGGTCCTTCAGCTCGGCCAGCAGCCGGGCGCTGATGTCGCAGCGGGCCGCTTCGGGATCGTCCATCAGCAGGTGGGCCAGCTCCTCGTGGTCGCGGAGCAGGGCTTCGACGTCCTCCTCCGGCGCGAGGTCGGGGTGGGTCAGGGTCCAGTAATGGGCGGTGCGGACGAAGGCGAGGTAGGCGGTGAGCAGCTCCAGGTTGGACGGGCCGAGGGCGCTCCGCAGCGACCGGCGCGAAGCCTCGCTCCGCTGCGGCTCCAGGAACAGCTCGGTCGCCGCCGCGAACACGTCCTCCTCGAGGCCGCTCTCCGGCTCCGGCACGGCCGCGCCCGCCGACGCTTCCAGCCTGGCGAGCGCCGCGTTCAGGTCCGCGCCCTCCAGCCGCCCCCGCCGCCGCAACAGGGTAAGCACCTGCTGCATCGTGTGGGGTTGCGCGAGCGCGTCGCCGGCGGGCCGACCGCGGCCGAGGAGGAAGCCGGTGTGGCGGACGATGCAGTAGCGAACGGAGCAGAAGCGGGAGAGGTGGACGAAGAGCCGTTCCTTGAACAGCGACGGCAGCGGGTTGTCGAGATACCCGGACTTGGCGAAGGCCCAAAGGTGCTGCACGACCTCTGGCGCGGCGTCGTTGGTGCGGAAAAAGTTGGGCAGAACGCCGAAGCGGTCTTCCACCTCCGCCGCCAGAGAACTTCGCGGGTTTGCCTGGCCGCTCATGTGCTCGAGGCCCGCCCTTCGCCTGTTCATGACGGATGGTCCACGACGGTTCTCAGCGGCAAATGACACTGGATGTTGAAGATGGCCAGTCTGCCTTCAAACAACCGCACGTTCCATATGCGACAACCCCTGTGCGACGGGGCGCCGGCACGGGGCGGGAGCAGGAGGCGCCGGCACCGGGCGCCGACCATGTCGTCAGCGGCTGCCGCCGCGGCCTGGGCGGCTCGCCGGGTGAGGATCCTTCGGGCGATGAGCCGAGGAACCCGGAGGTGGCACGGGGGTTGCTCAGCTGCATGTCAGGCGGGTCGTGCGGCAAGAAGGTGGCAATCCTGACACAGGGCCAAGCCGATGCGCGATGCCGGCAGCGGCGGACGAGGCGGAGAAGCGGAGCGCGTGAGACCGGGCCTAAGCCCTTCAAAAGCCCGGTCGCTTGCCGGGCCAATGTTGCAAAAGAGGCCTTGGAGGACGACTTCGGTCGAGAACGGGGCCAGTGCCCTTTCGGCAGGTCAGCTTGACAACGCCGGAGGATCTGGCCAGATGACGCCGCGACGGCCGGGGTGCGCCAACACCCCGGCCTTTGCTCAACTTTCGAACGACAGAGTCAACCGAAGGAGTGTCGAAACTTGAACACAGTTTTCTACAACGCGACGAATGGGG